>Ga0181573_10004658_pt1 | contig 11591 bp, 8 predicted proteins | sample 101ome_25_FD_148643 | JGI IMG/M metagenome (GOLD analysis project Ga0181573, IMG submission 148643) | Coastal salt marsh microbial communities from the Groves Creek Marsh, Skidaway Island, Georgia - 101409BT metaG (spades assembly) | ecosystem: Environmental > Aquatic > Marine > Intertidal zone...
ACTGGTGACGGGGGAGACGAGCATGTTGATGCCGCCCAACTTGGCGTTGACCTTCTGCATGATGTTCGCGAGGGTCTGGTCGTTGAGGCCGCCGCCGCCGCCCCTGCCGCCGCCCCTGCCGCCGCCGCCGCGACCGCCGCCGCCCAGACCGTACGGTGAGTAGAGTCATCAAACCCACCAAAAAACAGTTAGAAAAGCAGGGTGAAAGACGACGTGTTCCCTTTTTTGCTTGCATCGCCCTGTTTGTCGTCGACTTTTTATCGACTGGAACGCTTGCAACCGATTCCGACAGTTTCAGAGCGAAAAACGTGACAGACAAACAGGGAGATGGAAAAGCGGTTGGAAGCCGATGCCGAAAAGGGAACTCGAGACAACACACTCCTCAACCCTGCCTTGTTCATGATGCACTGCGTCCGCACTCCAATCTCGATCTCGGCGCACTCCTTGATGGAGTTGTAGATGTGCTTGTTATCGAACTTGGGCAGCACGCAAAAGACGATCTGGGGCTTGTCGCGGAACTTGCGAACCACGCGCTTGAGGCAGTCCTCGATGTTCTCGCCCCCCGGGTACCCCCGGCCGCCGCCGCCTTGGTCGAGGGACTCGCAGATGGGCTCGGCGGTGACTCGGATGCCGATGAACTGCTCCATCTTCTGCTTGAGCGTGCGGCCGAGGTCGTAGCAGTCGTCGCGGTGGACGTACCGGTCGAAGGAGATGATCGCCCACTGGGAGAGCGCGTCGTTACCGGTGGCCCTGTCGGGCGCCTCCCTCAGGCCGGTCTGCCCGCGGAGGTTCCACGCGCCGCCCGAGGGATCCAAGAACTGGTCCCTGCTGTAGAACACTCGCGGCGGGGTGAGAACGCGGGCGCGGACCTGAACCATCTGCGACTTGATGTCCAGGCCGTAGTCGCGCGGGGTCCTGTCCTTGCACACGTAGTTCTGCATCTGCGACTGGATATCGCGCTTGCGGTTGTCGGGTCCCGCGGCGGTGACGCGGATCATCTCGGCGCTCGCGGTGGAATCTTGCAGGAGCTGCCGGCGCTGCGCGGGGACGTGGCACACCTCCAGGGGGAAGTACACGGGCTTGGCCGAGGTGCCGCAGATGACGCACGGGAGCTCGGGGTACTTGAGTCGCCTCTTGTGGTGCCTCTGGAAGTAGTCGATGACGGAGATTTCGCGTCCGGGGAGTAGAGGCAACGATTCCCCCCAAAAAAAGTTAGAAAAGCAGGGTGAAGCAAAAGGTCCCCTTGGTTCTGCTCGCATCGCCCTGTTTTAGCCGTGAGTCAACGACGTGCTACCTGCGTAACTTTTAAAGCAGGGCGATGAAAGAGCTTACACCAAGTCACTGAGAAATGGACCGATGGACAGAAACAAGGACACCCCGCTGTGGAAATCACCCTGCCTGTGTCGTCGCGGAACATCTGGCGGTTCGCCGGGAGCTTCGTGAGCCCGCGGCACGTCTTCTTGCGTCGCGATCCGGGGAAGTGCGTCAGTTCGATCTTGATACCCTTGAACGCGGCGTGTGCCTCTCTCCACGTGCGCTCGTCCAGGGGCAGGCGAGGAAGCCTCGGCGCGTCGGGACCGCCAGAGCGCATATCTCCGCGACCCCGGCCGCCGCCGCCGCCGCCGCCGCCGCCGCGCCCGTCGCTGAGCACGCAGAGGCGATCGACCGCGGACTGCTCGGAGATGAACGCGCCCGCGGCCATGTTCACCACGAGATGCGTCGCGCCCTTGCCCTCGGCGCCCTGCGTGGGCCGGGCGCTGAGCGAGTACCCCTTCCAAACCTCGAAACCTCCGGAGAGCTTCACCGTGTTCTTCGAGTCGAGGAAGTTGCGGCCGATGGAGACCCACAGCGGGTTCATCGCGCGCTCGTGCCGCAGGATGGCGTCGAGCGCCTGAAACGCCGCGGCGGGGATGAGCTCGCTGCCGGGGTCGCCGCGGAGGTGAGCGTCGATCGCGTCGCGCACCCTGACGGGCACCGCAAACTTGATGCGCACGAGGAACTCCTCTCCGGGTTCACCGGGGAGGTCATCCGGACGTTCCACCCGGTAGGTGACCCCGTCCTGGCGGTGCGCCTCCACGAGAGCCTTGTGGTTCGAGGGGGCGAAGAGCTGCTTGCTGCCGTCGTACGCCAGCGGGGGCCACTTGTACCTGGAGGCGAGCTCCTTCATGACCGTGCTGGGAGGGAGAGTCGGAGGGGAAGGCGGGGAGTTTTTTTGGTCATTCTGGAAAGGACAGCCGTCTTTTCATCGGCGGTTCCGAGGTATCGAGCGCCACGCGCCCTTCTGTCGGAGAGGGGTCGGGGTCGGGGCGCACCGGCACAGGCGCGCGGGTAGGACTCGCTCCTGCTGGCGCGCGGGTCCCCGCGGCCCGCCGGATCGTTCCTTCGGCATCGGCGGCGTGATGGTGACGTCGTAGAGGGAGAGCTCGACCATCCTCCGCACGTCCACGAAGAAGTGGTTGGCGACGAGCGTTATCGGACGCCCCGACGACCCGAGTCGGCCGCCTCGCTTTGGGAGCGGAACGTGGGGCGGGGGCGGGGGCGCCGCGTACCCGCCGGTGCCCCCGTTGTAATCCGTCTCCATGGGCGCGTAGCTGCTCATGACCGTCGCGCGCGCGCTCGGAGAGTGGCGCGCCTCGCCGCCGCTCACGTCGCTTTCTTTCGCCTCGCGAGAGCTTCCTCGTCCGTTCCCAGAATCGAACTGTGACGTGGTTTTGAACTGTGACTTGAGTTGAGTTCGAGAACACGAGACAAGACTGGGCACCGCGGCGTGACGAGACCCGCGGTTCGGTCGGGCGGCGGGAGGGCCGAGATGGCGCACGGCGACCGGGCGCGGCGCACGACTCGACGGCTCGCGTCCCTCGCGTCGCACGTCGCGACACGCGCCGGCGACGCCGCCCCGCGCGGCACAGCCGTCGAGCGCGCGTCGACGTCGGCGCCGACCATCGATGGCCCCGAGGCGTGGGTCGCCGCGGCGGGTGAGTGCTTCGGGCCCGGCGCGTGGCTCGCCGTGGACCAGGCGCGCGTCGACGCGTTCGCGCGTTGCACCGAGGACCACCAGTGGATACACAGGGCGGGCGCGGTGACGCAGTTCGGCGGGCCCATCGCGCACGGCCTGCTCACGGCGTCGCTCCTACCGGCGCTGATGGATGGGGTGCTGCCGCGAATGGGATGGGTGGCGCAGGAGATCAACATGGGTTTCAACCGGCTCAGGTTCGTGTCGCCGGTGAAGGTGGGCGCAAGGGTGAGGGCCAGCGCGAAGGTGGTCAGCGTGCGACGCCTGGGGAAAGGCGCGGGTGGAAAGGGACCGGACGGCACGGAGACGGTTGTGTCCGTCGCGGTTTCAACCGACGAGGACTCGGACGCCAAGCCGGCTATGACCTGCGAGTGGGTGACGCGCCAGTACGCGAGGTGACGATGGCGTGACGACGGCGTGTTAGTGGTAGTAAGTGTTAGCTGCAGAACTAAGAAGAACTAAAGAAAAGAATCCAACCCTCTCAGGAATCCAAAGCCTCCCCTCCTCGCGGATCAATCCTCGTCCCCGCCCGGCCCGCCGCCCTTGGGTCCTCCAGCCTGCTTCGCCATGATGATCTGGTCAACCCTGAGCACGGTGCACACAGCCTCGGTCGCGAGCTTCAGCGCCCACCACTTGACCAGGTAGACGTCCGCGATGGACTCCTTCGCCTGCAGGTCGCACCACTGCGCCTCGTGGGTCACGTCGACGCCCGCGGTTGTCTCGCCGTTGGCGTGAGCCGCGTAGAGATTGTAAACCACGTCGGTGGCGTTGAGACCCGCGTTCTCGGCGAGGGTCCTGGGCACAACCTCCAGCGCCCTCGCGAACTTCTCGATGGCGTACTGGTCCAGGCCCGTCTGCTTGCGTCCGAACGCCGCGAGCCTGTGCGCGAGCTCAATCTCGGTGGCGCCGCCGGCGGGGAGGGTTCTGGAGTCCTTCGTGAGAGCCTTGTACGCGTTGACCCCGTCGTCGACCGCGCGCTCGATGTCGTCCATGGCGTTCTCGGTGGATCCGCGGAGGATGACGGTGGAGACGCGGGAGGTCTTGTCGTTCTGCTTGACGACGACGCACTTGGTCCCGCCAATCTCGATGAGGTCGATGGAGGAGACGTAGCCGAGCTCGTCAGCCTGGGGTCGGCCGAGCTTGATGATGCCGGTGGCGTTGGTGGCGCGGCAGAACCTTCGGAGCTCGAACTTGGAGGTGATCTTGATGGCCATGAGGTTGTAGCGCTCGATGAAGTGCATGGCCATCTCGCCGAAGGACTGGCCGGAGACCACAACCTTCGCGCCGGTTTCGGCGATTTGCTTGATGTACTCCTCCATCTTCTTCTCCTCGCCGAGGGAGTAATCCTCGAGCTCCTTACCGCTGGAGATGAGCACGGTGCCCTTGGTCTCCGTGGAGGAGGTGTCCACGGCGCAGCCGAACACGGCAACCTTGGCGTCCTTCACGTGCTTCACGGTTCCCTCCACGTCGCGGCGAATCACCATACCCTGGACAACCTCGTTCTCGTGGAGCGACGATCCGATGACCTTCGCCACCCGGACGTTGTCCACGTTGAAGTTGAGCTGGTTCTTGGGGCACACGTCGATGCACGCCTCCGCGCAGGTCTTCGCCAGGATGCTCTCGTACCCGAACTGCTTGGACGAGAGGGTACCCTTGATGCGGTCAGCCACCGCGGCGACGTCGCGAATGTCCAGCGTCTCCGACCCGGGGATGATGAGCTCCTCCATCCACTTGAGCGCCTGCTCCATAGCCTTCTCGTAACCCTCGATGATCTCCGAGGGGTGGAGGCCGTCGCGAATGAGCTCCTCGGCGTTGCCCAGCAGCTCGCCGCCGAAGGTCACCACCAGGTTGGTGCCGTCGCCAATCTCCTGCTCCTGCGCCTGCGCCGCCATGACCAGCAGCTTAGCCGCGGGGTGCGCAACCTCGAGCTCGCGGACGATGACCGCCGCGTCGGAGGTGACGAAGAGCTTGTCGAGGTGGTTGATGACCATCTTGTTCATGCCTGTCGATTCGTTCGGGAAGTGAGGAAAAGTGAGGTGAGCACGCGGGAAGGGGCACGGCGGGGCGGCGGCAGTCAGATCGCGGCTGCGGAGAAAAAGTTGACCGCCGGTTGGAGGCGGGGTTTTGTTTTTTTGAAGATCTGGGGCGAGCGACACGCACCGTTGGGACCGAGGGAGGTGCGGGTGATCTTGGAGAGCTGCTTGCACGCCTCCACGTTCTTGATCACCGCCTCATCGAGCCCGGACAGGTGCTTGTGCCCGTCCTGAGTGGTTAGAAAGGGAACGGGGGTCGAGGTCAGCGATTGGTTCTTGGAGGCTGGATGCCGCAAAAGGTCCCGGTTCAGATCTGGGCCGACGCGCGACGCGCGGGAGCGCGATCGCGCGCGACGACTGCCCCGGATGCCGATACGGCGGTCGGTAATCGCCACGACGATGGTATTGATCGCGCCCGACAACTCGTGGACCGCGGGGACGGCCCCATGGGTCCAGGGAATCCGCTCGGGGGGCGTCGGCGCCGGGTCAAAGGGGCTCCGCCCGCCACCCCGTTTTCGCGCCGAGGGGGGCATCGGCGGGACGGGGCCGCGATCTGCGCGAGGGGCCGCACCTTGAGCATGGCCTGAAGGCCGTACGGCATACCAGCCATGATGACCGGATGTCTCTGTCCTCTTTCGACCTTTAGTCGCTGGCCGCCGAACGTTCCAGGCGCCTTGGAGAGTGGCCCCGCGCGGGGGCCGGCCGAAGCTTTTTGAACTGCGCCGAGCTCTCGTCCCGTCAGGTTGGTATCGGCGACGACTGCAGCTGGGTCCGTTTTCCCGCTTCAGTCCAGCGCGCACCGAAGCGAGAGGGCTCACACCGCGTCGATATCATGAACGTGCGCGCCCCGAGCCTACCCGTCGCGAATATTTGCCCCCGGCGTTCATCCCGACCCTAGACCCCGGCCGTGCTCCGTCGCCGCCCCATGCCCGCAGCCTGGTCGGATAAATTTATTAACACCCGCGACTTCTCCCCAAACTCGGGCAGCAGGACGACGACGTGTCGAGATACTACCGGTCAATCACGCGATACGAGGCGCTTCGCATCGTCGCCGACGCCGCGCACCTCCCGCTGCTGATATTCTTCGCGCTGTTTTTCGCCGCGGGGGTGTACGTCGGGCGCTGGTCGGTGGTCCTCGAGACGCGCCAGCGGAGAAAGCACCTGGCGGAGGCGGTGCGAGGCATCGTCGACGGGGTGCTCGCGGGAACGTCCAAGACCGAAGGCGCGGTCGAGGACGACGGCAAGGCGACGCGTGAGATCATCGAAGGCGTGCTCGAGGGCCTGCGCGCGGGCGGGGCGGCGCGCGCGGGGGGCACCGGGAGGGCGTCGTCGTCGGCTGCGAATGGACGATCCGTTCGTCGCGGCGCCGCGGACGCAGCGAGCGGAGCCACGGGCTCGAGCGCGAGACGGAGGGTCCGGGCCGAGCGAACCACGGATTCGTTCGACGACGTGCTGAGCCGGGAGCTCAGGAGCGCCGAGGCAGCGGCTGCCGCGACGAAGGGTAACGTCCACGAGGCCGGCGCCGAGAACGAGAACGAGAACGAGAACGAGAACGAGAATGAGAACGAGAATGAGATTGAGAACGAGAACGGGAACGACGCCGAGGCTCTCGTCGAGGACGTGGAGATGATGGACGCGGCGACACCGAGCGCGAGCTCCGCCGGCGCGCGGTCCGGGGCTCCCAACACGAGGGCCCCGGCGATCCGCGAGGATCCCGTCAAGCACGACGACGAGCATGCATACGAGGATGACGAGGAAGGCGACGGGTCCGGCGACGACGACGAGGTCGTGTCCTCTCGAGCCGCGGATCCCCCCGCGGAGGTCCCGGAGTCGCCCACCCGGACGCACGCGAGGGAGGCGGAGTGGGCCACGCGTCAGGCGGAGATCGAGCGCCAGCGCGCCGAGGCGCTGCGGCGAAAAAAGGCGGCCAAGTCTGCTCGACTCGTAAACGAACGCGTCGAGACGTACAGGCGCGGGTTGGAAGAGAGAGAGGCTTTGGAATCGGCGATGGGCGACGCTCGCGCGGAGGCGCAGAGGTCGTTCGAGCGCGACGGGGTTCACGACCTCGCGTCCGCGGGTTGCCTGGAGCACGCCTTACACCGCCTCGGCTTACTCCCCGACCCGGACGAAGATCGAGACGCGGGCAAGGTTGAGGCGGCGTACAAGAAGGCGCTGGCGAGGAACCACCCGGATCGCAGCGCCAGCAGGGGCGACGACCTGCGCGCCAGCGCCCGGTGCGAGGAGGCGTTCAAGCTTCTGCAGGCGGCGAAGGCGCGGTGGGACGCGGTGGGTAAACCGACGGGCTCGAGGGCTCGGCGGATGGCGGCGTCGGCGCTGGGCGGGAGCTACTCTCGCGCGCCCTCGGGTCCCGCCCGGCAGCCGCAGTCGTCCTCGAGGTCCGCGCACACCTTCACCAGCCCGCACACCTTCACCGAGAAGGGAGGACGCAGCTGGCAACCCGGGGGATCGACCCCGGGGGGATCGACAAACCCGGGGGATGGCTACGGCGACGCGTGGAGGGAGCAGGCGAAGAGGACCGCGGCGGCGACGGCTGACGCGCTCAGGCGGGAGGAGGAGCGGATGCGCCTCGAGCTCGAGGAGCAGCGCAGGCTCGAGCGCGAGCGGGAGGCGCGAGAGGCGTTCGAGCGCAAGCTGCGGGAGCTGGGCCGGAAAACCTCGGGGGGAGACGACGCGACGTGGGTGCAGGGCAGCGACGCGTCAGAGGAGGGCACACCCAGGCACCCCGCCGCCGCAAACGGGAAGGATGACCGAAAGAAGCGACCGCCGCCCAACGATTTCCAATGAGTGGCAATAGGGAGGGAGTACTTGTAGACGTGTCGTCGTCGACGAAAAAAATGCGCTATTCGCTAAGCTAACTCTTATACATGGGGAGCCGACGTTTCCGGCTCTCGTTCGGCGTTTAAAAAAATCATCAAAGCACGAAGCCTCGAGCGTGGATGGCGAGGTGGACGGAGCCGCCCGGCGGCTTCAACGCGCCGCGCTTGATCCTCGGAATCTCCCGCAACTTCTTCGGCCGCATCGCCGTCGCGCGTGCCACCCTCATCGCGTCGCCCGCGCTCGCCACCCTCCGCTCCCGCTCACTTCCGCCGTCCGCGCGATTGGCACCCCCCAACTTGGCGGACCTCGACCCCAACTTGAATTCGGTCGACGCCGCCGCCTTGAGCGCCTCGTAGGACCCGTACCACCAAACCTTGCTCCGGATCATGCGGGACGCCACCTGCGCGCCTATCCACGGAACCGCCCTGAACGGCGCCATCGCCGCGCACACCGCGCCGATGGACGCCGCGCCGATCGCGAACCGCGAGCCCAAGCGGTCCGAATGCTCCGACTTTCGCTCAGACTTTGCGACTCGGACACCCAACGCATCCCTCGTCGCGGCGTACGCGGCCCACTCGGCGGCCCACGCCGCTCCGACGGGGAGATTCCTCGCGGCGGCGCGCGCGAAGACGGCCGCGCGCGCGGCGAGCGCGGCGGCGGACGCGGGCGCCGCGCACGCCGCGACCACCGCGGGCGCGAGCGCGGTGGCGAGGAAGATGGACGGCGCCGCGGGCAGCGCTTGCATGGCGGCTTGCATGGCGACGCCGTACGCGACGCTGGTTGGGGCGGTGGCCCTGAGAGCGGCGAGGGCGGCGAGCGCGGGCGTGGCGCCCGCGGCTCCGTTGAAGGCGAGGTGCGCGGCGGTGTTGCACGCGACGTAGATGCCCACGCGTTCGGCTGCGAAAAGCGCGGGTTGGGAGAAAAGTTCAGTCAGTCGTCGGGGATTTGGGGCGGCGGGTCATTGACCCCACTCGACAGACGCGTTCTCGACAGACGCGTTTTGCGACATCGTGCCAACCTAGTTCCGTGAGGGGAGGGATGGAGGCTCACCGGTGCTCTTAAGGGCGTCAAACTTGGGCTTGCGAGTCTCAATCTTCGATGGCTGGGTGACGTCTAGGACGGCGATCTCGCGTGACGCCTCAAACTCAGTGGGGAGGCTCAGGCTGAGCGGGGTCATCGTCATCTTCTGCGACGTGTTCCACTCGCCCGAAGCGTAGGTACGCGCGGAGAGAGGAGGCTCGTCTCTTGGCGTTTGGCGCGAGTCGCACGAAGCGAACGGTACAGGCTTGATTCAAGACCTGGCCGCGACGCTTTTTGGCCCGAAGGCCCGCACCCGAGGGTGTGGCGTGCTACTCGCGCTTTGGTTTGTGCGCGCATGGTGCAATCCGCGTTGCGTTTGACGAAGAAACGCGTGAACAGAATTTTCACGCGTTTTCGCGTTCAGATCCTCGCTCTCTGATTCTATGCGATCCAAGTCTGGTTTTTTCGCGGAAAACTGCGAGCGGATGGATAAGACATTTTTTGTGCTCAGAGTTATTCCCAACCGCCACGCGTTTTATCGGGGATTCTAATTTTTGGTATCGAAACGATTTTCCAGCAGGTGGCCTTTTGCTTGGCATGGGTGCTCAACTCGTACAACTCGTACTCGTACCACTCGTAGAGGCTTTAATCACGGAGCGGAGGGAGCGGGTGGGGGCACGGCCCGGGGCACGTCCGCGTCCTCCCCGAACTCCTTCCTGACTATCGACTCCGAATCCGCCACCATGGAGTGCAGTCGCAGCCTCACCGCCGCATTCTCAGCCTCGATCTCGCCCAACTGCTCCTTCCAACGCGACTCGTCCTCAGCCTCCTCCGCCGCGCGACCCGACTGCCTGATCACGATCTTCACAGCCTTTGGTGGCGGCTGCGCGGGCGGCTTAGCGTTCGACGCCCGCGCCCTCGCCGAGGCTGCCCCGCTTCGAGGCGGTTTGTCCGCCCCCGCCCGCCTGCCCGGCTGCGCCTTGAACACAGTCGCGGCGTCCGCCGAGTACGACCCGCCGTAGAAGTACTCGTACTGGCTCTTGGCGGACTCGCGCTCGCGCTCAGCTTTCCTCGCCCTCGCAGCCTCCGCCGCCTCCCTCGCCTCCCTCGCGTACTGCGCCACCGCGGACGCCGCGGACGATTTATTAAACCCTGGACCCGACTCGCCGCCAGCCTCCGCGGGCCTCACCGCGGAAACGGGGGGCTTGTCGCCCTTGCTTCCCTCCCTCGGCGCCACGTCGGGGAACCACGGCCGGTGCCGGTTCGACCCGTCCGACAGCGCCAGCGGCTTCATACCCATGATCCTCGCCACGCCCACGGATTCCTCGCGGCGCAGACGGGCGGCGTCCCGCGCGAGGCTCTCCTCGGCCGTCCAGGCGAAGAGTTGCGCGGGTTTCTCTTCGAGTCGAAGCGCGAGCGCGGCGACGGACTCGTCCAGTCGCGCCATCGTCCGCGCGTTCCCCTCCGCCTTTCTCGCCACCTCCTTCTCGGTGGCGTCCAGCTCGAGGACCAGGCCGGCGAGCTTTTCGTGCCTCGCGCGCGACGCGGCGTCCACGTTGGCCGCCTTCATCCGTTCCGCGAGGCTCTCCGCCTCGAGTCTGAGCCTCGCCACCTCCTCGGCGGCTTCCTTCTCCGCGCGCGACGCCCTCGCGAGCGCCGCCTCCGCCTCCCTGGTGAGCGCGTCCACGGATTTGCGATCTAATCCGGTGCCCGAGGAGGACGCGGATCCGAGCTCCAGCTCGAGCTGCTCGCGCCTGGCCCGCTCCTCGCGCAGTTCCGCGACGGCCGCGTCCCTCGAGCACCGCGCCGCGTCGAGCTCAGCCTTGAGCCCCCGGGACTCCGCGGCGGCCGCCTTGGCGTTCGCCTCGGCGGAGTCCACCCTGCGACGCATCCGCTCCACGTCGCGTTTGCAAGCCTCGGAGACGGCCTCGGCCTCGGCGGCGACCGTCGCGGCTCTCACCGCGACGCCGTCGCGTTCGCCATCCTTCGCGGCGACGCGAGCTTCGTACTCGGCGGATCTTCGAAGCGCCGCGTCTCGCTCCGCGGACACCTCGCGTAACGCCTCGGCGAGGCGCGTCCTGTCGCGGGCGGCCGCCTGTAGCTCGGCGGTGTGTTCCGACTCGTGCTCGTCGAGGCGCCCGGCGATCTCCTCGGCGTCGTGGCGCATGGACCGCATCTCGACTTCGAGCTCCGTCCTCGCCATGGACGCGGCGGCGGCTTCGTCCCTCGCGGCGGCGAGGAGGCCGAGCGTGCGCGAGAGTTCCTCGCGAAGGGACGCGATCTGATCGTTCGCGTCGTTCAGATGGCACTCGAGCGTCTCTCGGGCTTTTTCCACCCTCGCGCGTTCCCTGGACTCAGCCTTGAGCGCAGCCTCCAGGTCGCCCTTCTCCTCGCCGAGCCGCCTCGAGATTTTATTCGCCGCCGCGAGCTGCGCCTCGAACCGCGCGCGCTCCGAAGCGACGAGCTCGCGCGACATCGGCGCGCCCTGGGACATCAGCAACTCCTGGGACAGCGCGTCGGCGTCAGCCTTGGCCCTGTCCAGCTCGGTGGCCAGCGCCCGGGATCCGACGTGCGCTTCCCCCGCGCTGGTCCACGCCTCGTCCAAATCTCTCGCCACGCTCTTCGCTCGCTCCTCGTGTCGCCTCAGGTCCGCGCGCGCCTGCTCCAGCTCGACTCTGAGGCCCTCA
>Ga0181573_10004659_pt1 | contig 11588 bp, 8 predicted proteins | sample 101ome_25_FD_148643 | JGI IMG/M metagenome (GOLD analysis project Ga0181573, IMG submission 148643) | Coastal salt marsh microbial communities from the Groves Creek Marsh, Skidaway Island, Georgia - 101409BT metaG (spades assembly) | ecosystem: Environmental > Aquatic > Marine > Intertidal zone...
GACAAAGAGCGGCCCAGCGTCCAGAATTACAAGCGAAAGCGCACCTATCGGGCTCAGTTTATCCGTCTGCAACATCTGGGTGACATAGTTGAGGTGCCAATGGTATTGTCCGAATGTCCCGCAGATCAGACTATCCGCATCCCCTAGATGCACCATCGTGGCCGCAATTGCAGTTGTATTCGTGCGCATGACGGCTTTGGCAAGGTCAGGTGTTACGCCTTTGCGCTTCATCACGTCATAATAACTTTGCCAATAATCGCGGTAACGATCATCACTTTCCGGATTCACAATATCAAAATCTTGACCGGCTTTGATGCTCAATCCGGCCCGTTCAAGACGTTGGGAAATAACATCGGGACGGCCCACTAAAATAGGGGTATCAACCCCGTCTTCGACCATGGCTTGGGCAGCACGAAGCACCCGATCATCTTCACCTTCGGCGAAAACGATGCGGCGGTTGGATTGGCGCGCAACTTCGAAAATACGTCGCATGATCATCGAAGATTTATAAACTTCGCCCTCAAGCGTCTGGCGATAATGATCGAGATCAATTGTGCGGCGCGCGGCGCCAGTTTCCATGGCCGCCTTGGCCACTGCAACGGCAACGGTCGGTAACAAACGTGGATCAAAGGGCTTTGGAATCAGATACTCTGCCCCGAAGGTGAGTTTTTCCCCCTCATATGCCTCGCCAACTTCAGCCGTTGTGGTGCGCTGTGCCAAAGACGCGATAGCATCCACGCAGGCAAGTTTCATGGCATCATTAATTTCGCGGGCCTCGACATCTAATGCGCCCCGAAAGATGAAGGGGAAACACAACACGTTGTTGACTTGGTTTGGATAATCAGAGCGACCTGTGGCGATCATAGCGCCGTTTGATGCGGCACGGGCCTCCTCTGGCATAATTTCAGGCGTTGGATTTGCCAGAGCAAAGATAATCGGATGATCGGCCATTTGACTGACGGCCTTGGCCGGAAGCAACCCCGGTCCAGAGAGGCCAAGAAACATATCCGCACCCTTGAGCGCCTCTTTAAGGTTCACATCTTTAGGGGAATTGGCAAATTTCATCTGCTCAGGTGCCAGATCAGTGCGCTCGGGATGCAATACACCCTCTTTGTCAAAGACAGTGATCTGTTCAATCGGAACGCCCATTTTATTCAGCATGCTCAGGCAAGCGACCCCAGCAGCCCCCGCCCCCATCCCGACAATCCGCACATCTTTGGGATCTTTTCGGGCAATCGTCAGAGCATTTTGTGCCGCAGCGGCAACCACGATGGCTGTTCCGTGCTGATCATCATGGAACACAGGAATGCCCATACGATCACGGCAGATGCGTTCGACAATGAAACAATCAGGCGCTTTGATGTCTTCTAAATTTACAGCGCCAAATGTGGGTTCCAATTTGCAGATAAGATCTGCAAGTGCTTCGGGATCGGCTTCATCCACCTCAATATCAAAACAATCGATGCCGGCGAATTTTTTGAAAAGAACCGCCTTTCCCTCCATCACAGGTTTTGATGCCTGCGCCCCGATATTACCAAGGCCAAGAACCGCGGTCCCATTTGAAATCACCGCAACAAGGTTACGTTTTGCAGTATAGCGCGTTGCTGTCGCAGGATTGGCGGCAATTTCAAGACAGGCTTCAGCGACTCCCGGGGAATAGGCGCGGGCCAAATCGCGTGGTGTCGCCATGGGTTTGGTGGGACGGATTTCCAGCTTTCCGGGTTTTGGGAATTCATGATAATCCAGCGCCGCTTGTCGCGCGATATTTTGCTGTGTGTCATTCTTGTCCACTTTGGGCTCCTGATCTTAAAACCGTCTCTAAGAGAGCCGGGTCGCCATATCCAGCATACGTGCTGAAAATCCCCATTCATTGTCATACCATCCCAAAAGGCGAACTTGGCCGTCACCAATGGATTGGGTTTCACTCAGGGAAATCACCACAGATTCACGCCGTCCTCTAAAATCTGACGAAACGCAAGGATCATTGCATAATCCTACCAATTGAGAAGCGGCAAAAGCCTGTTTCAAAAAGCGCCCGAATTCTTCGGCTGATCCGTCAACGACCTGCAGGACCACGTCAATCGCTGAGACTGAAATGCAAGGTACCCGCAAGGCGGCAACGCTAAGGCGGCCCTCGAGTTCGGGTAAGCCCTGTGTAATTTGGTGGGCTGCACTGGTGGTTGTTGGCACCATCGACACGGCTGCAGCGCGGCTGCGTTCAAAACTTGGACCGGGGCGGTCCACAGTTGGCTGGCTGCCCGTATAACAGTGAATGGTGGTCACATGGGCGCTGGTGATCCCCAGCCCGTTGTCAATTGTGCGCAGCACCGGTGCGATCGCATTTGTTGTGCAGGACGAATTTGACACGATACGCGCATTTTCCAGATCCTGATCATTTGCGCCTATAACAATTGTTTTATCTGCGACGGTGGAAGGTCCAGAAATCAGAACACTTCCAGCTCCGGCATCAAGGCCGGCCTCAACAAACCGCCGGTCGCCTGTGTGTCCCGTACAATCCAACACGACATCAACCTGTAAAAAATCCAAAGCGCGAATATCGTTTTCATTATGAAAAGCAATAGTTTGGTCTTTAATCTTACTGCTTTTCTCTTTGACGTCTACGGGATAGGGAAATGGTCCAAAAACACTGTCGTAGCGGAATAAATAGGCACTGATTTTCAGTCCCGCGATATCATTGATCCCCACCACGTCAAAGCAAGAGGCATGATCGCCCGTCAGACATTGGCGCAGCACGGTGCGCCCAATTCTCCCAAACCCGTTGATGAATATTCTAACAGGCTTTGTCACAGTCAAACTCCAAAACGGAAATCCACAGCATGTTGGTTCAAGTCATATGCAAAACCATAGCTGCAGTTTTGCCCAAGGTCCAAAAGGGAAAATACATGCATAACAGGATCTCTGTCGATCCTCTCTCTTTGCATTGAGAGGCGTAAAATCACGGCGATGCCATGTGATTTTAGAAATCAACTTCAATCGCGATCCCCTGCTCTATGGCAAGGTCCACAACCGAGGAGGCCACAGCAAGATCCTGAAGACCAACCCCTGTTCCATCAAACAGAGTGATTTCTTCCTCAGAGCTTCGCCCCGGATGCGCGCCATTAATGACTGCACCGATCTGAACGATATCGCTTTCGTTAATCAAACCATCTGCGATCGCGTGTTGGGCTTCCCCGATGCTAACAGACTGCGCAACCTCGTCAGTAAAGACAGTGGCACGCGCCAGCAGAGCGGCTTCGACCTCTTGTTTGCCTTTTGTATCGGTACCCATGCAGGCGATATGCGTGCCCGCGCTTACATGCGCATCCATTAAAGACGGGGAAAATGCGCTGGTGATTGATATGATGACATCCGCTTCTGCCATGCCGTCTAATTCTACTGGCTTAAAGGCAACACCTGCTTCATCTGCAACTTTTTCGATGTTAGGAAGCATTTCTGGGTGATAATTCCAGCCAATCACTTTTTCAAAGTTTCGTTGTTCCAATGCCGCCCGCAGTTGGAAAGTCGCCTGATGACCCGCGCCAATCATACCCATAACTTTGGCATCCCTTGGAGCGAGATGCTTGATCGACACGGAGGACGCAGCCGCAGTACGCAGCGCTGTCAAAAGGTTCCCCCCTACCATCGCTTTAACCATCCCTGTGTCTGGATCAAACAGAAAAACGGTAGACTGGTGATTGATCAGCCCCCGTTTTTCCAGATTGTTTGGCCAATAGCCCCCGGCTTTCAGCCCAAGGGTCAATCCTGCCCGATCGAACCCACCTTTAAATCCGTACAATGCATCTTCATGTCCGATCGCCTCACGAATGACAGGGAAATTATAAGCATCCTTTGCCGCCATGGCTGCAAAGACTTTTTCCACTGCATCGAACGCCGCTTCGCGCGTCATAAGGTTTGCGATGTCTCGTTCAGGCACAATGAACATTCTGTTGGATCCTTTTGTACTTAGTTAACAAATTCACTATTTGGAACGCGCCCAGTTTTCCACTGGGCGCAGCACCGGCGTTTATTTTGCGGATTTCACAAAGATATTGAACAGGATACCGCCAAGCAATGCACCGATGACCCAAGCATAACCCGATAAAAAACCTAATGCTGGGACGTAAGCCTATACCGTTTGTATTTCAACTTTACTCGATCAATAGGCATGCCCCCGCGCTGACACTGGCCAGACACATTCGACAACACCATTGCGTACACCAACATACCAATCATGCACGTTTGCAGTTGGATCACAATGGCCCGGCACCAATTTCAATTTTTCATTTATTTTAAGCACGCCCTGCGGGTCCATAACCACGCCATGTTCATCTGAACATTTCACATATTGCACGTCATCGCGTCCGTAAATCACGGGCAGGCCTGAATCTACGGATTGTGCCTTGAGGCCGGCATCCACGATGGCTTTGTCCGCTTTCGCATGGCTCATCACAGAAGTCAGAATGAAAAAGGCGTTTTCCCATTCACCCTGATCAATCCGTTTTCCGTCTTTATCAAGAATACGGCCATAATCCGCATCCATAAAGGCATAGGATCCGCACTGTAGTTCGTTATAAACGCCAGAGTTGGATTCAAAATAGTAGGATCCGGTGCCCCCACCGCCCACAATGTCACACTCCAGCCCTTCGCTTTTCAACGTGTCTACGGCATCTTTGACCATAGCGACGGCGATTTCGATTTTTGCTTTGCGCTCATCGTAATTGTCCAGATGCTGCATCGCGCCCTGATAAGCTTGGATGCCGGCAAACTTCAGACCCTCGGCCGCATCGATCGCTTTGGCAATAGCAACAACGGCTGGTGTTGATGTCACGCCACAACGACCGGCACCGCAATCAATTTCAACAAGACATTCAATCTGTGTTCCATGCTTTTGGGCCGCAGCAGAGAGGTCCGCAACATTAGACAGGTCATCCACACAACAAATCGCGCGCGCCCCTAATTTTGGCAATCGTGCAAGGCGATCAATTTTTGCCGGTTCACGGACCTGATTGGACACCAGCACGTCTTTGATCCCGCCGCGGGCAAAGACTTCTGCTTCAGAAACTTTCTGACAGCAGACGCCACAGGCACCGCCCAGCTCTTCCTGAAGTTTCTGAACGTCTACAGATTTGTGCATTTTGCCATGGGTCCGGTGACGCATACCGTGGTCTTTTGCGTAATCACCCATTTTCTTGATGTTGCGCTCCAGCGCATCAAGATCCAGCACAAGGCAGGGCGTTTGGATCTCGGCTTCGCTCATGCCGGGTTTGGCTGGAATGTTAAAGCCTACTTCGTAGTCTTCTAAGTGTGATACATCTTTCATGGTTCGCTCTTTTCTAAAATGTTCTGTTTTTTCTTTGTCTCAGGCCGCGCCAATCCAAGGAAGTTTGTCCAGATCTACGTTGCCACCTGTGATAATGATGCCGACCCTTTTGCCCTTGAAGGCATCTGGGTTTTTCAACACAGTTGCCAGAGGCACTGCAGATGAGGGTTCCATCACCACGCGCAGGTGTTTCCACGTCAACTTCATCGCATCAATAATTTCCTGCTCGCTTGCCGTAAAGATATCACTCACATGGTTTGACACGAAATGCCAAGTGCGGTCTTTCAACGGCACGAGCAATCCATCCGCAATTGTTTTTGGTGCGTCATCGGCGATGATATATCCAGCCTTAAAGCTGCGATAGGCATCATCGGCCTGCTCGGGTTCGGCTGCAATGATTTTGGTTTCAGGAGCCAAAGTTGACAGCGTCAAACAGGTGCCCGAAATCATGCCCCCCCCTCCAATGGGTGCCACAACCATGTCTAGCCCGCCTGTCTGTTCCATGAATTCTTTGGAACAGGTCCCCTGTCCTGCAATCACACGGGGGTCATTATAGGGGTGGACAAAGTCGCCTCCAGAGGCCTTTTGCACCTCTGCAAAGGTCGCTTCGCGCGAGGTTGTCGAAGGGTCGCATTCCGTGATCACTCCGCCATAGCGGCGCACGGTGTCTTTCTTGGCTTGGGGCGCGGTACGTGGCATTACCACGTTGCAGGGAATGCCCCGCTTCATTGCCGCATAGGACAGGCAAGACGCATGGTTGCCTGATGAATGGGTGGCAACACCTTTTTTTGCCTGTTCATCGTCAAGTCCAAACACAGCATTTGCCGCACCGCGGACCTTAAAGGCGCCCGGTTCCTGAAAGTTTTCGCATTTGAAAAATAACTCGCAGCCTGCAACTTCGTTCAGATAATCCGAAGTGCGCACTGGCGTTCTTCGAATATGCGGAGCGATCCGTTCATGGGCCGCCAGCATATCTTCGTAGGTTGGGATATCTGTCACATAATCCTTCATCATGCTGCATCCTTCTGTGATACGGCAGAATTGCCGCTAAAATACCTCTGCGCTGCGGCGACACCTGAACCAAACGTAATGTCAAGGCCAAGATCCACCATGCACATCTCTGCCGTTGCGATGCCCGAAAGGGTCATAACATCTGTCAGGCTCCCGAGATGACCGATGCGAAAAACCTTACCGGCCACTTCACCAAGGCCAACTCCAAAGGCCACACCATATTTGTCTGCAGCATGGGCCACAATGTCGGTGGCGTTGAAATCTGCCGGTGTGCGAATGGCGCTCACAGTGTCAGAATATACCGAAGGGTCCGCCGCACAAAGCTTTAATCCCCAAGCTTTGACTGCATGTCTGACACCTTCGGCGATGCGGTGGTGACGGGCAAAGACATTTTCGAGTCCCTCATCAAGCAGCATCGAGCAGGCCTGATTCAGCCCGTTCAACAACCCCACAGCAGGCGTGTAAGGATAGGCATTGTTCGCATATCCTTTCGCCATATCATGCACATCAAAAAAGGTCCGTGGCAGGCCAGCGGATTTTGTGGCTTCCATTGCCTTGGCGCTAAAGCCGACAATTGCCAGACCTGAAGGCAACATAAAGCCCTTCTGCGATCCTGTGACGGCAACATCCACGCCCCATTCATCAAAACGAAAATCCATGGATGCGATGGATGAGACCCCATCCACAAACAACATGGCCGGATGGCCAGCCGCATCAAGCGCTTTGCGAATTGCTCCGATATCAGATGTGACACCCGTCGCCGTTTCGTTATGTGTTGCCAGAACGACCTTGATGTCATGCGCTTTGTCTTTGCGCAGAATTTCTTCGTAACGGTCTGCAGGGATACCCAGACCCCATTGGGTTTCCACGATGTCCACGTCAAGGCCATGCCGCTGGCACATGTCAATCCAGCGGTGGCTGAACATCCCATAGCGCGCGGCAAGCACTTTGTCACCACTGGAAAGAGTATTGGTCAAGGCCGCTTCCCAGCCACCCGTACCGGTAGCCGAAAAAATGAACACTTCGGCTGTGTCACTTTTCAGCACTTTACGCACGCCTTCACGGGCAGGATGAAGTATTTTCCCGAAGAGCGGCGAGCGGTGATCAATCGTTGGCATATCGCAGGCCTTGCGAAGACTTTCGGGAATATTCGTCGGACCCGGTATGAAGACAGGATTTTGAAAACTCATTTTATAACTCCTAGCACGCCCCCGAGTGTGAATACCCTGCAAGGCCATGAAAATAAATTTTTTTGAAATTTTTTTTCAAAACTCTGTTTTTCTGAAAAACTGTGTATTGTCAGTAGTTTATATTTTTCATATGGTGAATATAAATTTCATACGGAATAAAAGGTTGTCATGCGGAGCCCAAAAATTCACAAAAATGATGGAAGTGAGTCTCGAAAAGCCAGAGGACGGCCACGGGGTTGGGTCGACAAAACGGCTCAGAATACAATTAAATCTCTCGAACGGGCTATGGAGGTCTTTGAATTTCTAAGCGAGGGGCAAGGGACACCCCTGACCCAATTGGCCAGTGATCTTAATCAATCTCCGGCCACTGTTTACCGGATTCTGGTGACGCTGGAAAAACGCGGGCTGGTGGAATTTGACCATGTTGCCCAGCTTTGGCACATCGGGCCGAGGGCTTTTGTGATCGGGGCGCGGTTTATCAGACGCACAAACCTTGTCGAGCGCGCAAGGCCCATTATGCGCAAGCTGATGGAAGCCACCGGTGAAACCGCAAATCTAGGTATCCAGCAAGAAGGCTCTGTTCTTTTCCTGAGCCAAGTTGAAACGCAGGCCAGTATTCGCGCCTTTTTTCCGCCGGGCACCTTATCGCCGATGCATGCCTCGGGTATCGGAAAGGCGCTGTTGGCCCATATGGATGATGTGCGTCTGGAAAAATTGCTCCGTAGCGAGGATTTTGAACAGTTCACCGATCACTCAATCACCGATCCCGTTGCGTTAAAGACCCATCTGATAGAAATCCGCAGCAAAGGGTATTCCGTCGATAATGAGGAAAAAAACACAGGCATGCGGTGCATCGCAGCACCGGTTTTTGATTTCAATGGAGAGGCCATCGCGGGCATTTCAGTGTCCGGCCCCACAAGCCGGATCGAACCCGCGCGGCTTGAACAGCTCATTGCGCCTGTCATCAGCGCGGCGCGGGATCTCAGCCTTGCCATCGGCGGAAATGGATCCGCCCGCACCGATTAAACGCGCGCTATAATTTAGCGGATGGATTTTGGGCGCAATGCCATGTGACGGTTGACATCCTTGTAAAGAAGATAGCGGAACCTTTCCGGTCCCCCCGCATAGCAGGCCTGCGGGCAGAAAGCGCGCAGCCACATGAAATCGCCTGCTTCCACCTCAACCCAATCGTTGTTGAGATTGTAAACCGCTTTGCCCTCCAAAACGTAAAGACCGTGTTCCATGACATGCGTTTCAAGAAACGGAATAACACCACCCGGTTCAAATGTGACGATATTCACATGCATGTCATGACGCAAATCTTCAGGATCGACAAAACGTGTTGTTGCCCATTTCCCATTCGTATCCGGCATTGGTATGGGTGCAATATCGTTTTCGTTTAAAATCAAGACATCGGGGGTATCGATCCCTTCGACGGCCTCATAGGCTTTTCGCACCCAATGAAAGCGTAGCACCTCTTCATTCTTATTGTGCAATGTCCAACCGCTTGAGGGGGGAAGATATGCATATCCGCCCGGAGTAAGCGTGTGGGTCTGACCATTTACGCTCAACGTGGCAGTCCCCTCCACCACAAACAAAACGCCTTGCGCCTCTGAATCCAATTCTGTGCGCTCAGAACCACCGCCGGGTTGGACTTCCATGATATACTGGGAAAATGTCTCTGCAAATCCACTCAGCGGGCGGGCAATGACCCAAAGCCGCGTGCCGTTCCAAAAGGGAAGAAAGCTGGTCACAATATCGCGCATCGTGCCCTTGGGGATCACTGCATAGGCCTCTGTGAAAATTGCACGATCCGTCAATAGCTGTTTCTGCCCGGGTAACCCGCCATGAGGCACAAAATACTTGGAACTCATAAAACACCTAACTCAAGATTTACTGACATCTACATAATGGGCCTTCATGGCCCGGTAATCCAGAGGCGATCAAACGATAAGTCTCTTCGTAAAGATTTGAAAATTGCGGGTTGATCTTGGGGGCAGATTATCCAAGTTGGTTTAAGTGATGATCGAACTAGGCTGAGGTGGTGATCAGGCTCTTATGTTTGACAGGACCATAACTGCGGATTTCTATCGATACTGAAAAGAAGCTCCAAAGCCAGTTCCTGAACGCTGGGAAAAAGTAATTTTCTCAAAAAAGTCTTAGAACCAAAGTATCAATGCGAATTCTTCTTTTGATTTACCGTGCCATCCAAAGATATCAAACCTTGTCCATTAATGCGCCGTACAGTAGTTCTCATGTATTCGAAGGCGTCTTCTAGAATTTTGTATACTGCTCTTCCTTTGCTTGCAGTTTTATCCCGCCGCTTTACTTTAGAGATGCTTTCGGTCTCGTCTTGTGTCTGTTCTGGGAAGTTAATAAAAATTTCCGGAACCAGTTTTACTGTTTCTCGAATATTTGGCGCGCTTTCAGCCATTTTATCTAGAAACAAATGGTAAATTCTTGATAATATTTGACAGGAAAAGGAGTTTTTTGAAATCAAAAAGCTGCAAGATATGTTGGTTATCAGCTGTGAGATGGGCAAATAACGTTTGATTATCTTTGCTCTGTCTCAAAGCTCGGATGCTTCCAAACGTCCAATTCGATCCGTGGCAAAGCAGGTTTTCCCAGAATGTGATCGCTTAGCTTTTCGGCAATCATGATGGTAGGGCTGTTGGTATTTCCGTTTGTCACCATCGGCATGATTGATGCATCAGCAATGCGTAGTTTATCGATCCCATGCACGCGCCCCTGCGGGTCAACGACCGCACCTTTGTCTGTCACCGTTCCCATGCGCGCGGTGCAGGAAAGATGCCATTGTGTGGCGACATGATCCCTCAGACATGCATCAAGGCTTTCGGTGTCCTGAACGTCATTTCCCGGAAATATCTCTTGGCCTGTAAATTTCGCAAGAGACGGTTGCTTGACCAATTCCCGCACCAGAGCAATTCCCTTTCTAAATGTGTCTCTATCCCGAGGGTTTTCCAAATAATTGACGAATATCTTTGGTGGGTCCATCGGATTTTTGGAACGTAGTTCAATCCGGCCTCTGCTTTGAGCACGCATCAATCCGATATGGATTTGAAAGGCATGTTCTTGAAGCGGCGCCCAAGTCGCGTCATCTACGGCGATTGGCGACAGAGTTAGCTGAAGATCAGGATACTCGACCCCTTTATCAGACCTTATGCAAGCTACGACTTCAAAATGATTAGATGCAACAACGCCGGTTCTATTCAAAAACCATTGCGCACCGATGAGCGCCTTATTCCAAAGCTTTGTTTTAGGCCAGAGCGTCACAGGCTCTTTGCATTTATATTTGAGAACAAAGTCTGGATGTTCATTCAGGTTTTGACCAACACCAGATAGGTCAGCGATGACGTCAATCCCATGCTGTTCAAGATGTGCGCGCGGACCTATCCCCGAAACCATTAAAAGATGCGGTGTGCCTACGGCACCTGCGCAGAGAATGATCTCTTTTGTTGCAGAGAAAGACTGCTGTCGACCAAACTGGTCGATAAAAGACACGGATTTTGCGACCAATCCTGCAAAATGCACTTTCTGAACATGGGCTCTGGTCACAATTCGAAGATTTTTGTTCTTGCGCACAGGATCAAGATAAGCGCGCGCTGCGCTCCATCGTTCCCCTTTGTGAACGGTACTGTCGAGAACTCCAAAACCCTCTTGACGATAACCGCTCAAATCATCGCTCAGAGGATATCCTGCCTCCTGTCCGGCGGCTATGAATGCCTTAAGTAGGGGGTTATTAAGAAAGGATCGCTGCACATTCAGCGGCCCGCCCGATCCGCGAAATGCATCCGCACCCGCGTCATAATTTTCCATTCTTTTGAAGTAGGGTAAAACATCTTCATACCCCCAGCCTTCGCAACCAGATTGACGCCAGCCGTCAAAATCCATTGCATGGCCCCGAATATATAGCATGCCGTTGATTGACGATGATCCACCAATAGTTTTCCCGCGATCATGCTGAATGCTGCGGCTATTTAAATGTTGCTCTGGCTCACCCTTAAAAGCCCAGTTGTGTCTGGTGCTTTTCAAATTTGACAAAACCG
>Ga0181573_10004660_pt1 | contig 11588 bp, 11 predicted proteins | sample 101ome_25_FD_148643 | JGI IMG/M metagenome (GOLD analysis project Ga0181573, IMG submission 148643) | Coastal salt marsh microbial communities from the Groves Creek Marsh, Skidaway Island, Georgia - 101409BT metaG (spades assembly) | ecosystem: Environmental > Aquatic > Marine > Intertidal zone...
CGACCTCAAGGCGATCCTCGACAAGGGCCTCGCCAGCAAGGCCAAGCGGTCGGAGATGTTCAAGATCCTCGGCGACGGGGAGGTCACCAAGGCCGTCACGGTCCGGGTCGACGCCATCACCACGACCGCGCGTGAGAAGATCGAGAAGGCCGGCGGCACCGTCGAGCTGATCGAGAAGAAGGCGATGCGGCCGAAGTTCGTCGCCAAGGACGGCAGCAAGAAGACGCCGGGCAAGCCGCGCATCCGCCGCGGCAACGGCAAGGCCAAGTTCCACGAGGCGGCGCAAGCCGACGCGTAAGCGCCAGGTCACCTTCGTCCGGACTTCTAGCTCGCAAGCGAATCCAGCATGAACGTGTCGATCACCAACCTGTACAAGGTCCCGGAGATCAGGAACAAGGTCCTGATCACGCTGGGGCTCTTGTTGATCTACCGCATCGGGTTCTTCATCCCGCTGCCCGGGGTCAACGCCGAGGTGATGCTGGCCAATCTCGGCAGCATGGACGGCGTCGGGCGGCTGTTCGGCATGATGAACGTGCTGACCGGCGGTTCGCTCGGCAGCGCGACGCTCTTCTCGCTGGGCGTGATGCCCTACATCTCGGCCAGCATCATCTTCAGCCTGCTGGCCAAGGCGGTGCCCGCGCTCGAGAAGATCAGCAAGGAAGGCGCGAGCGGCCAGCGCAAGATCAACCAGTACACGCGCCTCGCGACGGTCGTGATCTGCCTGATCCAGTCGTGGTTCGTCATCGGCGGCACGCTAAGCGGCGAGTCGAACATCCTGCACGCGGGCGTCGAGCAGTGGTTCGGCCTCTACACCATCGTCGTGATGGTCTCGCTGACCGCCGGCACGATGTTCATCATGTGGCTGGGTGAGCAGATCACCGAGCACGGGATCGGCAACGGCATCTCGCTGATCATCATGGCGGGGATCATCTCGAACCTCGCGCCGGCGCTGAGCGGCTACATCCAGGGCGGCTTCGGCACCCAGGAGTGGCAGAGCCTGCTGCTGTTCCTCGGCGCGTGGGCCGTCACGGTGATCGCCGTCGTGTTCATGACCAAGGCGCAGCGCCGCATCCCGATCCAGCAGGCCAAGCAGGCCCGCGGCCGCCAGGTCTACGGCGGCCAGAAGACCTACCTGCCGTTCAAGGTGAACCAGGCGGGCGTCATGCCGATCATCTTCGGCTCTGCGCTGACGATGATCCCGGCGATGCTCGGCACGGCGCTGAGCATCACGTTCCTCGAGCAGACGTTCGGGCAGCAGCAGGGCTTCTGGTTCGTGCTGACCTTCTCGGCGCTGATCTACTTCTTCGCGTTCTTCTGGACCTCGATGATGTTCCAGCCGAACGAGATCGCGAAGAACCTGCAGGAGGGCGGCTCGTTCATCCCGGGCATCCGCCCCGGCAAGCCGACCGCGCAGTTCCTCGAGCAGACCATGGTCCGCATCACGCTGGCCGGCTCGACCTTCCTGGCGGTGATCGCGGTCATGCCTTCTCTGATCGGCACGACCGGCAACACCACCGACCAGGTGCTCCTCTACTTCATGTCCGGCACCTCGATCCTGATCGTGGTGGGCGTCGCGCTCGACATGGTCGAGAAGATCAACGCCCTGCTGGTCATGCGCAACTACGAGGGCGCCATGGCTGATACCGCCGGCGGCGCTCCCGGCGCCGGCGACGGCGCAACGCCCGGCGCGACCAGCGGCTGGGGCCGCCGCTCCCAGTCCTGATCCCTGCCTCGTTGACCGCTTCCCCTCCGACGATGACCGACAAGCTGCAAGCTCGCTGCGTGTTCCTCGGCGCCCCTGGCGCCGGCAAGGGCACCCAGGCCAAGCGCGTGGCGGCGCAGGCGGAGCTGGCGCACATCTCGACCGGCGACATGCTGCGCGAGGAGGTCAAGTCGGGCAGCGCGCTCGGCGCCGAGGCCAAGACCTACATGGACGCGGGCAAGCTGGTCCCTGACCAGCTCATCATCGACATGGTGAAAGCCCGCATCCAGAAGCCGGACGCCGCGTCCGCCTGGATCCTTGACGGTTTCCCCCGTACACTCCCCCAGGCGGAGGCGCTGGACCAGAACCTGTCCGGCGACAACGCCCTGACGCACGTGATCTCCTTCGCCGTGCCGGAGGCCGTCCTGATAGGGCGCCTCACCGGTCGTCGGACCTGCTCACAATGTGGCGCCATCTGGCACGTCGACCACAAGCCGACGCAGCAGCAAGGTGTTTGCGACCACTGCGGCGGTGAGTTGACGCAGCGCTCCGACGACCGCGAAGAAGCGATCGGCGAGCGCCTCGAAGTGTATCGGACCCAGACGGCGCCGCTGTTGGCGTACTACGGGGACCGCGGTGTTCTGCGGGAGATCGACGCGAATCGATCTCCCGATGTCGTTTTCCAGGAGCTGCTGACGCAAATGCAATGACCGCAGGTGAGGGACAGCCGGATCAGGGCCGACGAGCGACCGTGCTCGAGCCGCTGAACAACGGGTTGTTCCGCCTGCAGATGACCGACGGCCGCAACGTGGTGGCGCACGTGAGCAAGGACCTCCGGATGGCGTTCTCTCGCCTCCTTCCCGGAGACCAGGTGCTCGTCGACGTGTCGCCTTTCGACCGCGCCAAGGCACGCATCTGCGCATTGCTTGATCCGTGAGCTCCCCAGAGTCCATCCCTCCTACCAAGAGAGAACTGTTGTGAAGGTCAGAGCCAGCGTCCGTCGCATCTGCGACAAGTGCAAGGTCGTCAAGCGCCGCGGCATCGTGCGCGTGATCTGCGAGAACCCGCGCCACAAGCAGCGCCAAGGCAAGTAGGCCGCTAAGGAAGCACTATGCCCAGACTCCTCGGTGTCGACATCCCGAACGAGAAGCGCATCGACGTTGCGCTCCAGTACCTCTACGGCGTGGGCCCGGCCGTGGCCAAGAAGTGCCTGGACGAGCTCGCGATCAACCACTCGGTCCGCGCGAAGGACCTCAAGGACGACGAGGTCGCGAACATCGCGGGCTACCTCGAGTCGAACTTTCCGGTCGAGGGTGCGCTGCGTCGTCTCAACATGCAGAACATCCAGCGCCTGAAGGAGATCTTCTGCTACCGAGGTCTGCGTCACCGTCGCGGCCTGCCGGTTCACGGTCAGCGCACGCGCTGCAACGCCCGCACCCGTAAGGGCCCGCGCAAGACGGTGGCCAACAAGAAGATCCTGAGGAAGTAACCATGAGCGCTGGCGACAAGAAGAAGACCAAGGTCCGCAAGAACGTCGGCAAAGCCGTCGCTCACGTGAAGGCCTCGTTCAACAACACGATCATCACGATCGTCGACACCGCGGGTCAGGTCATCGCCTGGGACTCCGCGGGCACCATCGGCTACAAGGGCTCGCGCAAGAGCACGCCGTTCGCGGCGCAGCGCGCGGCCGAGAAGGTCGCCGACAAGTGCAAGAAGATGGGCGTCCACGAGATGGAGGTCCTGGTCCGTGGCCCGGGCTCCGGCCGCGAGTCGGCCGTTCGCGCGCTCGCGAGCTCCGGCATCGACGTCAAGTCCATCGAGGACTGCACGCCGCTCCCTCACAACGGCTGCCGGCCGCGCAAGCGCCGCCGCGTGTGATCCCGACCGCACCTACACCGATCCACTGACACCGATCCACTGTCATGGCACGTAACGACACCAACGTCTGCAAGCTCTGCCGCCGCGAAGGCGTCAAGCTGTTCCTCAAGGGGCAGCGATGCTTCTCGGAGAAGTGCGCCGTCAACCGCCGCAACTATCCGCCGGGCCAGCACGTCCGCCCGAAGAAGGGCACGGACTACGGCACGCAGCTGCGCGAGAAGCAGAAGTGCAAGCGCATCTACGGCGTGCTCGAGCGCCAGTTCCAGCACTACTTCAGCATCGCGCGTCGCCAGAAGGGCAACACCGGTGAGAACCTGCTGATCCTGATGGAGCGCCGCCTCGACAACGTCCTGCTCAGCCTCGGGCTGGCGTTCTCCCGGTTCGACGCCCGCCAGATGGTCGCGCACGGCCACGTGCACGTGAACGGTCGCCGCCTCGACATCCCGAGCTACCTCGTGCGCGCCGGCGACGAGATCTCGGTGGTCGGCAAGGAGAAGATCAGCAAGAAGGCCGGGGACGCCATCGAGATGAACAAGGGTCGGCCGCTGCCGACCTGGCTCGAGGCGACCCCCGCGGACAACAAGGGACGCGTCATCCAACTGCCGAAGCGCGAGGACGTCAGCGTCGAACTCAACGAGCAGCTCATCGTCGAGCTGTGCTCCAAGTAGCCCGGCGCACAGCGTGACCTTGCCCGCCGCGAGGCGGGGGTCGCCAGCGTCGAACCACCCTGCACCCATCGGCCCCGTCGCCCACGACGCGGAGCCAACCTGTTTCCCGGAGATTCTGAATGCGTATTCGCTGGCGTAACTTCGAGCTGCCGTCGCAGGTCCGTCTCGAGCGCGAGACGGCCACCGGCCAGTACGGTCGCTTCACCGTCGAGCCGTTCGAGAAGGGCTTCGGCACGACGATCGGCAACGGCCTGCGTCGCGTGCTGCTGTCCTCGCTCGAGGGCACGGCGGTCACGTGGGTCCGGATCGACGGCGTCGTCCACGAGTTCTCGACCATCCAGGGGGTGCTCGAGGACGTGACGCAGATCGTGCTCAACCTCAAGAAGCTCCGGGTCAAGATGCACACGGACGCGCCGACGACCCTGCGCCTCGACGTCAACGAGAAGGGCGAGGTGCTCGCCGAGAGCATCGACGGCGACCACAACGTCGAGATCGCCAACCCCGAGCTGAAGATCTGCACCCTCACCGAGGACGTCCGCTTCTTCTGCGAGATGCAGGTGCGCAAGGGCCGCGGCTACGTCACCGCCGAGGAGAACGTTCAGGACGAGCTCGAGATCGGCACGATCCCGGTCGACTCGATCTTCAGCCCGGTCCACCGCGTCCGCTACGCGATCGAGAACACCCGCGTCGGCAAGTCCACGGACTACGACCGGTTGGTGCTGGAGATCTGGACTGACGGCACCGTCTCCCCGGAGATGGGGCTCGTCGAGGCGTCGAAGATCTACCGCAAGCACCTCAACCCGTTCGTCCAGTACTTCGAGATGAAGGAAGAGCTCGCCGTCGAAGGCGGCGTGCTCGCGCCGGAAGGGGACGAGGGCGCGCGCCGCCGCGAGATGGTCGACCTGCTCAACAAGAGCATCGACATGCTCGAGCTGTCGGTGCGGTCGAAGAACTGCCTGGACAGCGAGAACGTCGCGCTCATGCGCGACCTCGTGGTGATGTCCGAGCCCGAGCTGCTGAAGGTCCGCAACTTCGGCAAGACCTCCCTGAAGGAGGTCAAGAGCAAGCTCGCCGCGCTGGGCCTCTCGCTGGGACTGAACGTCGAGGATTACAAGTAGGCGAGCTCCTCTGAGGAGGACCGCTCGCGAGGAATGTCGTCATGAAGCACAAGATCGCCGGCAAGCATCTCAACCGGAACAGCGCCCACCGAAAGGCGCTGCGCATGAACTTCGCGGTCTCCGTGATCAAGCACGAGCGCGTCTCGACGACCTTGGCCAAGGCCAAGGCGCTGCGCCCGTTCGTCGAGAAGATGATCACGTTGGCCAAGAAGGGCGACGACTCGGACCGACTGCACCGGATCCGCACGGCGGTCTCCTACCTGCAGGACAAGACCGCGGTGAAGAAGCTCTTCGACGAGATCGCGCCGCGCTTCGCCAACCGGGCCGGCGGCTACACGCGCATCCTGCGGCTGCCCGACCACCGCGTCGGCGACGGCAGCGACCGGGCGATCTTCGAGCTGGTCGACAACAACGTGCTCGAGCAGCAGATCAAGAAGGCCGAGGAAGAGGCCCAGATCGTCGACGAAGACGTCGAGGAAGAGCAGGCGGTCTGAGAGAGCCCGCCTGAGAATGGGCGGCGCCCGCAGGCGCCCCCGACGCTCCCTGAGACGGCGCCCTGGTGGCGCCGTCTGCTGATTTTGGGCCCTGGTCGCGGGCGAGCCGGCCGCGGCGACCGCGCGCCGCTACATCCGGGTGAACGAGAGGTTCTCGGGGCCGACCAGCAGCGCGAGGTCGTCGATCAGGCGCTCGGTGATCCGCACGCCGGTGTCGGAGCGGACCCGGAACCAGTCGCCGTCGTCCTCGATGTCCATGTGGAAGTGCTGGTCGCCCCTGTGCTGCTCGACGACCTCTGAGATCCGTTCGATGCTCTGCTCGGTCGCCAGCGGCCCGTCGAGGTTGACGACGATCCCCGCGACCTCGCGCCGGACGACCTGCTCGGCGGGCATCAGGTCGTCGAGCAGCAGCGCCGGCTCGTCGCTGTTCTTGTCGCGCCGCGCGGTGACGAACACGATCTCGTCCTCGGCGATGTAGTCCTTGACGTTCTCGAAGGTGCGCGCGAAGCACGTGACCGGGACCTGCCCCTCGAGGTCCTCCAGCAGGAACTTCGCCATCTTCTTGCCGGCATTCTTGCCCTGCTTGATCTGCAGCACCCGGGCGGCGCTGATCATGCCGGCGAGCCGGATCGAGTCCCCGGTCGGCATCGTCGTGACCGACGAGATCGTGCTGCCCGCGATCCGCGCGAGGAACCGACCCCGCTTCTCGAAGGGGTGGCCTGAGAGGTAGAAGCCGAGCGATTCTTTCTCGCGCGTCAGGCGCTCGTGCTCGGGCCACTCGGGGACCCCGTCCTCGACGGCCGCAGCGACCGCGACCGGTTCGGCCGCGAACAGCATCTTCTGGCCGCGGCGCTTGTCCTCGCGGGCGTTGGCGGCGGCGCGCAGGGCCGGCTCGATCTGCTTGCTGTTGCCGGCGCGCGTCCGGCCCATGTCGTCGAACGCGCCGGAGGTGACCAGCGACTCCAGCGCGGTCTTGTTGACCATGGCGCCGTCGAGGCGCTCGCAGAGGTCGTCGATGTTGGCGTAGGGACCGTTTTGGGCCCGCTCCTCGGCGATCGCGTCGGCGACCCGCGCGCCCACGCCCTTGACGGCGCCGAGGCCGTAGCGGATCGCGCCGTCCTCGACGTTGAAGTAGCGCCTCGAGTGGTTGACCGACGGCGGCAGGATCGTCATCCCGCTGCGTCGGATGTCGTCGACGAACTCCTTGATCTTGTCGCTGTTGTTCGACTCCGTCGTCAGGTTGGCTGCGGTGAACTCGGTCGGGTAGTGGGCCTTGAGCCAGGCCGTCTGGTAGGTCACCAGCGCGTACGCGGTCGAGTGCGACTTGTTGAAGCCGTAGCCCGCGAAGTACTCCATCGTCTCGAAGAGCTCCTTGGCGAACTTGCCGTCGTAGCCCTTTTGCTCGGCGCCCTCGATGAACTGGTCTTTGAACTTCAGCATGACCTCGGGCTTCTTCTTGCCCATGGCCTTGCGCAGGTTGTCCGCCTCGGACATCGAGAAGCCGCCGATCGAGCCGGAGATCTGCATCACCTGCTCCTGGTAGACGATGACGCCGTAGGTCGGCTCCAGGATCGGCGCGGTGTCCTGGTGGGGGTATTCGGTCTTCTCCTCGCCGTGCTTTCGGCGCACGAACATGTCGACCATGCCGGAGCCGAGCGGGCCCGGGCGGTAGAGCGCCAGCACCGCGATGACGTCCTCGAAGTTGTCCGGCTTGAGCCGCGTCAGCAGCTCGCGCATGCCCGAGGACTCGAGCTGGAAGACGCCCTGCGTGTCGCCGCGCGCCATCAGCTCGTAGGTCGGCGGGTCGTCGAGCGGCAGGTGGTTGAGGTCCAGGTCGACGCCGTGGACCTCCTTCACGAGCCGCGCGCCCTCGGCCAGGATCGTCAGCGTCTTGAGGCCGAGGAAGTCCATCTTGAGGAGGCCGACCTCCTCGAGCTCGGTCATCTGCCACTGCGTGATGACGTCGTCGCCGTTCTTCGCCAGGGGGACGTACTCCAGCACCGGCTTGTCGGAGATCACGACGCCGGCGGCGTGGATCGAGTTGTGCCGCGCCGAGCCCTCGAGCTTGAGCGCCAGCTCGAACAGGCGCTTGTGCTGCGGGGAGCTGTCGCGGATCTCCTGCAGGTCGGCGTCGGTCTCGAGCGCGTCTTTCAGCGACGCCCCCGGCCCTTGCGGCACCTTCTTGCAGATCTCGTTGATGTCGCCGACCGGGAAGTCGAGCACGCGCCCCACGTCCTTGAGCACGCCGCGCGACGCCATGGTGCCGAACGTGATGATCTGGCAGACGCAGTCGGCGCCGTACTTCTCGCGGACGTACTGGATGACCTCTTCGCGCCGGTTGCCGCAGAAGTCGATGTCGATGTCCGGCATCGACACGCGGCCAGGGTTGAGGAAGCGCTCGAACAGCAGGTTGTACTCGAGCGGGCAGACGTCGGTGATCCCGAGGCAGTAGGCGACGATGGAGCCGGCCGCCGAGCCGCGGCCCGGGCCGACCGGAATGCCCATGTCCTTGGCGACCTTGATGAAGTCCCAGGTGATCAGGAAGTAGCTCACGAAGCCGAGCTTCTTGATGATCCCGACCTCGTAGTCGAGCCGCTCCTGGACCTGCTCGGTGATCTCGCCGTAGCGCGCGATGGCCCCCTCGCGACAGAGCTTGGCGAAGTAGTCATCGGGCGTGCTCGCGTCCTCGGGCTGGTAGACGGGCACGTGGTAGACGCCGAACTCGATGTCGACCTCGCAGCGGTCGGCGATCTTGACGGTGTTCTCGAGCGCCTCGGGCCAGCTCTGGAACGCCTTGTGCATCTCGGCGCGCGACTTCAGATAGAGCTCGCGCGAGCCCATCCGGAACCGCTCCTGGTCGGCGACGGACTTGCCCGAGCGGATGCAGAGCATGATGTCCTGCGCCAGCCAGTCCTCGGGCTTGAGGTAGTGCACGTCATTGGTCGCCACGCACGGGATGCCGAGCTCTTCGCCGATCTTCTTCAGGCCGACGGTGACCTTGCGCTGCGCCTCGTTGCCGGTGATCGCGACCTCGAGGAAGAAGTTGTCCTCCCCGAACAGCGCCTGCAGGCCGCGCGCGGCCTCCTTCGCGGCTTCGAAGTCGTTTTGCTGGATCGCCATGGCGACCTGCGACTGCACCGTGCCCGACAGGCAGATGAGCCCGTCACTGTGCGCCTGGAGCATCTCGCGGTCGACGCGCGGCCGGTAGCTGAAGCCCTCGAGCCACGCCTTGCCGCTCAGCTTCTTGAGGTTCTCGAACCCGACGTTGTTCTGCGCGAGCAGCGTGAGGTCGTAGGTCGGGTTGTTGGCGCTCTGCGACTCCTTGCTGGTGCGGCTGGCGTAGTAGGTGGTCTGCCCGAGGATCGGCTTGATCTCGGCCTTCTTGCACGCCTTGAACAGGTCGACCGCGCCGAACATGTTGCCGTTGTCGGTCAGCGCGAGCGCGGTCTGACCGTCGGCCTTGGCCGCTGCGACGAGCGGTCCGACCTGCGCGGGCGAGCTCAGCAGGCTGTAGTGCGAGCGCACGTGCAGGTGGACGAACGGAGGCGCGTCGGTCATCGCGGCTGCAAGGCTAGCGCCAAGCGACACCACCTTCGAGCCGAGCCCGCGGCGACGGAAGGCGCGGCGCAGGCGCGCCGGCGACAATCCACAAGCCTCGAGAGTTCTCCACAGCGCGGCGCGCGCCGGCTGGGCCCGCGCAGGACGTGCCCCGAGCAGGGCGCGGTCCGCGCTACTTGAGCAGCTGCATCAGCAGCGCCTTCTGCACGTGGGCCCGGTTCGCGGCCTGCTCGTAGATGCGCGAGCGTTCCCCGTCGAGGACCTCGTCGGTCGCGGCCACGTTGCGCCGGACCGGCAGCGGGTGCATCAGCATCGCGTTCTCGGTCGTGCCCATCAGCGCCCCGTCGACGCGCCAGTCCTGCAGCGACCGCTTGACCATCGCCTCGCGCTCGGCGTCGTCCCAGTACTTCGTGCAGCCCCACGAGCGCGCGTAGACCACCTCGGCGCCCTTGGCGCCCTCGTGGATGTCGTTGACGACCCGCACCGAGCCGCCGGCGTCGTCCGCCGCGGCCTTGCTGCGCTGCAGGACCTCGTCGTCGACCTCGAAGCCCAGCGGGTGGGACAGGGTGACCTCCATGCCCATCAGCGCCGCGAGCTGCAGCACCGAGTGGGTGGGGCCGAGCGACTTCGGCTCCGGGTGGTTGCACCACATCAGCGTGAGCTTGCGGCCCTGGAGCGTGACCAGGTTCTCCCGCATCGTCAGCACGTCGGCGAGCGCCTGGCACGGATGCTCGAACACCGTCTCCAGGTTGATGACCGGCACCGAGCAGTGCTGCGCGTAGCTCCGCAGCAGCAGCTCCTGCCGGTCGCGCTCCCAGGTGCCGGTGCGCGCCGCCGCCCGGATGCCGAGCGCGTCGACGTAGCGGGAGAGCGTGCGCGCTGCGTCCTTGACGTGCTCCTCGGCGGGGCCGTCCATGATCGCCTGCTCGTTCGGCTCGAGCTCGTAGAGGTCGTCGGACGACAGGTTGATGCAGTGCCCGCCGAGCTGCTGCATGCCGACCTCGAACGAGACGCGGGTGCGCAGGCTCGGCTGGAAGAACAGCATCCCGAGCGTCTTGCCGCCCAGCACCTGGCCGGGGCGTTTGCCCTTCACCCGGGTCGCGAGGTCGAGGAGATCGTCGAGTTCGTGCCGGGTCATTCCGGCCGTGCTCAAGAAGTCGCGCTTGCTCAATTCAGGTCCCTCCGCTGGACTGAGCGCGAACGTAGATGGGCGACCCTCTCCCGACAAGCGCCGATGGGGCGCGGATGCTGCGCTGCCTGGAGCTGGCGCAGGAGGCCGCAGCCGCGGACGAGGTGCCGGTCGGCGCGGTCGTCGTGCTCGGCGACGAGGTGATCGGCGTGGGGCGCAACCGCGTCGAGGAGCGTCGCAACCCGCTCGCGCACGCCGAGCTCGAAGCGCTCAACGCGGCCTTCGCGCGGACGGGCAGCAAGCGGCTGCCCGACGCCGAGCTGTTCTGCACCCTGGAGCCGTGCTTTCTGTGCGCGGGCGCGATCCTGCACGCGCGCGTGCGGCGGGTGGTCTTCGGCGCGCGCGACCCCAAGTTCGGCGCCGTGCGCTCGCTCGCGACCCTCCTCGAGGACGCGCGCCTGAACCACCGCTGCGAGGTGGTCGAGCCGGTGGAGGCCGAGGCGAGCGCGGCGCTGCTCCGCGCGTTCTTCCGCGCCCGTCGCGGCGGGGGCTGACGCGCCGTCGCGCCGGTGCCACCGAGGTCGCGCGGCCGGTCTTGAGGCGTCGGGCGTTTCCAGACGACCAAGGTTGAAATGCCTCGGCGGATCTGCACGATCCGCCGCTCATTCGTCGGCACGTCCCCACGTGGCGACCCTCGCGGAGAGGTGCCAGAGTGGCTGAATGGCCCGGTTTCGAAAACCGGTTAGTGCGCAAGTGCTACGGGGGTTCGAATCCCCCCCTCTCCGCCACTTCGCCCGCTGGCCGGCGCGGTTCGTCCGAAGCTGTCGCGCCGAGAAGCCGGCGCCCTAGAAGCCGGCGCCCTAGAAGCCGGTGCGCGGCGTCGCCCGCTCGCCCTCGTCGTCCAGCTCGAAGAACGTCGGCATCGCGACGCCCATCGCGCCGCCGACGAGGCTGGTGGGGAACGCCTGCAGGATGTTGCGGAGGTCGCGCACGTTGCCGTTGAAGAAGCGGCGCGCCGCGGCGATCCGATCCTCGGTGACC
>Ga0181573_10004666_pt1 | contig 11578 bp, 8 predicted proteins | sample 101ome_25_FD_148643 | JGI IMG/M metagenome (GOLD analysis project Ga0181573, IMG submission 148643) | Coastal salt marsh microbial communities from the Groves Creek Marsh, Skidaway Island, Georgia - 101409BT metaG (spades assembly) | ecosystem: Environmental > Aquatic > Marine > Intertidal zone...
GGACAATCTCGCCTACATGCTGTTCACCGGCGACCGCGTTCCCAAGAACGTGAAGGAAGCCGTGCAATGGTGGACCAAGGCCGCCGACCAGGGCGTCGCTTCCGCGCAGGACAACCTCGGCTACATTCATTTCAACGGCGAAGGCGTCGAAAAGGACGCCGCCCAGGCCGTCAAATGGTGGAAGCAGTCCGCCGAGCAGGGCGTCGCCTCCTCCCAATACAATCTCGGGCTGATGTATCAATCCGGCGAGGGCATCGAGAAGAACGCCTACCAGGCCGCGCGCTGGCTCAAGGCCGCCGCCGAACAAGGGCTGCCGCAGGCTCAATACAATCTCGCCCTCCTCCACGCCAACGGCGAAGGCGTCGAAAAGAACCCCGCCGAGGCGATCCGCCTCTTCAAGGCAGCCGCGGACAAGGACGTCGCCATGGCGCAGTTTTCCCTGGGGCTGATGTATGGAGAAGGCGACGGCATTCCGGTCGACTCCGCCGAAGCGATGAAATGGTATTCCGCCGCCGCCCAAAAAGGCATCGCGTCCGCGCAATTCAAACTGGGAACCATGTATGACCGCGGCGACAGCGTGGCCAAGGATCCCAAAAAGGCGGTCGAATGGTGGCTCAAGGCGGCCGCCCAGGGGCACGCCGCCGCCCAGGACAATCTGGGTTACGCCCACTATACGGGCCGCGGCGTCGCCAAGAACGTCAAGGAAGCCGCCAAGTGGTGGACCAAGGCCGCCGAGAAGAACCTTGCCTCGGCCCAATACAACCTGGCCCTGATGCATGACAAGGGCGAAGGCGTCGCCAAGGATCCCAAGGCCGCGCTGGAGTGGTACCGCCGGGCCGCGGAAGGCGGGTTGAAAATCGCGCAGTATAATCTCGGTGTCCGGGCCGCTTCCGGCGAAGGCGTCGCCAAGGATCCCGCCGAGGCGCTCAAATGGTGGCGCCAGGCCGCCGAACAGGGCCACGTCTCAGCACAATACAACCTGGGCGTCCACTATTCCTCCGGCGAAGGCGCCGAGCCCAACGACGTGGAGGCCGCCAAATGGTTCAAGGCCGCGGCGGAACAGGGCCACACCCAGGCGCAGTTCACCCTGGGCAATCTGTTTGAGGCCGGCCGCGGCGTCCCCCGCTCAACCCTCAAGGCTGTCGAATGGTGGAAGAAGGCCGCCGAACAGGGCATTCCCGAGGCCCAATACAATGTCGGCGTCAAATACGCCAGCGGCGGCCCCGGCTTTTCGGCCAAACATGACGAAGCCGCCCGTTGGTATCGCAAGGCCGCCGATCAGGGCCACGCCGCCGCGCAAAATGAACTCGGCATCCTCCACGACCTCGGCAAGGGCGTTCCCCAGAATTCCGCCGAAGCCGCCAAGTGGTACAAACTCGCCGCCGATCAGGGCATCGCCTCCGCCCAATACAACCTCGCCCTGCTCCACTCCAGCGGCAACGGCGTCGCCAAGGACACCGGCAAGGCCCTCGAACTCTACACCCTGGCCGGCAAACAAAACTTCGGCGGCGCGCAGTTCAATCTCGGCGTCATCTACGCGAACGGCGAATGGGTCGCCCGCGATCTCGTGCAGGCCTACAAGTGGTTCCATCTCGCCGCCAAACAGAACGTCGACAAGGCCGCAGACACCTGCAACGACCTCGCCAAATACATGACGCCGGAACAGATCGACGAAGCCAAACGCCTCGCCGAAAAACCCTGATTCCCCGCGGCGGCGAATCTGAATTCGCTCGTTTCAACACCGACTGCTCCGCCCCGAGCCGAACGTCCCGGACGTCCGGATCAGGGAGGCTGTATCGCACAAACGCCCACTGTCCCAATCCGACATATCATGAAACGCTCCCTCCTGCTCGGCGCCATCCTTCTCGCCCTCCCGCACCTGCTGTCCGCCGCCAAGTCCGACAAACGCGTCTTTGACGCCTCCCGGTTCGACTCCCTCCAGGCCGCCTTCGACGCCGTGCCGACCAATGGCGGCGTGGTCTACCTGCCCCCCGGCAATTACGAATTGAACCAACCCCTGGTCGTCCGCACCCCTGAAACCCGCATCGAAGGCGCCGGCGCCTCGACCCACCTCATCAACAAGAACACCGAGGGCCAACCCGCGCTCCACATCCGCCCGGACGACTACGCCAAAAACAATCGCGCCCGCATGTGGCGCCTGCAGATCGGCAATTTCCGCATCAGCGGCAACGCGAAGAGCGGCGACGGACTCCTCTGCCAGGGCATTCAGGAGGTCTTCATCCACGGCCTCTCCGTCGACCACAACGGCGGCCACGGAATCAATCTCGAAAACTGCTACGAAGACCCGCGCGTCTCGGACTCCATCCTCACCTACAACGCCGAGGCGGGGCTCAACATCCATTCCGGTCACGACATCGTGGTCAACGCCAATCACTTCGAGGAGAACCAGGACGCCGTGCGCTGCGCCGACAGCTTCAATCTCTGCATGAACGGCAACAACCTCGACGACCACCTCCGCCATGGCGTCGTCATCGAGAACACGTACGGCTCCGTGCTCTCCGGCAACATGATCGAGGAATGCAACGGAACCGCCGTCATTCTCGACCGCGACTGCTACGGCATCACCATCAGCGCCAATGTCATCGCCCACGAACTCGAAGGCGGCGTGAATCTCAAGGACGCCCACGGCTGCGCGGTTTCCGCCAACACCTTTGTCATTGTCCACAAGTTCGGCGTGCGCGTCGGCCCCGACAGCGACCGCATCGCCATCACCGGCAACAGCTTCTCCAACAGCTACATGGGCGACGGCAAGGACAAGCGCCCCGCGGAGCACAAACTGCCCATGGGTCGCGACGCCGGCGGCGGCGTCGTCGTCGACAACGCCGCCCACGTCAACATCACCGGCAACACCTTCACCGGCCTTTCCGCCGGAGCCGTCGAAGCCCGGGGCGACGCAGGGAAGTTGATCATTTCCGCCAACATCGTCACCGACATCAACCGACGCGCGAAGGAGAAGCGCCCCGCCTTCGACCTCGGAGCCGCCCGGGCAAGCAGCATCGTGAAGGACAATCTTGTGGACTAGACCCGCGTCTTCGTCGCCGAGATCCGGCCGCCGAAACAGACGTCAACGTCCGAGCCCGTCTCAAACCCGCGTTCCGCATAGACCCCGACATACTGCAGGGCCTCATCGCCGGCCGCCGCAAACCGCACCGGCAACGGCATCCTTCCCCGCTCGCAACGCCCGATGTCCGGATCCGGCGCGTTTTTCTCGAGATGCGGTAGGTTGATGTTCCAGAATTCGCCTTCCTCCAGCATTTCCTCCAGCAATTCGCGCATCGCCGCGGCCGCCCTCCGCGCCGCCGCAGCCCAATCCACTTCGAGCCCCCTGCGCAGGTAGTGCGATATCGCCATCGAACGGACGCCGAGAATCCGCGCTTCCCTCGCGGCGGCGACCGTTCCCGAGTAATGGACATCGACCCCCAGGTTGCCGCCGCGATTGATTCCCGACAAAACCCAATCCGGTTCAAATCCGGGAAGAATCCCGCCGCGCAACGCGATCCGCGAACAATCCGCCGGCGAACCGTGGACGGCAATCTCATCCGCGCCGCGCCGCTCAACCCGGATGGCCTCGCCCGTCGTCACCCGATGCCCGCACTCCGACATGGGCCCGGCCGGGGCGACCGTGACCATGCGGGCGGGCCGCAACTCCGCAGCCGCTTCCCGTAACGCCGCCAGTCCGGGCGCGTCAATTCCATCGTCGTTTGTCAGCAACAGATTCATCAGTTTGTCAGAGGATTTGAAATCCCGTCCCGTTTGCCGTAAAAGCCCGGTCCGGATGCCCAGCGAAACAACCGCCGATCAACTTGTAAAGGCCGCAAAGAAACTCTCGACCGGGCTCGGTCAATTGGAGTTCAGACCGCCGGTCAGCCATGTCTACAACCCCCTCGACTACGCTTGGCGGGCGCACGAGGCCTACCTCCGCAAGTATGGCGACAGCCGGAAACGCATCCTGATGCTCGGCATGAACCCAGGCCCCTTCGGCATGGCCCAGACCTCCGTTCCCTTCGGCGAGATCGCCGCCGTTCGCGACTGGATGGGCATCGAGGAACCGGTCGGCAAACCGGAACCCGAACACCCGAAACGCCCGGTCGACGGATTCGCCTGCCCCAAATCCGAGGTCAGCGGCCGACGACTTTGGGGGTTGTTTTCCGAGGTGTTCCCCGACGCGCGCGACTTCTTTGCCGAACATTTCATTGCGAACTACTGCCCCCTCGCATTCATGTCGGAAACCGGAGCCAACATCACGCCCGACAAGCTGCCCGCCGCGGAGATGAAGCCCGTCGCCACAGCCTGCGATGAGCATCTCCAAGCCGTGGTTTCCATCCTGCAGCCCGAGTGGCTCCTCGGGATCGGCGGCTGGGCGCACAAGCGGCTCCAGGCGTTGTTCGACAGCGACGCGTTTCGCATCGGAACGATCCTCCACCCCAGCCCGGCCAGCCCGGCCGCCAATCGCGGATGGGCCGAGGCCGCGACGAAGCAGTTGAACGATCTCGGCGTTTGGAAGGGGCCGGAAACCAGATGATCCAACTCAAGGCCAGAACCATTGCCGGCGCCGCCCCGGGAGCGAAACTCCTCATCACCGGCGGCGTGCACGGCGATGAATTTGAACCCATGATCGCGCTGCGTCGCCTGGCGGCGCTCGTTGCCCCCGCCAATCTCAAGGGCGAACTCACGATTGTTCCCGTCGTCAACGAAGCCGCCTTCAAGCGCCGCCACCGTTGCGCCGAGGACAACCTCGACCTCGCGCGAACCTGCCCTGGAAACCCCAACGGATCCATCACCGAGCAGACCGCCCACGCGTTGACCGGACTGATCAAACAGGCCGACTATTACATCGATCTCCACACAGGCGGCTCCACCATGTCGGTGTTCCCCCTCGCCGGCTACGTCCTGCATCCGGATGCGAGGATCCTTGAGCAGCAACGCCGCATGGCCCGCGCCTTCAATCTGCCGCTAATCTGGGGAACCGACTGGCGACTCGAAGGCCGATCGCTCTCAGTGGCCCGCGATGCCGGCGTGCCCGCGATCTACACCGAGTATCAAGGCGGCGGCCGATGCAACCCCGATGGGGTGCAGGCCTATGTCGACGGCTGTCTCAATGTCATGGGTGAACTCGGCATGATCGACCGCCCTGCCGCCCCCGCCCGCGGCGCCCTGATCGTGGAGGACGACCGCCCCGGAGCCGGCCACATGCAGATCCAGAATCCGGCGCCGTGCTCCGGTTTCTTTGAACCCTCAGTCGAACTCGGCGGCGTCATCGGCGAAGGCGAACTGCTGGGGACCGTTTGCGACCCGTTGGGCGGCAACGCGGCGGAGGTCCGCTCAAAGAACCGCGGCATGGTCATCGTCCTGAGAACCTTTCCCCGCGTGGAGGAAGGCGACGCCCTCGCGGTCGTCATCGACATCGCTTAGCGTGGACGTCCCCGACCGCTTCCCCAAGTCCTGCGTCAACACGCCGTCAGAAACCCGCAACCGGGACGGCCGCAGCGCAAGGACGCAACCGATTCGAGAGCGCGCCCACGGTTGTGCGGTCAGCTCCGCGCCATTATCTTCCAGGAACTGACATGAACATCTGGCGCTGGGCGGAACATTTTGAAGCGATCCCCGAAAAGGCCCGCATCTCGCTCGGCGAGGGCGACACGCCCCTGATTCAATCGCGCAGCATCGGCCCGGCCGCCGGATTGCCCCATCTCTTCTTCAAACTCGAATCCAACAACCCCACCGGCTCCTACAAGGACCGCTTCGCCGCCGCGGCAATCTCCGACATGATCGCGCGCGGCCGGACGCGCTGTGTGGCCACCTCAAGCGGCAACACCGGCGCCGCTCTGGCCGCCTATAGCGCCGCGACGAACATCCGCTGCCAGATCGCCATCGTCGAAACCGCGCCCGAGGAAAAGCTGCGGCAGATGCTCGCCTATGGCGCGGAACTTTATCGGGTCAAAGGATTCGGACTCGATCCGCAGATCACCTCGGAGACTTTCAGTCTGCTGCGGGAGGCGGCCGCCCAACCCGAGGCCGCCCTGCAGATCAGCGCCTTCAAATACTGTCCGGCGGGCATGAGCGGCGTGCGCAGCCTGGCTTTGGAAATCGCGGAGCAACTGCCCGGGGTCGATCACGTCTTTTCGCCCGCGGGCGGCGGCGGACTGACATTGGCCACGGCGCAGGGGTTGCCTCGCCGCACAAACGCCGCCGTCCATTGTGTTCAACCCGCCGGCAACGACACCATCGCAACGGCCCTCCGCAACGGAAAACTCACGGCCCGCGAGGTGGATTGCACGTCCCGCATCAGCGGCCTTCAGGTGGCGAATGTCATCGATGGCGACGCCGTCATCGACGCCTGCCGCGCCAGCGGCGGCACGGGCCACGCCGTGGATGATGAGTTTGTCTGGGAGATTCAACGAAGACTCGCTGAGGAGGAAGGCGTCTTTGCCGAACCGGCAGGGGCGGTCGCTTTGGCGGGCGCCTTGCAGGCTCGCGCAAACGGAGAATTCTCCGAGGACGAAGACATCGTCTGCCTGGTGACCGGTTCGGGTTTCAAAGACTCGGCGTCGGTCGAAAGGATGGTCTCCGACAGAACCTGTCCCGTCGTTGAGGTCGCGGATCTGAGCGAGGCTCTGCGCCGATAGAGCGGGAGGCCTCCCATTTGCCTGCCTGGCGCGGCAATGGATATTCTTCAGCTCAGGTCGCCCCTGAGGAACACCCTCCGCGAAGACAACAAAGGCAAACACCGCCCCGTCAATCCACCCGAACGGATTGAACCCATGCAGACCCGCGCCGCACGAAAGGCCCGCCAACAGGACCACGCCAAGCGCTGACTTCGTCCCCTTCTCGTCCCGGGCAATGTCTTCGTAGGCATCAAGATCGAAGAGCGGCGTGGAGGTGATGCGATTCGTGAAGTTCATACAGTTGCAGATTCTGGCTACGCGCAACCGCACGCAGTATTACACTTTGCGCCCACAATTCCACCCGGATCGGCCCCACCGTCCCCCCCTCGTTCACGACTCAACGCATCTTCAGAGCATCCAACAACTTCTGGTGGACCCCGCCGAAACCGCCATTACTGAAGACGCAGACCACATCGCCGGACTCCGCCGCGTCCGACACTCGCTCGACAATGGCATCCACCGTCGGAAGGTAGGCCGCCTGGGTTCCTGAATCCTCGATCGCGGTCATCAACCCGGTCGGATCGAGCCGCTGATCTTCGGCCAGCAGTTCGAGTCGGGCCACCTCGGCCACCACGGCCCAATCGGCCAGTGACAACGCCCTCGCCAGTTCGTCCTGAAACACATTGCGCCGCGTCGTGTTGGAGCGCGGCTCAAAGACGGCCCAGAGGCGCCGTCCCCGGTATTTCTCACGCAAGGCTTCCAACGTCTGCGCGATCGCTGTCGGATGGTGCCCGAAATCGTCGATCACCGTGACGCCATCCGCCTCGCCGACAACCTCCATGCGGCGTTTGATTCCTTCGAAGGTTGAGAACGCGGATTGAATCCCCGCGTCGTCGATGCCGGCGGCGCGCGCCGCCAGGACCACGGCAACCGCGTTGCGCACGTTGAACTCGCCCACCATGGGAATCGAGAATTCCGTCCCTCCCAATCTGAAACAGGCCCCCTCGCTGGAATGGGAAACGTCCTCCACCCGGACATCATTGCCCTCCCCCAACCCGAAGCGCTTCACTGGGCAGAAGTCCACTTCGAGCAGTTCCTTGAGGTTCTCATCGTCGCCGTTGGCAAGCAGCAGACCGTTGTTCGGGACCAACCGGATGAAATGGCCGAACGACTTCCTGATCGCGTCCAGGTTCTCGAAGATATCGGCGTGATCGAACTCCACGTTGTTCACGATGGCGATCTCCGGGAGGTAGTGAACGAACTTGCTGCGCTTGTCGAAGAAGGCGGTGTCATATTCGTCGCCCTCGATGATGAACCACTCGCTGTCGGTGAAGCGCGCGCCCTGCTTCAGGTTTTTCGGCACGCCGCCGAGCATGTACCCTGGATTCAACCCATTGTGTTCGAAGACCCAGGTGAGCAACGAGGTGGTCGTGGTCTTGCCGTGGGTTCCCGTCACGACAATGGAGCGTTGGCCGCGGATGAAGAACTCCTTCAGCAATTCCGGCAGTGAGATGTAGCGATGCCGGCTCGCCAGGGTCAATTCCACCTCGGGATTGCCGCGGGACATGGCATTGCCTATCACGATCAAGTCGGCGTCCTCGGGTATGTTGTCGGGCCGAAACGGCGATCTCACCTCAATCCCCCGCTCCGCCAGGAAATCAGACATCGGGGGATAGACGCCCTCGTCGGAACCGGTGACGTTGAACCCGCGCTCCTTCATCGCCGCCGCGGTCGAGGCCATGGCCGTGCCGCAAATGCCGATGAAATGAACCTTGTCGATCTCCTGGATCATCCTCGCAGTTTGTTCGATAGAATCTCGCGCACCTGCCCCGGATCCGCGGATCCCTTGCTGAGTTTCATGACGTGGCCAAGAATGCGGTTCAACGCCGCGTCCTTGCCATTGCGAAAATCGTCCGCCGGCCCCGGATTCGCCTCGATCGCCTCGTCGCAGAATTTTTCAATTTCGCCCGCATCGGCGGGTTTCCAGCCCTGCTCATCCGCGATGGCCGTGGGCGACTTTCCAGTCTCGAACATGATGGCGAACGCGTCCTGCGCATTCTTGCTGGTCATGCTCTTGGAATCCACCAACCCGACCAATTCCGCCACGGCCGCCGGTTCGATCCTCGCGTCGCCGACCTCCAACCCCGCCTCCACCAGCTTGGCGCGCAGGTTGTTGATCACCCAGTTCGCCACGGCCTTGCGGTTCTTCGACTCCTTGACCGCCTCTTCAAAATAGTCGCCCAGCGGCACATTCTGAACGAACACATCCGCGTCGCCTTCAGGCAACCCGTAGTCCGACATGAAACGCCGCTTGCGGGCGAGAGGCAACTCAACCACGCGGCCCCTCACCTCCTCCAGCCACTCATCCGTCGGCTCAAAGGGCATGAGATCCGGCTCGGGGAAATAACGGTAGTCGTGCGCGTCCTCCTTGCTGCGCATCGATTCCGTGACGCCGAGGTCGTCGTTCCAACGCACGGTCCCCTGCCGGATCGTCTCGCCGGCCTTGGTCAAACGGGTCTGCTCCGGAATCTCATAATTCAATGCGCGCCGGACGCCGCTGAAGCTGTTCATGTTCTTGATCTCCCGCCGCGCGTTGAGCTTCGTCTGCCCGACCGGCCGCACACTGATGTTCACATCGCAGCGCGCCATGCCCTTCTCCATGTCAAAGTCGCTGACGCCGCCGTAGATCATGATGTCCTTCAGGGCGTTGAGAAACGCGTGCGCCATGTCCGGGTTCCGGATGTCCGGCTCCGTCACGATTTCCAGCAACGGGACGCCCGCGCGGTTGAAATCGACGCCGCTCTCGCGATCGAAATGGAAGTTCTTCCCAAGATCCTCCTCCAGATGGGCCCGGGTGATGCCGACCCGTTCCAGGCCGTCCTCAAACTCGAACTCGACGTAGCCGTTCTGCGTCGAGGGCTTGTCATACTGGGTGATCTGGTAGTTCTTCGGCGCGTCAGGATAGAAGTAGTTCTTCCGGTCGAATTTCGCGAACTTCGGGACCTCGCAGTTCAACAGACAGCCGGCCAGGGCCGTCAGGCGCATCGCCTCCTCGTTGGCCACCGGCAGGACCCCGGGCAGACCCAGGCAGACGGGGCAGACATTGGTGTTCGGATCGGCGCCATACTCGTTGGCGCAGCCGCACCACATCTTCGACTTCGTTTTCAACTGGACGTGTATCTCCAGCCCGATGACCGCTTCGTATTCCATTTTATTGACCGGACAGTTTGACCACGGATGAACACCGATGAACACCAAGGGGATCTGAACCAAAGGACTCTGCGTCGCCGCAGCTTCCCGGGATCGCCCCTACTCCACTCGCGCCCAGACACAACGCCGTCAGGCGGCGCTCCGAAGCTCTGTGTCCATCCATGTTCATCCGTGGTTGAAAATTCCTAGATCTGGGGTTTCTGCGAGCGCCAGTCGGTCGCCTGCTCATACGCGTGCGCGATACGGAGGATCGACGCCTCGCCCAGCGGCCGCCCCAACAACTGCAGCCCGATCGGCAGCCTGGGATTCTCCGAATACCCGCAGGGCACGCTGATGCCGCAGATGCCGGCCAGGTTGCAGGAGATGGTGAAGACGTCCGCCAGATACATCTGCAGCGGATCGTCGGCCTTCTCCCCGACCTTGAACGGCAACACCGGCGAGGTCGGCGACACGATCGCATCCACCTTGCCGAAAGCGTTCAGGAAATCCTGGCGAATCAGGGTGCGGACCTTCTGCGCGCGCAGATAATAGGCGTCATAATAACCGCTGCTCAGGACATAGGTCCCCATGATGACGCGGCGCTTGACCTCCGCTCCGAAACCCTGCCCCCGGGTCCGCGCATACAGGTTGAACACCGGATTCGGATCGTCGTGAGCCGGCTGCACTCGCGCCCCGTAACGCACGCCATCGAAGCGCGCGAGGTTCGCGCTGGCCTCGGCGTTGGCCACGATGTAATAGGTCGCAATCGCGTAGTCGGTGTGCGGCAACGAGATTTCCACGATCTCCGCGCCCAATTCCTCGAGCTTCTTCACCGCGTTCTCCACGGCCGCCTTCACCTGCGGATCAAGGCCCTCGATGAAATACTCCTTCGGCAACCCGATCCGCATTCCCTTGATGTCGCCCGTCAGGCTGCCGGCCAATTGCGGCGAAGGCTCGGGAATGCTGGTCGAATCGAGCTTGTCGTGCCCGCATAACGTCTCCAACAGCGTCGCCGCATCCCGCACGTCCTTGGTCATCGGCCCGATCTGGTCCAACGACGACGCAAAGGCCACCAACCCGTAACGCGACACGCGGCCATAGGTCGGCTTGATGCCCACGCAGCCGCAGAACGAAGCCGGCTGCCGGATGGAACCGCCCGTGTCCGTGCCCAGGGTCGCGATGACTTCATCCGCCGCGACAGCCGCGCCGGAACCGCCGGATGATCCGCCGGCCACGCGATCGGGATCCCAAGGCGTCTTCGTCACGCCGAAGGCCGAGTTCTCGGTCGAACTGCCCATGGCAAACTCGTCCATGTTCAACCGCCCAAACACCACCGCGCCGGCGTCCTTGAGCTTCCGGATCGCTGTCGCGTCGTAAGGCGAAACGAAATCGCCCAGGATCTTCGACCCGCAATTCAGCGGCTGCCCTTTCACGGCAAGGACGTCCTTCACGGCGATCGGCACGCCGAGCAGGGGCTTGTTCGAGCCATCCCCCCCCTCCCTGCGCGCGGCGTCCGCAGCGTCCGCCTGGGCCAGGGCATCCTCAGGATTGTGGCTGATGAACGCGTTGACCTTGTCGTCCACCGCGGCAATGCGATCCAGACAGGCCTGCGTCGCTTCGCGAGAAGACGCCTCCCCGGAACACAGCTTCGCCGTCAGTTCAGAAATCGTGAGTTGATTCAACATCTTAAAAAATTCGGGGAATAGTGGATCGCCATCGTCCGGCAGAGCCCGTCATTCGACGATTTTCGGGACATTGATCAG
>Ga0181573_10004671_pt1 | contig 11571 bp, 8 predicted proteins | sample 101ome_25_FD_148643 | JGI IMG/M metagenome (GOLD analysis project Ga0181573, IMG submission 148643) | Coastal salt marsh microbial communities from the Groves Creek Marsh, Skidaway Island, Georgia - 101409BT metaG (spades assembly) | ecosystem: Environmental > Aquatic > Marine > Intertidal zone...
CGCGTCGCAATAGGCTGATTTGGTGAGAAGCGCGCACGTCACGGTGCCGGGATAGGTGGCGGCGGATGCGCCAGCGACGAGCGCGAGGAAGAGGGCGATGCGGAGCATGTCGGCGGTGCGTCTGTGCTGCGCGATGCGATCTGTACTCCTTCGCCATTTTTCGCGTTCAACACGTCATCTTTCGTTCATCAGGTTCCTCGCATCAGCTGATGGAGGAAAAGGGCCAACCAAAAAATGGACGTGGCGTTCACGTTTTTTTATGACGTCACAAGGGAAAATCGGGACATAGGTACGCCCACTGCGGTAAATGAGGGTTGCGTTGTGGGCACCCGAGATTCTTTTTCGCGCGGAGGAGGCGCGCGAGGAGAGGCGGCGCCCGCGCCCGCCCACCCCGAACACCGCGCGGACGGAGGCGCGGCACGTCCCGAGATGTCTACGATCGCGCCGCCGCCGATGTCGACGCCGACGCGGCCCGCGCGCCCGTTGCCCGCGTCCGTGCCGTACCTCCCGCACGACGACGTCGAGGGCGGTTCGTCGCTCGGCGATCCAACCGCGTCCGCGGTCGTCGCGCTCCTCGACGCCAACCTTCGCGCGCTGCTCCGGATGGACGCCGGGGAGTTCTGGCGGCACATCGCGCACGACCCCTCCGTGGCGCGCGCGCTGGACACGTACCTCCAGCACCGTCGCAGGCCCTACGATCGATCGGGGAAGACGCGCCCCGCGAGCGTCGACGCCTCCTCCGCGGACGAGGACCTCGACGACCGCCTCGCGCGCAGGGTCTTCATGACCCTCCGCAGGCTCGCGACGATCGAGCGCGACGACCCGCTCGCGCCCACGCTCGCATCCCGCGCGCGGACGCTGACCGAGCTCGGCATCGTCCGCGCCCCTCAGGTGCTCGACGTCTGCGCCATCTTCGGCCCGGACAACCCTCGAACAACCTCGGCGCTGACGCGAGACCTGCTTCGCATCCTCGGCCCGTCGCTCGAGGACGACCTCGCCGCGGTGGGCGCGATCGCCGCGGTGGACCTCGAGCGACGCGCGGACGCCCTCGTCGAGGCTGCGTTCGCGGGCGACGCGCCCGGCGTGCCCGCCGGCGAATCGCGGCTGGCGTTGGAGTATTTCAGAGACGTCGCGACCGCGCTCGTCGAGTTGATCCGCGCGGCGCCCGCGTTGGCCGCTCGCATCGACGAGGGTTCGAGTGGATCACGATCATCACGCCCGGGTCACCTCCAGGGCCGAGGCGCGCGAACGTCCACGTTCGGGGAGATGACGGTGGCGGAGGAAAGGGACGAAGTCGCGGGGCGCCTTCGCGGGGCCGCCGAGGGGGGGGGGGGGGGGGGGGGGGGGGGGGGGCGGCGAGGGGCGCGTTGGCCGCCGCGGCGGATCGAATCGCGAACGAGACGATCCCGATGATCGAGACGTACGGAGCGGGTGGTGGTTCGATGGCGGACGCGTGCGCCGCGGCGTCGTCCGCGATGGAGACGCTGCTGCGGGTCATGCGCGATCCGCCGCTCTCCCCGGGCGAAGAAGACCCGACGGACGTGGCTGATGATGTGGCTGATGACGTGGCTGATGACGTGGCCGGTGACGTGGCCGGTGACGCGTCGATGGCTGGAAAGATCGAATCACTCCGGGCGTTGTTCCCCGATCATACATACGGCGACGGGTACCTGGCGCTCGCGTTGGACGCGCACGGCGGCGACGCGGAGGTAACGGCGAGCGCGCTGCTCGAGGGGAACCCGCCGGAGTCTTTACGCGGGAGGGACGTGTCGTTGACGCTGGCCGCGTACCGCGCGACGAAAACGAAAACGAAAACGAAAACGAAAACGAAAAGGGGGGATGGCACCCACGCGACGGGCCCTACGCCCGTCGCGGCGCCCGTCGCGTTGAAGGGCACGTGGGCGGCGCGGGGCGGTGAGTCACCGGTTCAAAGTCGCGACCCGCCGAAAGCCGGCGGTTTCATTCGCCGCAAGGGCGATCACCGCGACCGCGCCGGGAACCGAATCTGGGACCTTCGCACCACCGCGGACGACCGCGCCGCCACCCTCGCACTTTGCGCCGAGCTCGAGTACGACGACGAGTACGACGATTCCTTCGACGAGCTCGCCGAGGTGGCGAACGTGGGCTCCGCCGCGGGGGAGGTATCCGAGGGTCCGCCGGCGTCGTCGTCCGGGGCGAGTCGGACAACGGTTGGCGGACGAAGGTCGGACAAAGGTTCGAACGGCGACTCTGGTCACCGGGAGGGACAAGGCGGGAACGACAAGTCGTACTGGATCGCCGACGGGAGGGTGTTCCACTCGAAGAAGGAGGGCGCGACGATGATTCGGGCCGGGAGCGTCGAGGAAGCCGCCGCAACCGCGGCGCGCGCGATGAAAGCGGCGCGAGACGAGGTGCACGGGTTGGGCGCGGGCGGGAACAGGGCGGCTTTCGACGCGCGCGCCGCGCCGTTCACGCCGGGCGGCGGCGGGGGAAGAGGCGCGGGGGTTGGCGGGGGAAGAGGCGCGGGGGGCGGCGGCGGCGGTCGGCACAACCGCGGCGGCGGCGCGCTCGAACATCAGCGAAAGAAACACTTTCGGAAGGACGCCGCGGCGAAAAAGATGAGCAAGGGCGCGGGGCCACCGCAGTAGCCAGTCGGTTGGCGCCCGCGTCGAACGATCGGGACGGGTCGGATACGCCGACGGCGGCGGCGGCGGCTGAAAAGGCTGGTCCGCAGACTAAAACTCGAGAATTTTCACAAAAGTCACCCTCCCGTCACGCCTCCTCGGTGAGATCTAGCCACAGCCGCCGGTGGAAGTGATACATCGCCGCCTCCATCGCGGGCGCGTACCGCCCGGTCCCGTACCCCGGCGACTCGAGCCCGCCCTGAACCTTCTCGCACAGCCATTTGTCCTCCGACTGCACCGCGTCTGACGCTCGGAGCGATTCCGTCACAAACTTTTCATCCGCCCCATCCGCGTCGGCGCGGATGAAGTAGTCGAACAAAACCACGCACTCGTTCGGTCCGGGTCCCGGTAAGACGACGTTGGTGTCCATCCACGGCCCGTACCGGTTGATCATCAGGTTCGGGTAGACGAAGGCGTAGAGCGCAGAGTCGCCCAGCCTGGTCAACTCGGCCTGGGACGGTTGGGGCCCGAGTCGCTCGGCCCGGTCGTCGGCGCGCGGCACGTTTTCAGCCTTTCGCCGCGCCGTCGGCGACAGCCGCTTCATCGCCTTCTTTCGCTTCGCCTCGCTTCGTCTGCTCCGATTTTCCTTCTGCTCCTTGATCGCCGCGGCGGCCATCGCGGAATCGGCCTCCTTCGCGGCGGAATCTTTCGCGGAAAATCTCGCAAACTCCCCCCCGTTCACCGTCTGCACCGACACGTACTCCCCGAAAATCTCCGTCTCGTACTTTTTCATGTCCACCCCGTCCGCGACGAGCGCCGGGTGCGCGAACGGCACGTGGTAGCCGCCGTCCAGGTAGTTGTCCGCGAACACCTTCCAGTTGCACCGCAGGCGGTACTCCCGCCGCGCCACGTGACGCATCGATTTCGGCTCGTCGGACCACGCGTTGCCGGAGATTTTCGCGGCGACGTCCGCGCCCATCCACGCCTCCGGTCCGTCCTCCGACGACTCGCCGGCGTCTCCCAGGCGGAGCATCACGAACGGTCCCCACTCCGCGACCCGTATGGGCTTCAGGCCGTGGTCGGCGACGATAAAGTTTTGCATCCCGCCAATCTTGGTCGCCTTGACGAGCGAGCCCTCGAGGTCGTAGGTCCAGCCGTGGTACGGGCACGCGAAGCACTTCGCCGACGTGGGTGCCTCCCCGCAGCTCCTTTGGTAAGGATCGCCGAGTCCGTCGCCCGCTGATGTGGATGCTGATGTGGCCGAACATGTGGCCGGATTCGCACCCGGAACGTCGCCGGGCGCGGACGCAACCTCCATCCCGTGATGCCTGCACGCGTTGTGAAACGCGCGCAACACGCCATCCTCGCCCCTCACCACGACGTACTTGACCGACCCGGTGGATCCCACGAGGTAAGACCCGTTCGTCGCCACCTGGTCGACGCGGCCCGCCCAGGTCCAACCCCTCGCGAAGACCGCGTCGCGCTCCAGTGTAGGGACGACGAGGGGGTCGACGTACCACGACGCGGGCGGGGTCGACGCGGAGGCGACGCCGGCGGACGCGGAGGTCCACGGCTCGATTCCCGCGCGGATCGCGGCGGCGACGCGTCGCGACTCCTCCTCGGATTCGCCCCCGTCTTTCGTATCCGCCGCCTCCGCATTCGCCTCCGTCGCCGCCGCGCTGGTATTCGCCTCCGTCGCCGCCGCCATGGTATTCGCCTCCGTCGCCGCCGCCATGGTATTCGCCTCCGTCGCCCCCGCGGCGCCGCCGAACCCGACGTCGTCGCCCTTGAAAAATGGGCACTTCTTCCCGCTGATTCCCACGACGGAGTTCGCGGCGCCCGTGCCGCCGTCGACCGACTTTTCCACCGACTTTTCCTCCGTCGGTTTTTCGATGCCGCCGCGTTCGGCTAAAAAGTCCATCACCGCCGTTCGCAAGTTAACGTCCCCGAGGCTCTTGTACCGCAGCTCCTCGTCGTCCGTGGTGGCGGTCATCGCGGCGTGCAGCGCGGCGGCCGTCTGCGCGTCGAACGCGTCGATCCCGTCCAGGTGCGTGCGAACCGTGAAGAGTATCCAACGATTGACGTTTCGGTCTCGGCCCGGAAGACGTCGAACCGTTTCGTACTCGACCCTGAGGTGCATCCGCCGCCCAGCCTCCGCGGCGTCTCTCGGCAGGTCGGAAAGCGGGTCCATGTACCCCGTGTGTCGTTCGTCTTGGAACGTGGAGGTGGACGTCCCGGGTTCGATCCCGGCGGCGGCCAAACGCTCCGCCGCCGCGGCGGCTCGGTTGGCGACGCCCCCGATTTTTTTATTCGTCGGGTGCCACTCCAAATCGGTGGACACCACCTCGTCGGAATTCTGCAAAACCCAGTTGGCGCGCCACAGCGGACGCTCGACGCGGAGGTTCGCGAACACCCGCGCCACGGCGTCGCGCATCTTCGCCTCGTACCCCGGCACGGGCGCGTGCACCTGCGCCAGCGTCTTTTTATGGCGCTTCCGAGGGTCAAACGAGAAGCAGACGACGCCCGCCTCGAACGTGTGCCTCGCCGTCTCGGCACCCGCGGTACCCCCCCGCGAAGGCACCCCCTCGGCACCCCCCTCGTAGTCGCATGCGCGGGTGATGGCGTGCTCCGGGCCGTCGTCGCCGTCGTCGTCCTCGCACGACATCCAGAGGTCCTCCAACGTTTCCTCGCGCACGAGGCAGAGCTCCTCCTGCACCAGCTTGGCGCACGTCTTCAACGCGTCCAGTCCCCGGAGGGACTCGAGCGGGCCGGTGCGCCAGCCGTCGAGGCTCGGGATCTCGACGCCGCCGTCGGGGGTTCGCACGTATCGCTCCGGCTGGCGCTCGCACAGCCAATCGCGCATCATCGGCAGGAGGGTCTCGGCGGCGGCTGACGCGGTTGGATCCCACACCACGCAACCCGGTTCGTCGTCGATGAGCTCGTGCCTGAGCCGCATCTCGCGGATCCACGTGCCCCCGGCGCCGTCGCCGGCGTCGCCCTCGTCCGGCCCGTCCTGCTCGAGCCAGTCGGACGCGACGTCGAGGGGCTTGAGCCCGGTGCCCCGCGTGAGACCGCGCGACGCCCACAGAAACCTCGCGGCGGTGGGGAACGAACGATGCTCGAAGTCCTCGATGGGGAACGGCGAGCGGCGGCGCGCGTCGTCGGCGGCGGCGGCGCCGTCGGATGCGTCGGCAGCGCCGTCGGATGCGTCCGGGGACGACTTCCTGGACGACGAAGCCGCGCGCGGGTCTGTCGCGGTCGCCAGCCATCTCCCGGGGCGGACGGTGACGGTCCGAGATCTCGCCGGGAAGAGGCGCGCGGCTCGGAGCGTCGCGCGGTGACGCGCGCGCGCGCGGAGGGACGCCGGGTCGACCCCGCGCGAGCCGTCGTACACCCCGCGATGCGAGAGGAGCGCCGCGGGCGTCGTCATCGCGCGCGTATCCGCCTCGGTTGCGGCACAGCGCCGGTTCAAAAGTGAGACGTGGCTTGACAGTTGGCGCCAAAAAATCATCGGAGGCGCGCCAAAAAGACTGACGCTGTCGTGACTGTGCAGCTGCGGCGCGGGGTGATGACGCGCCGCCTCCCCCGTCGCGCCCGGCTCGCGATCCTCGCCGCGCTGCTGACCCTGGCGCGCGTCCAGTCGGCCAGGGCGCAGCCGCGCTGGGAGGCGGCGCCTCGATCGTCCGTCAGGCTCGCCGAGGGAGCGAGCAGACGCGACCACGGCGGGACGTCGGTCGGGCCGAGAGCCTCCTCTGGGCCCGCGAGAGCGACGACGACGACGACGACGACGACGACGGAGGCGCCGGCGCGGGCGGCGGCGCAGCCGATGCTCGATCCCGCCGCCGAGGAAGAGGACGGCGGGGACGCGCGCGTCGGCGATGCGAGCCGCGCGCGGCGGGGACCCGCGGAAGTGGTCCCGCGGCCCTTCGTCTCCGCCTTTGACGGACAAACCTCCGCGACGACGACGACGACGACGACGACGACGACGACGGCCCTGCCGGTCTCCTCCCCGCTCATCGTCCGCGCCGAGGAGGAGGATGAAGACGACGACGACGACGACGACGACGCGCGAGCGGCGGAGCCAACGCCGGACCACCACCGCGACGCCGACGACGAAAACAAACAACCGCGCCACCAAACCCACCACGTACCGACAATCGGCTTCGGCTCACCCGTGAAGTACCCCCACCGCGTCCGCGGCGTGTGGGCGCCGTGGTGCCTGTGGGGCGGACCGTCACTCGCGACGTGCACGTGCCACGGACCGTTCTCGCCGGTCCAGCCGTGGGGGGTCCAATGCGTCTTGCGCGTGAACCCGTGGCCGCTGCCGCCGCCGACCGCGCCCCCTCCCGCCCCGCCGCCGGCTGCGTCGCCTCCATCTCCGCCGCCGCCGCCTCCGCCGCCGCCGCCCGCGTCGCCCCCGTTCCCTCCTCCCAGCCCGCCGCCGACCGAGTGCGGCGAGCTCTTCCCCGGTTCCTCGTGCGGACCCACCGTCGGCGGTCCCTCGTGCGGTTTCTGCGTGTTCGAGACACCGGCGGACGTGCTGCTCTGCTGCTGCGACGACCAGTGCGAGTCGTTCGGCGACTGCTGCTCGGATTACGCGAGCTGCTGCGTCGGGTCGATCGCGACGACGACGACGACGACTGCCGCGGCCGCCTCGGCGCGGGAGCGGGACGACGGGGACGGGGGTGACGTGGACGCTGACGTGGACGCTGACGTGGACGCTGACGTGGACGGCTGCGACGGTTTGAGGCCAGGCGTCGACGCGTCCGTCCGCGGCGGGGACGGCGCGTTGCTCCTCACGCGTCGCGTCGCGAGACGCGCGGTGGGGACAACTGACGGAGGGGAGGAAGGAGAGGGGGGCGATGGAGGTACTTCCGAGTCGGCGGGTGCGTTTCGCGACGCGTGCGTGGAGGCGTTCGACGACGACGACGTTCGAGCCGCGCTGAGAAGATTCAAACGTTTCAGTTCGAACAGAACAAACGTCTCGGCTTCGATACACGAATAAACCCTTACGAATGAAAAAGAAGAAACGCTACTTGAGTGCGTGTCACGACCGACTTGAAGAGTGAGTCGCGACGGGCAATTGTTAGACGGACAAAGTCGCGACGGGCACGAGACGAGCGGCGATCAGAAGTGGATGGGCTTGCCCCCCGTGGCGAGCGCGGCTTCCTTGATCGCCTCGCTCAGCGTCGGGTGCCCGTGGCACGTCCTCGCGATATCCTCCGTGCTTCCCCCGTACTCCATGGCGAGGACGCACTCGCCGAGGAGCTCGCCCGCGTTGGGTCCCACGATGTGCGCGCCGAGGATCTTGTCCGTGTGCTTGCAGCTGATGAACTTGACCATCCCCTCGGAGTCGTCGTTGGTTCGAGCGCGGGAGTTGGCGGCGAAGGGGAAGGTGCCGACGTTGTACTCGGCGCCCGTCGCCTTGACCTCCTCCTCCGTCTTACCGCACCACGCCACCTCGGGGTGGGTGTAGATGATGCTCGGGATGACGTCGTAGTTGACGTGGCCCGCCTTGCCGGCGAGCTGCTCCACGCAGCTGATCCCCTCCTCCTCGGCTTTGTGCGCGAGCATCGGTCCCTCGACGATGTCGCCGATGGCGAAGACGCCCGGCGCGCTGGTGGTGTACGTGTGCATGTCCACGACCACCTGGCCGCGCTTGTTCACCTCGACGCCGGCAGCCTCGAGGCCGAGGCCGGATGTGAACGGCTTACGGCCCGTGGCGACCAAGACGACGTCGGCCTCGACCTCGACGGCTTCGCCACCCGCGGAGGGTTCGACGGTGAGCGATACCCCCGTCGGCGTTTTCTTCGCGCCCGTGACCTTCTTCTCCATCATGAACTTGAAGCCCTGCTTCTTGAGAGCGCGCTCGAACGTCTTGCGCATCTGGGCGTCCATCGGCGGGCAGATGTCTTTCGCGAACTCGATCACGGTCACCTGCGCGCCGAGGCGGCCCCACACGCTTCCGAGCTCCAGCCCGATGACGCCGCCGCCGATGACCACCATGCGCTTGGGCACCTCCTTCAGGTCGAGCGCCCCGGTGGAGGTGACGATCGTCTCCTCGTCCACGTCCACGCCCGGGAGCGCCGCGGGTTCGGAGCCGGTGGCGAGGATGATGTTCTTGGCGCTGATCGTCTCGGTGGTTCCGTCCTCCTTGGCGACGACAACCTCGCCGGGAGTCGAGGTGAGTGATCCCCAACCCTTGGCGTAGGTCACCTTGTTCTTCTTGAATAAACCCTCGATGCCCTTGGTCAGGCCCGAGACGGACTTGGACTTCTGCTCCATCATCTTGGTCACGTCGATGGACACGTCGCTGGACACGTCGGGAGTCGGGGTGGGGCGGCGTCGAGAGGTCAGGGGACGAGGTCCGGGAAGGGCGCTCATTCAAAATCTCGGTCGCGCGTGCCGTGCGGGGAGAAACGATCGAGAGGAGGAGCGCGCGGACGGAGGCGGTTCGTCGTCCGACCCCGGTGACTCACCCGACGGAGATGCCGTGCTTGGCCATGGTGTGATTCGCGTCGTGGAACAGGTGGGACGCGTGCAGCAGCGCCTTGGACGGGATGCATCCCACGTTGAGGCAGGTACCTCCGAGGGTGCCGCGCCCCTCGACGCAGGTCACCTTGAGGCCGAGCTGGGCGCCCTTGATGGCGGCGACGTATCCGCCCGGACCGCCGCCGATGACGACGACGTCCTGCTGATCCGCGGTCGCGGCGGATGCGGAGAACATGCGCGCTCCGATGGTGCGCAGCGCGGTGGAGGAGGCGAGCGCGCGGCGGCCCTGGGGCGCGAGCGCGAGGAGAGCCTGCTGCATCTTTTCTCGTTCGCCCGATCGGGGAGGAAAACAAACAACGGCTTTGTGCTGCGCGACTGACGCGGGGGCTGGTCGGGCGAGACGCGCGCGGGGGACCTCGAGGTTCCTCTAGGGCGTCGACGCGATCGGTGAAGAGACCGCGTGTGCGTTCGCGCGCGGCGTGTGGGCGCGGCGGCGTGTCGAGATCTGGCCCCCGAGCCTGGGCACCCCTCGAGTCGTCTCAAGGGACGCCCGCGATTTTTCCAAAAAATCTGCGACGCGCATTCCCAAAACGCGTGGAGAATCGCACTGGCTGGGGCAAAAAAGCACGCGTCGCGGCGCGTGTCCGAAGGCCCGCCGCGCTCACGACGAGAGAGATGACGTCCATCGCCGCGACCGCGGGACCCGTCGCGCTTCATCGCACGCGGCCCCGCGCGATTCGCGCGCGAAGCGCCCTCACCGCCGGGGGCGGCTGCGTCCATCGCGCCGGGATCCACGTTGTCGCCTCGAGGATCCACGTGGAAAGTTGTTACGCGAAAAACGTGCGCGCCGCGCGGGTGGTGAAGACGGCCGCGCTCCCGCCGATCGCGCTTCCGGCGTCCGTGTCGGAGATCCTGTCGGTATCGAGGACCAGTCAAGAGCTCGCGCTCGGCGCCGCGATGTCGGCGTTCGCCCTGTGGGTCCTCCCCAGCATCATGAAGGCGTCGTGGGAGAACATCGCGAGCGGGGGTCGAGCCGAGGCGCTCATGGAGGGGGTCTCCTCGCTCGTGCTGCCGACGCGCGCGTTCTCCCCGAAAGACGCGCAGCTCGGCGCGAAGCTCCGGAGGAAGGCGAGGGAGCTGGCCACCTGGGAGACGTCGATCGCGCAGGTGACCGACACACCCGAACACGCGCCCAATCGTCCCCACACGCGACGTCCTCTGCGCTAAGAGTCTCACCGGTGAACTCCATCTCCCGCTCCAAACCACTCCGACTGATACCACGCTCCCCCGTCCTCGAACACACAGGCCGCGGTGCTCCCTCTGCAGTTCATCATCCTCGTCACCGTGTGCACGCGCCTCCTCGTCGTCACCGGCGCGTCCGTCGAGCTCTACCGCCTCTTGTACAACAAAGTCGGGTGCTTCGTCCACCAGTGGCGGCTCCCGTGGCCGGCGTACACGGCGAGCGCGTGGGCGATCGTGGACGCGTCCACCCGCCGCGCCAGGTCGCAGCTCCTCGCCGCCATCGACGCCGTGGGGGGCACGGACGCGAGGAACCTCGAACCGAGGCTCGTGACCGGCACCAACGCCGTTCGAAGCGCTCTGTTCGTTCCGGCGCTCATCGTGTTTCTCGATTCCCTCGGCGTCACCTTCTCCGCGGTTTGGGGGTTGCTCGGTTTCGGCGGCGTCGCCGTTTCCCTCGGCTTGAAGGACGTCGTGTCGGACTTCATCGCGGGCGTCGTGCTGATGGTGAACCCCACGTTCAAGGTCGGGGACACCATACGCGCCGGGAGCGTTCAAGGGACGGTCATGGGCATAGGCGCGACCACCACTACGTTACTTACCCGCACCGGCGTCAGCAAGACGCCGCACACGGTTTCCAACCGCGTCGTCACCGGGGGAAGCGCGGGGCTGGTGAACATGTCCATGAGCCGGGCGCGGTACTTCGACCACCAGCTGTGCGTGTCGTTCGATAAGATCGAAAACCTCGTGGCGTTCACCGAGCGCGTGCAGGCGTACCTGGACGGGCACGCCAAGGTGGTGCACGATCCGATGGATTCCGGCGACACCGCCGTGTGCGCGCTGGCCAGTTTAGGGCCGCACGGGGTCAGGGTGACGGTCAAGGCGCTGCTGGTGAAGATGGGCAGCGGGGCGTTCGCGGTGGAGCAGGGGCGGATGTTGACGGAGGTTGGGAGGATCCTGGAGGCGTCGAGCGGGGTGCGATTGGACCGGATGGTGGACCTGTAGAACCGGATGGTGAACCTTGATCACGACGTAACACTTAGCACTAGCAGTCGAACCGTGCTCGTAGATTCAGCCCCCGCCGCACTCCTTGCACCGAGAGCGCCGACGACCGTGCTCGCAGATTTGAGACCCACCGCACTCCTTGCAGCGTCTGCGCTCACGACCGTGCTCGCAGATTCCAGACCCACCGCATTCCTTGCAGTAAGAGCGGTGACGGTCGTGCTCGCAGATTTGA
>Ga0181573_10004672_pt1 | contig 11569 bp, 7 predicted proteins | sample 101ome_25_FD_148643 | JGI IMG/M metagenome (GOLD analysis project Ga0181573, IMG submission 148643) | Coastal salt marsh microbial communities from the Groves Creek Marsh, Skidaway Island, Georgia - 101409BT metaG (spades assembly) | ecosystem: Environmental > Aquatic > Marine > Intertidal zone...
CATCTGTAAAAAATGACTAACCGTTGCGATGCTCTATCAAGCCAAGCCGCCCACAGTAGGACAAGTTACAGCATGTCTATTCTTGATATATCATGACAAAAGCCACAAGCCACAGCAAGCACACCGTATAGTGCCAGTTGCGGCATTGACTGGTACCAGATAAACAGCTTCAATAACCGCAATGAGTATCAACGTGGCCGGGCGGTGCCCCGGGGCATGGCAAATAGGTGGTATTTCGAGTGAACGAACATTTAATCATCACTTTGGATACGGCGTCGGGCATTAGTTTGCAGGCGCAAATCCGGCAATCAGTTGTTGAGGCCATTTTAGGCCATTCAATTTTGCCAGGCGATAAGCTGCCGTCCAGCCGGGCCCTGGCCAAACAGTTAAAAGTGTCACGTAATACAGTGATTCTGGCATATCAGGCCTTGGTGGATACGGGCTATTTGCGGCCACGTGAACGGTCTGGCTATGTGGTCAGTGATGAAGCACCAATCACCCGTCTTGTTGACACCCCCGGCGATCAGCCCCCAATCGGTGACGACGATCACCTCGTCGATTATCAAGATATATTATCCGATAACCGGAAAAGCCAAATCGACTGGGACCAGAAACTGGTGCATTCCTACAGCTACATCCGGCCTGTGCAAAAGCCGGTGAATTGGCGGGAATTTCCCTTTCCCTTTGTCTATGGGCAGGTTGATGACGAATTATTTTCACATTCAGAATGGCGTGATTGTGCGCGTCAGGCTTTGGGCATGCGCAATTTCAGCACCATGGCGGGTGATTTTGGCCAGCATGATGATTCGATGCTGGTCAATTATATCTGTTCACGCAGTTTGCCGCGCCGCGGCATCAAAGCCCGTCCGGAACAAATTTTAGTGACGCTTGGGGCGCAAAATGCCCTCTATCTGATCGCGCACTTGCTGATCAACCCACAAAAGCGCGTGGTGATTGAAAATCCATCCTATCCTGATTTGCGCGATATTTTACTGCAACGCACCCCCGATATTATGCATCTTGATGTGGATGCTGGCGGCTTGGTGTTGGATGAGCAGGTTTTGCGGCAAACCGATGCGGTGTTTATCACCCCCAGCCATCAATGCCCGACGACCTGTACCATGCCAGCAGACCGACGCCGACAGCTTTTGGATATGGCCAAAAGACATGATTTCCTGATTGTTGAGGATGATTATGAATTTGAGATGAATTTTCTTGAATCACCAACACCGGCATTGAAAAGTCAGGATCGTGATGGCCGCGTGATTTATGTTGGCAGCTTGTCAAAATCTGTTTTTCCGGGCTTGCGCCTTGGCTATATGGTGGCGCCTGAACCTGTCATAAAACAGGCACGTGCCCTGCGCCATTTGATTTTGCGGCACCCGCCCGGCCATGCCCAGCGTACCTTGGCCTATTTTATGGCACTGGGGCATTATGATGCGCAAATCAGGCGGTTGCGCCGCCATCTGGCTGAACGCCGGCGGGTGTTGCAAAAAGCCATGGATGGCGAACCGTTATTGTCACAAACAGCATCGCATTTCGGTGGCACCAGCTTTTGGGTGCATGGGCCAGAATGGCTGGATTCACGCTTGCTTGCAGAGCGCGCCATGGCAGACGGCGTTTTAATTGAACCGGGCGATGTGTTTTTCCGTTCTGATGCGGCACCGCTGAATTATTTCAGATTATCTTATTCGGCAATTTCTGCCGATCATATTGCGGAAGGGATAGCCCGTCTTGCCGGTGTTTTGCACCAATTACGCCCATAAAGTCTGGTGCCAGCAAATCGTTGAACTGGCTCTAATATAGGGGGGTTGGAAAGGTGCATATAGCCATGTATGGTGGCCCAGCAATATTTGCCGTGCCGTCACCGGTGCGGCGTTTTTATCGCATTATTTTGTTGTTGATCGGATCTTTATGTCGACAGAGTTGCAAAATCTAATGGCCAGTCCAAGCCGTTTTCTTAGCCCCAGCGAGACGGATTGTCCGGCAAGCTTGTTGGCTTTGGCGGCGCAGGACAAGCCGCAGCCTTTGGTCTTTGTACGGGCGATTGGCGCGGCGGTATTGCAAACAGCGCGTGATGCCAAGAGGGCGCGGTTGGCCGAGCCTATATTGGTGGGAGAAGCAGATATCATCGCGCGTGATGCGGCGGCAATTGGCTGGTCACTTGACGGGGTAGAGATTGTGCCATCAGTTGGTGAGGCCGGCGCCATTGAAGACGCCATCCGGCTATGCCGGGACGGCCGGGCGGCGGGGCTGGTCAAAGGCCAGCTTCATACCGATGTGTTTATGGGCGGTATCGTCAAACGTGACGCAGGTATTCGCATTGGCAATCGTCTGGTGCATGTATTTGCTATGTTGCCACCTGCTGGCGGGCGCGCCTTATTGATCAGCGATGCGGCAGTGAATGTCGCACCGGATATTGAAACCCGCACCGAAGCGGCTTTGCATATGGCCAGACTGGCGCGCCAGCTTGGTGTGGCGCGGCCCCGTGTGGCGGTGCTGTCGGCAACCGAAAGCGTGCTGGCGGCCATGCCATCAAGCGGCGAGGCGGCGGAGATTGCGAGGCGTGCTGGTGCAGTTGATCAAGATGCAGATTTTGTTGGCCCGCTGTCATTTGATCTGGCGATTTCTCCACAAGCCGCGGCGATGAAAGATGTGACCAATCCGGTGGCTGGTATGGCCGACGCCTTGGTTGTGCCAGATATTGTATCGGGCAATATTTTGTTTAAATCTTTGGTCTGGTGTGCGGGCGGACTGGCGGCGGGACTGGTGCTTGGCGGGGCAGTGCCGATTGTGTTGACCAGCCGGTCTGATCCACCAGCCGCGCGTCTGGCCTCGCTGGCCTTAGCGGCCATCGCCAACCAGACAAACGCCATTAAGGAGTGTGAATGATGAGTGCTGAACCGCAGGTTGAACGGTCGCCCAAAGTAAGCGATGAGGTAAAAAAAACCACCTGTTATATGTGCGCCTGCAGATGCGGCATCAATGTGCACCTTCGTGATGGCAAGGTGCGTTATATCGAGGGCAACCGTGATCACCCGGTGAACCAAGGGGTGCTGTGCGCTAAAGGGTCTGCTGGCATCATGCAGCATTATTCACCCGCCAGATTACGTAGCCCCTTGCGCCGTGTCGGGCCGCGGGGCAGTGGCCAGTTCGAAGCCATCAGTTGGGAAGAGGCGTTACAAACGGCAACCGACTGGCTGGGACCCATCCGCCAATCAGATCCAAAAAAGCTGGCGTTTTTTACTGGGCGCGATCAATCACAGGCACTGACAGGCTGGTGGGCACAACAATTTGGCACGCCAAATTTTGCCGCGCATGGCGGGTTTTGTTCGGTCAATATGGCGGCTGGTGGCATTTACACCATTGGCGGTGCGTTTTGGGAATTCGGATCGCCTGATTGGGATCTAACTGAAATTTTCGTGCTGTTTGGTGTCGCCGAGGATCATGATTCAAACCCAATCAAAATGGGGCTCGGCAAATTAAAGTCGCGGGGCAAGCGTGTGGTTTCGGTCAATCCGGTACAAACTGGCTATGCGGCAATATCAGATGATTGGTATGGCATCACGCCGGGGACTGATGGGTTGTTTATCCTATCATTGATCCGCGAATTGATGCTGTCTGGCAATATTGATGTTGATTATCTTAGCCGCTATACAAACGCGCCGTGGCTGGTGATCCGCAATCCGGGCCAACCCAATGACGGGTTGTTCCTACGTGATGCTGACGGCACGCCACAAATCCTTGATCGCAAAACCGGCAAAGCTGTTGCCCATGACGCGGCTGGTGTGCGCTGTCATTTGCAAGGTGAGGTTAAACTGCCCGATGGCGGTGTCGCGGTTCCGGCTTTTGTGTTGATGGCCGAAGCCTATCTTGACGATGCCTATGCACCAGAAACAGTGGCTGATAAAATTGGCATTCCCGCGCCGCGAGTCAAACAGCTGGCGGCTGACCTCGCCGAGGCCGCCTTTGCCAAGCAAATCACCATCAAACAGCCATGGACAGACTGGAAGGGCGAACGTCATGAAGAAATGATTGGCCGGCCGGTGTCGATGCATGCGATGCGCGGAATTTCGGCGCATTCAAATGGATTTCAGACTTGCCGCGCCCTGCATGTGTTGCAGCTTATATTAGGGTCGGTTGAAGTGCCGGGCGGCTTTCGGTTTAAACCGCCTTATCCAAAACCAGCCCATGTGCATCCAAAACCAGCTGGCCGGCCCGATCAGGTGGCGCCGGGGCAACCCATGGCCGGGGCCCCGCTGGGCTATGTTTTGGGGCCGGAAGATCTGATCATCGACAAGGATGGGGCACCGCAACGCATCGACAAAGCCTATAGCTGGGACGCCCCGATGTCGGCGCATGGGCTGATGCATATGGTGATTTCTAATGCAGTGGCGGGCGACCCGTATCCGGTGGATGTGTTGTTTATGTATATGGCCAATATGGCGTGGAATTCATCAATGAATACGCGCGGTGTCATGGATATGCTGACAGCAACAGATCCAGAAACCGGTGATTATAAAATCCCGAAAATCATTTATTCAGATGCCTATCAATCTGAAATGGTGGCCTATGCTGATTTGATTTTGCCTGATACCACCTATCTTGAACGTCATGATGCCATTTCGCTTCTCGACCGCCCCATTTGCGAAGCCGATGGCGTGGCTGATGCGATCCGCTGGCCGGTGCTTGAACCTGACCGCGATGTCCGCGGGTTTCAGTCTGTGTTGCTTGATCTTGGCGCACGGCTTGGCCTGCCGGGCATGGTCAATGACGATGGCAGTGCCAAATATGCCGATTATGGTGATTATATTATCAATCATGAACGCAAGCCCGGGATTGGCCCGCTTGCCGGGTTCCGCGGCGAGGCTGGCGAATCTGATGGGCGTGGTGCGCCGAACCAAGGCCAGCTTGATGCCTATATTCAAAATGGCGGTTTTTGGCATAAGGATATCCCGCCAGCAGCAAAATATTACAAAATGGCGAATATGGACTATCAGCAATTTGCCGTCGAAATGGGGTTTTATGATAGCCCGCAACCCTATGCGTTTCAGATTTATTCAGAAACCCTGCAAAAATTCCGTTTGGCCGCCAAGGGCCATGGCGCGGTCCAGCCGCCCGAACATATGCGCGATCGTGTGAAACAATGTTTTACCCCTCTGCCAAGCTGGTACCCGCCATTTGAAGGCACCGCGATTGATGAGAACAGTTTTCCGATCCATGCGCTGACCCAGCGGCCAATGGCGATGTATCATTCATGGGGATCGCAAAATCCGTGGTTGCGACAAATCCATGGCTATAACCCGATGTTTATTTCCCAAAAACTGGCCGATAAAATTGGTGTTGTCGAAGGGGATTGGATCTGGGTGACTTCGCATCATGGGAAAATCCGCGTGCCGGTGGCGGTGATGCAAGGGGTCAATGAACATACCATCTGGACCTGGAACGCCATTGGCAAACGCAAAGGGGCGTGGCAACTCAGCCCAGATGCCCCAGAAACCACCAAAGGCTTTTTGCTCAATCATCTTATCCATGAATTATTGCCGCCAAAGGGCGATGGGTTGCGCTGGGCCAATTCTGATCCGATCACCGGTCAGGCGGCGTGGTTTGATTTGCGTGTGCATGTCGAACGTGCCGAGGCGGACGCCCCGGCAGAGGTCGCCCCGCAATTTGATGTGCTGGGCGCGCCGCCCGATATGCCGGCCCCGCCAAAGACCTTGCGCTATGGTCTGGAATGGACAAGCACTGACAAAACCTCAACTGGAGGCCAATAAGATGACAATGCTTCCCGAAGCTTCGGCCATTAAGCTTGGCCTTGTGATTGACCTTGATATTTGCGTTGGCTGTCAGGCCTGTGTGGTGAATTGCAAAGAATGGAACACCTCTGGCTATGGGGCACCATTATCGGATGATGATGCCTATGGGGCGGCGCCAAATGGGGCGTGGCTGAACCGTGTGCATGCCTATGAAGCGGGCACCGGGGCTGATGCCCGCACCATACATTTTCCAAAATCCTGTTTGCATTGTGAAGACGCCCCTTGTGTCACGGTTTGTCCAACGGGTGCTTCTTTCAAGCGGGCTGAAGATGGCATTGTTCTGGTCAATGAAGACTGGTGCATTGGCTGTGGTTTATGTGCGTGGTCTTGCCCATATGGCGCGCGCGAGATGGACCCGGCCGAAGGCGTGATGAAGAAATGCACATTATGTGTTGACCGGATTTATAATGATAATTTACCGGCTGAAGATCAGGTGCCGGCCTGTGTGCGCACCTGTCCGACAAATGCCCGGCATTTTGGCGATCTTGGCGATCCTGACTCGGATGTCAGCCAGATGGTGGCGGCACGTGGCGGCGTTGATCTGATGCCGGAACAAAACACCAAGCCGGTGAATAAATATTTGCCACCACGACCGCGGCGGGCGGCTGATGACACGCCGGTGTCGTTGCTGGCGATGGCGCAAGATGCCACCCCATCAGGGTTTTGGAAATGGGTCGATTCAACTTTGGAAAAGCTAGGGTGATTTAACATGCGTCCAGCCTGGTCAATTATATTTTTTACTTCAATTTCAGGACTAGGGTTTGGCTTGGCGGCCTGGCTCGTACTTGGATTTGTTGATTTAGCCGACCCGCAACATCTCTTGTTTGTTGGGATGGCCACAATGGCGTTAATTGTGTCTGGCTTGGTCAGTTCGACCTTTCATCTTGGCCATCCAGAACGGGCATGGCGGGCCTTGACACAATGGCGGTCAAGCTGGTTGTCACGCGAAGGCGTGCTGGCGGTAGTGGCGCTGGTCGCCATGGCGCTGTGGGGGCTCTATTACACGCGTCACGGCATGCCGCCATTATGGGCGAGTGGTTTGATTGCGGTGCTCATGGCCCTAACGGTCTATGCCACTTCAATGATCTATGCATCGTTGCGCACAGTGGCGCGCTGGCATCATCCATTGACGCCGGTTTGTTATTTGATGTTTGCCGCATCAAGCGGCTTGATGGCGGTGTTATGGGTGTTGGCAGTTTTGGGCCAACCAATCACCGCGCCCCTGGCATTGGCGGCGATGCTGGCGGTTGCATCAGCATGGGGGATCAAAATCATCTGGTGGCAACTTGCCGGGGCAGGTGGATCGGGCAGCAGTCTGGCCACCGCCACTGGTCTTGGTGGCCTTGGTCCGGTGCGTAGCATTATGCCACCGCATACATCAGAAAATTATCTACAGCATGAAATGGGTTTTGTTGTGGCACGCAAGCATGCGGCACAATTGCGGGTGATTGCCTTACTTGTTGGCGGGGTTTTGCCAATGGCATTGCTGTTTTCGCTTGCACCGGTGCCGCTGGTTCTTTTCATCGCGGTGGTGGCACATATGGCTGGGATTTTTGTAGAACGCTGGCTGTTCTTTGCCGAAGCCAAACATAGCGTGACGCTGTATTATGGTGATACGCACTAGACATGTCGGGCCGGCATTGCCGGGCGTGGGCATGCTAGTGATGCGGCGCTGATTGTCAGGTTAGATTATCGCCATAAAAAAAGCCGGCCCAACTGGGCCGGCTTTATTGTGTTCTTACCCGGTCGGTTAGACCAGCAACTCGGCAATCACCAAGCTGACAATGGCCATCACATTGATCAGGATGTTCATTGACGGGCCAGAGGTGTCTTTCAGCGGATCACCCACCGTGTCACCAACAACCGCGGCTTTATGGACATCTGACCCTTTGCCACCAAGATTGCCTTTTTCGACATATTTCTTGGCGTTGTCCCATGCCCCACCAGCGTTTGACATCATCAGCGCCATCATCACACAACAGATCAGCGCGCCACCTAGCATACCGCCAAGCGCCTTTGGCCCAAGTCCGAACCCAACCACAACCGGTGCCAGCACGGCCAGCGCGCCCGGCGCAATCATTTTGCGTAGGGCGGCGGCCGTTGCAATATCAACACAACGGGCGGTGTCTGGCTTGGCTTTGCCTTCAAGAAGACCTGGAATTTCGCGGAACTGCCGACGAATTTCCTGGATCATCTCAAATGCTGCATCACCCACCGCTGTCATGGTCATCGAACTGACAATGAATGGGAAGATGCCGCCAATGAACATGCCGCACAAGACCAGCGGATCATTGATCGCCAGAATAAAGTTCGGGTCATGCAGGGCCACTTTTTCGATATAGGCACTGATCAGGGCAAGCGCCGCCAGCGCCGCCGCGCTGATGGCAAAGCCTTTACCAATCGCCGCTGTGGTGTTGCCAACTTCATCAAGACCATCGGTGATCGCGCGGGTCTCTTTGCCCATTTCGGCCATTTCAGCAATGCCGCCAGCGTTGTCGGCTACCGGGCCATAGGCGTCAATCGCCATGGTGATGCCGACGGTGCTGAGCATGCCAACAGCCGCCAGACCAACACCATAAAGGCCAGCAGCCATATTGGCGAGGAAGATAATCGCCGCAATGGTCAGCACCGGAATGGCCACAGACTGCATGCCAACGGCCAGACCAGAAATCATAATGGTGGCTGAGCCGGTTTCACCATCCTTGGCAATTTTGCGTACTGGGGCGCCGCCGGTGTAATATTCAGTCACCAGACCAACGATAATGCCGCCAATCGCACCGACCAGAACGGCAAACCAGACGCCTGATGCTGTGCCACTCATCGTCACCACAAAATAGGCGGCGATAATGAACAGAACTGACGAGCCGATGGTGCCCATGCGAAGCGCCACATCGGGGCTTTTGTTAGAGAATAATTTAACCGCCAAAATGCCAATCAACGAGCAAATCAGACCGGTTGATGCAAGTGCCAGCGGCATAAATTGCAACGTTTCACGGCTACCACCAAGCCCGTCTACAGCGACCATGCTCATCGAGGCGGCCAGTGCCATAGACGCAATCATCGACCCGCAATAAGATTCAAAAATATCTGAACCCATACCAGCAACGTCACCTACATTATCGCCCACATTATCGGCGATCACACCCGGGTTGCGTGGATCATCTTCAGGAATACCAGCTTCGACCTTGCCAACAAGGTCAGCACCCACATCGGCGCTTTTGGTAAAGATGCCGCCACCAACGCGGCTGAACAACGCCACTGATGACCCGCCCATGGCAAAGCCTTCAATCGCATGCATGGTTTCGATAGAGCCACCGAAATAATGGTATAGGCCACCGATACCAATCAAACCCATAGAGGCCACGGTCAAGCCCATGATTGAGCCGCCGGAAAATGCAATATTCAGCGCCTCGGCAGAGCCTTTGGTGTTGGCGGCAACAGCGGTACGCACATTGGCGTGGGTCGCGGTGTACATGCCGATATAACCAGCAATACCAGAACAACCAGCACCAACGATAAAGGCCACAGCGGTTTGCCAACCAAGACCAAAATAAAGGGCAACGATACAGATCAGGCAGAACACAGCCAGACGTTTATATTCACTGGCCATGAACACCATGGCGCCGAGATGAATCTCATCGGCGATTTCTTTGACCCTGCCCTCTCCTGAGGGTGTCTGCAGAATTCTGGCATAGACCAGAAACGCAGCGACCATGCCGAGAACGCCTAGGCTGATCGGCAAAATTGCGGTTGAAAGCATGAAATGATCCTCTTGCTTAACGTGAAACAGGTAAACGGCGCCGCAACAAGCTGGCGCCAAGCCGCCGCGTTTATAACGGCTATGCCGCATAGTGTAAAGCCATCATTGGCCGGGCAAGCTATAGCTATGATCAGGCAGGTTGACAGTGTTTCGTCTTGTGCTTGCGCGCTGGTGCTGGGCGGCCGCGGCCGGGCCACAGCCAAACCCCAAGCGGTGGTAAATTTGCTTGTCTATCACAGCCGATTTGCGGCAGAATGCCGGCGCGTCTAGTCACAGGATCATTTATGCAAAAATTTGATAGTGCCAAATGGCTTGCAGACCATCCCGACATTCATAATGTACGGGCTGTTACGTTTGACATTAATGGTGTGATGCGCGGTAAACGCTTGCCGATCGGACAATTAAAAAAAGCCGTAAATGGTGGGATACGCATGCCGTTATCTTCGGCCAATCTCGATATTTGGGGCCGCGATATTGCCAACAGCAAATGGGTATTTGAAAGTGGTGATGCTGACGGCGGCAGTCGGTGGACCGGACGTGGGCCTTTGCCAATGACGTGGACGGACCGTGATGCGGCGATGGTGCCTTTGTGCCTGACGTATAATGATGGTCGTCTTTTCGATGGTGACCCGCGTAATGTGCTGGCGGCAGTGCTTGATAAATTTACGGCCCGTGGGTTGCATCCAGTGGCGGCGTTTGAGATGGAATTTTATCTGGCTGATCCGACCTGGCATGACGGGCCGGCACCAGAAACCGCGGCGTCGCCTTTAACTGGTGCGGTGAATATTCGCGAGGGTGTGCTGTCGGTAGATGATTTAAATGATCATGACGCCTTGCTGAATGATATTTATGACTGTTGTGGCATGCAAGATGTTGCCGCCGATGCCGCCATTAGCGAAGCCGGGTCAGGCCAATTTGAAATCAATTTGTTGCATGGGCCAGATTGTTTGAAGGTTGCTGATGACGCCGTTCTTTTCAAGCAAATTGCCAAAGGTGTCGCCCGCAAACATGGGCTGGCCGCCAGTTTTATGGCAAAGCCCTATGCTGACCGGCCGGGCAATGGCATGCATCTACATTTAAGTGTGATTGATCAGCAGGGGCACAATATCTTTGATGATGGCAGTGAAGCGGGAAGCCAACGCATGCAACATGCGGTGGCTGGGTTGCTGGCGGCGATGCCGGAGTCAATGCTGATATTTGCCCCGCATCATAATTCTTATCGGCGCTTTGCTATTGAGTCACATGCGCCATTGGCGGCCTGTTGGGGTTATGAAAACCGGACCGCTGCGTTGCGTATACCGTTGGGGCCACCTCTACAGCGGCGTATTGAACACCGCGTGGCCGGGGCTGATACCAACCCATATCTGGTGCTTGCCACCATTCTGGCCGGGGTGCTTGCTGGCTTGGACCGGGCCAAACCACCACCGCCACCAATCGAGGGTAGCGCCTATGATGCCGAACTGCCGTCCCTACCAGTGACCTGGCAAACCGCGTATGATGCGTTTGCCACAGGGTCCGTGCTGGGCGATTTACTGCCCGATGTGTTCCGGCATATGCTACTTGATTGCAAGGCACAGGAAATGCGGCGGTTTGCGGCTGACATATCTGCCTTTGAATATCAATCCTATCTGGATCAAGCCTGAATAATCGGGCCAGTCACCGCGGCCAGTGACCGCGATGAATTTGGCTTTTCTATTTTTCCGCAGGCGCGTATGATAGCGAGAGCTTCGCGGCATGCCGCCAGTGGCATTGTGCGCCACAAAGCCAAGCGCATCACGCAGCCAACCTTAAAAAGCGGGAGAGTAGCATGAAACATATTACGAAAATGGCAGGGGTTGCCATTCTGGCAAGCACCATTGCCCATGCAGACGGTCAATTAAATATCTATAACTGGTCGGACTATATCGCCGAAGACACCATTGCCAATTTTGAGGCAGAAACAGGCATTTCGGTCACCTATGATATGTATGACTCGAATGAAGTGCTGGAAGCC
>Ga0181573_10004673_pt1 | contig 11567 bp, 5 predicted proteins | sample 101ome_25_FD_148643 | JGI IMG/M metagenome (GOLD analysis project Ga0181573, IMG submission 148643) | Coastal salt marsh microbial communities from the Groves Creek Marsh, Skidaway Island, Georgia - 101409BT metaG (spades assembly) | ecosystem: Environmental > Aquatic > Marine > Intertidal zone...
CCCCCTCCCCCCCCTCCCTCTCTCCCGTGTTGCTCGAGGGAGTCCCGCTCCCCCCGGGGCTGGGCCCCGCGGACACCTTCACCCTCGTCTCGGCCCTGTGGGGATGCGTCCGGGGGGAGCGCCACGAGGACGCCCTGCGGCTCTTCCACCGGGTGTGCCGGGAGGGCGCTCCCTCGGACCGCCCCCCCCCCGGGGGGGGGGCTCTCCCCGTCGTCCGCGGGGGCGTGGGCGGGCGAGGAGGTTGGGGCGGCGGGGACGGCGACGACGTCGACCCGCTCGACGGCTGGACCGGCGGGTGGGGGGCGGAGTTCCCCCCTCTCTACCCCGCCTCGTCGGGCGCCGCCGGGTCCACCGGGTTCGGGTCGGGCGCCGCGCAGACCGCCGCCCCACCACGTCCCGGTCCCGCCCGCCGCGGGGGGGGGGGGGGCCCCCCCCCCCCCCCCCCCCGCCCCCCCCCCCTCCCGGGCGCCGGGGCGCTTTCGGCCCTCGAAGGTCTCGGCCGGTGGGGCGACGCAGCGGCGCTGTGGCGCCGGGCGCGGCGGGCGGGGATGTTCGCCCCCGCCGAGGATGCGCCCGCGGGGGCGGGCGTAGGGGCGGCGGCGGCGACTCCGGCCGCGGCCCTCGCGGCTGGCGCCGCCCTCGCAGCTGGAGCGCGCGGGCCCGCCCGGCCGCGGCCCGCGGCCGCGAGGCCCGCCGTCCTCGACCCCTCGGCCGCCGCTGCCCCCTCGACCGCCTCCGCCGCCCCCCCCGCCCGCGCCCTCCACCGGCCGAGACCCCGCGAGCCGAGGGGCCGTGGGGCCGCCGCCGCCGAGCAGCGGCGCCTCGTCTACGATTCCCTCATCCCCCTCGGAGGGCAGGCGGCGGAGTCGCTCCTGTCGGCGTCGCAGGGGGCCGTCAACGCCGGCCGGGCCCTGAGGAGACTCGTCGCCCCGGCGCGCGGATACTCCCCGGTGGCCGAGGGGGCTAGGAGGGTGGACGCGGAGCGGGCGCGGAGCGGGCGCGGGGCGCGGGACGAGGCGCTGGGGGGGGCCCTGGGGGCGATGGGGGCGGAGGGGGGCGGGCGGGCGGCGGCCCGGGACGAGGCGGAGGGTGAGTCGCCTTTCTGAGGCCGCCGCCGGTCGATCGTAGAACCTAACCTCGGGAGCTTCGTGCGTTCCCGTCGGGTTGGAATGACACCGGGAGAGGCCGGGGAGGCTGGGTTGGGGCCGGCTGCGTCCGAAGTGAGGGACAACGCTGCAGCTGCGGCGCTGGAGGAGGTCGCGGCGCTGAAGGCCGAACTTGCGGAGCAGGCGAGAGGTCCACGGGTTCGGGCGACGAGGCCGCTGGCACTGTCGTTGTCAGTTCCGGTGCGTGCGTGTGCCTCTGCCACCACCTCTGCCTCTGCCGATGATGCCTCGTGCCCTGAACCGTCACGCAACGCTCCCTCCCCGTCGCCCGCAGCTGAGGGAGCAGGAAGCTGCGCACGCTGCATCCCTGGTGGCGCTGAAGATGGAGAAGGCGGCGGCGGACGTCGCCCTCGCCGCGGTCGACGCCGCGCACGCCGAGCTGCTACGTGCCGCGGAGGGAGGTAGAGAGCAGGGGAATTGAGAAATCGACACTTGACCCACCCGAGACTGTCCCGAAGAGCAACACCCGCCGCTAGGTCGACCCGCTCCGTGGAGGCCGACAGGAGGCCGAGGGAAAAGGCCCGGCCGACGCGCAGCAGCGTCGGTCTCTCCTGTTCTTCTGCCGAGCGATGTCGCTCTACCCTCGTCTCGAGGCGCTGATGGATGCGGCAGAACCTTCGATAACGGGCAGCGAGGCCGCGCAGGAGGCGCTCCAGACGGTTCTTCGGGCGAGTCTGAGTGTCGCGCGTCGCCCGGCCGGCCGGTCCCGCCTCGTTGCGGTCACCCTCAGGGCCGAGACCGCTCGTCGCCCCCTCTTGTCGTGTTGTTCTGTCGACCAGTTTGCGTCTCATCCATCGAAGCCGCCTCGAACCGCCCCCACCCCCACCTCATGCCGCTCCGCCCCCGCCTGCAGGGTGTCTGGGACCACATCGACGCCCTGGCCACGCAGGCGGCCGTGGTCGAGATGGTGGCGGACCGCTCTCTGGCATCGGCGGGCGCTCTCGTTAGAATGGCCCACGTGCCGCGCGCCGGCGACCCGCTGACAGATCCGACGCGCCGCGGTCCGCCCGCCGAGCCTGGCGGACAGCCCCGCGGTGGTGCTTGGGGCCCCGACGCGCCAGGCCTGGCTCCGCCCGCCCCGCCCGCCCCTGACGACTGGGCTCGGGCCGCCCTCCCCGCAGTCGTGCGCGCCCCGCCCCCGCCGCCGCCCATCGCCGAGGCCACGCCGCGCGGGTCACGCGTCGGTGCCCTGGGCGGCAAGGGAGGGGGGCCGGGCACCACCCGTGGCACGCCGGCCGGAACCCCCCGCGGCTCTGCCCGGCTCTCGGCGCGCCCGGGGAGTCGGCCCGGATCGGCCGCGCCCGGGAGGCCGGGCGAGGCGACGCCGCGGCCCGTGCCCGGCCGAGCCCCGAGCCGACTCGCCGAGGCGGGGCGCTCGGCCGCCGAGGCCCCCGTCTCCGACGCCGACGCCGACGCCGCCGACGCCCCCCCCCCCGTCGGCGTCCCCTTTGTCACGACGCGCGGGGCCGTCCCCCCCGCGGGGCCCTCGGGCCGCGGCGGCGCTGCCGGAGGCAGAGGCGGCGCCGGGACCACCGTCGGGGGGGACCCCCGCGTCAACCGGGTCGGCGGCGACCTCGAGGCGCGCCTCCGCCGCGAGCTCGCCCTCGGCCGCGCCGCGAAGAAGGCAGCCGGGGCCGCCGCCGGGGCCGCCGTTGACGCCGCCGCCCGACTGGTGGCGGTCAAGAGGGGCCTCCGCGGCCGCGCCTACGCCTACGACGCCGAGGGCAAGTTTGTCGTCCTCGGCCCTGACCCCCGCGCGGAGGGGTGGGCCGAGCGGACGCTGGGGGCCGCCGACCCGACGGTGCGGGGGGAGGCGACGATTCTGACCGACTGGGCGCCGGCTCCGCCCCCGCGGGGGGCCGGGGCGGCGGCGGGGGCGCGGGCGTCGTCGGCGGCGGCGTCGACGCGGGGCGACGGGGGGGGATCGGGGGCGGGGGCGGGGGCGGGGAAGGGAACGGGGGCGGCTCCGCCACCCACGGGGGCCGGTGACCGAGCCGTCGGCCGGAGGCCGTCGCTCAAGGCGGCGGTGCTCGCCGGGACGGCGGACGCGGCGCGGCGGGCACTCGAGGCCGGTCCGGCGCCCGGAGAGTCCTCGCTGGCGGTCGCGGGCGGCCTCGGCGCCCCCGGGGGCGGCGGCGGCGCCGCCGGAGCCCTCGCGGCCGCCGCCAAGGCCGCCTCCAAGGCGGCCGCCGCCCGAGCGGCCCGCGACGCCGACGACGAAAGGGCCGCGGCCGCCGAGGCGGCCGAGGCGGGGCGCGACCCCCACTACGAACCTCTCGAGACGGACGGCCCCGCCGTCGCCCACGGCCGGCTCCGCCCCGCCCCGGGCGTCGCCTTTCGCGAACTCGACGGAGCCGGCGGAGGCGGCGAGGCGGCTCGTGGCCCGACGATCGGCGCGGGAAGGGGCGCCGGCGGCGGTGGGGCCGACGACGAGGGCGGGGGCCCCGCCCTCGCGACGCGGCCGAAGCCGAGCCGGGAGGACTGGCTCCGTCAGACGGCCGCGGCGCGGCGGACGGAGGAGGCGGCTCTCGAGGCGCAGCGGGCCAAGGCGGAGGCCAGCCTCGCGGCGTCCCTCGCCTCCACCGACTCGGAGGAGGAGGACGGGGCGGGTCGGCCGCCTCTCGGGACTGTCGCGGGGGGCGGCGGGGCGGGGACGGGGACGGGGGGCGATTTGGGGGGGCTCTTTGTCCCCGGAGGGGTGGGGACGGGGGTCGGGGCGGGGGGCTCGTCCCCGGACCTCGTGGCCCTCGGCGTCGTTCCCGCCGACGCCGACCCGACCACGGCGCGCCTTCTCGTCTCCCTCTACGAGGGAGAGGCGGGGGCGCGAGTGGACCCCGCCTTCGCGGCGAGCCCGAGAGGGCTTGGGCGCGCGTCGCCCGCGAGCGGCCCGGGGGGCCGCGCCGTCGGCGCCGCGGGCTCCCACCGGTCGCGGCGGTCGACCGCGGACGGGGTCCGCGAGCTCGCGCGGTCCCTCGGCTCGCTTTCCGTTCCTGGGGGTGGGGGGGGCGGCGGCGAGGCTGCGTTGGTGGGAGCCGCCGACGCGTCCCACGGCGCCCCCGGCGCGTCCCCCCGTGACCTCGCCCGCGCCGCTCGCGCCAAGGCCGCCCTCAAGGCGGCGGCCGCCGAGGCTCAGGCCGCTTGCGCGGCGGCGGCGGTGCTGCCGGCGTGGGCGGCCGACGCAACGGTCCGCGACGCCGAGGCCGTGCTCTTGGCCGAGGCGGGCCTCGGGTCGACGCCGGGGTCGTCGCCTGTCGCCCGCCGGGGGCGGGGGGGGGGGGCGCAGTCGCGGCCGCGGTCGGGGCGGGGGGGGGGGGGGGGGGGGGGCTCGGGGGCGGGGGGGGGGGGGGGGGGGGGGGGGGACGGGGGCTGCGCGGACGGCGGCGGTGACGCGGATGGCGGCGGTTTGACCAGGGCGTAGGCCGACCGCGTCGCGCTCGCGGTGACGGGCGAGTGAGGGCAGGCGGCGTGGACGGTACATCCCACGGGCCTTTCCCCGCCACCCCTGTTCTCGCAGTCGCCGCACGCCGCCCGCGCGGCGGGCACCGCCACAGTACATCGAACACAATGCTGCGCGCGCCAAGGGCGAGTTGGCCCTCGGAGCTGGGACAGCTTCGGTCGTCCCACCCAACGGCCAAGGAGGGTCGCTGCTGGTCGGATCTGCCGTTTCGACCGTGAAATTCCGGTCGCGTTGGAGTCTCATTCCATGATAATGCGCCGCTAGACTGGAAAATTCGAGGATGAAGTGCCGAAACCCAGGAACGGGGCTGGATGTACCGCCCGACGCCTGGCTGAGCAGGCTCTCTGCGGAAGGCTCTCCGCCGTCCCACCAGCACCCTCACCCTCTCCACATGCCCGCACCGCTTCATCACAGCTGCTTACCGCGTCACAGTGCGGCGCGTCGAGCAGACGGCTGTCGCGCGCCGCAACATGGCTCGGTGTGCCAATGGCAGTGGCCAAAGACGGTCAGCGGGCCGCACGCCCGTCGTCTCCCAGGGGCGATGACGATGACGATATAGAAAAGACCCAAATCTCGCGCGTCGACACGATGGAGGCGACCCCGACGGACGAACGCCTCGCCTCATCTGCCTCGGCCTCGTCGCGAGCTGTGGCATCCCCCCCCGCCCCCGCCAACCCCGACGCCCCCACCGGCGCCACCTTCGAGCTCGGCGGCCGCGTCTTCCAGGGCTCGTTGCGCGGCCTCGGTCTCCTGAACACGGCGGCCCTCCTCTTTGGCGCCAACCAGGTTGTCATCAAGCTCGCCGAGGACTCAATGTCACCGGACGCCCTCTCGGTGGCGCGCTTTGGCGTCGCCGCTCTCTGCGTCTCCCCCTGGCTCCCGCGCGCCCTCGCGAAGCCTGATTTAGCTAAGGCTGCGTTGGAGCTCGGTCTCTGGCTCACCCTGGGGTACACCTTGCAGGCCCACGGTCTCGCGGAGACGACGGCTGCCCGGTCGGCCGTCACAGGCGCCTTCACCGTGTTGACGGTTCCCTTTGTCGCTGGCCTTATGGGTCGCCGCATCCGCCCGGCAACGTGGGTGGCCGCGGCCGCATCTGTCGCCGGTGTCGCCCTCCTCTGCGGCTCCACCGAGGCCCACGCTGAGGCGCTGGAGGCCAGCCGCGCGCTGGCGGAAGCGACCCGGATGGGCGGAGCCAAGGCCGCTGCCAAGGTTGCGGCTCAAGCTGCCCGCGCCGCCGCCGCGCAGCACATGACCCTCGGGGAGATGCTCGCGAACCCGATCGATGGCGTCATCCACATTATCCGGGACGAACTCGCCGTCAACCGCGGCGACGTCATGTGTGCCCTCTCGGCGTGCATCTTTGGCGTCCACAAGATCCGCACGGAAAAGGCCACGCGCGCCGCGGGCCCCGACGACGGCCTGCCGCTGATGAGCGTTCAGCTTCTCACGCTCTGCACGGCCTCGGCCCTGTACGCGTCGCCTGAGCTGGTCCCCACGCTGACGAGCATCGCATCCGACGGCAACGTCGGCGGTCTCGTCGAGGCTGCCGTGGGCCTTCCCTGGGCACCCATTCTGTTTATGGGTTGCATCACCACCGCGGGTACCCTATTTCTCGAGGTCGAGGGGCTCCGCGAGGTGTCGGCGCCGCTCGCCGCTCTGGTCTTTACCGCCGAGCCCCTGTGGGGGGCAGTGCTTGCCTGGGCGTTTCTGGGAGAGCGTTGGGGTTCGGCCGGCTGGCTCGGTGCCTGTGTCATTGTGGCTGCAAGCGCAGGGGCCCAGCTGTCGGGTGACGGCGAGAACGGCGTGCGAGGGGACCCCGAGTGCGCTGAGGGGCTGGTGGGCGACGGAATCGACTGCGCAATCCCCGATGCGGACGAGACGTGAGGAGACATGGCGCGAGGAACGTGGAAGCGGCGGGACTGTAAATGGGCCCCTCGCTTGCTTTTTCTCGAGGGTTCGCTCGCACCCTTCCGCCTTCAGCTCAAATTCAGCCCCCGACATTCGCCCCGACGTTGGAGCCCAGTCCGCCGGCCGCGCCGCTGCTCTTTTCCGGGTGCCAGGCCAGGGCCGCGACCACGACAGTGACGTTGTCGAGAGACCCTTGGGCGATGGCTCTTTCGGCGAGCGCCCGGGCGGCCGCATGGCAAGCGCTGGCGGGGATGGGTAGCCCGAGACGCCAGGGGCACCAAGCAGGGTGCATAGGGTGGCGAGGGTCCGAGGGGGCCGCGCCGCCGATCCCGCCGCCCCCGGCCCCTGCGCCACTAGGGCCACCGAGCCCCCCGGCGCTGCCGCGAGCGCCCCGATTGAGGAGCCCGCCCGCGCCCCGGCGTGCAGTGAAACCGCCCGGCGACCCCGGCTGTCCGTAGGGCAGGCCCGCGCCCTGCGACGCCGCGGCCGCCTGGGCGCGCATCGCCGCGCGAATGGCCCGCACTGCGTGCGTCACGGCGTCGTCGTCGCTCACCACGTCCCAGAGACCGTCGGTGGCGCTCACAATGACCTGGTCACCCGGTCGGAGGCGGAGCCGCCCAACCTCAGGCTCGGCGCTGACGAGCTCGCGGGGCCGCTTGAATTCGGCGTCGCCGAGGGACCGCGAGACGGCGAGGCCCGAGAGGACACTTCCGTCGCCGCCGGGGACGGCGGCAAGGACACGCCAGACGCCCAGGCGCTCAACGACGCCGCCCCGCGCAGTGATGCGGCGGCGCTCCGAGGGGCGATCGGGCTTGTGATCGACGGTGAGGCGCCACGCACGCGGCGCGGGGGGGGGGCGCGAGAGAGGATCGGCGTCGGCGCCGTCAACGCCGCGGCCGCCGTCGGCCGCCGATCCGACGGCAGCCGCGCCAACCCGACGGCCGGCCACGCCGGGGCCTCCGGGGCCGCGTGGCCCCGCCGACCCCGACGGCCGGCCCGCGGCCGGCGTCGACGACGCGAAGGCCGACGACCCGGCGCTGTTCGCCTCGTCGGGGGCGGTGGCGGGAGGAGTCCGCGTGCCCCCCAGCACCGCCCTTGTGTCACCAGCGTGCGCCACCCACACGTCACTCCCCTCGATGACGATCGACAGGGCGGTGCTGCCACCCCTCACGCGGCCCGCGTCGGCGTCTCTGAGCAGAGCCTTGTCGGTGTCCAGGTAGGCCGCGCGAAGGGCCTGAGCGCGGGGGCACGCGAGCCCGGGGGCGACGGACCGGCGGGACGTTTCAACGGCGTCGAGACGACCGTCGACAGCCGCGGCGGCGCCAGGAGGGCTGCCGCCGACGGCACCAGCAGGAAACGTACGGCCGAGGCCGGCGGCGCCAAAGCCATGGGCGCGAAGAGAGCCAGCCCGGGCGGGAAGGGAGGCATTCAGCGAGGCCGAGGGTGCACCTCCCCCACCCGCCCCCGCGTGGGGGGTGGAAGTCTCAAAGGGGAGGGGAACCACACGCGAAGGGGGGGGTGACCACCCGCCGCCGAGCGGGCCGCCAGAGAGCCCGGCCCGGCCGAGCGAGGCCGACATGCCTCCTCCGTGGCCGCGGCCGCCGCGGCCTCCCGCATGCCGCCCTCCGGGACCGCCGGAGCCTCCGCCGGGGCCGAAGACCGCCGCCGGGGGGGGCGGCGGCGTCCGCGCCATGCCCGGATGGGACGCAAGTCGGCAGTGGAGCTCCCGCACTGCCCTCTCGCTGCAGTCGGCCCCGTTGTGCCCGTCGAAGAGACCGATGTAGACGCGGGCGGGCCGCGCCGTGTCGTCCGCCGTCGTCTCGCCGCCTCCCACCGCCGCGTCCACGCCGCCGCCGAAGCCGCCCCCGGACCCGCCCCCCGGCGAGGTCCCCAGCCGCCCCGCGCCAAACGAGAGGGCCGCCGTGGGCACCTGGGGGTGGGCGCTCGAGGCCCCCAGCAGAGGCTCCGTGTGAGAGGGGGTCAGGCCCCTCACCACGACGTGACGATCCTCCTGATAGGGACGGCCACCGCGGAGCCTCCACCCGGCGACGACGATCGACGGGCGGGGTGGTGGGCCGGCAGGCGTCGTCGAGTCTCCATCGCGTGCGGCGCGTCCGCGCCCGTCGACCGTCGCCGTCGAGGCGGTCGAGGCGGGGGTCGCCGCGACGAGGGGGACGCCATGGTGGGGGCTCGCCGTTGTCGTTGCGGGAGGCGGGGCGGCGGCGTGGGCCGACGCCCGGCCAGCCGCGGCCGCGGCCTGGCTGCCACGGGCGCGCCACCGTTCGTCGCCTGGGGCGAGGCCGGCCGGCGCCCCGGCGGCCGTCCAGCCGCTTCCAGCCGCGGCGGCGCGCGCGTGCGGCGCCACCCCGTTCCGGCCGACGCGGCGCTCGTTCATCGAGGGGGCCGGACCCGGTCCCGGCCCGGCCAGCTCCTCCGCGGTGAAGAGCCGCGGCCGCTCCGCCGCGGCGGTCTTGGCGGGGTCCGCGGCGGAATCGGCCGCGGAATCGGCCGCGGACTCGTCGGCGGTCTCGACGAGGGCTGGCTCCCGTAACCACCACCCGCCGAGGCCGAGTCTGTCGCGGTGCTCAGCGGCAGTCGCTCCGGTCGGCGAGGAGGTGGGGCGCGGCGGGGCGGCGGCAGCCCCGTTGGCGGAGGCGGACGCGGAGGCGGGCGACGGCCACGACGGACTGGCGGGAGGGACCCTGGCGTCCCCGCAGAGACCCTGCCCGACGCTGATCCAGACCCCGGGCGCGGTAAGCCGAAAGACCTCGCACTCCTCGGTGAGAGCCTCGACTGGCTCGACCGGTACAGTTGGGGGAGCGGGGGGGCGGGAGGCGGGGGGGGAGGGGTCGCGGCGGGCTCGGCGCCGTAGAGGAGGGGTGGCGGCGGAGGTTGCGCCCAAGGGAGAGGGCCCAAATTCGGCTCCACCGGGGCGACGACTATTTACGTTCGACCTCGAAGGATCGACGGCGGCCTCGAAGCCGTCGGCAGCGGCGGCTTTCTCGCGCGACCGGGAGTCCGACGGCGATGGGCGCGAGGACGGGGCGCGGCTCACGAGCCGCCGGGGGCGACGAGGCTTCTCTTCGCCGGACGGGAGAGGAGGAGCAACGGTGAGGGGTGGATTCTCCGGCGGGGCGTAGCGGCGGCGACGGCGGGGAGCGGGGCGGGGAGGGGGCGGAGAATCGACGGCAAGGCGCGCGTGGCGGCGCGGGGCCGGGGGGTTCGGCCGGGCGGGACGGGCGGACGGCGAAGGGGGGGTCGGTCCGTTGCCCGTTCCGGGCTTTCGCATTCGCAGGCGGGCCTCTGCGCGCGCGCTCGGGAGTCGGGCGGCGAGTGAGCGGGGGAAGAGCGGGGGGCTGCAGAGAGAACCGCGCCGCGGACACCTCGACGACGGCCCGTACTGCGCGCAGGGGGCGATGCGCCGCGAAAAGCGCAACCCATCAACGCGGCACCCTGACTCTCCTGCCCGCACCGAAGTCGTCGACGTTGGTGTGGGGAAAAGCGCAACGGGGGGGCGGCATCGGCCGCTCCGCGACTCCGTTAACCCCGTGACACTCTTTCCGCGCTCCCTCCTGCAGAATCCAGCAAGTGCGGTCAGGCGCGGACCGGCCCGTCGCGGCCGAAGGTATTCGCAATGTCGCGTATCGTAACCAGGCGAGTCCAATCTAACCTTCCGCCGCTCGCGTCCACCGCGCGCAAAGGGGGTCGCAACGCCGCGTTCGCGAGAGCACGCGGACTCGCTGGCGCAGGGCGCGCGTCGAGCGACGACCCGCGATGCCAAAAAAAGTCGTGACCGCCCAACTTTCGCGGAGGCTTACGTTCCTGATGGCACGACGAGGCCGACCGCGCCAACGATGCACCCCATGACCTGAAACCCTCGCTGCCTCGCAGCTCATCCACGTCCTCTCGCCGGAATCTGACCGGTCCTCACTACTGGGCGGCGATCGGTGACGTCGCGGCCCTCGCCGCCCACGCCGACGCCAAGGCCGACGCCGGCCTCGCCCCCAGCCGGTCCCTTGCCGAGCCAGCCGCCGTCGACGCTGCCACCCCCCTCCATCGCGCCGCCGAGGAGGGCCGCCTCGCCGCCGCCCGCCTCCTCCTCGAGCGTGGCGTCGCCGTTGACCCGCGGGACAAGGCTGGAGCGACGCCGCTGCACCGCGCCGCGGGCAATGGCCACTGCGCCGTCGTGAGGCTCCTCCTGCGGGCGGAGCTGGGCGGAGGGGCCGTCGACGCCCTGGGAGAGCCGGCGCGGGGCGCCTGGGCGGCGCGGGCAGATCCGGCGGCGCGGGACGCGGCGGGATGCACGCCGCTGCACTGGGCGGCGGCCTGCCGGCACGACGGGCGGGATGGCGGGGCGGGACGGCCCGGCGGCGCGGCTGGTGGCGCCGACGCCGACGACGACGACGTCGCCGCCGCGGCCGGCCGCGGGGGCGCCGACGGCGGCATTGCCCTCGATCCTGCCCACAACCGCGCCGCGGCCCGCGCCGAGGCCGAGGCCCGCGCGGCCGCCGCCGCCGCCGCGCGCGGCGACGACGACGCCCCCCCCGCCGACCTCGTCGCGACGATCCGAGCCCTCCTCGACGCCCCCGGCTGCCACGTCGACGCCCGGTGCCGCCGGGGCCTCACCCCGCTCCACCGCGCCGCGTCCGGCGGCCGACCCGCGGCCATTCGCGCCCTCTGCCGCGGCGGGGCCCGCCTGGACGCCGCCACGCGCGCGGGCGACGGGGCCGGAGGGGCCGCCGCCGCCGCTCCCGGCCGCGACTCCCAGGGCCACGACACCGCGCCTCCGCCCGCGGGGGGGGAGACCCCGCTGCACCTCGCCGCCGCCCGCGGGGACCTCGGCGTCGTCCAGGCGCTGCTCGACCAGGCGAGACCTTCCCCCTCCCTCCCCTCTTGCCGCCCGCCCGCCTCCTCGCGCTCCGTCGGGCGCCCGCCGTTGCCCCCCCCCCCCCCCCCCCCCCCCCCCCCCCCCCCCCCCCCCCCCCCCCCCCCCCCCCCCCCCCCCCCCCCCCCCCCCCCCCCCCCCCCCCCCCCCC
>Ga0181573_10004674_pt1 | contig 11566 bp, 6 predicted proteins | sample 101ome_25_FD_148643 | JGI IMG/M metagenome (GOLD analysis project Ga0181573, IMG submission 148643) | Coastal salt marsh microbial communities from the Groves Creek Marsh, Skidaway Island, Georgia - 101409BT metaG (spades assembly) | ecosystem: Environmental > Aquatic > Marine > Intertidal zone...
GTCCATATTAAAAAAGTTCTCTCTGCGGGTGGATGTTAGTCGCCCCGCCGGCCTCTCAGTCCTTGACGAGGCAGGCCCTGAAGCCCTCCTCCAGCTCCTTGCGGTTGAGGTTCCGTCCGATGAACACCATCCTGTTCACCCTCGGCTCGTCGTCGCCCCACTCCACCGACGAGGGTCCGAAGTTGATGTGCTCGTGAACGCCCTGGAACACAAACTTGGTCTTCCCCTGGTCCTTGAAGCACAGCACACCCTTGCTGCGGTAGATGCTCTTGGCGTTCTCCTGGAGCACCGTCATCATGAAGGTGTTGACCTGGTTGAAGTCGAGCTCGCCCTCCGCGAGGATACCGACGGAGGACACGCCGGTGAGGTCGTGCCTCTTCTTGCGCGGCTTCTTCGCGGCGGGCTCGCCGTGGCCGTGGCCGTGGCCGTGATCTTCGTGGCATTCCGTCTTGCCGCCGTCGTGCGAGTGGCCGTGGCCGTGGTCGCCGCCGCCGACCGCGGCGCCGTCGTGCGCCGCGGTGGCCGCCGCGTGTCCTTCCTCGTCATCCAAGAAATCCGGATCCACCTCCAGCGTCTTCTCGATGGAAAAGGAGGAAACCCCCAGGACCTTGTCGAGGTCGACGACGGAGTTGGTCGTCTTGATCACCTCCGCCACGCCGTTGATGGACCGCACCTGTTCCATCACGGCCGCGAGCTCGGTGTCGGACACGAGATCGATCTTGTTGAGCAGGATGCGGTCGGCGAAGGCCACCTGCTGCACAGCCTCGTTGACGGCTCCGTCGGGCTTCTCCTCCTCGAGGTGCAGGCCGATGTGCTTAGCGTCGGCGAGGCAGAGGATGGAGTCGATGCGGTAGTGATCCGCGATCTCGGGGTTGATGAAGAAGGTGAAGGCGACGGGCGCGGGATCGGCGAGGCCGGTGGTCTCGATGATGACGTGGTCGAACTTCTTGGTCTTGTCCTTGAGCGTGAGCAGCGCTCGGACGAGATCGCCGCGGACGGTGCAGCACACGCACCCGTTGTCCATGGTGATGATATTCTCCTGCTCCTTGATGTTCTCGCCGACGAGGGCGTCGTCGATGGAGACGGCGCCGAACTCGTTCTCGATGACGGCGATGAGCTTACCGTGGTCGCCCTTGAGGATGTGGTTCACCAGCGTGGTCTTGCCCGCGCCCAGGAAACCCGTCACGATCTGTCGGATGGGGGGCAGGGGACCGCGGGTCAGCGCGTGTTTGTCGAAGAGCACACGCACGTGTGCGCGTGGATCATACGGGTAGATGGTCATACGGGTAGATGGTTAGTCACGATGCGGGACGGCATCGGGCGTCGGCGTCGCCGTCGTCCCGCTGCAACCCCGAGATCGATCGGATGGAACCCCGCAGAAAGGGTTGGAAAACAGGAAAATTGAAGCGACGGCCGCCCGCGCGATCGTCGCGAGGACGGAGACTCCGACGCTCCACGACGCGATCCGCGAGCGTCGAGATCACCCCGACTGCACGTACCGTGACGGGGAGCTTCTCGGCATCGGTGGGTCCGTCCATCGTCCGTGTGCGAGAGGCGGCGTGTGTCAACACGTGTGGCGCCACGCGCCGGCGTGCGTTCGCACGGCACCCCAACTTTTTATCGAGCACCTGCGCTGCGACGGAACGACCGAATGGGGAGAGAGGGGAAACTTGTGATTGTGCGAACAGAAGAACGCTGATGACGAGGATCTGACCGCAACGCAGTCTGCAGCAGGGCACCTTTCGCCGCTCGAGCGTCATTTCGACCGCGAAACCAGACTGCGTCGCTGTGGACCAAATTGCGAAATTGCCAAACCGCCGTGGATCTTTTGGCCTGGGTGGCGCAGCGCTGGATCTGCTTGGATTCACACCGTAAAATATCTCGGCTCGTCACGAAAAAAAGCGAGAGAAAACTGAGCGACGGGTCTCTCAAGCCGCCGCGTCGCCCGCAGACCGCCCTGACGCCTCGTCGCACCGCGCACGCGCACCGACGAGCCCACGGGAAGTCCTCGCTCACCACAGGCGCGAGCCAGGAACGCTCGAACCCGGTCGCTTGACGGCACTCCGCACGCCACCAGCGAGGGAAACCCCCGCGAAAAGAACGGAGAATGCAGGCTATCGCGCAGACACGGGCGATACAACCCCTCGCGTCACGGGGAAGGGCGCGATGCGCGCGGGAGGGGAAGCGCGCCGCGGGTCCGGTGAAATGCCGCGCCATGGGCGATGACGGTCACTCCGATACCGTCGAAGTCAAAGGGGATTGGCGGGCCTTCAGGTACGCGCGTAACCCGCGCCGCGTCGCGAAACGCCCCGCCCCGAAACGACAGATTCCCCGACACTTTTTCCTCTGTTTTCATTGCACGTCGTGAATTCCCAGGACGCCGCGCGGGGCTCCGAGCGCGCGCTCGCGCACGCGTTCCGAATCCGACGCATCGATCGCTAACCTCACGTACCACCGCTCCCCCTGATCCGCAGAGCGGCGCTGGTGAACCAGGAGCACGCGCACCGCCAGCGCTTCAACCAGCAGCAGCAGGCGAACCACGTCGTCACGAACCTCTCCGCCGCATCGACCGCGTACAGCCGGAGGCAGGCTTCGAAGATAACCCCCGGAGACTGGGCGCACATCCTCCCGGAGGCGGAGACGGGCTGCCTATTACTCGCCCCCGAAACCGAAGAGGGCTGGTGGCGCCACTCCGTCGTCCTCGTCCTCAACCACGACGCCGAGGGGAGCACCGGCGTCATCCTCAACAGGCCAACCAACGCGCAGCTCAAGAACGTGGTGCCCGAGATTGACTACTCGGCGCCGCACCACCGCGTGCTGGCCAACAGGCACGTGAGCATGGGCGGTCCGATGGGCACGGAGAAGGGCGCGAGGTGTCTCGTGGCGTTGTCGCACACGCGGTTGGACGGGGCGACGTCCGAGGTATTCCCGGGGCTCTGGCACGTCAGCGACTTCAGCGCCGTCAAGCCGGGTACGCCAAAATCCTTTTGACCCCTCTTTGACTTTTCCACTTTTTTGGCTTTTTCATCGCGACGACGGGTCAAGTACCCCCGCGAACCCCCGCGAACGACGCGCCGACTGACCACCCCTCTTCGCACCCCTCGCATCATCGTGTCCCTTCCAACAGAGCACGAGCCGAGCCTGATGGTGTTCGTGGGGTACTGCGGCTGGATGTCCGGGCAGCTCAACGCCGAGGTTGCGGCAAACGGTTGGACCGTCGCCGCGGCTTCGGCGGCAAACACGCTCGCGCTCGTGAACGCCTCGGCGCGCGCCGGGGACGTCATGGGCGAGAGCATGTGGGCCACGATGCGGGGTAGGCTCGGGTACCCGAGGCCGGGAAACCTCGGGTACGATACCCCCAACTTTGGCGCGGAGGGTCCGCTGTGAGACGTCGCGACTGCGGCTGTCGGCGTTTTGGCTTTTGGCGCCGAGACGCGTCGGCCGATATTACGAGGCCCGCCGACGCGTGCGCCGATGTAACTGCTTCGGTTTCCTGTATTTTTGATTTCGACCGGTCGTGTCGCCTACCGCTACGAGTGTATTCTATCGGAGCCGCCGGCTCACCAGGCCCAGCGAGCGAGCGAGCGAGCGAGTTTAATAACGACGAGAGAAGTGACCTCGAGAGCTCGTCGTCACCGCCGTCGCTTCTTCTTCTCGGACCTGCCCTCCTTTCGCTCCCTCTTGCGCTCCTTCTTCTCCCTCTTCTCCGCCTTCTTCCGCTCCTTCCGTTTCGCCTCGTCCCGCATCGCCGCGATCCTCGCGTCGTTTCGCCGCGTCTCCTCATCTGCCAACACGAGAGAGTACCCCCCCACCTTGTGCTCCGCGCCTCTTCCGGGGAGAAAAGGGCCGGGTTCGTCCGCTCTGGAGCCCACGGCGCCCCTGCCGCGCTTGACCCGCGGCCTCGAGAGAAACTCGGCGAGCTCGTCGTCCCTCATCCCGCCCTTCCCGTTCCCCGCGCTCGGCTTCGCATCCGGCTCGGAGTCGGAAGAGGAAGCCGCTGCGGAGGATGAGGATGAGGAGGTGCCTTCCGACCCCCGGCGGGTAGATCCCGCGCCTCCGCGCCCGTGGTCCACGACGACGTCCTCCGGACGAACTCGCTTGGCGCCACCGGCTATCGGCGCGGGGCTACCCGACCGCGCCGCCTGTTGCTCCACGCGCCTGTTGCTCGAGTCCACCCCTCGCAGCGTGTTCCGCAGGAAGCGCTCGTTCACCTGCTCGCGCTCCCTCGGGCGATGCGCCCACGCGGTGACGCCGCGCTCGCGCACCGCCTCGCCGCGCTTCTCCACGTCCTGGAGGATGAGCGACGCGAGATACGCCTCCTTACGGGCCTGCGCGGCGGCGAACCCGTCGGACATCGTCTCGGGTGGGGTGGCGCGGCGGGGGGGGGGCGGAGGCCGTGGCCCACCGCCGCTTCGTGCGCGACCGAGCGAGACGAGCCCGGCTCGCAAAAAGGCGAAGTTGGGCAACACTCGCCCGGCATTTTGGCAGGGCTCCCAACATCAGGGGGAGTGGGTTCGGCGAAAATTGCCAAAACCGAGATTCGCGACTTGTACGGTTTTGGCCCTGGAATCTCAACCCAAGGAAAGGGCGGGAGAGGTTGCTTGCGTGGCACCAATGAGTGTCCCTCTTTGCGCCCCTGGAAAATGATTTTTTTTTGAACCGCGGGAAAAAGCGCTCGTCGGCAACGGCAACCAGGGGACGCGCATTGGGCGCACTGTGTAGCACGCGCGCGCCGCCTACGCACGTACGCGCGCGTGAGGACCAAAGCCCGAGGTTTACCTCGCGGTACCACGCATCGGCTTAAGAGTTTAGGCACGCCCACCGCGCCGCATTGCGCCCGGTCGAACGCGTCATCCGGCGCTTCGCTTTTGAGAGCTCTCAATTCTTCACGGGCGTCAGCAAAAATGACCGCGGTCGCGTCGCTCGCGCCGTGCCGCGCGATGGCGCGCGGCACCGGGCCATCGAAGCGCTCGAACCGCCCTTCGTCCCGCGCGCTCGGCAACTCCGCGCTCAACACCCGCGGGATCGCGCGAGGCGAACGCGGAACCCGGGGCAAATCCTCCCGCGTCGCGTCGTCGAACGAGGATGACGAACCCCCCGCGCCCGAGCCTCTGCTCGTGATCGTGGAGGTCGACGGCGTGCTGTGCGACGTGCATTGCGACCTTCACAGGCTCGCGTTCAACGAGGCGTTCGTCGAGCTCGGCATGGAGGGCGCGTCCTGGTCCGAGGAGCGCTACCTCTCCCTGCTCCGCACCGGCGGGGGCACCGCCGAAGGGATGGTGGAGCGGTACTTTCACTTCTACGGGTACCCCACCCCCGAGCTCCGGGACCCGACCGCACGCATCCCCGACGAGGTCGGCCAGGCCGCGATGTCCATGTCCGGCTCAGAGCGAGGCGCCGCGTGGAACGCCGAGGGCGCGTCCGTCGCCGCGCAGGCCGCGGCGATCCAGGCGGCGGCGTCCAAGAACCCCCTCAACCGCGAACTGCTCGCGAGGCGAAGGCTGGAGTGGATCGATCAGGTGGTCGCGAAGAAGGACGAGCGCCTCCGCGCGATAGTCTCCGAGGGCCGTCTCAAGCTCCGCAAGGGCGCACTCGACTTCCTCGACGAGTGCCTCCTCGAGGACGGCGCGCAGGTGGTCTTCGTGGGAGCCACGGCGTCCGCCCCGGAGGAGGGGGTGCTCGGCGCCGTGTTAAAAGTCATCGGCCCGCTGCGAGCGGCGGCCATCACCCAGTGCGGCGGGCACGAACAGATCGACGGATGCGAGTTCCAGTCCTTCGAGAACTACCGCGCGAACAACATCGTCAAGGACATCACCGCCAACGGCGAACTCGCGAACAACAGAGAGGAGCAGTTGCAGGAGCAGTTGCAGGCGGTCAACGGCGACGGCGACGTCCGCAAGGAGATGCAGGCCATGATGAAGCAGCGCAAGGGCGAACTGCTGGCCGAGGAGATCGGCGGCGATCTGCAGCGCCAACGGTTCGACAGCAACGTCGTCGTGGACAGCGGCGTCTTCTGCACCAGCACCAGGAGCGTGATCAGCGCGGAGGCCGTGCGGGGCATGCTCGAGGCGAAGGGCTTCGGCAAGGATCGCGCCATCTTCGTCGGCGCCTCGAGGACGACGTGCGCGGAGGCTGGCGCCGCCGGCGTCTTCAACGTCCTCGCGAGGACCGCGCACCAGGCGGACTCGCAGATCACCGACGTCGCGTGCGTCGTGGACGGCTTCGGCGGCGGCGGCGGGCTGACGCTGAGGTACATCAAGCGTCGAGCCGCCGCGTGGGACGGTCGCGCGGCGACAATGGACGAGATGTGAACACGCGTCTGCGTAACGTTTGGATTTTACGACATTCGTTTGGATTTACATTCGTTTGGAGAGGAGGGGAGGCACGCGCGGGGCGGATGGGGCGGGCGGGCGGGCGGGCGGGCGGGCGGGGAGATGTACGAGTAATTCAGTTGCACGGGAACGGGAAAGAAAAGGGGGAAGATTCTGTATGAGTAATTTGAGCTATGTTGCGTGATCCGTCGCGCGCGCGGTCGTCCGACGCGATTTCAACTCTTCCTCGTCGAGAGCACGCCGTAAAACTCCAGGTTGGACAGCCGAAGCCTCCACCCCGACACCTCGCCGTCGATACCCGTGTTCTCCGTCAGCCTCACGCGCAGGTACCGACACGAGCGGCCGTTCCCGGGCGGCGGCACCGGCCACGCGCCCCAAACCCCCGGCGTCGCCAGCGCGTCGTCGCCGCAGTGCCTCCGTAGCGTCCACCACCCCTCGCCATCCGCGGACCCTTCGAGCACCCAGCACCTCGGCTGCCCCTCCAACTCGCCGTTGCGCCTCGCCGCGTAGTAATCGCAGCGCAGCGATTTGTTCGGCCCGAGATCGACGCGCCACCACCCGCCCTCGGTCTCGCCCGTTCGCGGGTTACGCGCCGGCCCGGCGAAGTTGGTCCGATTGAACGCGTCGGACGCCACGTCCGTCGGGGACGTGCCTCCGCGCGACGCCGGCGACGATGCGGTCACGTGCACCGCGCCGATCAACGCGGGGTTAAAAAAGTCGCCCCGGGTTCCTCCCCCTAATCCTCCTCCCCCTAATCCTCCTCCTCCGAGGTACCGGAACAGGCCGTTGCCGTCTCCCGCGCAGAGAAAGGACAGCACAGCGCCGTGTCCCCGCCGGGGCGAGCGCCTCGTCGCCGCGAGTTCGACGAGACGCGCGCGGAGCCTCCGATCGCGAGAGCCGCTCGCGCCATCCGACGAGATGCGCACGGAGGAGCCGTGCGGGGACACGCGCATTCGGACACGCGGGGACAGAGACATCACGCCTCCTCCGCGCTCCCTCCGCCCGTTCCCGTCCCCGTCGATATCCGTATCCTCCATCAGGTCGTCCTCCGTCACCCCGACCGTTTTTAAAACCGTTTCGCTCGGCGTACTCCGCGCCCGCGCCTCGGCGACGAGCTCTCGGAGCGCGCCGACGCCGTCCGCGTCCATGCGAACGCGCGCCGCCCAATTCTCGCACTGCTCCAGCGTCTCGGTCGCGAGCGTGGGGAACCGAACGTGCGGCAACACCTCGCGCACCTCGTCGCCCCGCCTGCCGACGCACCAATCCCTGACGTAACCCCACACCTCATCTTCGGACTCGACGGAGTCTCCCAACGCGTCGTGCGTCAGAACCGCGACGAGGTGCTCGGGGGTGATCCGTGCCATGCCGGCCGGGTCGGAACGGGCGACGGCCGGGAGGTTCCGCGCGATCGTTTCGACGCATCGAACGAGCAGGGAGGCGGTGGGCGCGACGGGGCGCGCCGGCCCCGTTGTTAGATTCGGTTCGTCAGAGAGACGGAGGTTCTCGACATCCGTCGGGGGCGGCGGCGGCCGGCGGCCTCCGCGCGGCGAGTCCGCGGGCGTCGCGGACCACGAGTTGACCGTGGATCCGCCGTCGGGGTCCAGCGCCCTCACCTCGATGTCTCGATACTGCGCGTAGTCGTCCCAGGTGGACAGGCCGATCTCGCGGATGGTGGGATCGGCGTGCGGTTCCGGGTCGACCCACGCGTGCCGGAGGTGCTCCCCGACGCCCACGACGAGCGCGCCTCGCTTGGGGTACCAGCTGACGAAGCACCTGGTGAACGCATCGCGGCCTCGCGCGGGAAGCAGCGGCACGGCCGGTCCTTTCGCCACCTCCACGACGCGCCCGTTCTTCTCGATCACGCACGCGGAGTTGCGATGGCTGCCGATTATGACGAGGTAGGTTGACGCGTCCACCTCGGCCGGGTCGTCCTGTCGCCCCGACCAGTGGTCGAGCCGCCGCGCGGGCCTCGAGTCCAACTCCGGCTTGGACGTGCGGCCACCTTTTAGGATCACGGTGACGTCGCTGTCAGCCTTGGCGTCGAAGGCAACCACGATGCCTTCGCCACCCTCGGCGCTCGCGGTGGTCAGGCTCTCCGCGTCAGGGCTCGAGAGCCACGCGCAGTCGAACGGGGGCACGACGAGCACGTCGTTCGAGACTCTGACTACCATCCCCGCGGACGGGCACCGTGGGTTCGCGAACGAACCCTCGGGACCCTCGCGACGAGTCGGCAGCGCGTTACCGGTGTGACGGATGTTGCACACAAATTCCTCTCGCTCGAACGCACTTTTTGCATCTGATAGATCTGATCAAACCTCGCTCGCTTCGCGCTATGAGTGATACGATTACTCCGCCGCGCCCGACTGCGATGAAACCTACGGCTCGGTCGCCATGATCCTCTCCACCACCTCCGCGAAGCTCATACCCAGGTGCCCCGCGCTCAGCGACAGCGCCCCGAGGAAGATCCTGTACGGCACCCGCCGTCCGTCGCCCGGGTGCCTCGCCTTGGCCCGCGCGAAGACGACCCCGGCGCCGGCGTTCGTGAGCCTCGACCCGTCGGACGAACCGTCGGATGAACCGTCGGAAGATGAACCGTCGCCGGACGATAACAAACCCGCGCGCTCGAGCAACGCGCGGTACGCGTCGCCGTCCATCTCGCCGTCGGCGTCGGCGAGGCTCCGGAACTTTGCGGCGAAGGGGTGAGCGTCGTCGAAGACGTACTCGCGCTGCACGGGAACCGGCTTTGCGCTCGGCGCGGCGCCGCCGAGCTTGAGCGCGCGAATCGCGCAACCCACCGCGATGAACGCGTCCAGGTCCAGCGCGCCCGAGGCTGCCGGGTCCACGATCTTGACGCTCGCCTCGAGCTCGGCGCCGGCGAGGGCGACGTCGACGTCCTCCAGGAGCCGGAGCTTGGCGAGCGCGAAGGAGACGCGCTCGACGTCGACGAAGCCGGATTTGGACTCGTCGCGGGATTTGAACTCTTGCGCCCAAACCGCGCGTTCCTCCTCCGTCAGCGAGGGAGCAGCCGTCTGCGCCGCCTCCGCCTTCTCGTGCTTCGCCGCCTCGGGCTCCGCCTTCTCCGCCTCGGGCTCCGCCTTCTCCGCCTCGGGATCCGCCTTCTCCGCCTCGGGCTCCGCCGCGTCGGCGCCGTCCCCGGTCTTCTTCCCCGCCTCTTTTTCCTTCCCTCGCTCCGCCCGCGCTCGCATCGCCGCGTCCACCACCGGCGCCGCCACCTGGAAGAACGTCAGCCGCCTCTCCCCCGCCACCGCCGCGAGCGCGGTGACGAAGGATGCGAAATCCGCGTCGCCGCGGGGCTTACCGCCGACGCACCTGCAGAAGGTGACCTCGACGGCGTCGGCGCACGAATCATCGTCGACGAGCCCCGCGGTTGACAGCAGCGAGGCAAACTCGGCGGCGGTCATAAAGTCCGGCGCGCCCGCGGACGTTCCCACGGTGGAGTCGAAGACGCCGGAGATGGCGTCCGATTGGGGCTGGGACATCGGGGGAACCTCGACGGGGGGAACGAGCGTCGCGCCCGCGGACGCGAGCTTCTCGACGCTCGCGTCAAACTTTCGCGCGAATTCGCCGAGCTTTTCGCGGCGGAGCTTCGCTCGCACCGCGAACGACTCGAAGACGTCGCGGAACGCGGCGCCGACGGCGGCGGCGTCCGCGCCGTTGAGGCCCGCGACGTCGGCGAGCGCCAGTCGGACCACCCCCGGCGAAGCGACGCCGGTCGAGTCTCCGTCGTTTGCCTCGGCGTCGCGGCGGTCAAACGCGGCGAGGAGAGCGTCGGGCGCATCGGAGGCGTCCACGTTACGAGAATCGGGGCCCCTCGCGTTCGTCGCCGCGGGCGGCGGCGCGGGCGCGGTGGACTCGGACTTGACGGACCTGACGGACTTGACGGACGTGACGGACTTGACGGACTTGACGGACTTGACGGACTTGACGGACTTGACGGACTTGACGGACTTGACGTCGTCGTCGTCGGCAAACGACACGCTAACCCGGGGTTTCGCGCTCTTCGGCCTGGGTCGCGCGCCAAACGAGCCGGAGTCGCCCGACGACGACGACGACGTCGAGAACGACCCGATACCGGCGCGCGCGCTGTGAGGTCGGGGCCCGTGCCCGTTCACCCCCGGGGGGGCTCGCGCCGGGCCCGGGGGTTGGGGCACGATCGTCGGCTCGATGACCGCGGCGGAGAGCCTATCCGGGATGGGTAGCGATTTGACCGCGTCAGCGACGTCGTCGAACGAGACTCGAGGGCCGGAGTGCGCGACGACGGCGCCGAGGGCCCTCAGGAAACCCGCGTGGTCCAGCTTGCGCTCGTTCCTGGCGCACTGCGAGTGGAAGCACAGCTGCGCCTGCTGCTGCGAGAAGCTCGGGCCGATGAGCTTGGCGTCCTTGAGCACGCGGAGGAACCTTCGCTCGTCGATGGTCCGTTTTGACGGTCCGTTTTGGATCGCGTGACCCGGATCGTTCGTTCGTTCCTTCGCCGGCGTCTTCGCGGCTCCCACGACGCAGTACGCCACGAACATCTCCTCCAGTCGCGCGTCCGTGGCGTACGCGGGCGGGACGGGCGCGGACGCGGTCGGCCCGAACGCTCCCGACGACATCGTCCGCCTCCGAAGCGTCCGCCGCGCCTTTTTGCAAAAAGCCTCGTACTCGGCGAGGCACACGCGGCCGTCCCGATCGAGGTCCACGTCGTCGAACAGCTTCGCGACGAGCTCGATCGCGCCGTCGACGCTCGACGCGTCGCCCGAGGCGAGGAGGGAGGCGAGCTCGTCGCGGTTGAGGAGTCCGTCGCCGTCCGCGTCGTGCGTTTCAAACGTTTTGGCATCCGGAGAACCGACGGCGGATTCGAGCGCAGAGGTGTACCGGACCTCGACGGGCACCCCCGGGGTCTTCAACGACGCCCCCGGGGTCTTCAAAGCACCACCCGGGGTCTTCAACGAGGCTCCGGGGGTCTTCAAAGCACCGCCCGGGGTCTTCAAAGCACCGCCCGGGGTCTTCAAAGCGCCGCCCGGGGTCTTGAGCGCCGCTCCGGGCGTCTTGGGCTTGGCACCTCCGAATACCGTGGGCACCCTCACCTTCCCCGGCGTCTTGTACGAGTCCTTCGCGCCCCCCGGGGCGATATCCTTGGCCGGGGCGACGTTCTCGGCTCCCCCCGTGCACAGCGGCGAGGTGCTGACCGCGGATACGACCGCCTCGAAGGTCTTTCCGGTCTCCACCGCTAA
>Ga0181573_10004681_pt1 | contig 11552 bp, 9 predicted proteins | sample 101ome_25_FD_148643 | JGI IMG/M metagenome (GOLD analysis project Ga0181573, IMG submission 148643) | Coastal salt marsh microbial communities from the Groves Creek Marsh, Skidaway Island, Georgia - 101409BT metaG (spades assembly) | ecosystem: Environmental > Aquatic > Marine > Intertidal zone...
ATGTAGGCTTTTGTTCCGAGTCAGGCAGGCACCATTTGCAGGCACCGGCGTTGTTAGGGATACTTTTATTGATTTGGGATGTCAGCTCCCCTTCCCCTGTCCACTTCAACGGGCGCCGAGAGCATCATGCCGATTCCGGTCACCATCCTCACGGGGCGGATCGGCGCTGACGCCCGTCCTCCGCGCGGGCGCGTGCCCATCCCCCGCGCGAGGGCCGGGATCCGCGACGTAAACCCCCGGGGCGGAATCGCGCCCGAGCCCCGCCGCGTCGACGTCACCGATACCCGCAGACGCGCGACCGCGTTCGCCGCTGGATCCGTCGATGACCTCGACGCGGACGACGACGACGACGACGATCCGAAGATGAGCAAGGAGGAGCTCAAGCGACGCGCCGTCAGAGCCAGCGCCCCTCGGGAAACCCCCGAGGCGACGCGCGCCAAATCTTCGTCGGGCGCGGCATCCCTCCTGCCCCAGCTGGTGGACGGCGCGGAGGTCTTCTTCCTCCTCACCGCGGGTGGCACGCGCGCGACGAGCGCCTACGATAACGCCCAGCGTCGCGCCGCGTACGTGGCCGCCAACCCGTCCGCTCCGCCGCCCCCACCCGTCCCCGTCTCGGCGTGGGCCGCGGATGCCGCCCTCTTCGGCGCAGTCGCCGCCGGCGCCGTCATCCGCCGGAGGTCCCAAACGCCGGACTCTGAGCCATCGGGCCCGGGCGCGACCGCGCGCGCTCGTCGCAACGCGGAGGGCTACGCGCCCACCGGCGTCTTCGCGCGCGTCAAGAACCTCGAGATGAGCCAGGACCGGATAGCCGCGTCGGTCGATCGGGCCAATCGCGACCTGAGCCGAGTGTCCACTCGCATTCGAGCCACGCGTCGGGAACTCTCCCCGTCGCTGCGTAAGGTGGAGGCGCGCACGGAGGAGCAGGCGCAGTACTCGGCGGCCATGGAGCGGCGGCTCGCGACGCTCGGGGACGAGGTCAAGGCTGCGCAGGAGACGATGATGGCGCTCACGGATATGACGGCGAAGCAATTCGGAGCGCTCTCTGCGGCGGTGAAGGAACTGAAGGAGGCGGGCGCCGCGGCACCGTCGCCGCCGGCGGCTGGTCCGGTACCGGCATCGTCGCCGGCACAGCCCGCGGCTCCCCGGCAGCCCGTCGCGGCGCGCGCGACCGACGGGGATCCCGACGGGGAAAGGCGACGACGGCAGCAGCAGCAGCAGCAGCAGCCGCCGCCAGCTGTGCCGCCGCCGCCGCCGCCGAGGCCGCAGCGCAAGCCTTGGTCCGGCGCGGGCTGGCCCGGCGCCGTGGAGCTCGCCGCGCAGGAGGCCGGCGGATCGTTCCGAACCGACAGGGTGACGGACAAGGACGGCAACGTCACGGAAACGAGGCAGATGAACGTGAACCGTCGCAGGTTGACGACGCTGAGGGTTGGAGGGCGGCAGCCGCGGGGGCGGGGGCGGGAGCCGGGGGCGCGGCGGGCCGAGGCGGCGCAGACGATCGCCGGCAAATCGGCGGAGGAAAGGACGGGGTCTTCGGGAAGCGTCGGGGGTTCGTCGGGCGGGGGTTCGTCGGGCGGGGGGAGCGCGACTGCGTCGGATGCGGGAGAGGGCGCCGGAGTGGAGGACGTCGAGTAGACGAGCGTAGCGAGTGCTGGAGAGACGAGTCAGCATTTTCCCCATTTTCCCCGGCGAGCTGTCCATCTGTCCATAGGCGAGCAGTCAGAAAAATGTCCAATTTCGTCGCCAGCCAATCAAATTCATCGTGGCTTTTACCCCGCTGCCAACCACGTCGACGCATTACCCGCCCACGAGCGAGACGTCCCGCACGTTCCGCCGCTAAGCTAAACGAAAACCATGCAGGCCATCACCGCCTCCAACACCCTCTTCGCGCCCAAGGCCGCCGCGCTGGCCTCGCGCCGCAGCACCAAGGCCCTCGCCTCCAGGTGAGTGAGATTCGCCCTCGACGCCTGACCTATCCGCTCCCGACGGGGGACGAGGCGACGCTCCCGATGGGGATCGAAACGCGTCTCGTCGCGAGTGAGCCGCGCATGGCACCCGCAGTTCCCTCCCACGGTCGGCGGACACGGGAGATGGATCCGATCGCCCGGTGACGGTCCCAACGCGGTCGACCCCCGTGGCCCGCGGCCGACCCGGACCGCAGAGCCATGCCCCATCTTTTTTATGTTCACGACCCCCGTGCTGACCGCGTCCAACCCCCTCTGAACAGGCCCGTCGTCGCCAAGCGCGGCGTGAACGTCGTCGTGAAGGCTAAGGGTCCTCAGATTGACCGCACCACCGGTTTCATCGGCGAGGACAACAGCGGCAAGGGCAACATCTTCGCCATCGAGCCCAAGCAGCTCTACACCGAGTCGCCCACCAGCGACAAGTACGCCAAGCAGGGCCTCGGCGGCATCCCCGGCGCCCTCCTCGCGCTTGGCATCGTCGCGGGCGTCGCGTTCGCCACCCAGAACCTCGGCTCCTTCGAGGAGAAGAACAACGAGTTCGCCAACTTCCAGGGAAAGCCCCTCACCTACTACATCGAGACCTTCAGCAAGTAAGTTGAGAGGTTTTATTATCCTGTAGAGCGATGTTGAGAGGAGGTTGAGAGTTGGACGGGAGCGTCGGGGTTGAGCGCGATTGTATTATCGGAGTGTGAGCGTTCGAGTCCCTTGAGGGTTGTTGATAAACAGAGCAGTTATGACTGAACACACCGACACACTCGCGCGTGAAGCATGTGCCAAGAAAAACTCGCACATGGTTGACGTCATAGATCTTAGCGCGGCCGTCCGGGGCACGGCCCGCGCGCGATGACCATGTGGGACGACTCGGGGTCCGATGAGGACGAGATGGACCCAGAGGAGCATATGCGCATGGAGGCCCTCTGCCGCGCGTTCGAGGACCTGTGCCACGAGCTTCGCTTCCACCAGAAAGAGTGCGTTCGACCCTCCCAGGCCGGAAAAAGGAACATCCGAGTTCCGCCGACTCGACCCCGTCCCCTGACTCATCCCTCACCCTTAATCACCTCGCAGGTGGTGCCTGCGTAATCCGTCGTACAGGTACAAGGGTCCCGCGCCTTTGCACATGGCGGACAGGCTCGAAGCGTTGGCTAGGGACGTGCGGTCCTTCGCCGAAGAGGACTCCGATCTCGCTTTGCAGATGGCTGCCGAGGTGAGAGCCGATCACCTCGCCGCGCAGGTGGAGGCGGCGCGACTGCGGGAGGTGGAGGCGCGCGTGGAGGAGACGGAACGACGCCGGCGAGCCGAGGTGGAAGCGAGGCGCGAGGTGGAGCGGCGCAAGGAGCGCGAGGAGCAGGCCAGACTCGCGGAGGATGCCAGGAGAGCCGCGGGCATCCGACGAGCGTCAGACGAGGAGCGAGACGCCTCGCGGGGACCCAGCGTTCAGTTCCTCGCCAAACGCGAGCGCGCCAGACTCGAGGCGGAGAAGCTCCCGACACTGTTCGACCTCGACGCCCTGCCGGACGAGGTCGCCGGCGCGGTCCTTCGACAGATGGGCGCCTACGAGCTCGCGGCGACGGCGTGTTGCAACAAACGATTCCGCGACTTGGCGAGGACGGACGACGCGCTGTGGCGCCGTTTGCAGCTCACGTCGGGGCGTCACCCGCGCTGGAGGGTGGACGGGTCGTGGCGCGAGGCGTTCTTCGCGGGGGCGGAGAAGATCGACGCGAACTGGCGGCGGGGTAAGTTTCGCAGGCTGGAGCACAGGCTGCACTCGGAGTACACGGCTTGCGTGGCGATGCGAGGGGACCTGGGGTGCTCGGGGTCGGCCGATCACGACCTCGCGATATTCGGCCTGCCGCCGCGCGCGAGGGGTACGCCGCTACAGGGCGTGGGATTGCTGTGGGAGCGCCAGATCGGGCGGTGCGTGGGCCACGGGGAGCCGGTGACGTGCTGCAAACTCGCCGGCGGCGACGGCGACGACGCGTTTTCTTCGCCGACGCTGGCGCTGAGCGGGACGGCTAAGGGCGAGATGCGGGTGTGGAGCCTATCGCAAATGCCCACCTGCCCGTGGCGCGCGGAGGAGGACGAGACCTGGGGCGATATGGCAACCCCCGGCGCGCACGATACCGCGACGCCCCGGCGCGTGCCGTGCGTCGAGACCAGGCTCCTCACCACGCCAGAGACTGGTCAGCCGCACGCTCAATTTTTCGACGTCACCGCCGGTTGCTCTCTCGGCGGAAACGGCGGGGACGGCGGCTCGTTCGGGCTCGTCGCCGCCGCCGGCGCGGAGCACTGCGCGGGCGTCCACGTGTACGACACCGCGCGATGGGGCGCGGCGTGCGTTCGAGTCCCGGGCTTTGACGCGGGCGTCTACGGAGTCGCGTGGGGAAGGGGTTCCTTCGACAACAACGTGGTTCACGCCGCGTGTTCCGACGGCATCGTCCGCAGGTGGGACGTCCGCGCCCCGGGGACCGGCGCCAGGCTCGACACCGCGTCGGTGGGCGAGTCCACGGGACGGAACAGGCGCGTCGCGAGGTGCGTCGACGCCGACGGGGGTCTATTCGCCTTTGGTTCGGCGTATGGCACCGTTCACGTCCACGATGCCAGGGTCCCTAACGCACCCCTCGCGTCCCCCAAGCGCGCGCACTCGGACTGCGTCAACGCCGTGGCGATCGACGCGAAGCTCGGGCGGGTGGTGAGCGGCGGGGACGACTGCGGGATCGCCGTGCAGAGGCTTCCGTTGACTCTGGAGGATGCGCAGGTGACGTTTTCGCAGACGCCGCAGGGCGTGCTCGGCGTGGCGTTCGATCACAGCAGGTTGGTGATAGGGTGCGAGGACACGACGGTGCGGGTGTTCGACACGGAGCTCGGCGAGGGGTTCGTGGACGGCGAGGCGCTCAGGCTGGCGATGCGGGAGCTCAACAGGCGGACGCAGGGCGCGGGGTCGATTCTGCACAGGCGACGAATAGACCGTGATGTTTGATTAATGATACCAGGTGAGTGTGACATTCTCCTGACATTGAGTCGTGTAAATTTACGGTGGGGCGATAACTTTAAGTCAAAACGTCGAATCGCTAAGCTCATCGGCGTCATCGGCTCGGCGCCAGCACGGCGGTGAGCGGCCCATGATCGGAGAGTTCGAAGTCCTCCGGCCACGTGCCGGCGAGCATCGCGTCTGGGAGGTACGCGTTGGAAACCGTCAAGTCCTGTTTTTTGCCAAAGACCGGTTCTGTGACCATGACTTCGTCGTCCTCGTCGATCGTGAACCCGGCGCACACCACCGGGGACGCCGACGCCGCCATAAGGTCACCAACCACGTCCCACGGTCCCTCCTCGATGTTCTGAGAGTCGCAAACCGCCCTGTAGGCCTGCTCCATACTCTCCACGTCCAGTTTCCTGATAAACTCCGAGAAATCCACGAGACCGTTGCCGTCCTTGTCGCAGTCGTCGTACAGTGTCTGGATCTCCTCAGACAGCAGACCGGGTGTGGACTCGCCGGTGAGCCCCAGCATCTCGACCGCCACCTCGAACTCCTCCCGCGTCACCCCGAGGTCCTCGTTAAAGTCAAAAAACTTGAACGCGTCCTCGTTGCTGATGAGGCCCTTCTCGAGCATCTTGCACTGGATCATGGCGTATATGGCAGCCTTCCAGCTGGGCGGCGCGACGACACTAGACCCGCCCGTGTCCGCCTTTTGTTTCGAGGGGTTAAGCAGCCACACGTGGTCCACACCGACGGCCTCGCCGTGGTGGTTCATGTGACTCACCCAGTCCCTCGAGATCCCGTCGCAGTCGCACGCCCTGCGTTCCTCCAGCGCAGACACGAACCCCTGCGACTGTAGGAACCTGCTCACCGCGCCCCGTATACTCCCGTTAAAATCACCGCACATAATCACAGGTAACCGCCTCGCCTTACCCCCGACTTGCGCCACGGTGGACGCCGCGAGCTCCTGGTACTCGTGGAGGTACTCCAAAATTTTGAAGCACTCGCGAAGGCGTATGAGCGTCGAGTTGGCGTTATGAGGGAACAGCAGGTGGGTGTTCACCACCAGCACGTCCCCGAGACCCTCACCACGCGGTCTCAGGTGTAACAAGGAGGCTACCCTGTCGCCGCAGTCGTTGAACAGGACGTTGCGGTGCTCGACGACGTCAAAGTCTTCCAACCTCACCGCGGTGAGGAGTCCGTCTGGTCGGCCTCCGGTTCGCGGCGTGACGAAAGTCTGGTACCCCGCGTCCGCCATGCGTCCCTCGTACAGGCTCTTAGTCTCCGGGGAGGCGTGCCAGAACTCCTGGAGGCAGCACACCGACGACGACAGGCAGAGAAGGCTGTCGACGACCCGCGCCTGCCGAGCGGCGGCGACGTCGGGCAGGGTGGACTCCATGACCGTGCTCCCGTCCTCCCGCTTCACGCGACGGTAGCACGGCGCGAGGACGTTAAATGTGGTGATGGTGAGCGCATCACCGGTTTTCTCGTCCGCGGTGGCCGCCGCGGGGACCGAGGGAACGCTCCGGGCGCCCGTGCGTCCCCGAAGACGTGCTGTCGCCAACGTCACCCGCCGGGTTGTTACTGCGCTCGGCGCATCCGGCGATCTGTGTCGGGGGCGCGCTCGGGTCGAACACCCCGCGCTCCAGCGCACCAGGGACGGAGAGCACGAAGTCGATGTCATGCCTAGGAACCAACGCGGCGCATTCCCGAGGTCAGTTTCGGTCCTTGGATGCGGATGGCCGCCCCAGCGCCTCGCGAAGTGGCTTACCTATCCCGAGTGACTCAGCACCCTGAACTTGTGGATTGGCCGGACACCGGGAAGGGTTTCCGAACGTTGGAAATTTAGCTGCCCGCGGCACGGCACAGCGGCTGGGCGCACGAGGGGTTTGGGGACGAAACCGTGGTCCAGGGCGAGATGTCAACAGCACAGCGTCGGCCCGGGCGCGCCGGCGACGCCGCCGAGGCCCCGGTCAGGGTTCGCACCAGGGGCGAATCCCTGCAGTGGGCGTTTTCCAACTGGTGCCGAATAATCTCGGTCGTCATCCTGTTCGTCGGCTTCCTCGGCGCGGTCATCTACGCATCGGCGAAGCTTAGGTTCGTGGAGGACGTGCTCCCGAGGATAAGCGGTGCGTCATCTTGCCAATGTGGTCGTCCCCGAACCCCAACATCCCGCACCGGCGCTTCCCTTCCCGCGATCTCCACCCGAACCCTTCCGCGCCCCGCGACTCACGAGCCACCCTCCCTCCCCACCCCGCCCTCTCGAACCGCAGACCCGCTGATGTTCTGGCTCTTCAACGTGGTCGTCGCCTCGTTCGCGGTGATCCCCGGCGCGGCGTCCGCCACGTCGATCGCCGCCGGGGTCATCTACGGAACACCCGTGGGCGTCGCGTTGGTGTCCACCTCGTGCGCCGTCGGCGCTGGTGTGTCGTTTCTCATTGCTCGATACGCGGCGAGGCCGCTGGTGGAGAGGGTGTTCGTCAAGGAGGGCAGCAGGTTCGCCGTGCTGGACCAGGCGGTGATGAGGGACGGCGCGCAGATCGTGCTGCTCGCGAGGCTCTCGCCGGTCTCCCCCTACGTCGCCATGTCGTTCATGTTCGGGCTCACGGCGGTGGATTTCCTTCCGTACATTGGCGCATCCGCCGTCGGCATCCTGCCGGCGTGTTTCGTGTACGTGTACATGGGGGACACGGGGCGGCGGGCGACGGGGGGCGGGGGCAAGACGTCGGGGCTGGAGCTCGCGTTCTACGCGTTCGGGCTCCTGATGACGGTGCTGGTGACGTATCGCATCGCGCAGATTGCGCAGAAGACGCTGGGCGACAAGGGGTTGGGTTTCAAGGTTCCCGCCGGTCGATGCTTCGGGCTGTGCGGGGGCGGCTCGTCGGGCGGGGGTAACCCCGACGACGACGATTCAGACGACGACATCGGGGAGGAGCTCCTGGAGGTTCGAATACAGGACTCGTCGCCGATGGCGCGGGGCCGGCGGCAGAGCATGAGCCTGAGCAGCGCCGAGGCGACGCCGCGGTTGGCGGACCTGGACGCGGGGGGCGCGGATGTCCCGTTTGGCGGACAAAACAAAAAGCCAGACGACGACGAGGCGGGGGAGGGTAGGGCGGGGCAGCGGCAGTTTTTGCTGGTGAGCGACCCGACGGACGCGACGATGTCGGTGCCCGAGGCGTCCCCGGAGCAGGTGCGGCAGGTGAGGCGAACCGCCAACGCCGCCAGGCTCCTCTGATTAGCACGTAGCAGCAGTTGGAACTGTTTTACCTACATAGGCATGAAAAACTCTCCGACTCGCCTGGCTGGCGGTGGGGCCAGTCCACGCAAACCCCCGGTAGACAGTCTTGCTGGCACCCCGGCCCCTTGGGCAACCCTTCGGGGCTATGGCCTCCATCGGCTCAGCGCCCATCCACGCGGTGGGCGGCATCCTCGCGAGGTCCGCCGCGCGAGTCCGCGGCACCCGCGCGGTACGCGCGTCCTACTCAACGTCCGTCGGCCCGTCGGCCGACGCCAAGGACTACAGGGTCTTGGCGTTCGAGGATAGCTACGACATCAAGGAGATGCTCAGAGACGCGCGGGTTCGGTACGGGCACTTCGAACAACGGTGGAACAGCGAGCGGTGCATCGACGCCATCAAAGAGTTCGGCAGGGTGGACGTGCTGATGCTGGACTTTTACCTGCCCCCAGTCACGGGGCTGCAGGTTCTCCAGCAGGTGAACGAGGCTGTGGCGTCGGGGATCATCCAGAGGCCCAAGCACATCATCGGGATGTCCTCGGTGGGGTCGTGCAACGGAAGACTTATGCAGGAGGGCGCGGACGCGGGATTCGTCAAGTGGGACGTCGGAATGTGGGATGGATGGGCGCGGGACGAGTGGTGACCCGCGCCCGAACGCGCGGAGACCCGCGGGCGTCGCGACGGCTGCTCAAAACGCGACAAGACTGCGTAAACTCTAAATCTTTTTCTTCTCATGGGGAGAGATCCTCCTCCTGCTCGCCGTACAGCTCGCGCTCCACAGCCTCCAAAAGCTCCGCGCGCCGCAGCTTGGAGTACCCCCGCATACCACGCTCCCTCGCGATCGCCATGAGCTGCTCCCTCGTCGCGGTCCTCACCTCGAACCTCCGGTCCCACGCCTCGATCTCCGAGGATTGGAATCGGCGCTCCAGCTCCAGCCGTTCCATCTCGTCCTCGCACTCGGCGTCCAGCCGCGCCCTCAGCTTTCCCTCCTCGATCTCGCCCCTGAGCCTCGTCGCGTTCACCTGCGCCGCGCCGAGCGCGCGGCCCAGCTGCTTCACGGTGAGGTCCGGCGGCCCCGGGATCGACCCCCCGGGTTTAGGGCGGGCGGGTTTGGCGCGCGGATCGGAACCAGCCGCCCACGACTCGCGAGCGTCGCCGCCTCGGTTCCCCGCCTTGGTTCCGGTCAGCGCGTTCCACAGCGGGTTCCGCTTAACGACGCCCGGGGTACCCTCCTCCTCCTTCTCCTCCTTGGCGAGCTGAAGCCTGCCGGCGCGCTCCACGGCCGCGCTCACCGTCCGAGCCTTTTCCGCGTTGAGTTCCTTGGTCCTCGCTCGCCTCTCCGCGGATGACGCGTTCCTCGCCGCCGACGCCTCAATCTCTCGCGAGTCGCGCGCCAGCCTCTCGAGCTGCAAGGTGGCGGCGGTGGCGGCCACCACCCCCCACGCGCCCGCGCTTCCGAGGTTCAGGCCCATCGTCAGGGAGGCGACCGCGAACGTACCGGAGAGGAGCTTCAGGCGCGCGGCGTCCGCGGCGTCCGTCGGGTCATCCTCGTCGAGGCCCATCGCCGGCAACAGGAACGACGTGAAGCCGACGAGGGGTATCGCCGAGACGACGCCCGCGACGCCCCATCGCAGGCCGCTGTCGTCGCCCTCCTCGGGTTCCGGGAGGGAAATCTTGGCGGCGTCGGTGAGCGTCAGAGCGGGGAGCGCGCGTACGCCTGGAGCAGAGCGGGGGAGGTGGCGCGGTCGGTGAGAAAAAAACGAACAAGATTCGGCGGGAACTCCCCGGGAAGGGGAGGAGGGGCCTCGTGCGACGAATCACGCGGGTGTGGACTCACCGGCCTGTCCCACGGCGATGAGCACGCCGCTACTGACGAGGAGATCGAGCGCGGACCCTCCACCGTCAGCCACGGCCATGGCCGACCTCCCCTTCCTCCTCCGCCGCGTCGTCCGGGGGTGGAGGAAGATTCTTCCAGCGGAAGAGGAGGCTCCTCCGCTCTGCTTTGAGAACGCGCGCCATCTGAGGTGAGACGCGCGATGAACGCGGCGGTGACCCGCGCGTACCGCGGACATGTCGTGAGATTCGACGACGACGGGCGCCGTCATCGTCCCCACGTTGTGAGGGGCGCGCGCCCTTCTTCCAAACAAATGTGGTGGGGGGTCCGGTTCTTCCGAGGGTGACGCTGGCAGGCTGGCTCCTTTTCGGCGCTCCGGTTTTTTTCGGTCAACGTTTGAAAATCAAATCCGTCGGCACCTCACACAGCGGAGCTCATATAGCGCGGCGCCTGTCGGCCACCCCATCGACAGCTCGCCGTAGATAGGACGCCGCCTCGTTTAGCGCGGCGGATCTAGGGTCTCGTCTCCGGGAGGCGAGGCGGGACGGCTTCGGGGCGAAGAGGTCGAAGCAGGGAAGTCTCAGCGGAAGACCGAGGAATCTTCGCGGGGCGCGGGGGCGCACCAACTGTTGTTGACCTTTTGAACGGGAGGCGACCGGGGCGCGACTCGATGCCGCCGAAGAGGGACGAGACGGAGTCCGATACGGACCCGGACACGGACTCCGACTCGAGCTCGTTCACCGACTCCGACACCGACTCCTCGTTCGCCCCCACACCCGCGCCGCGCGCCACCATCCGGGGCGGCGCCGAGGTCCTCGACGTCAAGGACCACGGGCTCCACGCGGGCGGCCGGCACGCGGCGCTCAACGACGAGCAGCTCCAGAGCAAGCTCAGGTCCGCGCAGGAGCGCCTCGAGGGCCTCGACAAGCACGTTCTCAGCCTCAAGGAGAAGGCGGAGCAACAGGACGCCATCGCGAGGGGCAAGCTCCCGCCCGAGCAGACCGCCGCGTACGTCGCGAGGGTCAAGGAGTTGGAGGCGAAGCGAAGGCACCTGCTGAAGATGCAGATGGAGCAGAACGAGAACCTGCAGGCGGTCGCCACCAAGAACGGCACCCTCAACCACCACCGCCACGGCGGTACCCCGCGGGCGGACAAGGAGGCCAAGCGACGGGAGATGATCGAGCGCGTGCAGCGCGAGGCTGAGGCGGCGACGGCGCGGCTGGGAGCGCTCCGCGGCGGGTCCAAGCTACCCGAGGCTGAGGAGGCGCACAGGCGCGCGATGGAGGCGTCCATACGGGCGGAGGCGGAGTACCGCGCCGCGGAGGAACAGCGTCAGCTCGCGGGGCGGCGTGGGGAACGAGAGGATCCCATGGGCATGGGCATCCTCGGGGACGACCGCGACAGAGACGCGCGAATGAATCCCAACCGGCGAATGAATCCCGCGCGTCAGAGCGTGGACGATTGGGAAAGGGACAGGGACAGGGACAGGGACAGGGACAGGGACAGGGACAGGGACAGGGACAGGGACAGGGACAGGGACAGGGACAG
>Ga0181573_10004682_pt1 | contig 11552 bp, 10 predicted proteins | sample 101ome_25_FD_148643 | JGI IMG/M metagenome (GOLD analysis project Ga0181573, IMG submission 148643) | Coastal salt marsh microbial communities from the Groves Creek Marsh, Skidaway Island, Georgia - 101409BT metaG (spades assembly) | ecosystem: Environmental > Aquatic > Marine > Intertidal zone...
TCAAACTACCGAGGTTCTGGGTGTTGGTAATTGGGTCATAGAAAAAGAAGTAAGCGCCGTCGAGTTGCGTCATATAGACCGCGGCCGATAGTCGCAACGTGCCGTCCAGCAGGTCGCCCTTGGCACCCAGTTCGAAATTATCTGCGATCTGCTCATCGAACAAGTCATTGATTGCAGGGTAGGTGACGGCGACGCCCACGCCCGTCTGGTTGAAGCCACCTGAGCGGAAGCCACGGCTAGCATCGGCGTAGAGTACCCACTCGTCATTGGGTCGGTAACGCAAAGTGAGTTTAGGTTGCAAGGCATCCCAAGTTTCTTTGCGCTGATCGCCTTCGACGATGTCGGCGATGAAAGTCGTGTTGTAAAGTTCGGGGGTCAGCGTTGTATTTTCTCGCGTGTCCTCGTCGTATCGGACTGAAAAAGTTGCTTCTAGATCATCGCTGAGATCCCAGCCCACCTGGCCAAACACCGCCCAGGCAAAGTTGTCCTGGCCATCGGCGAGGATACCGAGCTGTGGACTCAAGTCGCCGGTACCATCACCGGGCTGCAAGAAGACCGAGGGGCGGAAGTCCTTTTCGACATTGAACACACCGAATCCTCGGTCGATCTGCGAACCCGTCGAAATATAACGGTCGGTGGCGATCATGTAGGCCCCGACAATCCACTCTGGGCCCGATTCGTTGTTGCTGGTCAGTCGAATTTCTTGACTGATCGATTCCACTTCGAGGTATTGGTTTTGGCTCAAATCGACGATGTCATCGCCGGTTAGGAAGCGGATGTAGCCGGGAAATGTACCACCATAGAGCTCATCGAGAACATTGAAGTAATTGACAGGACTCTCGCGGGGTAGGAAGTTGAATTGATCGCCACTGGCGACTTCAGAAAGGTCATCATAGGCAGTGATCGATGTCAGTGTGAAGGCATTCATATCCAAGTCCAGCTTGAGGCTGGCACTGGTGAACTCGCGGACGTTGTCGCCCATATTGTTGACTTGTATCGGTAAGTCGACGTCATCGGCTTGGTCGTCGATGACGAAATAAAATGCAGTGGTATCCAGTTTTGAGTAGCTCACCCGGAAGTCATAGGTGGCGATATCACTGGCTTCCCAAGTGATTCGAGCCCGTGCCGACGTATCCTCGAGTGGGTCCGCCTTCTTTCCGAGATAGGCGTTTTTGAGGTAGCCGTTGTGGTCAATGTATGAACCCGCTACCCGGTACTTCACCGAGCCGTCGTCTGACAGCGAGCCACCCATCATCCCCTTCACGGAAAAGCCAGGAGCCGACTCATAGCCAACTTGGATCTCTCCCTCTGTTTCTTCGCCCGGCGCCTTTGTGGCGATGGTGATGGCGCCACCGATAGCATTACGCCCGTACAGCGCGCCCTGCGGCCCACGGAGGATCTCGATCTGCTCGATGTCAAACAGCTGTTGGTTGAGCTGCGAGGGGTTCGACAGAAGCACACCATCGATCACGATGGCGGCGGCGAGTTCGGAGTTTCGTGCCGAGGAAATGCCGCGAATATTAAGAAATGAATTACCCGTGCTCTGGGTCTGTACCAGTGTCACGTTGGGTGTGAGGTCTACAGCGTCCTGTGGAGAGGTAATCCCGGCGCCTCGGATATCCGAATCGGTAAAAGCTTTCACCGAGATTGGACTCTCCGCTAACGTCTCCGAGCGCATGCGCGCGGTGACGACTACTTCTTCAAGGGTCGCCTGAGCCGCGACTTCAGCGGCTGCGAGGGCACAGATGACGCCTAAGGCTAGGCGGTTACGTTGAGTGGGCATAATTAGTCCTCGTTAAATTTTCGTTATGCGAAAAAGGTTTCGTAATCCGAAACTATCTTTAATACCGTACAATAGCCAGATTGGATCAATACTGGGGCGAAAAAATATGACACTTTATAAACCAACCACACGGATCTGTGGCGCAGACGCGGACACGATACGTTTGCGCGGGAAGGATCTCGTCAACGATGTGATTGGAAACTACTCCTTTACCGGTGCTTTTTTGCTGCAAGCGTTGGGGACAGAGCCGTCTAAGGCGCAGATACAGCTGGTCGATGCGGTGATGGTCACCATCATGGAGCACGGATTAATGCCCTCCGCTGTCGCCAGTCGACTGACGCTTCATGGCGCGCCTGAATCGATACAAGGCGCGGTCGCCGCGGGTCTGCTGGGCGTGGGCGACCGTTATGCCGGCACTGCTGGGCGATGCGGCGAAGTATTAGAGGAAGTGCTTGCAGCGGAGGACCTTGCTGAGGCTTGCGACGTTTTGGTACAGCGCCATCGGTCGGCAAAACTACCAGTCCCCGGTTTCGGCCACCCGATACATACGGGTCGTGACCCGCGGGTCGAAAAATTGCTGGAACTATTACCTGATAACTCCCCGAATCGAAGGGCTCTCGAGGCCTTGGAGCAGGCGCTTTCTCGCGCACTGGGCCGTCCCTTAGTCATGAATGTGAGCGCGATGCTGGCCGCATTGATGCTGGAGGCGGGTGTCCCATCGGAAATGATGCGGGGCGTGGTATTGGTTGCTCGGTGTGCCGGTTTGGTTGGTCATATTTTAGAAGAGACGCACCAGCCCATTGGTGATGCGCTGTGGCGTGCGGCGGAGGCCGCGGCACCCTATGAAAGCGACTGATCGCGACACCCACAGGGACAGCGCAGCGCTGCAATGTGGCATCGGCCTGGATCGCTGTAGGTCGCGACTCGGTGGAGAGGGTTTACCGCGTTGAAACAACGGCCCGTCATTGATCCCGCGTGGTGCTCCGAATACTCGCGGTCGATCCAACCGCGTCGTGTCGTGATGTTGCCTTGGCGTCCGAAACGTAGAGAGGTGTCGCTCAGTGCCTTACATTGAACGTCGCACAGTGTCCGTGAGTGGCGGAAACATCGAATTAGAGGTGGCTCGAAACGACTCGATCGATTGTGTGGTGTTGTGTATTCATGGCTGGACGCTTGATCAACACGCTTTCACCGGACAACTGGAACTGGCGCAAAATCGTGTCGCGGTTGCGCGCTATGATCGCCGGGGCTTTGGGGAGAGCGCGTTGCAACCCAACACGACAGAAGAACTCGCCGACATTGCTGCATTGATCGAATGCATTGCACAGCCAGTGATCTTGCTGGGTGTGTCTCAGGGGGCTAAGCTCGCGCTCGCTGCCGCAATGGAGAATCGCAACGGCTGTTATGGTGTGATTTTGGTCGGTGGTCTTTGGCAAGAATTGCCCAACCGAGAGGCTGAGGAAGAGTGCATTCCTTTCGCTGATTACGCTGAACTCTGGCGTGCGGGTAATGTTGATGCATTTAACGCCGCTTGGCTGTCCCATCCGCTGATGAGCCGCGGCTTAAACCCGCAGCAGAAGGCACAACTGCCCGCGCTCATCTCCCGTTATCGTGGTCGCGATCTCGCTCCGGGGATCGATCGCGCGGTGCCCTTTGTCAGGGCAGATTTGCCGCGCCTCGGCTGCAAGCTTCTCACCTTGGCTGGGGTCTTTGATACGGCCGGGCGGCAGCAGCAGGCGCGATTGATCGCTCAGGAGGCCGGCGGTGAGTTCGACCTCGTGCCGGGGGGGCATTTGTGCCATGCGACCCACGCGCCCGAATTCAATGCGCGCGTAACGCAATGGCTCTCTGACCTAGCTCATGAGTCGGATGGCGTTCAACAAATCCGGACTGCGTTGTAACCAATCGCTGATCTTCTGTGCGGTGGTCGTCAAATCATTGAGCCGAGTATTAGCCAAATTCTCGAGATCGACTTGGCTTGTTGAGCCCGAACTATTGACCGCACCCACCACGCCATAGCCGGGGATGACCACGGGCACTGCGATTGAGGTCACGCCATAGTCGAGCTCATCGTTGACGATGGCATAGCCCTGCAGCGCACTTTTTTTCACAAGCTCAAAGAGCACTTCGGGGTCAGTTTCAGTTTTGGCGGTCATTTTGGGGACAGGGTGCGCGGCGATGAACTGCCGTATTTCATGTTCGCGCCACGTCGATAGAATCACGCGGCCTGTCGAGGTGATCAGCGCCGGAAATCGGGTGCCAGTATTCGCTTGCAGACGGATGACGCGTAAGGTCGAGACGTGGGTGACGTAGAGAATGTCGCCGCCAGAGAGCACGGTGAACGAGGCGCTGTCACCCGTTTGCGCGCGTAAATGTTGCAGGGCAGGTCGAATCGTATGGTCCAGATCAAAGGCCTGGTTAAATAGATTGGCAAAGACCAGTACGTCCGGGCGCAAGGTATAGCGATTATCAAACTTGCCCACATAGCCGAGTGATTCTAGTGTAATCAAGCAGCGGCGAACTACGGCCGGACTGAGCTGAGTGACGCGCGCGACCTCGGACAGGGTCATCGCCGGTTTTTCTCGAGTAAAGCTGCGCAGAACACTGAGGCCCCGCTCCAAAGTGGAGAGGTACTCGGGATCTTTATCTGAGCTCATACACCTGTCCCTGTAAGCGCGCTAAGCGAACGGCAGTAGCGCTTTGATGGAGGAGCCTAACGGATTGATCGGCCGTTGACGAGTTAGGCGAGCTGCGCGGCGTGATTGGACTTGGCGTAGGCGAGGCGCACGCCCTCTTTAACCGTGTGATAACTATCCAGCCCGGTGACGCACGCCATGCCAAGGGCGACAAGATCAACACTGCCATCCTCGCGAATGGCGTGGTCTTCAATTTCAAGCGTCACGATCTCGCCAATGATCAGATGGGTTCGATTGATGTCCAGATATTGATGCTGGCGGAGTTCGCACCCGATTTGGATCGCGGCGTCTCGCACAAAGGGCGCGTTAAAATTTTCTCGCCATTGGGCATCGATCCCACAGTGATCAAACTCTGACTGCTCGCGCGCGAAGCGCGCCGATGTCTGGTGCGCGCGAGGGATGAGCTGCTCATCAACACTATTGAGCGTGTAACAGCCCGTATCAAGAAGATTTCGCAGGGTATGGTGAGGTCCTTCAGCGCTATCGGGTCTGATGATCATGCCGATCAAGGGTGGCTGAGAGCCAAGGTGAAAAGCAGAGCTTATAATCGCCAAGTTTGTTGCGCGCGCTTGATCTGCCGTGCCGACGAGGACTGCCGGTTTGTAACCCGGTAGGCTGTTGATCAGATTAGCGCGATATCGCTGAGGGAGTGCGGCAATCGAATGGTCGTCAAATTTCATGGGCTGTCTCGGTATTGACTGCGGGTTCCATAGCGATTGGCAAAGCGTCGCTCAGCCCAGCGTTGGTATACCCAATCCACGATGCTGCTGAAACCGGGAAGCCTTAGCAGGCGCCATAAAAAGCCAATCCGTGTGTGTCCCCAGGCGCCGACATTGGCATCAACCCCCGTGAGCCAGCGATCTCCTCTTCTCAGATGAAGTCGTTGCAAGAGCGCGTCTCGAGAGGTTCCGTGTGGGTAGTCGGTGAGAGAGTGAATGTCGACAAGCTCAAGGTTCTGACTCTTCATCGTCGAGAGATGCCGCATTTCTGTACGGCACAAAGGGCAATCGCCATCGAAATATAAGACATCGGGTTGCTGGGTCTCACTCGTTGCAGATTTCATTGCGCCATTCATTTTGCAGTCACTCCGCCGTTTTCTCAGCAAGAAGTCTGTGCAGTTCAGCGGCGACGACCTGCTCTTCGCCGCGAGAGAAGCCGACATGAACCCCCCGAACGTTGCCTTCGCGGTCTATGTAAAAGCCTGCAGGCATGCCATTGACTGCGAACTCTCGAGCGACATTGCCACCGCTGTCGAGCAATACGGGGTAGTCGACCGGATAACGCTTGAGAAAATCCAGCGCGTCTTCGGCGACAACATCGATACTGATCGCGACAAAGCGCACATCATCGGGGCTGAACTGGGACCTCAGTTCATTCAGCGCCGGTAGGGAAATTCGACAGGGGCCGCACCAGGATGCCCAAAAATCGAGATAAACGACTTTGCCAAGTAGTGCCTCTCGCCCCAGCGAATCGTCAGCATTAGCGATGGCGGGTAGCGACCAACTTGGACTGGGGATGGCAACATTTGATTGCGCAACGATGACGTCAGCCTGTACCGAGGTGCTCGTGAGCAGCCAAGTCGCGACGAGCCATATGCCATACAGTGATGCACGGCGACTCCGGGGGGCGCATAAGCGTGGGCGGCGCCGACACAGAGGCTGAATACTGAAGATCGGGATCATGATGCTTTGTACGACAAGCCCGCTCGTTTGGACTGCTTCTCAACGCGAGATGTGGCGGTAAAAACGCGCGATGTGAACGGACACGCAGGTACCGACTAGCGGTTTCGGCCCAATTTTTCGTGTGCGTCGACCCATTCGTTGACTCGAGTCTCTTTGTCGACTCGCGCTGCAGCTGACAAAGAGAGCTCTCCGGCAACCACCAATGCGGCGGCAATCTCACAGAGTTTCAGCGCCTTGCCTTGCCCGTAGCAGTCCATCATCTCCAGACACTCGCGCTGTGTAGGCAGGCCGGTTCCGCCACCGTAGCTCGCCATAATGAGCGAGGGCAGCGTGATAGAGAAGTAGTAGTCACCTTTGCTGGTGGCGCGCTGGTATGTTGTGCACTGGTTCGACTCACCGATATTGGCAATGTCTTGCCCAGTGGCTAAATACAACGCCGCAAGCCCATTGGCGGGGTGATTGGCGTTATTGGAGGAGTTGGTCATGAACGCAGCGAGTGTCGAGACCTGCTGCCCATAGGCGAGTTGCTCGGGGGCTATTCGCAGGTGGGTGAGCATGACCTCTCGGGGAATCGTGATTTCCGCGGTCACACGTCGACCGCGTCCCTTGAGCAGGTTGACCGAGGAGGTTTTCTTTTCGGTATCAAAGTTGCCCGACAGCATGTAGTGCAGCATTTCGGGGCGCTGTCGGTTGATCCATTCACAGGCGGCGAACGTGGCGCGGCTCGTCATGTTCTGCCCAGCGGCATCGCCGGTAGCGTAATCAAACCGCGTAAAAATCATGGCATGGGCGTGATAGCTCTCGATTTCGAGCAACTTGCCTACCGAGGTGGTGCTCTCTGCAATCGCTTTAATCTCGTTAAAGTGATCATTGAGCCAGAGCTGAAAATCGCGTGCAGCGCGCGCTGACTTAAAAATAAAAACAGGAGCACGTTGCATCGACTCAGCCGATACCGTGGTTGTGACACCGCCGCTCTCGCGAATCACCTTCATACCGCGATTGTAGCTCGCCAACATGGTGCCCTCGATGGTCGCCATCGGGACGTAAAAATCGCCCTGAGCATGCTCGCCATTGACTCTGAGCGGCCCGGCGACGCCGATCGGAATCTGTGCAACGCCCCACAGGTTTTCGATATTGCCCGACATGTCCCGCGGGTCAAATGAAAAGGCCGTCGTGTGCTTGAGCGCAGCGCCGGTCTTTTCGGCGATGAACGCTTGTCGCTGTTCTACGATTTCTGGACTGTAGTCGTCAGCAGGAGACCGCGGTATTCGATCGTCGTCGTTCACTGTGTTGCCAACCTCGCTTTTGCCGCAGCATATTGTTCGGCCAGTTGATCGATATACGCAGCCGCAGGGCCCACGGTTTTGACGGCACCGATACCTTGCCCAGAACCCCATATATCTTTCCACGCCTTGGCATCGGTATTGCCGCCTGAGCCGAAGTCCATTTTGCTAGGATCGCTCTCAGGAAGGTTGTCGGGATCGAGTCCGGCGTTGACGACTGACGGGCGTAAATAGTTACCGTGCACGCCCGTAAACAAACTGCTGTAAACAATATCGTCGGCAGCACAGTCGACTATAGCCTGCTTGTAACGCGCCTCGGCGTTCGCTTCATCAGTGGCGATGAATGCCGAGCCAATGTAGGCGAGGTCAGCACCCATCGCCTGCGCGCCGAGGACTGCTGCGCCGTGCGCGATAGATCCGGATAGCAGCAAGGGCCCATCAAACCACTCACGAAGTTCTTGCACGAGCGCAAAAGGCGACAGCGTTCCCGCATGGCCGCCAGCTCCGGCTGCCACGGCAATGAGGCCGTCAGCCCCTTTTTCGATAGCCTTTTTAGCGAACCGATTGTTGATGATGTCGTGGAGTGTGATGCCGCCATAGCTGTGCACCGCCTGATTGACCCATTCCTGCGCGCCTAAGGAGGTGATCACGATGGGGACCTTATACTTCTGGCACAGCGCCATATCGTGTTCGAGTCGGTTATTCGAGGCATGCACAATTTGATTGACCGCGAAGGGCGCTGCGGGGCGCTCAGGATGCGCTTGATTGTGCGCCTCTAATTCGTTGGTGATGCGCTCTAGCCACTCTTCGAGTACCGTTTCGGGACGCGCATTGAGCGCCGGAAACGAACCGACGATGCCCGCTTTACACTGCGCGATCACTAATTCGGGGTTCGAGATAATGAATAAGGGTGATCCCACAACAGGTAGACGCAGGTTTTTTAAGACGGGTGGCAGGGACACGATGTGGCTACTCCAATCACGATTTTTACAACAAATTTGAACATACAGTATGTTTTCTTGACCCTCAAGTATGTTTGCCGAGGGCGCGAGCCGGGGTCAGCCGCCTGCGGCTGGTTTCTCAGGCGAGCAAGGCATAATATCAGCATTCACCCCGACGCAGTCACGCCATGTATCAACACTACTTTGGTCTTCGAGAAGCGCCATTTTCAATCGCGGTCAATCCACGCTACTTGTTCATGAGTCAGCGACACCGCGAGGCCCTTGCACATTTGCTGTACGGCGTGGGTAGCGGCGGGTTTATCCTGCTGACCGGTGAAGTGGGGACTGGAAAGACCACGCTGAATCGCTGTTTGTTAGAACAGATGCCCGATCGAACCGATATCGCGATCATCTTAAATCCTGCGTTGAGCGCGGTTGAGTTGCTGGCCACCGCCTGTGACGAGCTGGGTATTGAGTATCCTGTGGGTAGCGAGAGCCTCAAGGTCCTGACGGATGCCCTGCATCGATTTTTGATTGATAACCACGAGCGTGGTCGACGCACGGTGCTGATGATCGATGAGGCGCAGCACCTCGATTTTCAGGTGCTTGAGCAAATTCGTTTGTTGACCAATCTTGAGACGAACGAGGAAAAGCTGCTACAGATTATTCTGATCGGCCAACCAGAGCTGGTCGAGAAATTGCACCGTCCTGAATTGCGACAACTGAACCAGCGGATTACGGCGCGCTATCATCTGGAGCCACTGAACGCAGCTGAGACCGGTTATTATATCCGTCATCGGCTCGAGGTTGCCGGCCTCAGAGGTGGCGAGCGTGTGTTCGCCGAGTCTGCGGTCCGGGCGATTCACAGTGCTTCGGGCGGAATTCCGAGAGTGATCAATCTGCTGTGCGATCGCGCTTTACTGGGCGCCTATGGACAGCGCAAAACCCAGGTTGATCGACGCCTGGTGACTCAAGCGGCGCGGGAAGTGTTCGCGCAGCCCGAGTCATCCTCGGCAGCGCTGAGTCGCACGAAGTCACACATGGGCTGGCTGATTGCCGCGCTCGTTGTACTGATGGCAGGCCTCGCTTATGTGCAACTGATTCCCGACCAACTGCAATCTTCGTCGGTCTCGATCGAACCCCCAAGCACCTCGAGCGCCCAGCAGCAGACTCCCAGCGGCGTCAGCGGATCTCCTGAGAATTCATGGATGTTGTCTTTGTCACAGGCCGAGCAAGCTTACTGGCGACTCCATGGAGATACGGTATTGTCTCGCGACCTATGTGCTCAGGCGGAAAATAAGGGCTATCGATGTGCCGTTGCTGAAGCCATGGTTTGGGAGGATGTGACGCGGCTCAATCGACCCGTTGTGTTGGAGCTGGTTCGCCCGGATCGATTTGCAAGCGCAGCTGTTTTGTTGCAAGTCAGCGGCGAGGTGGGTTATTTCGCGGCGCCCGAAGGCACGATCGCCGTGCCGCTGCGCGATATCGCACCGATGTGGAGTGGTCGGTTTCGCTGGCTTTGGCGTGCGCCGGATGACTGGGAAGATGTTGTGAAAGAGGGTGACCGTGGGCCGGTCGTAGCTGAGGTGGCGCTGTTATTTGCGGCGCTGGATGGACAGGCGCAGCCCATAACTGGGGACACCTTTGACCTGCGCCTACGTCAACGCGTTGAGCTGTTTCAACGTCAAGAGGGACTGCTCGCCGACGGCGTCGTCGGCGAGCAAACTGTGATGGTTCTCAATGAGCGCCTGGGTCGGCACTTGGCGAGTGAGGAGGCCGTCGCACGCTGGCGTGAACGGGGAGCGCGACAGTAATGTCGATGATACTCGAGGCCTTGAGGCGCTCCGAAGCTGAGCCTAAAGACACTGAATTGCTGCAAAGCACGGTGCTAGGTGATGATCCGCAGCGCCCCGCGACGACGGCCGAATCAAGGCTGCTGCGTCGCGCGTTGCAAATGTTGACGCTGCTGATCATGTTGGCTGCGGCAACGACGATCGGTCGGTGGATGGGTGAACGAGAGGTCCTCGATAGACAGACTGCGACGCATTTAGCGGATGGACATCAGCCTCCACCCGCGGCATCTGAGTTCCCGGCTCATACTGATGATGGATCCGTAGCAAAAGCGTCCGCGAGTTCCGACGCTGGATTGACTGGTCAAAAGGACGTCGATTTAGTGGGGGGGCTTGTCGAGCAGATGGCAGCTGCTTCAGTAGTGGCTCAATCTCAGCCGGGGGCCGTTGCGCGCGACACTGATCCCGCTGTGTTGGCGCTGTACGCCGTATCTGAGACGTCTGCAGCACAGATTGTCGATGATGCTAATCAGTCGGTTGCAGCAGCGCTGGAGCCCGCTGTGCGTGAGCGCGCGCGCCTCGATAGCGATCCTCGTGAGGCGAGCCGCGAGGAGGCTTTGGCCGAACGCATCGCCACGGTGAGATCGGCACTACAAGAGCCCGCCTTCATCAGCCATCCAGCGCCTTTTCTTGAAACGCTGTCGCAGCAACAAAAAGACAGCATCCCATCGCTTTTTTACAGTGCGCATCGCTCGGGAGAGGATGCAATTGCGGAGGTCGTGATCAATGGCGATCGCCTCCGCGTTGGCGAGCGCTCAGATGATGTCGAGGTGATTGAAATCTTGCCCGATAGCGCGGTGTTGCGCTGTCGTGGCGTGGTCTTCAGGTTGCGGGCGCTCAATAGTTGGGTCAACTTATAGCGTGATCGAAGGCCCTCTAATCTCGGCGCAAGCGATCACTGATCGCGATCGGTGTAGGAAAGTTCAGCACAACAATATACGAAGAGGCCAACAGCGTGATGATTGTGGTCGCTTGAATGAAGGTACTGGCCGCATGTCCGAGGAAGCCGCCAGAAACGGCAACCATCGCTATCAGTAATGCAAATTCACTGGCCTGACCAAGACGAAAACCGAGATTCCACGACAGATCGTTACGCTCGCTGACACCGCGCAACAGAGCGTGGTACACGATCGGTTTTCCAGCTAACAGCAGTGTGGCGAGCCCCGCTGCGGGTAACAGCACAGAGGGCAACATACCCAGATCGATCTGGGCGCCGATTGAGAAAAAGAAGATCACGAGGAAAAAGTCCCGTAGCGGCTTCAAATTCAGCGCGATGTATTGCGCGATGGGACTGGTTGCGATGGAGACTCCGGCGAC
>Ga0181573_10004683_pt1 | contig 11551 bp, 11 predicted proteins | sample 101ome_25_FD_148643 | JGI IMG/M metagenome (GOLD analysis project Ga0181573, IMG submission 148643) | Coastal salt marsh microbial communities from the Groves Creek Marsh, Skidaway Island, Georgia - 101409BT metaG (spades assembly) | ecosystem: Environmental > Aquatic > Marine > Intertidal zone...
GGCGGCGTGAGAATCGCGGTGAGTTTATTTTTTTTTATTTTCGTATGGGCAATTAGTCTGAAATCGTGTTTTGTTCACAGGCTTTGCCCGGCGTCGACGGCGACGGCGACCCGCGGCTCGTCGTGGCGATAGCCGGCGAGGTGGCGATGGCGCAGGTGTCCGTCCCCGGGCCTACCGTCACCCTCCTGGACGTGCTGGGCAGGTTAAACCTCGCGGCGGGTCCCGACGGTCCCGCGGGTCCGGCGATCAAGGTGCTCGGGATGGCAAACGCGCGGGAGGCGTCCAAACCTCCGCAGTACTCCATCTACGCGCCCAAGTTCCCCGCGCCGACGCCCCGGCCGACGGACCCTCACGCGCCCCCCCTCGACGGGATCATCGACCTCGGGGATCCCGTGGAGAACGGGTGGTGGGGCCCCGACCCGGCCGCCGAGAAGATGGCCGAGGACGTTGTGAACAAATTTCACGGCGACGAGCCCCTCACCGCGGGCGAAGCGGCGGAGATGCTCGACCGGTACAAGACGGACGAACACGTCGACGTACCCCCCGCCGTGCTCGCCGCCGGCATCGAGGGATGTCTCCGTCGACAGCTGTGGGCGCCGCTGAGGGCACTCGTCGACGAGGGGTACCTGACCCACTCCTGCCAGGCGCCGGGGTTGGCGTCGACTCTGATCGCCGCGGGCCGCTTCGCTGACCTCGACGCGTTCCTCCGCCTCGGGGACGACGTCGACGGCGCCGACATCCGGGCCTGCCTCGAGGTATTCCTCGACGAGAACTCGCAGGTGCCGGTGAAGGCGATCGAGGAGGTATCCGCGCGTCAGGTGAAGTTCGCGACGGACGCCGTCGCCCGGGCCGAGCGGCTGACGTCGGCGGCGAGAACCGCCAAGGAGAGGCACGCGCTCTCCGCCGCGTCCACCGCCAAGGCGGCGCTTCACCGCGCGCGCATCGCCACCGCCGCCGTCGAAGCCTTCGACGGCATGCCCCGCGCGCCCTTGCTCCACGCCCTGTGCGCGCGGCCCCTTTGCCCCGAATACGCGACGGCGGCGTTGCCCGACTTGCCCCCCGCGTCCGCCGCTCGACTGGTGCGGTACCTGTCCGTCTGGCTCGAGGCGTACTCCGGGTTTGGCGCGGCCGGGAGTGGTCCCATCGACGGAGGGGGCGACGACGAACCGTCGCTCTTTGGGATCCCCGCGTTGCGCGAGGTGGTGGCGTGGGCTGGAGCCGTCATCGACGCGCACTTCACCGCGTTTGCGATGAACTCAACCGCGGGTGGCGACGAGGAGCAGCACGAGGCGACGGCGACGCTCAGGCGCGCGGCGGCGAGGCTTCAGGCTGGGTGCGCCAGCGTGGGGCGCGTCAACGGGGCGCTCGTCCACGTCAGGGACGGCGCGCCGCTTCCCGAGAATCAGGGCGTGCAGTCCAGCACGTACTCCATCGAGCTGGTGGACTGGTAGAACTCTTGACGTGTAACTGAAACACTTACGAAAATATCGTAACTGCTGAAAATGCTGACGTGCGGAAAAGTGCGTGCAATTCTCTCTTTTTTCAAAATTTGCAAAGTGTTTGCTTGTGACGGAATAAATTCCTGACGTGGAGGAGCACGCTGAAAATAGTGGTCCTCGGCAATCTGCCTCGGCCACTCGACTTTTCGACTCACGGAAAAGACACGAGGTGAGCTGGAGCTCCGACAGAAAGGGCGGATTTACTTTTTCCAAGCCCATTCCGAGGCACACAGGGACGCGCATCGACCACCTGAATTACACTTCAACCATCATGGCATCGCTGGTCACGGCCAGCACTTTAGCCCCGTTCTCGACCGGGGTTTCCTTCCAGGGTTTGAGGTCGAAGAGGACCAACACCGCGCCATCGGCAATGGCAGGGGGACTCCGGATTTCGCCCTCTCGGAAGGGACGGCGTCTCCAGCGCCAGTGCCGCGCGGTCGCGTCCCGACCCGACGCTCCCGGACAGAAGATCGACGACGTTCTCCAAAAGCTCGAAAGCAACGTCATCGAGCTCGGACCAGGTGAGAATCGCGCGCGTCGGAACCCGCGCCGCCCCCAGCCGCCACGCCACCACGTTGTTGTCGGCGAAATATGAGAAACGCCCGGTTACGTCGCCCCTTCTGCATATATTCCTTCTGCCAGCCCGTATTTTCCACCCGTACTTTCCACCCGGAATCCGTCGCGACCCGCCGACCCCGATCCCATCTGACGCGCCGTCACGCCACGATCCCCAACAGATTCCCCCGTCAAGTCCGTCGAGTCCCTGACGATGAAGACCGAGAAGCACGAGACCGCGGACACCAACGTCCTCTTCTCCTCCCCGCTGCTGCGCACCCCCCTCAGCGGCTGCGTGGCAAACGCGGGAAGGCATTACGAGCTCCCGACGCCGCCGGTGTCGTGTCGCAACCTGATGGAACAGGCGCTCTTCGGCGATCTGTGCACCACGATGGCGCCCATGGACCACAGGAGGGCGGGTTGGCCCGTGGCCTCCCTGGTCGACTTCGCCACGGACTCCGAGGGAACTCCGATCTTCTCGTTGTCCCCGATGGCGATGCACACCAGGAACGTCAAGGTCGACCCGCGGTGCTCGCTGGTGGTGGAGATGCCGGGCTGGCGCGGGCTCGCGTCGGCGAGGCTCACGCTGTTCGGCACGGTTCGTCAGGTTCCCGAGGAGAAGCAGGACCTCGCCAGGCGGCTGTTCAAATCCAAGCACTCCGAGGAGAACAGCGGCTACGGCACGAGCGAGTTTCCGCTTTACGCGCTGACGGATATCAGGGATGTCTACTACGTGGGAGGGTACGGAACCGTCAAGTGGGTGGACCCCATCGAGTACTTGAGCTGCTCCCCGGATAAGGTGTGCGACCGCGCGGTGCAGGACCCGCTGGAGCTCCTGAACGACGTCAACGAGGAGTACCGATCGAAGATACCGAGCCTGTATCCCAACTGCTCCCGCGCCAAGATCATCGCAATCGACCGCAACGGGATGGACGTGCGACTGAAGACCGGGGAGGGGCATTACGTGGTGCAGCGCATCAGATTCCACGGACCCGCGGAGAGCTACGGCCAGGTCAGGGAGGAGGTGGAGGCCATCCTCTCGGACGGGTTCAAGAAACTTCGAAAGCCCAGGTGAGCGGCGACGCGGGCGCGATTTGTATCACCAGACACCCGACGACTCCGCCACGGTCGCGATCGCGGGAACGATTCGAATCGGTCATCGTCTATGATGATTTCATGTGCGACGATGACGTGACTAGTGTCATGTAATATAACGCGAAGAGGAGGAGGTAATATCTAATAGAAGCCGTCTTTCGGGCACCGAAACCGCTCTGTGACGTTTCATCAGCGAAAACTGAATGAATAAAATACTCAAGGAAAATTGGAGCACTTTCGCCCCGCACCGCCGTGTCGCCAACGATGGCTGCGCAGGAAGACCCCGACCTCCTGCGTATCCTCATCGCGACTGATAATCACCTCGGGGTGCACGAGAAGGATCAGGTTCGCAAGGATGACGCGTTCATCACCTTCCGCGAGATATTCGAGATCGCCAAGCAGCAGAACGTGGACGCCGTGTTCCTCGGCGGTGATCTCTTTGACGTCAACAAACCCTCCAGGGAGACGATGGTGCGCACGATGGAGATCCTACAGGAGTACTGCATGAACGACCGGCCGGTGCAGCTGGAGGTGCTCAGCGACCAGACGGTCAACTTTCCTAGGTGAGCCGCGGGCCGTGCCCTCCCTTCGGGTGCCAACATTTGTTCCCGCCCGAGATCCCCGCCCCTTCTCCCTCTCACGTCGCTCCCTCCCCAACCTCCGCAGGCGAGGCGTGGTAAACTACGAGGACCCGAACTTAAACGTCGGGCTTCCCGTCTTCATGATTCACGGTACGCTCGCACTCCCCGTCCCTGTTTGCGACGCGGCCCGAGCGTCCCGCCAGATCGCCCCGTCAGACCTAGATCTCGGGGTGCCCACGTTTTCAAACCCGGCTCACGACGCCCCCGCTCCTCGCCGCAGGAAACCACGACGACCCGGCCGGAGCCGAGAACCTCAGCGCGATCGACCTTCTCTCCACGTGCGGCCTGGTGAACTACTTCGGCAAGCACGTGCTGACCGGAAGCGGCACCGGAAAGATCAAGATAAAGCCGGTGCTGATGCGAAAGGGGAACACGAAGCTGGCGCTCTACGGCTTGGGATACATTCGCGACGCGAGGCTGCACCAGATGTTCTCGGTCAAGGGCAACGTGGAGTGGGCCAGGCCCGAGGATAAGCCGGGTTTCTCCTCCAAGAGCTGGTTCAACACGATGCTCATCCACCAGAACCGCGTGCACCACTCCCCGAAAAACGCAATCAGCGAGAGGTACCTCCCCTCGTGGCTGGACCTTGTGGTGTGGGGTCACGAGCACGAGTGCCTCGTGGAGCCCACCGAGTACGGCGATTTCGTGGTGTCCCAGCCGGGCAGCAGCGTGGTGACGTCGCTGATCGAGGGCGAGGCCAAGCAGAAGCAGGTGATGATCCTGGAGGTTAGGGCGGATAAAGACGCTCCGGATGACGCGCCCATGTGGCGCGCGGTGCCGCAGCCCCTCGAGACCGTCCGACCGTTCAAGTACCGGCAGATCGCGCTCATCGACTTCGCCAGGCTCGCCAAGGAGGACGGCGGACTGGGTGTGGACTTCACCCCGGAGAGCGGCGAAACCAACGCGGGTCTCGGCGCGAAGGGTAAGCGGGCGCAACCTTCCAAGCACGAGGCGTGGATCACAACCGCGCTGGAGAGGATGGTGCGCGAGCTCATCGCCGAGGCACGCGCTCCGTACGAGCGAAGGGGCGAGGACGAGGTGCCGCTGCCCCTCATCCGCCTTCGCGTGGACTACGGCGGCGGGTTCTCCACCATCAACGCCCAGAGGTTCGGTCAGAAGTTTGTGGGTAAGGTTGCCAACCCCAACGACCTGCTCCAGTTTTTCAAGAGCGCGACCCGGCGGCGGCGGGATGACGCGGGCGAGAAGGCCGACGCCGCGGCGGCGCGCGAGACGGCCGTCGAGGACATCATCGGCGACCCGACGATGCAGGACCAGGCGAGGATCGAGCAGCTCGTCGCCCAGAACCTGAACCAGGGTCTGCAGCTCCTCAGCGAGACGGACCTCGGCAACGCGCTCGACGATTTCGTCAACCGCGACAAGTCGGCGCTGGAGAACCTCATCAAGGACAGGCTCAGGGAGACGATGAAGTTCGTGGAGGAGAACGCGGGACACGAGGCGGAGATGATCACCGCGGGCGACGCCAAGGACGTGACGGCCAAGGTGGAGAAGTCCATCGCCGAGGCTGTGCAGCAGAGGCTGGCGAGGACCGGCGCCACCGCGAGGGCCGCGGCGGAGGCTGAAGCCGCCGCCGCCGCCGCCGCCAACGACGGCGCGGCGAACACCCCTCGGCGCGCCGCGGCGCAGGAGAAGGAGATCATCGAGCACGCTCGAAGGCGCGCGGCGGCGGCGGAGGAGGAGGACGCGACCCTGCGCGACGACGACCTCGGGACGATCGCGCCGTCCGAGCAGCCCTCGGCGGCGGATGCCTTCCGGGAGATTTTCAACACGCAGGCGTCACGAGGGACGCGAGCCGGGGTCGGTCGAGCCGGGGTCGGTCGAGCCGGGGGCGGTCGAGCCGGGAGGGGCGCCCGCGGCGGCAGGGGATCGCGCGTGTCCGCCGCGGCCGCCAAGAAGAGAGCCGCCGCCGAGGCTTTCGTGGTCGAGGACGGGGAGGACGAGGAGGAGGACTCGGGGGAGGACGACGAGGAGATCCCCGCGACGCGACCCTCGCGACCGTCGCGCGCGGCGGCGGCTGTCGGCGCCGCCGCGTCACCGGGCGAGGTGGACATCGTTCCCGAGTCCGACGTGGACGATGACGTGGACGACGACGACGTGGTCCCCGCGAGCGCACCGGTCCGCGCGAGGGGTCGACCCACGCGCGCCGCCGCGGCTGTTCGCCGAACCCGCGGCGGCGCGAACGATTCCCCCGACGCCTTCGACTTTACCGAAGACACCGACGACGACGACGACGAGGTTGTGGAGGAATCCGGCGACGACGGGGGGGAGGAGGAGGCGATCGCGGTGGTGGGTCGTCGAGGTGCGAAGCGCAAGGCGCCCGCGAAAGCCGCCGCGAAAGCCGCCGCGAAGAGGACACGCGGGGGTGGCGGGACCGCGAAGAAGGCTCCGCCGGCAAAGAAAAAGTCGCCGCCGGCGAAGGCTCCGCCCGGTCGAACGCGGGCCAAGAGGGCGGTGCACATTCCTTACACGCAGGACGAGGACTCGGGGGAGGAGGATGAGGAGATCCCGGCGACGGCGACGCGAAGGTCGACCAGGGCGAGGTGAGGGAAACGGATGACGTTAAACACGGGACGAGCGACGCGTTACGTGCGATGAAATGAGAAACGAAAATGCAACAGGAAGAGTCATCACCAAACTGCCAAAAGAGTCATCACACGAACGTCCGTGTTGTTTTTTTTCAGCCCACCGCCCCTCCGCAGCAGGCGAGGTCGAAACCCAGGCGTCGAGCGACGGGGCGGAGTATCCATCGCTGGATCGACGCGAGGAGGCTCGAGGGCACGTTGACCGCCCAAACGATGGGGCGATACACGTACACGACGAGGAGGGCGAGGAGGAGCGCGATTGCACGCGCGGCGCGGCGCTTCCAGCCGTCGAGTTCCTCGGTTCGCGCGGCTGTCTCTTCGGCGTGTGCACGGACGGGGGTTGGAGGCGTGTCGCGGGACGCGCCGTTGGCGTCGCGTTCCTTCTGCTTGCGCTTCCTGATCTGGTGCGCTCGCACGTTGGTCTGGATCACGGTCACCGCGGCGTAGGAGGCGTCGTCGTCCATGGCGTCAAAGTCCTCGGGAGGCGCGTTCGGGCGTGAAGACACGGCCACGAGGAGCCCGGCGGAAATGCGTCGACGATACTTCCATATCTTGCGCATCGAACAGTGAATGGATGAGAAAACCACCGACACGACTCTCAAAGTGGCCAAGACTTACTCAAAGTCATCTTTTGTTACAACGAAGCCGTCACTTCCCCGCGTTTGCCAACGTGTTGAACAAATCCCGGTCGAGGAACGGCTCCATGCCCCACACCTCGGCGCATCCCTGCAGCTTCTCCCTCGTCAGCGGCTCCGCCTCCGTATCCTCCCCGTCCTCTTCCCCCTCGCCCGGCAGCTGCGACAGGTAGTCCGCCACGCCCCTCTTCACCGCCGCCTCCTCGTCGAGCGCCTCCACCACCGCGGTGCAAAGCCACAGCCACTCCTCTATCGTCCTGTGCGGGGGGTCACCCCACGGCACCCGCGTGAACAGAACCGCGGTGGGCACGGCGTCCATCCAGTGCCCGCCGGTCGCCGCGCCCTCAGGGGACGGATTCGAGGCTCCGACGTCGCGGGTCGGCTCCTCACTCAGGGGTCGACTCGGCGGCGAAGGGAGGGTTCCCCCTCGACCCTGAGAGAGCGAACACGCCGCGATGAACGCGTCGAGCGCGCTCTCAGCCTCCTTCGCGGCGCCCTCGCACGTCCTCGCCGCGACGACCACGGCGTCGATGGCGTCGGTCAGCTTCTGCGGCGCCTTTGACGCGATGGACGGGTGCTTACAGCCGCCGTCGAGGAACGCCTCCAGCCTCGGCGACGGCGCCGTCCGCATGACTCTCGACGCGACTCCGTCCTTCGTGCGCCACCCGCGCGCCTCCTCCGTGTCGACGTCCTCGGTCGCCGCGACGAACAGCGCCGGCACGGTCTCCAGGTGTCGCCCGCCCTCGCGGTGCGCGTCCCTCCATCGCGCGGCCAGGTCCCCGAGACGGACGAGGGGGTCGAGGTCGAGTCGCGCCATCTCGCGGGGACGGCCCGGCCCCGACCGCCGACGCCGTCACCGCCCGTCCCGATGACCGCGCGACCGCGAGATGCCGTCCGCGCCCGTCGCCGCGATCGCGTCGCGCGTCGCGCCCCGCAGACTTCGTCGGAGGCTATCCGCGGAGTCGACGCCCAGCGCGCGAGCCCCGAGAAGGACCGCCCCGGAGGCGACTCCCGTGAACGCCGTCGCGACCGCGAGAGCCTTCAACGCGACGAACGCCGCGCGCGCGTGCGTGCCGCGCGGTAGGTCGCGCTCCGCCTTTGTCCTCGATCTCAGCAGGACGGTGACCGCGCCGGTCAGACCCGCGCTGCCAATCAGGGAGGCGGCTCCCCACGCGCCGACGGACTCGTAGCTCGCCGATCTGCCGAGCGCGGAGTCGCCGAGGCTGCGCAGCAGTCTGAAGCCGTCCACCGGGGCGGGGTCCTGACGCACGCGGGACGACGACGACGGGGATGCGGTACTGCTGGGTCGCCCGCTGGCGTTCACCTCCTTCCCGCTGAACGGCCACGGCGCCATGCGCGTGTGGCGGCGGCTTCGCCACCGAACGTGCTTTTCTTCAGGGATGGATGATGGATGGATGGCGGTGACTCGCGGACCTTACACCGCGGAGGCGCGCTACAGACCTAATCCCGCGGCGCCTCGGGGCCGACGTGGAGCGATGCGCACATCGCACGCGCGACGATGTCGTGTACATTCGTGTCGATTATCATAACAACCTCGACCGGCGCGCGTCCGAGCCCGCATCCGCGGTCCCGAGCGCGCCGGGCGTGTAAAGAATCGGTTTTTAATTTTACTTCAAGCCGCGGAGCTTCACGCCGAGGATGCGCTCGAGCTTGGCCAGGATCTGCTGGTTGGGGATGGCCTTACCGCTCTCGTACTCCTGGATGATCTGGGGCTTCTCGTTGATCATCTGCGCGACCTGAGCCTGGGTCATCTTCTTCGCGAGGCGACCCTGCATGATGGCTTTTTTCACCCCGCCACCCACCTTTGCGTGGCTGAGCTCCTCGGTCTCGTTCTCGAGCTTGCCCATCCTCTGGGCGTTGTATCCCGCGCCCTGCTTCTTAACCGTCTGCACCTGCATGCCCATCCTGCGCGCCTGTGGATCGTGGACGAGTTTCGGTGGGTCGAATCAGCCAGACTGCGGTGCGGAGAGGAAGGCGCGTCACGGGAGCGAGGAGGGCGACGATGATTCGAGGGGTTGCACGCACCGCGTCCGCGGACTTGGGCACGCCGTTCATGCCGCCGGTGGGCCTCTTCTTGGTGAGTACGACTGCGATGGGAGATAAAGGTGGGCGTTCGCGTCAGATCCACGCTCGGGAAGGGAACGGTCGGGGCTCGGGACGCCCGCGGCGTCAGATCGCCACGCGCGGCCCTCGTGACGCGACACCGCAGTCGTCCCCCGGGGCCGCCCGCGGCGACGGCGCCGGCGAGGTCGGGGAGGCGGACTCGTGCGCTCGGGGGCGGCGGGGGGCCAGACGGTGATCCACGCGGGGACGACGCGCACCTTGGTTCCAGTCCTGTCCATCCATGCTTGCGGTCGGTTCTCGCTCCTCGACGCGTGCGGAGTGTGCACCGCCCGAGGCTCAAGACGGACGGAGAAAAAGCCCTCGACGTCTGCCCGTGTCCGACCGTTTTTTTGAGTCGATAGACCTTCATGTACTCCAAATCAGAGAGGTGCAACCGACCTATTTGCATACGTGGAGCTCAACGAAGGCCCCTCCCCGTCGCGACGAAGCCCACACCTCCGTCGCAAGCGTCGTCGCGCCCGCAAAGGCACAGACGGCAAGGACAGCTTCCGCGAGGAGTCTCCCGACTTTCCGCGCCCCCTCGTCTCGTCCCCCAAACCCCGCGCAAAGCACCCGCGCGCCCTCGCGAACGCACCGTCCGTCGCGAGATAACGATGTCAGCAGCCGTGCGAAACCTCGCGAGCCTCGGGGCCCCCGCGCGCGCGACGACCGCGCCCCGCCGCGCCCCTCGCGTCGTGGCATCCGCCGCCCCCGCGGAGAAGAACGACGTCGCCCCACGCAGGTGCGCGCCGAGTTCCCGATCCGACCCACCCGCGTCGCGTTCCCCGCCCCGGATCGTCCTCGTCCTCGTCCTCGTCCAGTCGCATGCCGCTGACACGAATGAATGACCGATGATGCTCCATCCCGGAACGCGCAGGGCTTTCCTCGGTGCCGCCTTCGGCGCCCTCGCGGTAATCTCCGCGTCCACCTCGGCGATCCCCGCGCACGCCGCCTCCCTCGAGGAGAAGGAGAAGGAGAAGGAGGCGCGGAAGGCGGCGCTCAGAGCCGCCGCCGCGCAATCCGCGCAGACGGGCCGCGGCGCTGCGGCGTTTGCGGACAGCGAGTACCAGCTGTCCGAGGAGTCCAAGACGCCCAACTTTCACACCAGGCAGGAGGAGGGTCTTCGGTCCTCGGGGGGTGCGTGAGACGTGGGTTCACCCACGCGCGACGGGAGACGGCGCCGGGAGGCGGCGTGGCGGTGGCGAGAAGAGTAAGATGTGTAAGAAGTGCATACGTACCATGATGAAAATTTCCGAGCCACGTCAACGAATCGTCAAAGATCTCGCACTTCACTCTTCGCCGACCCTCGGCCGCATGTCTTGGGAGCCGAGGCAGTCGCTGACGTCGAGTGAGTTCCGCAAGCAGGCCAACAGGAGGGCCCTCGAACGAATTCCCAAGGACTTGTACTGGAAGGTGGCGGGAATCAGCTTCGTCGTGGGCGCTTGCATGGAACTGTTCATGATAAAGACTGGCTTCTACGAGAAGGTGACCGCGATCGAAGCCGAACGAAGGGAGGCGCTGTCCGAGCCCCCGGCCTGGGTCCAGGAGCTGCAGAAACAACACAAGGCCGCGACGGAGAGGAAGAAATAATGGATCCCGAGGCGCTGATGCGCATGATGCAGATGGGCGATCAGCAGGGCGCTCCCCGAGAAAGGGGAAGCGGACGGCCGCGAGGAGCTGCGCCAAATGGAGGAGCAGCCGGAGCCACCCCGGACGTGGGCGCCCTGCTCTCGTCGCTCGGCCCGGACGGCATGCCGGACCTCGACAAGATCGCGCGGGCCAGCGGCATGGACCCCGAGACGATGCGGGGGCACGCGCAGAGGCTGTGGAAGCACATGGACGAGCTCGCCGAGAAGTCCCCGGACGAGTACAGATCGTTCCTCGAGAAGCAAGCCGCCAACGCGGGGGTGGACCCGAACAGCGCGTTCGGGCCCGCGGGGCGCGCGGGGGGCACCGGGGCCGACCCTAAAGACATCGCGGCCGCGGCTGAGGCGCGACGCGCGGCCGCGGCGACGGCGGCGGCGGCGACGGCGCGACGCGAGGGGGGGGTCGGCGAGCGCATGTCGCCGTCGCTCCTGACGAAAGTCGCGGGTCTCTCGTCTTCGAGCCACAGCCCGTCTCTCACTCGCGACGAGCCCCACGCCGGCCCCACGCCGCCGCCGCCGCCGCCGCTCATCGAGGAGGTCGACGGGTCCCCGGGTGACACGCACGCACGCACGCACGAGGTCAGGGTGACACGTGGCGCGGGTGGGGTGCCCGTCGCGGTCGAGGTGACATGCGACGCGCCCGTCGGCGTGACGTCGGCGGCACAGCTGTGCGCGACGGTGCGCGGGACTCCGCCGCGATACGTGCACGTCGAGTGGTCCTCGGGTGACGTCGGGGGAAAGACGAAGACGTGCATC
>Ga0181573_10004684_pt1 | contig 11548 bp, 10 predicted proteins | sample 101ome_25_FD_148643 | JGI IMG/M metagenome (GOLD analysis project Ga0181573, IMG submission 148643) | Coastal salt marsh microbial communities from the Groves Creek Marsh, Skidaway Island, Georgia - 101409BT metaG (spades assembly) | ecosystem: Environmental > Aquatic > Marine > Intertidal zone...
TCCTTATACCAATACCGCGCCAGATGTACCTATTGCATTCTTTGTGCTGGCTTCGCCCAGCAACATTTTGTTGTGTGCTTGCCCTGATGGAATCATCGGGAAGCAGTTTTCATGCTTTTCAACCAAACAATCAAAAATCACAGGGCCATCGTAATTCAACATTTCCATTATTGCGTCGTCCAGATCGGCTGGATCACTGCACAAAATCCCTTTGGCGCCAAATGCTTCGGCTAATTTCACGAAATCGGGCAGGGCATCGGACCATGAATGCGAATAGCGTTCGCCGTGCAATAATTCCTGCCACTGACGGACCATTCCCAAACGTTCATTGTTCAAAATGAATTGTTTCACGGGCAAGCGATATTGGATTGCAGTACCCATTTCCTGCATGTTCATCAACCAGGATGCTTCGCCCGCAACATTGACGACCAATGCATCAGGGTGCGCAATTTGCACACCGATTGAGGCAGGGAAACCATATCCCATTGTGCCTAATCCGCCCGATGTCATCCATTGGTTTGGGTTCTCAAAGCCTAAGTACTGCGCGGCCCACATTTGGTGTTGGCCAACTTCGGTACAGATAAAGCGATCTTTGCGGTGTTTGCTCAATTCCTCCAAACGCGCAAGCGCATGCTGTGGTTTGATTGTGCTCCCCTTTTGTTCAAACTTCAGGCAGTTTACGTTTTGCCAATCTTCGATCTCGGCCCACCATTTTTGCAGACCGCTTGCGTTTACTTTGCGGCCACGCGATTTCCAAATCTTAAGCATGTCTTCCAAAACATGGGCAACATCACCAATGATTGGAATATCAACTTGGATCACCTTGTTGATTGAGGATGGATCAATATCGATATGCGCCTTTTTCGATTTTGGGCTGAATGCGTCAATGCGGCCAGTGATACGATCATCAAAGCGCGCGCCAATGTTTATCATAAGATCACAATCGTGCATGGCCAAATTCGCCTCATATAGGCCGTGCATGCCTAACATACCTAACCAATTTTTCCCAGAGGCAGGATAACAGCCAAGGCCCATCAATGTAGATGTAATTGGGAAACTCGTTGCATCGACCAATTCGCGCAACAATTGGCTGGCAGCAGGGCCAGAGTTTATTACGCCGCCACCTGTGTAAAACAAAGGACGTTCGGCTTTTTCCATGGCCTCGACCAGTTTGGTGATCTGTTCGATGTCGCCTTTTACCTTGGGGGCATAATGCGCGGTATTGGCCTTTTGTTTTTCTTGATAGGCTGCAGAGGCAAACTGTACATCCTTGGGAATGTCGATCAGAACAGGACCCGGGCGGCCCGATGTGGCCACATGGAATGCCTCGTGAATGGTTGAAGATAGGTTCGCCGTGTCTTTCACTAACCAATTGTGTTTTGTGCAAGGCCGCGTGATGCCGATTGTGTCCGCCTCTTGAAACGCATCTGACCCAATCATGAATGTTGGAACCTGACCCGTCAAAACAACCAGTGGAATGCTGTCCAATAAGGCGTCGGTTAGGCCCGTTACCGCGTTTGTCGCCCCGGGGCCAGATGTCACCAAAACAACTCCGGGTTTGCCAGTTGAACGCGCATAGCCTTCAGCTGCGTGAACAGCACCTTGTTCGTGACGCACCAGAATGTGGCGAATGTCATTTTGTTGAAAGATTTCGTCATAGATCGGCAGTACTGCCCCGCCAGGATACCCAAATACGGTATCGACACCCTGATCCTTCAAGGCTTGGACAATCATTTTTGCTCCAGTCATTTGGCGTGTCATTGTCATTCGCTCCGTTTTCAACAGCAATTTCTGTTTCGCATTAAAAAAGCCCCCGATTTTGGCGGGGGCGCATGGGGTCTGAGTAATGGTGACGTTACCGACCCACGCGCCTTTTAACTACGACGTTCAATACATCAAACATCAAAGGTCTCCATATTTTTCAACGCGCACACTATGGGGGTAGGTCGGGGAGGTCAACTGCGAAAATGACAGAAAATGAAAAGAAAATCATAAAAATCTTTTCATTTATTGCGGTACATGGGGTGATTTGCGCAATTAATGGATTATTATGAGTATTTAAAAGTATGATAGTGGATGAGTTGCGTCCATTTCTTTAAATACGACAGTATGCCTATGCATAGATGAACAACACCACATAAAAAACCGCCCCAATCACAGAATTGGAGCGGTCTAATGCATTGAATTTCAGAGAGCGCTGACTTATGCTTCGTCTTCTGGTGTTGAAACAGGACCTTCGTCGTCATCAGAGGCGGCGCTACCAATATCGTCAAACAATTCTGCAATCTCGAATTCTGCTGCTGCTTCTTCTTCAGCGGCCAATTCTTGGATTGATTTACCTGATGCTTGCAATTCCGCTTCTTCCATTGAGCGCGCAACGTTCATGACGATAGTTGCAGAGACTTCTGGATGAAGTTTCACGGACATTTCGTGGAGACCTAGCTCTTTGATCGGGTTAATCAAGGAAACTTGTTTGCGATCTATGCTGAAGCCTGCATCTGTTGCTGTTTCGGCGGCGTCACGTGGTGTGACAGACCCGTACAGCGCACCAGAGTCCGAGGCAGATCGAATCACGATGAATTGTTGGCCATCCAACTTCGCCGCGAGATCTTCTGCTTCCTTTTTGGTTTCAAGGTTGCGTGCCTCAAGCTGTGCTTTTTGTGCTTCAAATGCTTTTACATTTGTGTCTGATGCTGTTTGCGCTTTGCCCTGTGGCAGGAGAAAGTTGCGAGCATAACCTGGTTTCACATCAACGATGTCGCCCATTTGGCCTAATTTCGCAATGCGTTCTAGAAGAATAACTTGCATGTCTCTCTCCTTAGTTCACGGAATAGGGCAATAGAGCCAAGAAGCGTGCACGTTTTATCGCGCGCGCTAATTCACGTTGTTTCTTGGCAGAAACAGCAGTGATGCGTGATGGAACAATTTTGCCACGCTCTGAGATATAGCGCTGTAGCAACTTTGTATCTTTATAATCGATCTTTGGTGCGTTCTCACCTGAGAATGGGCAGACCTTACGGCGGCGGAAAAATGGTTTATTTGCCATTGGTTAACATCCTTTCCTTACGCGCGGCGCTCACGGCGTTCGCCGCGGTCATCACGTTTTTGCATTTGAACGGATGGGCCCTCTTGGTGGGCGTCAACCTTTATTGTCATAACACGCATAACGTCCTCGTGCAGACGCATTAGGCGTTCCATTTCCTGAACCGCAGCTGCAGGGCTATCTGTGAGCATCATCGCGTAGTGACCCTTACGGTTTTTGTTGATTTTGTAGGCCATCGTTTTGACACCCCAGTATTCAGACTCAAGGACATTGCCGCCGTTATCTTTCAATACTGTTGAGAAGTGTTCAACCAGGCCTTCGGCTTGCGCGTTGGACAAGTCCTGACGCGAAATAAAGACATGCTCATAGAGGGGCATGTTGGCTCCAATCATAATAGGCGGGTTTCACAAGGTGGCGTTCTCCTTCTGCAACCACCCACGAGGGACACCGCAAGACACGTTTATTTTGCAGAAGTTGCGCCCTTTTACAGGATTTTAAGCAGAGATCAAGTTCTCAAAAAACGGCGCAGGGAAACAATTCCTAATATTTTCTTAGACTGGTCAACTTTTCGCCCCATTCAATTTCTAAATCTGATCAAAGGTAAGGGAGCAGCGAGATAACATTGAGCGGCACGACAGAACGTCAAACCTCCGAAGATGTGGTACTTAAAGGCGAAGATTGGATCTTCAAGGGCCTTTTAGCGTGGGCGCTTTTTCTATCCATTTTTTGTGTTTGAGGGCCGTTTTCTCATGCATCCGGCACTCGCACTTTTGTGATCAAACTCAACGCCTCCACCGTTTTGCTGATCGCGGGCGCAGGGTTGCTCGCTGCTCGAAAGGACTGACACCCTTTAATGTGCCGATTTGCGCCAAATATTTAATTTAACTTGCAGTATTCAATAAATTTCAGTTCACTAAACCCCAACGCAATATAAGCTGAGGGAGCGTGCCGCGATGGCAAAGTCATATTTAAGTTCTGATTTGAAATTAGAAGGGGATATCAAATCCCAGGGCGACATTGAAATTGATGGCGCGGTGAAGGGCCAAGTGGCAGCAAAAACTGTGAATGTTTTGGGTGCTGGTTTGGTCGATGGATCGGTTTCATCTGACTCCCTTGCTGTAGAGGGTAAGGTTGATGGGAGTGTGAACACCAATGACCTGGCCATCGCTGCAACTGGACAGATTAAGGCTGATGTTGTTTATCAATCCATCGCGACAGCCAAAGGTGCCAAGGTGGAAGGCACACTGAAAACGAAGTAATTTGACGGTTATCGTCCGAATTAAGAAAGGGCCGCGATTTTCCGGCCCTTTGTTCATTTAGGGTGCGCGGCGACGTCTGCGGCGTCCTCCATCTTCTTCTACACCACCCCCTGAATTAAAGTTTAGATTGGGCAGGGTTACGATGCTGCGCAATTCGGGAAAAGGATCGGTTTTGTGCGGAATTGCGTTGGCTGCGACAAAATGATCTTGGAATTTTGGCTCAATCGCGGTTTCCACCTTGGTGATTTGGCCGACCACCCGTTCAATTTCGCGCCGTGATTCCACATTACACAGAGCAATCCGTGCACCCGTTCCCGCGGCGTTTCCTGCGGAAAAAACCTTATCTAATGGAACATCTGGGATCATGCCCAAAACCATTGCATGTTTGCTGGAAATATGTGCACCAAACGCCCCCGCCAATACCACACGATCAACGCGGTCAACCCCCATATCGTCCATCAATAGACGCGCACCCGCATAAAGAGCGGATTTCGCCAGCTGGATTGCGCGAATATCGCCCTGAGTGACAGTGATCCTTGGCCCACCATCGGCGGTACCATCATAGACCAAATAGGAATGCGTGCGCCCCTCTGGAATGCTGCGCGCAGTGCCTGTCGCCTCGGCCGATCCTATTAGGCCGTTCTCATCCATCAATCCCGCGATACGCAATTCTGCGACCGCCTCGATAATCCCTGACCCACAGATGCCTGTGATGCCAGAGACTGCGGTTGCTTCGGCGAAACCTTCTTCGTCTGACCAAATATCACTGCCGATCACGCGAAACCGCGGCTCTTTGGTGACAGGGTTGATTTCGATCCGTTCAATTGCACCTGGTGCCGCGCGTTGACCCGAACTGATTTGCGCCCCTTCAAATGCGGGACCTGTGGGCGAAGAACAGGCCAAAACGCGCGATGTGTTCCCCAGAAGGATTTCGGCGTTTGTTCCAACATCCACGATCAACACCAAATCATCTGATTTTCCGGGTTCTTCGGACAATGCAACCGCCGCAGCATCCGCGCCGACGTGCCCTGCTATACAGGGCAGAACATAGATCTGCGCAGATTTTGCGATGTTGATAAGTTCCAGATCATAGGCTTGAAGTATCACGGATTCAGATGTGGCCAAGGCAAACGGCGCCTGACCCAATTCAACTGGATCAATGCCCAATAACAAATGGTGCATCACTGGGTTGCAGACAAAGACGACCTCGAAAATCAGGTTGGGATCAATTTCCGCCTCTTTGGCGATATCCTCGGCCAATGTATTGATCGCATCGCGCACGGCACGCGTCATTTCGCTGTCCCCACCTGGGTTCATCATGGAATAGCTGACGCGGCTCATCAAATCTTCACCAAATCGGATTTGCGGGTTCATCACACCTGCGCTTGCAACGACTTCGCCCGTGGTTAAATCGGTCAGGTGCGCGGCTACTGTGGTTGAGCCAAGATCGATTGCCAAACCGTATAGCCCACCTTCGTGTAGCCCTGACCAGACATCCAAAATGCGGGCCTTATCAGTTTTATGATCCCGGTAAACTGCCACGGACGCTTGCCAATTTCCCTTGCGCAAACGCGGCTGTAATTTGGTCAGCACACCCAAGTCGCACGTCACATTGTCAATGTCCCACTGATCTTTCAACGCCTGAGCCAAACGTTCCAGATCGCCTGTGGGTTTGTGCATGTCAGGTTCTTCAATCTCAACAAAATAGAGCTTTGTTGCAGGGTCCATTTCGATAACGCGCGCGCTGGCGGCTTTGCGGACAACCTGTTTGTGCACTTGGCTTTCGGGGGGCACGTCAATCACAATGTCGCCTTGGACAGTTGCCTGACATCCCAAACGGCGCCCCGGCTTCAGGCCGCGTTTTTGGTCGTAGCGTTCTTCTACCGTATTCCACTCTGATAGGGCATTATCCCCAACACTCACTCCGTGTTTCGGAAATTCCCCATAAGACGGGGTGATTTGGCATTTGCTGCAAATGCCACGTCCGCCACAGACTGAATCCAAATCCACGCCCAGTTGACGTGCGGCGGTCAAAACGGGAGTTCCAATGGGAAAATGTCCGCGCTTGCCAGACGGGGTAAAAACAACCAAGGGATCGTTTTGCATGTAATGTCCTATCGCTACGAATTTTTGCAGAACATAATGCAATTTAAAAAGACAGAAAGCCTTCAATCGTCATAAAATGGCACGAGGACGGCATTATCTGCAGGCAGTAATGTTTTTTTGATGTTTTTCTGGCCGTTTCGAAAAAGGCATCTGGATCATCAGGTTAAATCCTTTGACCAAATTGAGATTTGGCGTGCCGGAGGATTTCACTTAGTTAGGCACTTTGAATATCACAAAAACTTACGCGGAAAGAAAATAGTAAACATACCAAATCCAAACGGGATCACGAGAAGGCGCACGGCGGACGAGGGTAGGGCCTTGGCGATCGGGGTGTCCTCGTAGCCTCCGATGGTGGCTGCGATGGCCATCACAATTGCCTCCGGCCAATGGACAAATCCGCAAAGGGCAAAGGCTAGAACCGAAATGGCAGAGAGAGCAAAGGTTAACCAGTTTTCCAATGCGTTCAATTGATCAATGTTGCTCACGCTCCACATGGAAAATAAGCAATGTACCGCCACCGGCAATCGCGTTCAAAACCCCCGCACCGACTGTTGCAGCAATAAAAATGGTCCAGTCTACAGCTCTACTTTTTTGCGTGGAAGATAAATCCGAGTGTATTGAGCAGGATTTGCGCTGCAAGGATCGACGTGGATCCCGTTGGATCGTAGTCTGGAGCAACTTCAACCAAATCGATGCCAGCAACCTCATGGCGCTGGGCCACTGCCTGCATCATCTCCAATACATCATAGTAAAGAAACCCACCGTGGCTGGGCGTTCCCGTTCCGGGTGCGATTGATGGGCAGAACGCGTCAATGTCGATGGTGATATAGACCCGCGCACCTACGGGTATGCGATCTATGACGCCTTTTGGACTCAAGGCACGCGCTTGGCGCACACTCACGATATCAGACCCACGGCTGCGCGCATCATCGTATCCCTCTTTTGCGGTCGAACTCACGTTTCGAATGCCCACTTGGGTCATTCCTGTAACATAGGATTTTTCCGCTGCACGCCGCATGGGGTTCCCGTGACCATAGCGCACGCCGTGCCGTTCATCCACGAAATCCAGATGAGCATCGATTTGTAGGATATGAATATCGCCTTGATCATCAAATGCATTGATGCATGGTATATTGATTGAATGATCGCCCCCAATCGTGACGGGCAGAGCGCCAGCTGCTAATGCTGCTCGAACGCCAGTCTCGATATTTGCGTGGCTTTTCATTGTGTCCGTATGAATTATATCCGCATCACCCATGTCAATCATGCGCACTGAACCAGGCAGATAGGTTGAGTCATCCTCGTGATCGTAGGCGCCGGCATGGCCAAAGCTAAATAGGGTAGAGGCCTCGCGTACAGATCGTGGACCAAATCGCGCACCCGAGCGCCACTGTGTTCCTGCATCAAAAGGTGCACCCAGAATTGCGATATCTGCATCAATGGTTGACCAGTCTTCGACATAGGGGCGTTTGCCAAAGGTCGAAATGCCAACAAATGGCAAATTCAATCGACCTGTTTCATATCCATGATCACTCACGCGCTCTCTCCCTCTGTCGTTTTTATCAGTTAACCGAGAACGGGCAGAAAGGAAAAGCCCGAATGCGACAAGAATGGGCCTTTTCAAATAGGGGGAAACGTGAAATAGAGACGTGCCAAGTGTTCCCTGCCCAAAAAGGATTTTCCATGCAGATTCGCGAGGCTCTAACCTTTGATGATGTTTTACTTGTACCCGGTGCGTCCAACGTACTGCCAAACACGGCGGATACACGCACACGCGTTACCCAATCTATTGCACTGAACATACCCTTGCTGAGTTCGGCTATGGACACAGTGACCGAGGCGCGCATGGCTATCACCATGGCCCAAGCAGGGGGTATGGGTGTTTTGCACCGCAACCTAACGATAGAGGAACAGGCCCAGCAAGTGCGCCGCGTCAAACGATTTGAAAGTGGGATCGTTTATAACCCAATCACATTACGTGCGGATGAAACCTTGGCGGATGCCAATGCACTTCGCGAACTTTACAACGTGTCTGGGTTTCCAGTTGTAGATAAGGCGGGCCGTGTTGTGGGGATTGTCACAAACCGTGATATGCGTTTTGCCACAGCGGAGGACACACCTGTTCATGTTATGATGAGTTCTGAAAACCTTGCTATCTTGCATGAACCCGCAGATCGCCAAGAGGCGATCAGCCTGATGAAGGCGCGCCGTATTGAAAAACTTCTTGTCACCGATGCAGAGGGTAAGTTGACAGGGCTGCTGACACTAAAGGACACGGAACAATCCGTTCTGAACCCAACCGCCTGTAAGGATGAATTAGGGCGCCTGCGCGTTGCAGCGGCATCAACCGTTGGGGATGCAGGGTTTGAACGATCCGAGGCATTGATTGACGCAGGTGTTGATATGGTTGTGATTGACACGGCGCATGGCCACTCAGAAGGGGTAGCGCACGCCGTTGAGCGGATCAAAAAATTATCCAACACGGTTCAGGTTGTTGCAGGGAACGTTGCCACAGCCGAAGCGACCAAGACGCTGATTGGTGCGGGTGCAGATGCAGTGAAGGTTGGGATTGGTCCGGGATCAATCTGTACTACACGCATGGTTGCGGGCGTGGGTGTTCCGCAATTAACTGCGATCAATGATTGTGCCTCGGCTGCAGGGAATGTTCCCATTATCGCGGATGGTGGCATCAAGTTTTCTGGTGATTTCGCTAAGGCTATTGCTGCAGGTGCCTCTTGTGCCATGGTTGGCTCCATGATTGCTGGTACCGATGAATCCCCCGGCGAAGTTATCCTCTATCAGGGCCGCTCGTTTAAGGCCTATCGCGGTATGGGTAGCCTAGGTGCGATGGCGCGCGGATCTGCTGATCGCTATTTCCAAAAGGATGCTGCCAGCGATAAATTGGTTCCTGAAGGGATCGAAGGTCAGGTTCCTTATAAAGGATCCGCGGGGGCCGTTATTCACCAAATGGTTGGCGGTTTGCGCGCGGCTATGGGGTATACGGGCTGTGCAACTGTCGACGAAATGCGCAAAAATTGCCAATTTGTCAAAATCACAGGCGCAGGTTTGAAAGAAAGCCATGTGCATGACGTTCAAATCACCCGTGAAAGCCCCAATTACCGGATCATGTAATGACCCCTGCCGCACGAGTTTCTGCCGCCATTGAAATTTTGGATGCGGTGCTGGATGGGGCGCGTGCGGAAACGGCGCTGACGCGCTGGGGACGGGTCAATCGCTATGCGGGGTCAAAAGACCGCGCGGCGATCCGTGATCATGTCTTTGATGCGTTGCGCCAGCGTGATAGTGCTCTGAGCAGAGTAGGGGGCGCACGTACGGGACGATCCTTAATGCTGGGTATCCTTCATGTGCAGGGTGTTGATTTGGACGCAATCTTTAGCGATGCCCGATACGCGCCTGTCCCACTCAGTGCAGATGAAGGTCGCTTTAAAACACCAACAACTGATTGGTTAAATTGTGACATTTCCGAATGGTTGTGGCCGCATTGGTGTCACAGCCTTGGAGATCAGGCCATTTCGATTGCTAAAGTATTACAGCAGCGCGCGCCAGTATTTTTGCGGGTCAATTTATTGAAAGCGACGGTTGATCAGGCATGCGCATCCCTTTCTGAGGCAGGATATGACGTAACACCGCATCCTGAGGTGTCAACAGCTCTTCGCGTAACGGGCCGAACGGCGGGTTTACAGGCGACCGAAGCCTTCTTAAATGGTTTGATCGAATTGCAGGATGCGAGTAGTCAGGCCTCTGTCGCGCTGCTTGATCCCAAACATAATGGCCTTGTCCTTGATTATTGTGCGGGGGGCGGTGGAAAATCACTCGCTCTTGCCGCGTGGCTGGGTGGAAGCGTTCACGCACATGATGTTAATCTCCGCCGTATGGTGGATTTGCCCGGACGTGCAGAGCGTGCGAATGCAGCAATTTCGATTCGGACGAAAGATCAGTTCGCACCAGAATATGGCGTGGTTTTCTGTGATGTGCCCTGTTCTGGATCGGGCAGCTGGCGACGCGATCCAGAGGGAAAATGGGCATTGACCCAAGACCAATTGGATGCACTGATCACAACACAGCGCGAGATATTATCCGATGTCGCGAAGTTGGTCGCACCAGATGGCCGTTTGGTTTACGCAACCTGCAGTGTTCTGACCTGTGAAAATCAAGATCAAATCGATTGGTTTACGGCCCAAAACCCTACATGGCGGGTTGAAATACAAAATCAATGGATCCCATCTGTGCATGGTGACGGTTTTTTTGCATCAGTCTTGGCACAGCCATAAATAGTGTAAATTCTGCAAATTGCCTCTTATTTCTAAATTTCTCGATAACCAGTTGATGTTTCCTTTTTTGGTCAGCAGAATAAAAAAATTGGTTTGGGAATGGATAGTTCTTCTTTGGATTATCTTCCATCAAATTTGTGCCTTAACCTAATCAGATCGTGCGGAATATTTCATGACGGACAATATGGATCGCGTCGTGCTGGTGAACCTATCCATTTAGTGTCCGAAATCAAAATAGATCAGGGAAACCCTGCAAACGGTTTTAAACAGCTGCTTTGAAACTCACATGCTTCACTGTCGCGTCTGTGGCGGATGATGGTTGAACAATCGCATGTGTCAGAAATCGTTTGAGACGACAGATACAGTTGCCCATCCAATCCAACGGGTGGCGAACGATTCCATAGGGGGCGAATAGCCCATCTGACGAATTCTCTACTACTTTGCGAATTTGACGCTGATATTTCCTCAGATTTATGTGTTTAACTCCGGACAGGGCGCTACACATGATGAATGTTTGGAGTTCTTACGCGGCCTGCAAACTCGTCTATACTGCCTTGGGCGCAGACTAGATTAAATATTTTTCGTAATAAAAACAGTAATATAATCCTTGTTCACCAAATTATAAACAATTCACACAAAGATTTACAGAAATCAAATGAAGCTCATTTTATAAGAATTTTCTTGAAATGTTCTTTTTTAGACCCTAAAAAGAGAACAATAGAAGAACAAAATGCGCGATTGCCCTGTGCACATTGCTATGAAATAAGAAAGGCAAAGCAACATTATGGCAGATCTTCTTTCGATGACAGACAAGAAAAACGCAGACAAACAAAAAGCGCTGGAAAGCG
>Ga0181573_10004685_pt1 | contig 11547 bp, 8 predicted proteins | sample 101ome_25_FD_148643 | JGI IMG/M metagenome (GOLD analysis project Ga0181573, IMG submission 148643) | Coastal salt marsh microbial communities from the Groves Creek Marsh, Skidaway Island, Georgia - 101409BT metaG (spades assembly) | ecosystem: Environmental > Aquatic > Marine > Intertidal zone...
GCACGCCAACGGCCAGATGACTATACGCTCTATCAGTTCATGGATGACCTGAACGGCGCCGGTGTCATTCCCGTCTCCCTGATCAACTGGGAGCTGAACGGGGATGACTCCGAAATCCGGATGATGATGGACCGGTAGACTTCAGGGGCGGCCGGGAGTGCTCATTACTCTTCGAAGCGTCGGCTTTGACTCGGGCCAATGACCCAACGGAAAGACAGCATGCGGGGAATGGGGTCTGCGCCAAAGACCACCTTGTAATAGTCAGTGATATTCAGCTTCGCCCATCGCCCATCGCGCATTTGGAAGACAGCTGTACGATTGGGTTTGGCAGAAATGGTATGATTTGTGAAGTCATAATTGAACCAACGGGTCTCCGCATCCGTGGGTAACTCGGACGTGCCATCCTCACCTTCAGTATATCCTTCTTCCGGGGCGGCATCGACCGCATCAAACGTGACATCCAGCAATTGGGAGGGTCCATTGAATGTGACGGCCGTTCCCTTGAACGACACATCCCATGCCCCAAAACTGGCTTCCTGCTCTGAGACGACCCGGTTCTCGGAAAGGTTGTAGTAGACCCATCCATCACCAGATACATCAACGTGCTGGGCGAACTGGACATCCTGTGCAACAGTGGGAGCGATGGAGAGCAGGGTGCTCACGAGAAGGGCGAGTACTGTGCGCATGAACTTCAACCAGGGTGATGTTTGAATGGAATCGATACCTTTCGTCAACTGAAAACCGATATTCGAAAGTGATTTCGACACTCGGTCGTGCCCGTTCGAACCCGACTGAACCGACATGTTCCTCCCCAAGCGCTTCCTCCTGCTGAGTCTTCCTCTGATTCTTGCCGTATTCGCAGGGTGTGACGATCAGCAGCGTCAACCCAACTTCATCATCCTGTTTTCTGACGACGCGGGCTACGCAGACTTTGGATTCCAGGGGAGCCAGCTTATCCGTACACCGCACCTGGATCGCCTGGCGGAGAGTGGCGCCCGCTTTACCAACGGGTACGTGACGGCATCCGTATGCTCCCCCTCCCGGGCAGGGATGCTGACAGGGCGCTACCAGCAGCGCTTCGGGCATGAGCTCAATCTGCCCGGCGTTCCTGATCCCGCCGTGCCGGACTCCCTTCGCGGTTTGCCACTTTCAGAGCGAACCATTGCCGATTGGTTGTCCGATGGCGGTTATGCTACAGGCCTGATCGGAAAATGGCACCTCGGGCTCGAGGACCGCTTCCATCCGACGAAGCGCGGTTTCGACGAGTTCTTTGGCATGCGCAAAGGCAGTGGTCCCTATTACGCCGGGAGCAATGAGACCATCGAAAACGGAATGGACCCCGTGCACCCCGACTCTATCGGATATCTGACAGATGAATTCGGGGATCGTGCCGTTGCGTTCATAGACAAATACAGCGAAGAGCCCTTCTTCCTTTTTGTCTCCTTCACTACCCCCCACACGCCCATGCATGCCCGGGAGGACCTGCTCCCTGCAGAACTGCCGCGGTTTGAAACCGGGGTCAGAGCACGCTACAGCGCCATGATGCAGTCGCTGGATGACAACGTTGGTCGTATAGTGGAAGCGTTGGAGGCGCGAGGTCTGAGGGAGAACACGCTGATATTCTTTGCCAACGATAATGGCGGTGCCATGCCTTTCAATGGCTCGTTGAACGCGCCGCTTCGCGGCGCTAAAGGAACCGCCCTGGAAGGGGGTAATCGTGTGCCCTTCCTCATGTCGTGGCCTGGACATATCCCTCCAGGAAGCGTCATCGACGATCCCGTCATAACGTTAGATGTCCTACCGACCTTCCTGTCCGCGGCTGGACTGACACTACCCGGGGACCGATCACTTGATGGTGTAGATCTGATGCCCCACATGATGGGTCACACGGACGGTGCACCACACGACACCTTGTTCTGGAAGATGCAGTGGGGAGCGGCCGTGCGTGCCGGGGACTGGAAACTGGTCCGAACGCCAGATGGCGAACACTGGTTATTCAATCTGCACGAGGACGTCTCGGAGTCCAACGACCTGAGCGCGTTGCACCCGGACAAGGTAGCTTCGCTACGCCAGGCATTGGAAGCGTGGGAATCCACCCACCCGTCACCCATTTGGCTCATCAACGATGCGTGGCATGCCCGTACGCTGGAGAGGTACGACCAAACCGTTGTTGACGGATTTGTCCGAAAGTGAGCGCTATGCCTCTTCCGAGCCCCACATTGCCATTTGGTGTGCATCGTGATAGTGATGGATCAACTGCCCCCAATCGAAATGTTGGGCGAAGTTCTCCGCCCGGTTTCGCTGCGCAATGCGCTGGCGCTGGCTTTGTTGGCAGAACTTGAACATCATGTCGGCCAATTGCGCTACGGATTCTTCCCGGGGCTTGCCTTTTCGATCCACCACATACAACCCGGCCCGCTGATGTAATCGGCGATATTCTGCAGCATACGCACCAAAACCGGCCAGATCGGAGCTGATGGCTGGAATGCCGAGCGCAAGGGTTTCGAGCGGTGTGTATCCCCAAGGCTCGTAGGACGAGGGAAACACGCCCAGGTGACATCCGCGGATCAACTCCTCGTACTCCATTCCGAAGAGTGGACTGGTTGAGTTCACGAAGTCGGGGTGATAGACAATTTTGACCTTGTCGTGCGCGTTGTTGAACATCTTCAACTCACGCAGCTTGTTCAATACTTCGTCTGATGCGTCATCGACCACATCGTGGGTAACGATGGGCGGGAGCCAATTCCGGTTCCACGCCTGCTGGGCGCGACGGATGCGCAATCGCCAGTAGTCGGAGACCATGTCATTGAGATCCAGCGGACCACCGGTGGCCAGCTTTTCAGCCAGGTGCTTGCGGACCTCATCCGTCACACTGCGCGCAATGACCTTGAATTCCCTGAACATGTTGGCATACTCCAGGGAATGCACCGCAATGCTGTGGGTAGGCTTTTTAGTGATGAGAAGGAAGATGACCGTCTTGGTGGACTTTGAGGACACGAGTAGTGTATTCAGCCGTGAAAGCGCCTCGAGGGTCATGTCCATCCCCTTGTTCTTGAACTCAAAGCGACCCGAAGTGAAAAAATACAGGGTCTGCTCGAGGTCAAAACTGTACGAGGGAAAGAAGTACCCCATCGTAAAATCATGGAGCTTGGAACGGTTTTCCGCATGGCGCTGCTGCAGATAATGCAGTGCCTGGAAGCGTTTGGTGTTCAGACCATTTGGCAAGAGCACGTCCGGACGGCGCCCCAACAGGTGGATGCACTCCTGACCCGTCAGGCTGGATACTGTCGTGAAGACATCTGAACCCAGGGCAGCAGCCTTTTCCAGTCCATGCTGCGCTGCTATACCGTATTCATGGGCTGCAGCTTCGGCGTCAAACTCGGGAAGGCGGCTGTAGAACCGGTCATGGTTCATGGCCAGGTAACGCCCAATCAAGGTGGCATGAGTGGTGAAAACTGTTTTTCCCTCCCACCCTGCCTCTTTCATCAGGGGGAGCGCTACGGCTGCCATCCACTCGTGAAAATGGGTAAGCACGTTCGACGGTCCTTGCTCAACGCCCAGATGGGTCAACCATTTTTCAATCCCGACAGAAAGCGCGACCACATCCATCACAAGGTCATCATGTCGTGGAATTTCAATGGACAGCAATGTTTCTACCCGTACCGCCTGGGCCTCGGCGTCTTTACGTAACGGTTCCAAATCAAGCAAGATCGCTCGTGGTCGACCGGATACCTGCCAACGACCTACCCGGACGCCATAGCCTTCACTCCGCATGACCTCTGCAGCCGCATCAACGGCATCTCCGAGAACCTCATCTTCGAATTCTATGGCTGCTTGGGATGCGTTCAGGGGGCCCAAAAGACAATACTGATCACCCCACTCCTCTACCATTTCCGGTGCTTTCGAACGCAGCACGGTGTAGATACCGCCCACCTTGTTGCACACTTCCCAGCCTGCTTCAATCAGATAGGTCGCTGATGATCGGATTTTCCCCATGACTAGGCCTGATCTCTTTGCTCGAATGAATCGAAGACATGAATCGCAACATCCAAATCTACAGAGGTATACCCGATGGGTGCTTCCAGGATTCTGACAATCGTACGCAGCGTATTCATGGTTTCGCAACAGGAACGCCGTAACGAGAAAGCGGACCAACCCATCACAAAAGCGTCACCTTTCACGTCGGGCGTCCTCCGGTATACATCATGTCCCATCTCCCCTCCTTGCCCGTCTTGAGCGTACGGGACCTCGTCAAGACCTACCGGGAAGGGTCTGTGGATCGGACTGTGCTGCAGGGACTCTCGTTCGACATCAGGAAGGGCGAACTGGTGGTACTCCTGGGACGCAGTGGTTCAGGCAAAAGCACCCTGCTGAACCTGATCAGCGGAATGGATGCGCCAACATCCGGCAGCATCCGCTTCAGGGACACCGAGCTGACAAAACTGTCCGAAACCGAGCGCACCCTGTTCCGGCGGCATGCCATCGGTATCATCTTCCAGTCCTTCAACCTGATTCCCACCCTCAAGGTGGAAGAGAACATCCTGCTCCCCCTCGAACTCGGTGGGAAGCTGGATAAGGACAAGCGTCAGAGAGCGCTGGCGGTCCTTGAAGAAGTCGGCCTGGCCGATCGTGCTGGAAGCTTTCCGGACCTGCTTTCCGGGGGCGAGCAGCAGCGGGTTGCCATTGCACGCGCCCTGGCCCACGACCCGCTGCTCATCCTGGCAGATGAGCCGACCGGCAATCTTGATTTCAAAACAGCCGGGCTGGTCATGGACATCCTCGAACGCATCGTCCACGACAAGGAGCGGACCATGCTCATTGCCACCCATGACAGGGATATCATTGGTCTGGCCGATCGGGTATTCGAGTTGCAGGAGGGTATTCTCAGAGAAGTTTCTCCAGCCGAACCCGCCCATTGAGTGCCTGATGGTCAAGAAGCCCATGAATCATCCGTCGCGTGCTCCTCTTTGGCCCGGCCGGCTTCTTCGAAGAAGCAGCCGTAGATACCTGCGTCGTCACCCACTGCTCATGGCACTGTCCATCGTGGGCGTGGCGCTTGGCGTTGCTGTGGTGGTAGGCATCGACCTGGCTAATACGAGCGCCCGCACGGCCTTCACGCTCTCTACGGAAACGGTAGCTGGGTGCGCTACCCATTCGCTCGAGGCCAGCAGCGGAACGCTTCCGGATTCCGTGTACCGCATCATCAAGGTGGATGAGGGATTCCGTGATGCTGCTCCCGTGATCGAAGGCTCCGTGCGTATTGGAGAAGTGGACGGACCGGTGGTTCAGGTCCTGGGTGTAGACCCTTTGGCCGAAGATCCCTTCCGCTCCTTTACCGGCGGCCCGGATGGCGGCATCGATCTGGGCCGTTTTATGGGCCGCTCGCCCGGCGTACTGGTGGCCGCCGCAACGGCGGAGCGTCTGAACCTGCCTGAGGAGGGTCGTTTCAGTGCTCGGCACGAGGGACAACACGTTGATTTAGAGGTGGAGGCCCTCCTTCCTGTCGACTCCGACCTCGATGCCGCCTCGCTGGAAAACCTGATCGTCGTGGACATCGCCACGGCGCAACGGGTCTTGACGATGCAGGGACAGCTCTCGCGCGTGGATCTCATACTGCCTGAAGGAACGGAAGCCGCATTCCGCGCCAATCACATGCGAGGGTTGCCGGACAATGTGACGTTGGAGCAATCCGCCGGACGCTCGGATACGCTCGCGCAGATGACCGAGGCCTTTTCGCTGAACCTGACAGCCATGAGCCTGCTGGCATTGGTCGTCGGGATGTTCCTGATTTACAATACCATGACGTTTTCGGTCGTGCAGCGGCGCCCGCTCCTGGGTCGGCTTCGGGCTGTGGGTGTCACGCGGCGGGAAATGTACTGGATGATCATCTCTGAAGCCCTGCTCGTCGGTCTAGCGGGATCCATTCTGGGTGTGGTCGGTGGCCTGGCACTGGGGAATGTATTGGTCGGCCTCGTTACACAGACCATCAACGATTTGTACTTCGTGGTGCGTATCCGGGACCTCGATGTCTCAGCGTGGTCCATCGGCAAAGGGCTGGCCATCGGCATTGGAAGCACTATCCTCTCTACCCTCCCGCCGGCCCGTGAGGCCACCCGCACGGCGCCCAGCATGGTCCTGAAGCGTTCCGCAACAGAGACCAGCACCCTGCATGCCTTGCCGCGTCTGGTGGTTTCGGGTGTTGTTCTGGCAGTGGCAGGCGTGGGCATCCTCTGGCTCTCTGGAAAAAGTATAGCATGGAGCTACGGCGGCATCCTGGCCATCATCCTGGCCTTTGCCTGCTGGATTCCGCCCATCGTTCTCTTGGGCGCCCGCGCGCTTCGTCCCGTTCTTGGGCGGGTATTCGGGATCATTGGGCGCATGGGCGCCTCGGGTATTGAACAGTCGTTGAGCAGGTCGGCGGTAGCCGTTGCAGCCCTTACCATTGCTGTGGCTTCCACGACGGGTGTTGGCGTGATGGTGGACTCGTTCCGGACCACGGTCAACACCTGGCTGACCTACGCCCTGGAGGCGGACATCTACATCTCCCCGCCGGGCGATGTCTTCCGTCGCAACGATGCTACCATCACCGCCGAAGCCGAGCACTTCATTCGCTCCCGTCCGGACGTCGAAGCGGCCTACTCCGTGCGAACGGCCCGGGTACTGATTGATAACCAGGAAACAGACCTGATCGTAACCGAACCGCGTCCGCGCGAGCTTGAACCGGGTCGATACAAGGCTACGATGACCGGAGATTTCCGCCGTGCTATGCAGGAGAGTGATGTGGTGATGGTATCGGAGCCCTATGCCTTCCGCTACGGCACGAACGTCGGGGACTCGCTGCGCATCATGACATCGCACGGCCCCGTGGCTTTCCGTGTGGGAGCTATCTACTACGACTATGCCTCCGATCTGGGCGTGGTCCAGATGACGCGGGATCGCTACGACATCCATTTCGACGACCCGCGCGTGTCCGGTCTGGCAGTGTATGCCAGCGATGGGACTGATCTGGATGGCCTGATCCAGGATCTCCGCGAGGGTACGGCTCCCGTGCAAAGCCTCAACATCCGCTCGAACAGGGACTTGAGGCAGGCTTCGCTGGATGTATTCGACCAGACCTTTACCGTAACAACCGTACTTCGGCTCTTGGCTATCCTGGTCGCGTTTGTCGGCGTGTTGACCGCACTAATGGCCCTGCAGCTGGAGCGATCACGGGAATTGGCTGTGCTGCGGGCCAACGGCATGACGCCGGGACAGGTCGGTCGCATGATCACCCTGCAGACCTCATCGATGGGCCTGTTGGCAGGCCTTTTGTCCGTTCCGCTTGGCCTGGTCCTGGCCTGGCTTCTGATCTACGTCATCAATCAGCGATCGTTTGGCTGGACCCTGCAATTCGAAGTGGATGGTGTCATCCTGCTGCAAGCCATCCTGCTGGCTGTTGTAGCGGCGGCCCTCGCTGCCATGTACCCATCCCTCTCCATGAGCCAAACCAAGGCCAGCGAAGCCCTCCGAGAAGAATGAAGCACTCCTTTCTTTTCTCTTGTGTCCTCTCTGGGACGGCATTGCTGCTTTCCGGGCTGCTTTCCGGATGTAGTCGTGCCCCGGTCAATGAGCCCGTGGACGAACCCCTGGAGTTGGCAGCAGCCATGGGTGGTGACACGCTCGGCTATGCCCGCGCGGACGGGGTCACCCCCTTTGACTTTCCCTCAGACTATGGCGCCCATCCCGACTTCAAAACCGAATGGTGGTACTTCACAGGCAACCTGTTTTCGGATGATGAACGTCGATTCGGGTACGAGTTGACCCTTTTCCGATCAGCCATGGCGCCCCCGGACTCCCTCGATGCCGTTGAAGAAGGTTGGACAACGCGGCAATTGTACATGGGTCACTTTTCACTGGCTGATCCCGCAACGGGCACATTCCACGCCTTTGAGCGCTTCAGCAGGGGTGCAGCGGGATTGGCAGGTGCTGAATCCCCACCTTTCCGGATCTGGCTGAACGACTGGGACATGGCCAGCGTAGATGCATCCCGGGCTGATGAGCTGTTCCCATTGCGGCTTCAGTCTGAGGAGAATGGTGTGGCCATCGACCTGACATTGAACGCCATCAAGCCCATCGTGCTTCAAGGCGAGAAAGGGTGGGATCCGAAAGGCGCCGGAGCCGGCAACGCCAGCTACTACTATTCCTTTACCCGTTTGGAGACCGAGGGCACGGTTACCGTACCCGATGGATCCTTCGACGTGACCGGCCAGAGCTGGAAGGACCACGAGTGGAGTACGTCCGCACTGGGCCCTGATGAAATCGGCTGGGACTGGTTCGCCCTCCAACTCGATGACGGAAGGGAAATCATGTACTACCAGTTGCGCCGCGAGGACGGGACCATCAGCCCGTATACCGGAGGGTCATTGGTGGCTGCCGATGGGTCGAAACGCCACCTGTCCCCGGATGACGTGGAGCTTCGCGTCCTGGATCGATGGACAAGCAATGTGAGTGGTGCGGAGTACCCCGTCCGGTGGGAGCTTTCGTTGCCTGGCGAAGACCTCTCGTTGACCGTCGCTGCCGTCATGCCGAACCAGGAGCTGAATGTCTCGGTGCGCTACTGGGAAGGCGCGGTGGACATCTCTGGACAATCAGGAGATGACCCGCTCTCTGGCGTCGGATACGTCGAACTGACCGGGTACGATCGGGTCGCGAACGACAACTGATCGCTTGCAGCAGCGTCCATACTGAAAAAGGCTGGCTCTTCGGTTGAAGAGCCAGCCTTCATGCTGGTGCCCAGGAGAGGACTCGAACCTCCACGCCATTGCTGACACTAGCTCCTGAAGCTAGCGCGTCTACCAATTCCGCCACCTGGGCGCATCTGCGAATGACCACCCCAAGGCCGTCTACACAGGGCGGCAATGTTACTACACAAGCAGGTCATCGGTCAAGCCACTTTCCTGTTTTCGCACCCCCTTCACGCGTGGGCCAATAAAGAGGTCTCCCCCTCGAGCGCGTCATGCCGAGATACTGTGCGCCTTTCGTAGTTTAGGGGAATCCCGGATCTTCCTGCCGCGTCTGCACAAGACCCCAGAACCACATCGAGAACCCCATGCATCGTCTCCTCAGCTTCATTGCGCTGACCCTGTTACTGAATACGGCATCGGCACAGTCACAAATCTCCGAGCCACCTTCCTTTGAAGCCGTCTTTACAGAAGACGCCCCGCGCGTTGACGGTCATCTCGATGATGCCATCTGGGACCGGGTGCAGCCCATGGACGACTTTGTCCAACGCTGGCCCAACGAGGGTGCTGAGCCCACCGAATACAGTTGGGCCAAGGTAGCCTACGACCGCGACAACCTGTATTTCGCGTTCAATTTCACGGACAAGGAGCCTCACCTCATCCGCGCAAAGAACATGGAACGCGGTGGACGCAACGACCGGGACGATCATGCCTATATCGGCATCGATACGTTCCTCGATGGTCGCAATGCCTTCCTGTTCGAAATGAACGCACTTGGCACGCAGGACGACGCATTGATTGCCGATGAGCACATGACCATCGACTCCTATTCTTGGGATGCCGTGTTCGAGAGCGAAACGCAGATAACGGACAAGGGCTGGACCATGGAGGTGCGCATCCCCTTCCGCCAGCTTCGCTTCCCCGAAGGTGATGAACTGACTTTCGGCCTGTTCATGCGCCGCACCGTCAACCGTAAGAACGAAATCCAGAACTGGCCCCTCGTCCCCCTTTCCTACGGTAGCGGCTACTCGGACGATATGAAGACGGTATCCCGCTATGGACGCCTGACAGGTATCAAGAATATCCGCCGGGGCAAGAACATCGAGTTCAAACCCTACATCATCACCGGAGCGCAGACAGTGCGCCCAGATTTGACGGTAGATACGAAGGTAAACGACAGCAGCTTCGATGCCGGGTTCGACGTCAAGTACGGCATCACATCCAACCTGACGCTGGACTTCACTGTCAATACGGATTTCGCGCAAGTCGAAGCAGACAACGCGCAGCTCAATCTGACCCGTTTTTCACTTTTCTTCCCTGAGAAGAGGGAGTTCTTCCTCGAACGATCCGGCATCTTCGAGCACGGGGACTCCCGCCGCACACAAACCTTCTTCTCCCGCCGTATCGGCTTGACCGAGTCCATCCTGGCCGGTGGTCGCATTACCGGACAGATCGGGCGCCTGAACGTCGGCCTCATCGGCATTGAAACCGGTCCGGATGAAGGCAACATCGGTGAGAAGCTTGGTCGTATTGGCGGCAAGCGCTCGGCCAATAACGCCGTGGCCCGCGTCCAGACCAACTTTGGACGGCGCGGATCCGCTGGCGTAATCGTGACGAGCTACGAGCGGGGGGATGAATGGAACCGCGCCCTGGGATTTGATATCGCGCAGCGCTTCGGTTCGGCCTCCAGTGCCGACGTGTGGTTCACGAATGTCTCAGATGCAAACCCGAACAACGAGGATTGGGCAGGAAGCGCATCGGTGAGTTTGCGTAATGACATCTATGGCGCATCACTCTCCTATACCAGCGTCGGCGAGAATTACCGGCCGGCCCTTGGCTTCGTGCGCCGTCGTGACATGCGTCAGACCATCGGTACAGTCACCTATTCCCCGTTCTTCAGCACCGGTCCGTTCCGCCAGATGACGACCCACGTCATGGGGATCCACACGAACGGCCAGGATGGCGAACTGCAGTCGTGGGAAATCGACCCTTCAATCGGCTTCACTTCTCAGGCGCGCATGTCCCTCCGACTCTCCGGATCGCATCAGTTCGACCGGCTGGAGGGCTCCTTCTTCATTCGCCCAGACGCCGAAATCGTGGCTGATGATTATACCTTTACACGTTTGGGTGCCCGTTTCAACACGGACCCGGGAAAAAGACTATCCGGTGGGGCCAACTTTGAAACAGGGGGCTTCTACGGTGGCAATCGTTTTGACTGGGGGCTTCAGGCCGGATGGAGACAGTCGAAGCACCTCACGCTGGGTGCAAACCTCAGGAAAAGCGATGTGGACCTTCCCATCCCGGGTGGCGAATTCAGTGCGACGACTGCTTCGGTGGATATTCTTGCCAGTGTGAGCCGGAAGCTCTTTGCCAAGGCCCTCATCCAGTACGACAACTTCTCACGGGATATCAATGCCAACATCCGCATCAACTGGATCCACACGCCGGGATCGGACCTGTTCCTCGTGCTGAATACGTCGTGGCATGCCACGGGCGACAACGAAATGTTGTTTGATCCACGCGCCAGCTACCTGATGAACAGTACGGTGGGTGTGGCCAAGCTGACCTACCTTTTCCTCTTCTGATCAAGGCGGGTATCGTGTCAATGCAGCCTTATGAAACAGGATCTGTAGGCATCCCGGAGCGGCTCAGGGATCTTTTCCCTGGTTGAAGTTGAAAAGGGCGCAAAGAGGCTTGTCCTGCATCGAGGATCGTCCTATCTTTGCGCCCGCTTCCGCTGTTACGAAGCACACTCCTCGGTAGCTCAGCGGTAGAGCATGCGGCTGTTAACCGCAGGGTCGTAGGTTCGAATCCTACCCGGGGAGCA
>Ga0181573_10004690_pt1 | contig 11543 bp, 1 predicted proteins | sample 101ome_25_FD_148643 | JGI IMG/M metagenome (GOLD analysis project Ga0181573, IMG submission 148643) | Coastal salt marsh microbial communities from the Groves Creek Marsh, Skidaway Island, Georgia - 101409BT metaG (spades assembly) | ecosystem: Environmental > Aquatic > Marine > Intertidal zone...
TTGTTTGACAAATAATCGTTCCACTGTGGAACAAAATCTTCTAACTTCTTTAGATTTCGTGTGTTTTTAACTTCCATGTTTGGAGTTTCCTGCTTGTTGAAATAGTCATTTTTCTGTTTTTTGCTGCCTTCCTGAAATATTTTTAACTCCAATGGTACTATTCTTTTACACCATACACTTAATATCTCAGTTGTGGTTATCTTTGGTCCTGCTACAAACACTGCTGGCTCAGAGTCTCCTGGCTCATAGTACTCCCTTTTTCCCTGTTGAAATAGATTATATGAATTTTGTAGCCATTTATAGTTTGCATCTAGTGATTCTAGTAATTTCCGATATTCTTCCTCACCAATACCTTGTTTCGTCTTTGGAAACAAACCCTCTGTAACCAGCAACCGCTGCATGACAGCCTGGGTCACGCGCGCAGCGCGCTCGGCGTGCGCATCTGTCGCAAGCTGCTGCATTGCGCAAAGGCAGATTCAACATTATCTTAAATAAACTCACTACATACTTCATCATCTCCTACTGTTTTCTCACGCCCGCCTAACGCGCATGTGCGCGAGCGGGATCGCGCTGAACGCAAGCTGCATGGTGATGAAGGCGAGCTGCAGCGGCTTGTATTTAAGGTTGTTTTAAATTCATTTTTGCCTACATTTTATTTGTAGGCCATGAGTTCAACTCTCTTGGAACCCCTGTACAAGGAGAAAAGGCAATGGTCTCGCCTCTTCGCAAATCTGGGCCTCAAACTCGCCCTGGAAATAGGGTGCTGGGGTCTTGTGGTACACAGTTTTGCAAGGCACGTGGCAACCCTGCCGTGCACCTCTCGCAACATCCCCTTCATTGTCTTCTCACAGACAGTGATCATGCGTGAGATCTACCTCTCCACCGAATGGTGGTGGATTACGTTTCTGCGGGTTCGATTCTTTCAAAAGAAGGAATCGGAAAGCAACGAGGAAGAAAAGAGGTAGAGGTGTTTGACCCTCTAATTCGAAGGTTTTTGACAGTTTAATTTGTTCAATAAACCTTAATTGTTGCTATTTTTTACACCCGCCTAACGCGCATGTGCGCGAGCGGGATCGCGCTAAACGCAAGCTGCATGGTGGTGAAGGCGAGCTGCAGCGGTAGCATAAGCACAGCGGGCAACACGTAGGCGGCCGCGCCTAGTGCGAGCGCAAGCGGCAGCGCGCGCCACGCTGAGGACAGCGCGCAGAAACGGTGAGCAGAAATCACATCCTCGTCGGCCTGTGTGTAGAGAATCTCGGCGCGGTACAGTGCAGCCGAAAGCGGGTAGAGCAACTGGCCCTCCTCCTGTGCGTATGGCCACGAGTCGCGCACGGTGGCGTGTGCGCCCGGGCACAGGCCCACCTCGCACACGCCCCACGCGAGCGGTCGCGCCCAGTCGGTGTACTCGTACGGGTACGCCGAGCACGGGATCACGCAGTTTTCTGCCGACACCGTAGGGTCGTCGATGCAGCCAGGGGTCGACTGCAGCGCGAGCGGCAGCGTGATGCGCGCGGGGAGCACCAGGTCAAACAGAGAAATCAGCTCGTCGCCCAGGCACACGGGCACCATCGGTGCACAGAGTGGTGAGATACCCATGCAGTAGTACCCAATCAGTGGGATGTAGATGATCGCAAAGAGCGTCCACGTGTACGGTACCCCCACAGAGGCAAGCAGCAGCGCCAGTACGTAGCCAGAAATCGCCACAAAGAGCGCGCCCACAAGCAGCGAGTAGCGGTTTCGCGAGCAGAACATGACCGAGTCGATGTCGCACACGAGCAGCTCCTGTGCCCACGTGGGCAGCGCATTCAGCCAGCGCCGCACTGCGCCGCGCGGGATGCGCAGGATGTCTACGCACAGCCACGTCGCGAAGCGGTCAATCCAGCTACGTTCCGTTGTGTCGGACGCTGTCGGGCCCTCTGGCCCGGCCACAGCGTCATTGAACGCCTCGACGAGCGACGTCGACGCGACGGGCACGGGTGGGCGCGTCGGTGAAAAATACCGCACGAGCAGCTCCACACTGCGCACAACCAGGTTGGCCAAACTCTCCACGGCGAAGCAATCCGCGTTCTCTTTCCAGACCAGTGAAATGGGTGGAAAGTTGAGCGGCGGCGCATACGCCGCATCGACGTCTGCGCCGAGAATCTGCGTTGCGCCGTCGCCCAGCGCGACCTTGGTGGAGTACGCCTGCACGGCCTCCAGCGTGTCTTCGAATGCAAGCAGCGTACGGGCGGCGCTGGCGTTCTTGTTTTGCGCTGGTTTGTCCCGCAGCAACTCGTTCGTTTCCTGGTCAAAGTTGTTGCCTGCATGCTCAAGCAGCTCCTCTGCCTGTTCCATGAGCCGCCCGAGCGCGCGCTCGCGTGAACCTGGCGGTGTGCCGGCACGCATCTCCGCAAGCAGCGCGTGCCGCGTGTGCGGGATGCGCAGCGTGGCGTTGAGCGCGGCTTCGAGCGGCGGCAGCGTCGTTGCGTTGCGGGCGCGTGACTCTGCAAAAAACTGCGCGCTCTGCTTTGCCGCGCCCAGCGCGACATGGATCAGCCGACGCAGCGTCCGGAGCGCGGCGCGCGCAGGCCTTGCGTACTCCGAGTGCAGCGCGACGTATGGGACCATGTGCGGCTGTCGCACCACGCGCAGCATCAGGTCCGTCTCTGCCAGTGCGTCGGCAAAGTCTGCTGCGCTGAGCAAAAAGGTGTCCGGTACGCTCAGGTTGAACGCCGCTTTCACATCGGCCCCAATCGCACGCCAGCGCACGCAGAGCCGCCGGCCCGTCGCGTCCGTCACGCCAGAAAGCGTTGCGTTGGGCGCCATCAGAGCGCGGCACAAATCCCCGTGTGCACGGCTCCAGTCCGCCTGCTCCGCGGCTGCCAACGCAGCCGGTGACACGTGGACCTCGCCGAACGTGACGTCGCGGCGCTGCGCGGTCGCTTCCGACTCGTCGTTGAGGAGCCGGCGCCCGACCGGCAGTCGCTCCAGTGCAACCACCATCGGGGCATACGACCATGCCGACGAGTACACCGTCATGCAATACGTCGTGGCAATATCGACCATGCTGCACGGCGCGGCCGCGAGCTCCGCGTACGACGCCGCGTACGCCGTGCTCGACCCCAAACTCGCCGCCAGCGTGGACGACATGGCGATGAGGCACAGTCGCGTGGGGTCTGGCACAATGCTCTGTCCGACTTCCGTTGCTGCACAGCTCTGGAACGGCTCCGCGCGCATCGGGCAGGCGCAGCGCGCGCCACCCACGGCGTCGATGCACATGGCCTCGGCCGCCACGCAGTCCACGCACGGCGTCGTGCCAAACCCAAGCGGGGAGAACGCGTCGTCCAGCATGTCGCACGTCGACGTCTCGTCTTGCACGCATTGCGCGTGCGAGATGCACGCGCTGCGCTCAATGCTCTGCACGCCGCACTTGCACTGCTTTCGCACAACGTCGCACCCGTAGCGCTGGAAGTCGGGCAGCAGCTGCATCGGGCACTCGTCGCACGCGACCAGCGTCCCTTTTGTGTCCAGCAGACACGAGTCGGACGCAGAGCACGACAAGCTGCCCACGTCACCCAGCGTGTTCACGTACGTGCTCCAGCAGCGCGTGGCCACGTCGACGCGCGCAATCGGCAGCGTGTGCTCGTCAAACGCGTACTCGCACTGCTGGATGGCGTCCTGGCGGTCGCAGGACGGCTCGCCAATGTCCCAGCCAAAGAACATGAGGGCGTCATAAATGGCGCTCGCAATGGGGCAATAAAGTCCCAGGTAGAACGTCTCCATGACCCAGTTTTGTGCATGGCAAAGCGCCACCAGCATCTGCTCGATCCATTCCCCAATGCCAGAACCGAGCAGCCACTGCATGATGAGATCCACCCACACGGTAAGCATCGTCCCAAGTTCCGCCATGAACAGCCCCCAGTAGACCGACATCGACGACAAAATCTCCTCGTATTCTGATGAACCCGTGAGTGGTGGCAGAATCATGCGCACCGCCTGCAGGAACGTCATGGCCAAAAAGTAGCCCGCGCGCACAAATGCCCCACAGAACGCGCGCGCTGTCTGCAGCACCTCCTTGAACCGCTGCAGCACCGTCGCCGGACAGTGCACAATGAGCGCCGCGTTCTGCTCACGCAGCTCGGCGGAACGCGCACTGGCCTCGTCTACGCATGCCCCTTTGTCGATGTAGTCGTAAAAGTCGCGCACCGTGTAGCGTACAAACTGGTTGTTGCTGAGCGAGAACAGGCTCGGCTGGTAGAAGAACTGCTCGCGGAAGCATGCGCCTGCTGCAAAGCAGTTTGACTCAAACACCATGGAGCGCGCCGCCTGCACGCCGCGGCACAGCTTCGACAGTGCCGCGTTCAGGTCGCACACGTTCATCTCCTGCACAAGGCGGTCCTGCTCAAGCGCCACCTCGGTGAACGCATCCGTGGTGGCGGCAAACCGTGTCGCCGGGTTCATCCACAGGTCTTTGTCCACCGTCCCCTGGCAGCGCATTTCGTTTGTCTCTGCGTTCGCGCACTTTTCCTCACATACACCTGTCGCAGGCTCGCAAACCTGCTCGCACTGCGGGTCAGGCAGCGCGCAGAAGAGCCACGGCTCGTTCCACAGCGCCCCCTCTGCACCCGCAACCCCACGGTGCGCCTCTGCCGCCACCGCGTCGCCCGGCAGCTGCATCGTGTCCGCCAGTGTGCCGACGGTAGCTGTGCCCATCGCACTGGTGGCGTTCCAACTGCTGTTCAGCAGCTGTCGCGCGTCGCCCATGAGCGCGTCCCAGAACGCGCCGCGCACCCACATTGAGTGGTTCAGCGCGCTGTCCAGCGCCGCACAGCCCGCCCGCGGGTCCACCTCCGTCGCACAGAGGGCATCCGCGAGGTCGTCGCGCAGCCGCGCCGCGAGCCGCCGCTCCGCCGACACGCGGAACGGCTGGCCAATGCTCGACTCGGGCGCGATCGGAGAGCCGTCCCGCGCGTGGAACGTGGGCGGCGCCGAGCACTGCGAGCAGCGCCTGCGCAGCTTTGCAACAGACGCCGCCACAGATTCCGGCATCGCACGCGCCCGGCGTGGAAGCGCCAAGTCGACGCCTTCACACCGCAGCACGAGATGACTGTCGTTGCGGTGCAGCAGCGTGCACTCGGCGTCAGGCGCAGGCTGCGCGGGGTCGTGCTCTGCCAGCCTTCCCGTGTGGCACACACCGCCCTCGTCCAGCGTCGTAGGCGTGCTGCCGCTTGCAGGCACCCACGGCACCGACGTCCACCGGAACTCGTACGCGGGGAGACGGTTGAGCGTGTCGCACGGCGCCGCCCCCATCTGCCGTGGCAGCTGCGCCCCGTCGCGCAGCGCGCCCCCGGCATACGGCCAGTCGTGCTGCTCACGGCACGCGCCGCTCCCTGTCGGCGACGAACGCACCTCGCTCTTGTGCCAGGCGCCGTCGTGCAGCGCAGCGACCGTGCCCAGGAACGTGCACGTGCCGCCATCCACGCTCGCCAACCCCGCACACGCCGCGGGAGTCGCGCAGGCGCAGACGCCGTTCGGTGACGCGTACGTATACTTTGGCGCCCGCGACGCGGCGTTGGCGGCTTGCGTGGGGTGCACTGCCTGTGCGCCGTTGGCGGCGTGGAACGCTTTCTGTGCGCGACGCAGGTCCGGAAGCTCGGGCGCAAAGTCGCCGGCGTCGGTCGCAAGGAAACGCTGCTGCCGGAACGCACACGCCCAGTCCGTCCACGCCGACGCGCCCCCCTCTGGCGCGGAGAGCGTGGGCGTCGCGCGCCGCGACTCTGTCGCAGCGTCAAACTGCAGCCATTCGGTGCCCCGCGCATCCTGCGCTTCGGCCTCCTCGAGCGTCGCATGCGAGCCCACGTGCACGCTTTCGACCCGCATGCCCGTCTCGTCCACCAGCAGCCGCACGTGGTGGCCCGTGATGTCCTCGGCAGCAATGCGCAGCACAGATGCACGCCCGGCGCCCACCGCAAACGATCGCCCCGTCCACCCGGCGTGCCGCGGCTCCACAAAGAGCCCGCCGACGCCGTTCTCGCCTACAGGTTGTCGGCCCTCCTGTGTGCGCAGCTCGAGCGACCGCTCGGCAGTCGTCTCAAAGTACACCGAGCCAGCGGGGTCGCCCGGGCCCGCCAGCGTGCCCTGCGCGTGCTGGCAGGTGCTGTTCGGGCGCGGCGCGTGCCGGCAAAGGTTGTTCCGCTGGTTGTCGCGTACGATGGGGTCGCCGATCGTCTTGCCGTTGCTGCGGTAGCACGAGAAGCCCACCACCGCGTACTGCTCGTCAGCAAACACGCTCTCCTCGCCGCCCGGACAGACGTCCTGCTCGCAGCCCGTGTGCAGGCGCCGCCCGTTGAAGCCTGGCTCGTCGATGGAGTCGCAGCGGTCGGCCACGCTGAAGTCGCCGCCCACCCAGGGATTGAACACGTGGATCTTGTTGTTGGTGTCGATGAAACACACCGAGTGCAGCCGGTCCGCCGTGTGCGCCTCGCAGTGCGCGTCGTCGTCCAGCACCCACGAAGCGAAGCGGTCGCGCGGCTCGCGCTCCGCGTCCGCCCAGAACGGGAGCAGGCCGCGCCGCGTCCACTGCTGCTTCGACACCGTCCACGCCGCCGAGCCCTTGTACGGCACGCGCACGCCGCGCGGCGACGCGTGCAGCGCAAAAAAGCTCTCGTTCAGGTACTGCGTCCCGTAGTTCATGTCGCAGCGCGTGTAGTCGACCAGATTCGTCTCTTGTGAGTCTGCGCACGCCTCCACGTTGAGCACAAGCTGTCCGTTGACCAGCTCGTATACACCCGTCGTTTTCTCGTACGCAAACGCAGAGACGGGGTTGAAGCCACCCGCAAAGTCGTCCCACGTCAGCCGCGGACCCGACTCGTAGCGCCCCCGGAAAAGAGCCGCGTTCGACGTATTCCCCGCAGTCACGCGCAGCGGCGCCGTCAGTTTGTCGGCTAGCGCCCCCGCGTACACCTCTGGCGCTCCAGCGGCGGTGCGCGTGCGGTCGCGCACGGCGCGGTACAGCACGTTCCAGAGCAGCGCAAGCAGCTCAGGCACGCGTGCGTCCGGGCCCGTGTTGAGCAAGAAACCAGTCTCGGTCTCTTGCGGTACAAACGTCTCCGTGAGTGCCGATCCAAGCGTGTCCGGCCAATCGGGCGGGCGGCAGTTGTGCCGGCCCTTGCACAGTGTAGGCCGGATCTGGAAACACGGCGTGCAGCGCGCCACGTTTCGCGCTACCATCTCCCCGATCTTGCCCTCTCCGCACAGCGAAGCAATCTTGCCGTTCAGGTTGTACTCCCTCTCACTGTCTACGCAGTAAAAGTCGTCCTCCATTTCAAAACGCAGTGCCACCACGTTGCGACCCAACCCGCGAAGGTTAGACAATCCCTCCTGCGCATCCGAGCTGAAGGTCGCCACTTCCTCCCACCCGGAGTCCACGTTGTACACCTCAAACCAATATGCTGCGAGCTCCCGCCACTTGATTGCGATGTAGAGTAGTTTTGCTTCTGCGAGATGTGAGTTTACGTACTGGTCAAGGATGGACGAGTCGTCGCAGCGCACTAAACCACTGTCGTCGTCCGTCCCAAACTTGAACGGGATCCCGTCGCCATTGTTGTCTCCCGATGTTTTCAGCCACGGGTACTTCAAACCACTCGGGCCACGTTCCCCCCGCAGCCACCGGTCCGTATCCTCGGCGGCCCAACGCGCGCTGCGCGGGTCGCGGGGATCCAGATCTCGGTATCGCACAAAAACTTTCACATGATCGCGCAGAAACTCACCGATTGTAGTCTTGAACTGCGCAAACGTCTGACCCAAAAGCATCCACGGCTGGTCGGCGTGTGTCTCGCCGCGTGCCTCGACAATCTGCTGAAGCGTGCGCCGGTGCTTCTGCAGCGTCGCATGCAACCAGTCAGGGTGTCGCACCACCGTCCCGGGCAGCTTTGAGAGCATGCCATTGGACTGTCCTGGACGCTGGTTGCTGTAGAAGCGGTCAAACCACACGCGCTTGATGGTCGGCGCGTACTTAGAACTTTCCGCATACACCCCGGTTTTTTCGCTCACCAAGCGGCGCAAACGCCCGAACGACATGAACATCCTGTCACCCTGCGCGTACAGCCCCGACGCGTACTCGGGATCGTGGTGGCCATCTCCCAGCTGCGTCGTGTGAAACAGCACATGTGCAATGGGGTTGTCCTCGTTCAGACTGCGTCGCCAATATGAGCCAGTTGTTCGATACCACCTCGGTGCTGCAAACGGTACAAACACAGAGTCCCCAAGCTCACCCATTGGGCTGTTGCCCAGTCCACGCCAACGCGCAGGACCATACCCACCGTCTAGTTTCCGGTTGATGCCGCTTCTCTGGTTGTATCGTGTGCGAAAACGGAGGGGGACAAAGCCCTCGGACTGCCGCGGTATGCTGTCGTACGCGTCCGACAGGACTCGGGGCACATGCGAATACAGATGGCTTTCGCCATTGTCCAGTTTCACTCTTGCGCGCAACCCCGGCTCACTCATGCGTTCTTCGATGGTCTTCTTCGACATTGCAACGTAACATGCTTCCACTTCGTCCCAGTAGGTTCGGTCATTGTTGCCAAAAAGGTCGCCCCAATATGAACCACCACCACACGTTTGCGCTTCCACTTTGCGCGTATTTTCATAGTCAGTTGGTATCAACGGATTGTCGTCATCACGGTTGATGCCGCTGCGCCGCCAGAAACCGTAGGACGTGTCCACGCCGACGCCGCTGTAGATCAAATAGTCGTAGTACCACGGTTCCGTTTCTGAAAACTTGATGGCTTCGTTGTTGAGCCAGTAGTCTTCCCCTGCTTTCTTCAAGTTTGAACCTCGGGTGTGTCCATAATCATCTTGGACGGGGCTTCCCGCATTTGCTAAATTTTTCTTCTCAAAGCTTTTGATCCAGGCCAAAAAATTCGGATAAATCTTGGGTGGATTCTCTCTCAACCTTGCAAACATGGTATCAAAATCCACTTTGAGTTGGTTCCGGAATTTCACCCCGGGGTTGACATAGCGAGACCGCAGGGTTTCTTTGTCCGCCACCGTGCGCAACTTGCGGGCATACATGCGCACACGCACGCCCCGTGGCACGCGGATGTACCGGAACGGAGTCGCCTTGTGCTGCTGCTCTTCCAGCACGGCGGCGTGCCAGTCGAGCGGGCGTTTCGTGTTGCTGTCATCCCCCACGAGGCACGGGTCGTTGATGTCGAAGACGCGGTCGCGCGTCGACGGCTGCTCATTCGTGTAGTCCACCTTGCCTGCGTCGCGCAGCGCCTTGGCCCAGTCACCGCCCGGGTTTCCCCAGTCGCTCACATGCGGGCGGTAGCGCGTCGGGATGCCGCAGCCGTCGCGCAGGTGTTTGCCCGGAATGTCAGGTTTCTCAAAACTGCAAATGTCGAACTGGACTTTGCTCTTGTCGCCATTGACGTTCCATGGCTCGTAGATGTTTCTCGAGAGATCATCCTCGTCCTTGGACAACAGCACATTGAACGGCGTCGTGGACGACTGCGTGCCCTCAAACACGTCGCCCCCAATCCAGCGTTTCCATGATCGCTTGGCATCTGTGCTCGGGTCCAGCGACGGCTTGTTGTACACACAGAAACCCGGCTCCGTGTCCAAGTCATCGCGCACGCAGAGCCCTGCCGTGAGCTGCTCAAGCAACGCCTCCTGCTTGAGCACGTCGTTTGTTTTGACGCTCTTCGAAAGAAATTCCAACACATGCAGCTCGCTGAAGTCGTCTCCACGCACTTGCACGCCGCTGAGCGCGTCAATGGTCTTGATGTCGCTGAGCGCAAGAAACGCGTCGCGGTACATGCGCGCAAGATCCGCTGCAGCCGGCTCGAAGCCGGCCTCGGCTACATCCACATTATTCGGCCACGTGTAATTGTCCGTGCTAATCACACAGGGCCTCGTTTTGTCAAAACAGGCAAATTTTTCGTCCCACGCAATCTCGAACAGTGTGTTGGTCTCAACGGCCCGTTTTACCTCAGGAGTCTGCAACAGCGCGATGAGTGAGCCAGGGTCGGCGATCCCCTCTGTGATCAACGCACGTTCGTTTGCGATGCGCGTCGTGTCAAGGCGGAGCCGGTTGAAACACTTGGGGTTGAAGAGGCGATCAGCCGCTACGCCCGTGCGGTTGGCCAGCTCGTGCAGGGCCTCCTCCGTGGCATCCACCATCCGCTGCAGCAAGGCGTGCCGGCGCGCCTCAATGTGGCCCTCGTCAAACAACCCGGCACGCAGCGCAAGCCACTCGTGCGCAGTTTGCGCGTTTGTCGTGGCGCCGTCCTCGACACCCCACGCGGCACAGTGCAGCCCCTCGTCACCAAATTTCCCGTTATTGGGCGTGAATTTCGACAGCGTGCTGCTGAACAACAGGCAGCGCACCCACCAGAGCGGCGCGATTTCGTACAGCGCAAAGTCGGTGAAGTAGTATAGCCCCACGCTGTGGATGCGCGTGCCGTCTGTAGCCTCGTACTCAAAACCACCCGGGGGCGCAGCATTCAGCACGTCCAGCATTGTCTCGGAGCATCGAAGCTTGGTCATGTACTGTGAAAGCGTGGCCTGCGAACCGGGTTCGCTGGACCACCACGTGAATTGCTCATGCAGGCTGTTGACAGCAAGACGCATCTCGTCCCGTTGCACGGTCGAGTAGCGCGTCGTCAACTTGGCGCACAACTCTGCGCGCGTGGTGTCGCCAAAGCGGAATCCACACCCCCCGGCCAACATAACGTTCACCTGCTCACACACAACGGACAGCAGCGGCACCACGTCGCGGTCGACCTGGCACCAGCGCGCGTCGCGGCCCGCAATGAGGTAGCCAAACGCCCCACACTTGACCGCGTCGCGCAGGCGGTACTCGCGCGCCGCTTCCCCAATTGGGCGCACGATGCGGCGGTTGATAACGTGGCCGCGCACGGTAAACTCCTGCAGCGCACAGTGCGGGATGTCACCGCAGTTCTGCATCTCCAGAGAATCGGAGCGATCTGCCAGATTGTCCTCCTTGCTCTGCAGCTCATCCACCGTGCCCATGAACCCGATCTGCGCGTTGTCAAAGTACGGCATGCGGGTCATGCGCAGCGTCTCGTTCGATCGCTGCCGGTACGTGGCCAGCCACCGCGCATACATACCGTCCTCGCCCGCGCCATTGTCTTCCGGGAAGTTGCCCACCTCAAACACACGCAGCGCGTCGGACGCGTCGCGGCGCAACACTTTCCGTGGCCGACACTCCGCATATCCCTCAACAAACATAAAGTCGCGGTCGCACGTGTGCGCGTGCACAGACAGCACCCCCTCTTCGCGGAGCGTGCGCCCGGGCGGCTGCGCGGGGCCGATCACATCCGTGTGCAAGCGCGTCTGCTCGTCCGCGCGCACACCGCAGTCACCCTGTCCCACAATGCCCAGCTTCCCACACCCAACGCCGGCGTTCATCAACGCACGGTACTCGTACCACCGCCTGTGGCTGCACAACCCGTGCGACTGCAGAACATCTGGCACCTGCTCCCACGGCGAGCCACCGAATGTATCCACGCGCTCGCCACCCAGGCACGACTCTGCGAAGG
>Ga0181573_10004691_pt1 | contig 11536 bp, 8 predicted proteins | sample 101ome_25_FD_148643 | JGI IMG/M metagenome (GOLD analysis project Ga0181573, IMG submission 148643) | Coastal salt marsh microbial communities from the Groves Creek Marsh, Skidaway Island, Georgia - 101409BT metaG (spades assembly) | ecosystem: Environmental > Aquatic > Marine > Intertidal zone...
CCGACGCAGCGCATCCTCAAGGTACGCCAGCACCAAAGGAAGATCCTCCAAGTACCCTGGCTTGGCATCGCGCAGCGCCAGCCGTGCGAAAATGCCCAGAACCTTCAAATGCCGTTGAATCCCCATTAGGTCATACCACTTTACAAAGACATGGGGATCGACGGGCGCTAGGGTGTTTTGCTTTTCCAGCTCCTGCTGAAACCGCGCCAGCCACTCGCACTGCACCTGACGCGGCCAGTGGATATAGCAGTCCTTCAGCAGTGACACCGCATCGTACGTGACAGGGCCGATCACGGCATCTTGGAAATCGATGACGCCCAGCTGATCGCTGTCGACACACATAAGATTACGGCTGTGAAAATCTCGATGAACCACCACCTGAGGCTGTTCTTGGGCATTCTTCAATAAGCAGCTGGACAGGGCTGCAAAGGCGGTATTGATGCCAGTGCCCTCATACCCCAAGAGCTTTTGTAAAAACCACGCGGGAAATAAATCCAGCTCTTGCTGGAGCAGCGACCGACTGTACTCGGGCAGAGAGGTCGTCGAAGGCTGAATCGCTACTTGCTTAAGCAGCACCTCCATCCCTCGGCGATACCACTCGTCGCGCGTGTTGTCGTTCAGTACCGACAGAAGAAGCGTATCCCCCAAATCCTCCAGCATCAAAAACCCTTGCTCGAGATCGAGGGCGTATAGTTTGGGGACACGAATCGCCACTGATTCCAGAAGCGCCCTGACCGCGATGAACTCGTCATTTTTTTCCGAGGCGGGTGACACCACGCCTATGCGGGTTTGAGGAAGGCTCTCGGCTGCCGCTCGAAAGACCAATCGAAAATATTGCCGGGGGCTCGCATCGCCAGCGATCAACGCTAGCGACTCGACGCTGCTACCGCCAGGGAGCTTCCTGGCAAGCCAATCGCGAAACAGAGGTGGCGTCATCATTTACTTTTACAATAGCGACTCTCAGCGAAGTACATCACACTGGAACCTGGCATTCCATAGAAACCCAGGTAGACCCCGAAAACTCACAGCGGGCCACAGAAACCCACAGCAGGCGGTAAAAACCCATTGCCCGCGACCGGAGGCTATCGAGGGGAATGGTCTCGAGGCAAGCAATCCGAGTACAATTGCCCTCGATTAAAACGGATCGTTAGATTCACGTATGACTACCTCTCCTATTTTGATGGTGGGCGGCATGCACCGCTCTGGCACAAGCGCCCTCGCAGGCGCGCTTGCTGCCGCGGGCGTCAATTTTGGGCAAAACCTGATTCCCGCCGCCGAAGATAACCAAAAGGGGTTTTTTGAAGATGCCGACGTCGTGGCACTCAACACCAATCTGTTACGGAAACGTTTTCAAGACTGGGACAGCTGCACCCCGTTAGAGGGGGCAACAATCAGTGCCGAACTGTTTCCAGCGGAGTTCGAGCAAGCGTGTGGCATTGTGTCCTCTTTGGCCGAAGGACATAGGGTGTGTGGCCTGAAAGACCCGCGAATCTCATTGCTGACGCATTTCTGGACGCAAGTGTGTCACAAGGTCGAACGTCAACCCCTGTGGCTTCTGTGCTTGCGTCACCCCGCCGAAGTCGCGCAATCCCTCTATCAGCGCAATCGCTTTAGTCCCATCAAAAGCTCCGCGCTTTGGCTCAAGTACACCCTGCAATTACTCGAAGCACAAAATGGCTCGCCTAATGTCTTGCCCGTGGAGTTCGCGGCGGCGAGAGCGAACCCACAGAGTGTCCTTGAGCATGTCGGCGAGACACTCACATTGGATGCCGATGCAGCCGATCGATTCACGGGCTTCTTTGAAAGCAACCTCGCCCACGGCCAAAAAGAAGGTACCGATCTCAAGGCGGGCATGATCGGGGAGTTAGCCCTAACGATTTACAACGCTTACCTGAAGGGCGGGGTGACCTCGGAGACTGTACAGCAATGGCGGGCGGCATGGCGGCAGCTGACGCCAGAGCTCGCGATCATTGATAGCGAATACCAGCGACTTGAGGCGCTGACCGACCGAGATCGGGAGTGGGTGGCGAACTTGGAGGAGCGAGCCGCCCAGTTTGAAGCTGCTCAGGAAACAATTGCCACCCTCAACGCGGTGGCGAAGCAAGTACCTTTGCTAGAAACTCGGTTAGCCGATCTCGAGATGCTAGCAGACCAACTGCGCACCAAAGAAAATGAATTACGCGCCTCCCTAGGTCGTGAGCGCGATCTATTCGAGGCCTTGCAGGTCGCAGAAACCGAGCGCCAACATGCGCTATCCCTCGCGCAGTCCAAACAAAACGAGGCATGGGAAAACCATGTGGCTCTTGTTGACGTCTTGAACTCGACAAGCTGGAAGTTGAGCTACCCGATTCGGGCTTTGAAACGCTTGCTTATGCGCCTGTCGGGAGGGGCTCGATGAATGAGACCACTTACATTTGGGTGGTGGGTTGTCCGCGGTCAGGCACAACATTTTTGACCAATTTGATTGGGCAAAATTGCGATCTTATGTACGACGAGCCCGGGCACGATCCAGCATTGAGGCGCGGCGCGGTAAGTGAATGGGATTTCCCTGAAGCCAATTCAATATGCTTTAAGTGGTGTGAAAATTTTCGTGTAGCCGATGAGATTCTTGAACGCTTCCCGAACTCCTATTTTGTTCACATCATTCGCAATCGTAAAAATAATGTATTTTCCATGGCGTTTCCAAAGGAGACCGCGTTTCCACCCCGAGATTTCCCCGAGCTGGGTAGCTCAAAAGACGAACGCCTAAAGTCGGCGATGCGCACCTGGGTGGAATATAACAAAGGCTGCCTTGATCTCAGGCACCAAATCGGTGACCGATACATTCCTGTTTTTTACGAACACACCACGGATTACTACGACGACATTGAAGACATCACGGGTATCGATCTGCTGATACGCCCGACATTTAAAGATCAAAATATAGCCCTAGACCAATTGAAGGAACTCGTTCTGGATTGGAGCCAAATCCCGGGGGCAGACGACCTTATAAGCGAAATAACGACGTTACGCGAACTAGAGCGTGCAAGAATTTTAAGTAAAAGCCAAAAGCTTAAAAGGGATGCCGCGCGAGAAAAAGCACCCACCAACCCGCAGGAGAGTCTCCTTAGAGTCCTCGATGAGCTGCGTGAGCCATCATGGTCCGAACGTTGCCGCGGGGTTGAAGATCACCCGTCGAGCCCCGTCGTTCACCCATCAACGTTTGGCGGGCTCTGGGTTGATTATTCCGATGCGCCAGACGTCATCGCAGGGCAACAGGAGCTTGGTCAGATTTCCCCGGAAGAAGCCGACGCCCTTCGTTCATTTCACGAGAAGGGCTATCTCATCCTTCCAGGGGCCATTCCCGCGGAGCTCATTGATGCCGTGACGGATGACTTGCGACGAGCGTGGCGAAATGACAGCAAGACCTGTATGGCCTCTTATTACCAGCATGGTGAAAAGTTTTTTGTAGAAGCAGCGGAATGGCAGCAGCACGAGAATGAAGCCAAGTTGCTGGATTTGCATATGGTGTCTGGCAGCTGTCGGCGCCTGATTTTTGCCGAGCCCCTAAAGCGACTGCTTCAACTCATTTTTAATAGCCCCGCTGTTGCATTTCAATCGCTGGGCTTTGAGCGCGGCTCCCAACAGGGCATTCACTCCGATGTCGCCTTTGTTCGTGTCGACTCCCCCCGGCAATTCGCCGCATCCTGGATTGCGCTGGAAGACGTGACTGAAGGAAATGGCGAACTTGAGTATTATCCCGGAAGCCATCGTCTGCCTGACTACATTTTCCCCAATGGCAGCCCCTGGGCCGACCCAGACATTTACGACTACACGAAAAACCTTCATGAAATCGCGGCGCAAGCCGAGCTCTCTCTGGAGCGTTTTTTAGCGAAAAAAGGCGACGTCCTTATCTGGAACGCAGGGCTGTTTCACGGTGGCGCGCGGGTTGTTAATCCGGGGGCAACCCGGCGCAGCGTCGTTACCCATTATTGTCCCACCTACCGACATCCCCCCTACTTCGCCGCATTGGACGAGCCTTCTCCAATCAAAATTGATGAAGGGGGGTATGTCTGTGGTCAATACAGCACCGCTGTCGTCTCTCTTGGTGATGAAGCGGCTGATGGTTAGCCTCAACGCTCGGTTATAACCGGGCTTTAGCACCGCTATAGAGTCTCACTAAGCCACGAAACATCGACCGGCGAATCAGCAACAATGGGGCCAGTCGATTTAGAAGCGTCCCGTGACTCAGGGTCCGGAGCCTTCGATGGATCAGTCCAGGAATTGGAGCGCAGTCCAGTAGCGCTCGATACCGCAGTCCTCCTTCACGGCCTCCAGTGCTGTATCGCGCACATCGTTCCAGTGAGCCTGACGTTGATGAAGCGCCATACACGCCTCCGCGAAACGCTCGGCATCACCAACCGGCGCAGCGACGACGGCACCACTCTCCAGCCAACCTGTTTGATTCGCCAGTAAGTCAGTGACCACACAGGGCACCCCATAAGCGCAGGCTTCGTGCACCTTGAAAGGCACCCCGGCGGCATAGCGGGTGGGCGCAATAAACACGCGAGCACGGTCATAGAAAGCGCTCACCTCCTCTACCCGTCCATGGATACGAATATGCTCTGACTGCAGTGCTTGAACGGCCTCGGCCTTGGCACTGCCGACAACATCGAGAGTGACGTCGGGAAGTTGCTCTTGTACTAGCGGCCACACCTGCTCAACAAACCACAGCAGCGAATCCACATTGGGAGAATCCGGGTAGTCCAAATTACCCACAAAAAGAAAACCCGACCGGTCTTCAAAAGGGGTTGGCGTTGGCGTTGGCTCCAACAAGTGACCGAGCACAGCGACCGCTTTGGGCTTTACCTTGAGATGCTGATCAAACAAGGCCTTCTCGTTGGCACTCACGGTAATAACGATGTCATCGTCTTGTATTACCGCCAGTTCCTTTTGAATCAACCGCTCCTGCTGGCGCGCTGACATGGGCTGACCGCTTACTGCCTGCTGCGTGATAGCCCGCATGGCAAAGATTGCCTCGGCGTCATAGATGACCTGTGCATTGTCGTAGTACTGCGGTCTGACGCTGGCCCGAAAGTGCGCCATGTTATGCGGCCGGCTTACCCAGATCACGTCATACAGGCCAGAACGCGCCGCCATGATCTCGTTGATATTGTGCCGGCTCACCCCCACCAACACCTCAACCTCGGCGGGAAGGTCTGTATAAACCTCCTCCCAACCCTCCTCATGAAGAAAGTTATAGGGGACCACCGTGATATTGATGCCCCGCGCAAGCAGCTGCTTTACGATGTCATTGGCTCGGGGAAACCCGGACCCGTAATGGCGATGAGGCACCCGATCGTCAATGTACAGTAAGTTGATCCCCCCGCGATGCGCGCGCGCCCGCCAAACATTCGCCACATCAGGTGGGTACTGATCGGCCAGCAAGGCCTTGTGCTGTTCGGCGAAGATCACCTGATTTTTTTGCATCTGGGCGATGGCGTTATCACTTACGCCGGCGCTGCCAAACTCATAATGAGTAAGCACCGCCTTAGGCTCGTAAACGATCCGCATTCCTCGCGTTAGCAGCCGAGCACAGTAGTCTGTTTCTTCGTAATAGGCGGGCGCGTAACGCTCATCGAATCCTTTAAGATCATTAAACAGCGCCCTCAATGTCATCAAAAAAGCGCCCGAGCAATAGTCGACGTCCCGGCGATACATCGTCGCTGGGTCCTCAGGGTGCATCCCTCGACCAAAGCCCAGACACGACCCGTCCGACCACATGATGCTCCCCGCTTCCTGCAGGGTGCCATCGAGGAGCACGATCTTGCCACCCACCGCACCAATGTCGGCGCTCGACACCAGTGTTTGATACGCACTGTCGACAGCACCAGAGTGGAGTTGGGTATCGTTGTTGAGTAGTAGCAGGGCATCACCACGAGCAAGGGCAGCACCTTGATTACACGCCCTCAGAAAACCCACATTGTCGTCGTTTTTCACGATCCGCGCGTTATCAATACGGTTAAGTAGCAGCGCGGTCTCGTCGGTGGAGTGGTTGTCGATAATGACAACTTCATAGGGTACCGTGACCGTCGCCGCGATGCTCTTGAGACACGCCAGCGACAATTCCGCCCGGTTCCAAAAAATAAGCAGGATGGTGACCTTGGGTTCAGCCGCCGTCGGGAAGGTTATTCGCTGTTCTCCAATGAAGAAGTCGTAGAGCTCACCTTTTTTGGCAATGGTGTAACGCTGCTTATCGGGGATGGTCGCACCCGCCGGCAGCCTGGCTTGAATACGTCGTAATAGCCTAGACATCGCGCCTCGCATACGATGCCACTGCAACCGTAGCTGCTCTTTTCGGCTCAATAGAAAAAAGGAGGTTCCAGACATCGGCTGTCACTAGGCTGTCCCAAGGGGTTCGGTGCACATCGGCGGGCTAAATTACCGGCACGTTGCTGTGCCCGAATTGTACACCGAAGGACGATGAGAAGGCAGACATCACCTGGGGGCTGTAGCACGCCGAATCAGGGTTCCAGGGCGTCATTCACCTGTACAACCGACCGACCCAGCAGACCCTGGGTCATACCACGTAGCACCGCCTTGGCGTAGGCGAGTGGACGTCCTCCTCTGACTACGATAATGCCGGTCTTGGCCAAAAAACGCAGCAAATCCCAACACTTCCACGCCAGTGGCACATGAGAATAGCGATACAAAAGCCAACGGCTATTCGTCATCCAACCCACTCGCTCGGGGCTGTGGAGCTTGAAGATGCTTTTCGTGAAACCCAGAGACAGTACGCGGTCGCCAATACGGTGGTCCAACTGGGAATCAGCCGTTCCCAGAATTCGATAACCCGCCCGGCGCGCGCGAAAGCAAAAATCGATGTCGACATTGTCGAGAAAAAGGCGCTCATCGAACCCTCCCAGCTCTTTGAGTACGGCGACACGGCACACCATGCCCGAGAAGATAATGTAATCGGCCTCGACGACACCGCTTGTGGGCATTTGGCGGTCTACGCCCCACCAGTGCTGACGGGAGAAGCCAATCATCCGACTTCCGGGTTGATCGATAATGAGCGGGCCGATGGCGGCGATTTCTGGGGATGAATCCGATGGGGCTGGGTCCGATGGGTCTGGGTTCGATGGGTCTGGGTTCAATGGGTCTGGATTCGATGGGTCTGGGTCGCCCAGAGGCGCAGTGACATTATCGATCGTTGCTTGCATGGCCAAGGCGTAATCTGCCGGCGGCAGACTGTCTTGGTCGAAGGTCACAAGCCACTCAACCCCTGCCAGCCGCTGGGTCGCGAGGACGTGATTAATCGCTCCCGCAATACCCCGATTATCCGAAAGGGCGAGCAGTGCCACGCCCTGCTCGTCACAACAGCGCTCGACCTCTCGCTGGTTAGCCGAGTTGTTATCGACCACCCAAACGCTCTGCCAACTCAGCGCCGAGGGGGCAACGAGGCGTTCGACGAGACGGGCGAGCCTTGCCAAGTCGGGCTCCTTGGTCACCACCACCACCGCGGCCCGAAATGTATCAGCTAACTGTTGATTAGCCGAGCTGTCCTCGGTCATGGTTAGACCCACTGTCACCCTCAGTAGAAATAACGTACATTACTTATTGCCTGTAGCCCAGCACAATGACTCGGCCAATTCATGACTTCAGACACAAACGCCCAACAGAGCACCGCCAGCCCGAGCTCGTCTAGCGAGGAGGCCGACGAAGCGCCAGCGCCTGCGGTTTGGGTTCCTGCGCTTAAGGAGGCCGCCGTTGCGTTTCTGACGGCGGCACTGGTGTTGGCCGCTGTGTACAGCATCTGGTTTCGGGATTTCCACCCCGAGTTTGTTCGCTTTATGGATCGGGGTGATATTCCCAAACTCGCATTGCAGGGCAATCAATTCATCCCCGTACAATTCGGCGATGGCAATTACGATGGTACGCATGCGGTAATAAAAAGCTATTTGAATGGCGCGGCTATCTTGGAAACCAAAGCGCCCTTCACCGCCGAGGACTACCCCTTTATTGCCTTTGATATCAGTGGGCTGACAACCTGGTCAAACGCCTTCGTTTTTTGGCAGACCGCGGCCGAGCCCGGCAATGTGCACCGGCTTCAGCTTAACCGAAGCGGCGATGAGGTGACCCAAGTCGCCATGCCCTATGGCGGCAGCAATTACTCGGGGGAAATCACCACGCTGGCCATCGGTTTTGTCAGCGATCCCACCGATCATGACAACGACGGCGAGCCTATTACGCTAAAAGGTGTGGAGTTGCGGCCTTTCTCGGGGTGGGGCGTGGCAAAACAGTTGTTTGAAGACTGGACCAACCCTCCGCTATGGCAAGGGTATTCAAACAATATTGTGCGAGGCATTCATGCCACAGGCATGGTTTACCCCAATGCGGTGGCGAACTTGCTAGTGATTTTGGGGGTGATGCTGGCGTGGTTGTGGCGCAAGCGCAATCAGCTGCGGGGGCGATTACCGCAGACGCGCTTATTGGCCGTGGCGTTGTGTCTTTGCTTGTATGGGTGGGGGTTTAACGACGTTTTACGCTGGCACTGGCGGGTCGCGCAGCTATTAGATACTCAGGAGCGCTATGCGGGGCTGCCCCTTGAAGAGCGGATTTATAACAATCCGATCCGGTGCGGACGACGCGATGACTGTTTTGAACATCTATTACCCTATTTTTGATAAACTTAGACAGCAACAATTCCCTAAGCATGCCTAGCTGGCGGATTTGATCCCAAACAGCCCTTTGGTGAATATAGAGATAACGCCATGACTAACAATAGTGAGCTCCCCCAGCCTTACGGCGCACCCTACGACGACGAGATCTCCATCTCTGAACTGCTGATGAAATTATGGGCTAAACGCGGGGTCATCCTCGCGCTCCCCCTTGTGTTGGCGGGGCTCACCGTGGTGGGCCTGTTGGCGGGCAAAACGGTGCAGCAGTCGACCGTCGGCTATTTTATTGAGCTCAATGGTATCCAGGTGCAGAAAGTCACATCTAAAGACGATTTTGGCCGGCAGGCGCCAGGGTCAAGCAACAACAACAACAACAACAACAACAACAACAATGAGATGCTTGCTGATCAGCTAGTTGCCTACTACCCAAATGGAACTGTGTTTTCACCTCAAGATTTGCTTAACCCTTCAGTGTTGCTAAAGCTGCTGGGTGAAGAGACCGACATCGAGCCGATACAGCTAGCCGAAGCGATCAGTGTTGACTTTGGAACCCCGATTAGTAGCGGCTTACTAGAGGAATACCGCGCTGCACTTTCTGAAAATAGTAAAGCCTCATCCCAAGACTTGGCGCTCATCAACACACGCTATCAAAGCAAACTTGATTCGGCATCCAAGCGGGGCCTTAAGATAAGCGTGAATGTGCTCAAACTAAAGATCTCGGAAAGCCAGGGCATCATGATTGCTGAAAAGCTGCCAGAAATATGGAGCAACGTGTTTTCAACACAATTCAACACCACACTAAACACCGAAATCGCTCGACTACCGGCTGTCCTGCGCCAGGACCTAAGCACAACGACAGGTCTACAAGAAGTGGACGTTCAGTTAGCATCAATAATGAAAGGGGCTGAGTTAATGAATGAGGACGGGCGTTTAAGAGGCCTGTTGAATGATCGAGAAGCCACCCCAGGAGACCTTCTGCAATCAGCTAAAAATTTCCGTGCCTTTTATTTTGAACCCCTTTACCAAGTAACATTTGAGGGCCGTAACTCTCTTTCCCTAGTTTATCAACAAGACTTGAGTCTGCAGATCGATAAAATAACGGCTGAAATTGCCGAACTTAATGTTCGACTGGAAAACATAAAAGATTTCCAAAATTCAGGCCGAACATCAGGTAGACCAGCTGGCAGTGGAAACCAAGCCTCGCTGGATGGATCGGCGTTGACTGAGGTTGTGGGCTTGGCCGAGCGTGCCGGCCTATCTTCCTACCTACAAGCCACATTGGATCAACGATTTGAACTAAGAAAGGCACAGGCAGACCTCGAGACCCAGCTACGGCGGATTAATCAGGAAAGCATTCCAACCAGCGGCAGTGTCATTTCGGCAGAATTCAAAGACACCGCACGGCAACGCTATTTACAACTTGTTGAGGACTACGCTGGCCTTATCGAAAAAGCTAAAGCGCTGCTCCGGCAACAAACTCCGCGCTTTTATTCGCCCACAGTCCAGCCAAGCACTTCCACGAATCTTATAGAGAAGCGGGACTTTTTGTTTATCGCATTAGCGTTAGCGTTGGGGGGCATGCTGGCAATCGTGGCGGCGCTGCTGTGGCCGGCGAGGGAGAACCCGTAGCCCTCGATGACCGTGTCAGCCGATCGCACAGATTTTTGATAACAAGCATTATCAAAAATGGGATTACCAACGAGCAACTTGCCTACCTGATTTATTCTGCAAACGTTGGCTAGTCGGGGATCCCGCTCCTGCTCGCAGGTAAGCCACTCGGCTTTCAGACGAGATTGCCTACAAGATAAGGCCCTTTAGTTGATGAGCTTACAAGGATAAAACCGAAATTTTTCATCGTTAGTCATCACTGCATACCCTCGCGTCATGGCCTGAGAGATGATCATACGATCAAATGGATCCTTGTGATGAAACGGTAAATCTCTGAGTGGTAACGCGTCCTCAGCACTGTAGTCCAAAAATTCATATCCACTGTCTCGCGCTGCCGCCAGCAGGTCTAAACTAAAGGACAGCTTTCCCAGAGACGCTTTGATCATAATTTCGGTAATGCTGACTGAGCTGAGCCAGATTGTATTTGTAGGGGTCTCTAACTCCATTCTCTGTCGCTCATGAAGCTTTAACGGCTCAGACAACGACCAGAGAAACACATGGGTATCCGCAATGATATTCATGACTGCTCGTCGTAAAACATCTCATTGATTTGCTCGTCCTCATCAAAGAATGAGTCCGGCACTGATATCTGACCTGCAAACATGCCGAGCGTGCGCTTTCCCTGAGGCTGATGGGCAATCAGGTCGGCGAGGGGCACATTGTTTTTCATAATCACCACGCGCTCGCCGTGGTGCACCAAGTTCACGAACTTCGCCAGATTGGCCTTTACCTCTGAAATACTGACTTTCATGTTACTCTCTCACTGAAGAAAGGTCCTAGAGGTCAATATAGGTCTTTATGACCTAGATTTAAAGCTATTTTGGCGCCTTTCAGCCTCCATTGAGTGGCTCCCTACCGCTAGCTGCCTCCATTAGACGAGGCGCAGACGGTGAAGGCAGGTCACGCCAATTTTTTAACCTTCTTGACACTTTCGGCAAGGAATTCAGCGATAACGGTGTTCAGTTTTTTATTTTTTTGGGTAGCAATGATAAACAGGTCTTCATGGACCTCGCTGGAAATTCTCACATTTAAAGATCCAGTGAACGGCTTGTTAGGCTGCTCGCCGGCCGCCTCACAATCGGCAATATAGGTATCTACGGCGCATTTAAAAGCGGGCTCAATTTCTTTTGCCGTCTCTGCTTCATAGTTGACGAGGTCACGGATGCCGATGACTTTACCGAACAACACGCCATCTTCATGGCTGTATT
>Ga0181573_10004693_pt1 | contig 11535 bp, 9 predicted proteins | sample 101ome_25_FD_148643 | JGI IMG/M metagenome (GOLD analysis project Ga0181573, IMG submission 148643) | Coastal salt marsh microbial communities from the Groves Creek Marsh, Skidaway Island, Georgia - 101409BT metaG (spades assembly) | ecosystem: Environmental > Aquatic > Marine > Intertidal zone...
TTTCTCAATCGCTGCACAACAGAAGCGGAATGCCAAAGGCCGATGGATATGCTCTTTGGGAAGCCTACAACCGAAGGCTATTTTCCTACTGGGAGCGCTATCAATTTCCAGTGCTCTGTTTTGATGACGAACAACGTGTTTTTCTGGAGAATTTACGCGGCGTGCTTCGACACAAGAGATTTGTTACTGAGCTGGGTAGTTTTGATTTTTATGATCCTAGGATGAAAGCCGCTGTAGTGGAGGATAGCCAAGACTTCCCGGAATCCTGCGATGAGCTTTATAAAAACCTTCAGCAAATAGCTTGTTGACGTAGGGTTTGTAATTTGATCAGTCTAGGGTGACGGCATGCAGGTCCAGCATTTTATCAACTCCGGGGCCCTCTCTGATGTCACACCCAATGTATCGACGATGAGGGAATCAGGGGAGAAGAAACTCCCGTTCCTGCCCCGACACCGTAATTGCACCAAATTCATAGGCAGGTGATTAAAACGGCAAGTTTCGCAGCAGATGTTGATAAATTCTCTGATCGAATTTTGTACGGGCTTTTTGTTGACTGGTGGGGTGCGCTAGTGGCACGAGTTTAGCTTTAGTATAGTGGGAATGACACGATGCCGGTGGTGTAATCTATCTGTCACTTGGGTTCGAGGCCTTAAATGACGGGTTCCGTAAAGGCAATAACCAAAAGCTTACAACAGCTTACGAAACGACGAGAGTTGAGCATCATGACTTCATATGGTGACAAGTTAGTAAGTGATGCGACGGCGCGCGGCGCTGTCCCGCCTCTTCCGCTTAGCATTATCGCCGTTGTTCACGCTAGGCTTAGCCAAACGGCGCCAATAATTCTTGGTGAGCTACCCAACAAAGCCGAGCGTTTTCGTCGATTATCCCTCGCAACTTCTGATGAGAGCATTGATGAGTCTGTCGGGTGCGTTACGTCAATTAGAGAGGTGGAGCAGTGATTTACTTTCCCACTTCGTTGCAGCGCTTCGAGCCTAAGCGCATGGTGTTTAGTACCTGGGTTGATCACTTGCCGTTTGCCTATGATCTCGTGGAGGCTATTAGGCCAAAGCTGCTAGTGGAGTTGGGTGTTTATAACGGGCTGTCTTTTTTCACCTTTTGTCAGGCGATGATTGAACATGATGTTGACGGCGTCGCCTATGGAGTGGATTGCTGGGAGGGTGATGCTCATACAGATACTTATGATGATTCTATTTATCAAGACGTAGCAGCCCACGCTAGAGATCATTACAGGGGAATAAGTTATTTACTTAAGATGTACTTTAATGAAGCGCTCGCGCACTTTTCTGACGATTCCATAGATCTAATACACATTGACGGTCTTCACACCTATGAGGCCGTTAGTGAGGATTACAGTAGCTGGTATCCAAAATTGAAGCCTGGCGGAATAATGCTTTTTCACGATGTCATGGCAAAGATGCAGGATTTCGGTGCGTGGAAGTTTTTCGAGGAAGTACAGGAAACCGCAGAGGAATCATTTCGCTTTGATCATGGATTTGGGCTTGGAGTTTTACGCAAGCCAGGGGGTGACAGAAGCAACGACCATCCATTAATGGGTCTGCTTTTTAGCTCCGATGAAGATGATTGCCAGCGTCTCAAGCAGCTTTACGTGCATGCCGCTCACTTCTTAGAGGCTCGCAGACAGGCTAACCGTTTCAAGGCCATGGTAGGAAACAAGAATAAAAAAGGTGGTCAGGGCAAAGAATCCAACGATCAGTGAAGGAAAAAGTCCAGGATGCCAGGGCATTACCGCAGCCTAAAAGTTATTTATCTCCTTATTTTGCCTTGGGTGTTGTTGGTGCCCCGAGGGCTGACAGAACCCGCCGACCCCGAGACATACAGCAATAACGTAAAGCGACCGCCAAATATTCTGTTCATCCTGCTGGATGATTTTGGTTACAACGACCTCGGCATAAATAGTGGTACAGAGGGTCTCACTCCCAACCTGGATCTTTTAGCGAAGGAGGGAATTAGGTTCACTCGTAATTATGTGGACAGCACATGCGCAGCGACCAGAGCGGGTATTCTTACAGGGCGGTACCCAGCGTCTTTGGGTTTTCGGCCGGCTGGCAGAGGTATCTCATCTGAGGTTGAGACCATTCCCGAGCTATTGAGAGCTGCGGGATACCATACTCGCCACATTGGTAAATGGCACCTCGGTTTTCATAATCGGGAAGCTTGGCCGGTGCAGCAAGGGTTTGATCACTTCTTTGGCTTTTTAGATCAGTTTCTCTTGCGTCAAGGATTTACCGACGATGGGTTTTTGATCAGTCGTCCAACCTATTACAACCCATTCCTGCAAACCAATAATGAAAAGCCACTCGGATACACTGGGCACCTCAATGATCTTTTTCTGTCCGAGACGCTCAGTTTTTTAGAGGAGGCTCGAACGCTCGAGGAACCATGGTTCCTAAACCTCTGGACGTACTTGCCTCACACACCTTTACAACCAGCGGACAGATATAAGAGCCGATTTCCGAATAATGAGGAGGGTCTTTTTCTGGCCATGCTCACTCAGCTTGACGAGATGATTGGAGCTATCAAAAAGAAGCTAGAGAAGACAGATATGCTCTCTTCCACGATCATAATTGTTGCTGGTGATAATGGCGGCACGTCTCGATATCGCGATAGTAATGCACCCTTTTCGGGCGCTAAAATGACCTTTACGGAGGGTGGCTTGCGCACCCCGCTGATTATGAAAATGCCCGAGCAGCGGTACCAGGGCGTGTTAGTGGACGATTTAGTTTCTTATCTTGACTACCTGCCTACCATTCTGTCGCTTGCCGGAGAAACCGTGGAGGCGGATATGCCCGGACGAGACCTAATGGAGTTGCTCGAGGGAAGGTCAATTCGACAACATGCTCTTTTCTGGGAATCTGGGGTAAGTGCGATGAATTCTTGGTCAGTTTTATCAGAGAATGGATCCCACCGACTTTCTCAGCACTTCGGGACCGCACCCGTGTTAATGGTAGTTGATTCGCCTAAAGAGCAAATTGCAGAAAATTCTGCATTTAGTGATGAGCAGAAGCACCGCCTTACTCAAAAGCTAATTGCTAAATATATGAAGTGGCACATAAAAAACCGGACCCTGAGCAATCTTCATATCACGGTAGATAAGACTGGCGTAGGGAGTGTAACTGGTCAGGACCTCCAAAGGTTAATGGGATTTAACGGTTTCGCATTTGGGATTTCCCTACGCCTTGATGAGAATTTAATCAGACAAGACCGGCAGGTTATTGCAACGCAGCCTGGATATTGGCAGCTAAGCCTGCAAGGTGACGTTATCGAGCTTGAGATGTTGGGCGTGACCGTACAGTCTGAAGTTTCAGTTGACGGTGGGTGCATGAAGATTGCATTTTCGGGCTATTATCAAAACCAAACCGTTAACTTCAAAGATGCAGGTGCAGAGTTGCGTTTGTTTTTAGAAGGCAGACAGGTGGCTTTTAAAGAGACGCCGAACTTTCATAAAACTGATGAGCTCGAGGTCGGTCCCACGTATCTGGGGCAGTTACCAGGCGGCCATAATCAGATTAATGGCACTCTAGGCCAACCAGCCTTTGTAAACGAATATATTGTTAGTGATAGTGAAGCGAACGTTTATTGGTCCAATGGAATTAGTGATTTCCAAGTGCCCGACTGCAAGAAACCTGCTCAGGGGCCTGAGGAAACAAGAGGATAAGGTTTGAGAGCGTATCCTGTTCCACATCCTGAACTGAGTCTTTTGGATGAAAAATACCGAATAAGCCCGTCGCTTGAGTTGGCCAAGGAAATCATTAACGCTCGGATCGGCAGTTTTGAGAGTAAAAGTCCAATCTCTTGTGAGTGGAATGAACCGGCGGCGAGTATGAAAACTGCTGCTCACGATCTGCCCGAAATAGACGCCTCTAACTTGACCGTTGATGTAGTAAAAAAAAGCATCGTTGCAAGCGGTGGTTTGATTGTCAGAAACTTTGCGTCTAGCGGCGAATGTGCTGGCCTACGTCTTGAGATAGCCCAAGCTCTAGAGGAGTACCGGGAACTTTCTCTGGGAAGGGTACAAAAGAGCGACTGTAAATACGTATCTCGTCCCGGCAGCATACCCGGTGAGAAAAAGCACTTTCCGATAGCGGACCGTGATCGGGGAATTGCAACCGGATCGATTTGGGCAGTGGATGCGCCACACCTAGCGGTTAAGCTCATAGACTTTTACAAACGTAAGGGCATCGACCAGCTGCTGCTGCGATACTTTGATGAGCCTGCGGTATTGTCAGTCAAAAAATGGTTGCTACGATGCATCGCGCCTAATAATGGCGCAGAAGCGGGCTGGCATCAGGATGGTCGGTTCATGGGCGAGCGTATAAGGAGCCTAAACCTCTGGTTGGCGCTCTCGGAATGTGGAGCAAAAGCAGATGCTCCGGGTATCGAGTTCGTTATGGACCAGTCTCGAGTTATTTATGAAACGGGTACTAATGGTGCCGCGTTTGATTGGACCGTTGGGCAAGGCTTGATTGACAAGTTGCGTGGCGATAAATGCATAGTGCGTCCTCGATTTTCTCCCGGAGATGCTGTCATTTTTGATCATTACAACTTACATCGAACAGCTTACGGTTGCTCGGATTCGGCTTGTAGATATGCTGTTGAGACGTGGTTTTTTGCGGCCTCCAGAGCACCAGAGAATCAGCATCCCCTAGTGTTTTGACGTCTGCATGTTGGGCGCCGCGGGGCGGTGTATCTTTGAGCCCTCAGTGGGTAGGTGACCAATATACTGAACAGGCTTTTTTGAAATGAGATCAATATGTCCCCGTATCTCCTGGAATTGATCCCGATACGCCTGCGTTTGTTTTTTTCGAGTCGCGATGGATGTGTTTGTCGTGGTACCGCCGTGAACCTGATGGAAGCTACCCTCTCCGATGAGCTGAACTGGTGTTGACCCTTCAAAGTCACAGGCCCGCTTGAAGAAATCAAGGTTAGCAAATCCGCCTCCGGGTAGATCAAATCTCGTATCGAACCCCCCTAATTCATCAAAAAGTGTTCTGCCTAGGAACAAACAATTCGACTCGAACATACGGTTAAGCCAGGATATATTCTTAGCTCCACTCCTGAAAGGTGTTCCTATGTCGAATAGGCCGTAACCATTGGATGGCCAATCGATGGCATTCAGTAGTCGGTCCTCCTCTTCTTGGTTGTATCCGGCCTCAATGGAGATGTTTTGTTCGTCGGGTCCAAGAAAAAAATAGCGTGTGGCTATCACAGAATTGATGTAAGCACGATCCGCGGCAAGCGCTAGCTGAAAGACGCCCGGCGTCAGGATATGAGCACCGTCGAGCATTAAGCAAATCAGTCTCCCACTAGATTTTGCGACGCCTTGATTGGCTGCCAGCACGGGCGATGGTGAGCTGCTTCTGTTCTCGAAAATCGTAAGAGGTACTCCCCCGAGGACCCCCTCGTCGATGGAAAGTCTCGAACTAGAGCCGTTATCAACTATGATTACCTCGTATTCAAGGGCTTGCACTCCGAGTTGATAGTTTTTGGAAAGCGACAATAAGGTTCTTGGAATCTCTCGTTCCATGTTGTAAGCAACAATAATGATAGAGAGCTCCACTTCTGTATTCCTTATAGATACCCGATGGCTTACTGGCTGGTGTAGGATTTAACTAAAACTCTAGCCCAAATATACAGGATCTTGAGCGGTATGTTTCTACAGAACGGTGCAAGACGTGGTACGAAATACTTGTACGAAATTGAATGTTTTCGTGGGCTAGCTGTCGTGCTCGTCTTCGGGTTTCATGTCTGGGGTATCAGTTTTGGTGACTCGAAACCGAGTTCATTGTCTCCATGGGTCTACGTTGCAGCGGGAAATACGGGCGTCACACTTTTCTTTGTCCTTAGTGGTTTCCTGCTGAGCTTGCCGTGGCTTCGCTGGGTCAATAATAATTCTGCTGAGAGGCCAGACATCAAAGCTTACTTCTTGGCGAGAATTCTTAGGATACTTCCACTTTATGTTGTTTTCGTCATGTTAGCGGGCTTCATCATTGGAGATTGGTTCAATGCTTTGAAAGCGCTTTTTTTCCAGTTTATCGGGTTTGAGTTATTCCCCTATGGAGTGGTGTGGTGGACGTTGACCACTGAGATACAGTTTTACATTTTGCTACCCTTAGCGTGGATAGCCCTTAAGGCTGGCGGAGTGTTTAGATTTTTTCTGATAGCCCTGTTTGTGATTTGGGCCACTGCGTACATATTTATTTTCTTCACGGATATGGTTACTGAGTGGCGACAGTCATATTGGTCTACAAAGTCTTTATTCGGGCGCTTACCGGCGTTCTTAATCGGTGCCGTATGTGCACTTATCTACAATGCTAAGACTAATCCTGTAGCTACCATCTTACGTGGTGCACAGCTACGCAATGCCCTCTTGGTGCTTGTGCTCATTCTTCTATTGGGGCTTGTGCTGGGCGTAGTGGTTCAGAATGGTGATCGGATGAACGAGTCTAGGTGGCACATCCATCACACATATGAGGCGCTAATTTGGGGGTCGATACTATTACTTACATTGCTCGGTAAGCCAGTGCTTTCTATTGTTTTCGTAAATCCGGCGTTCGCGTTATTGGGTAAGCTTTCCTACTCAATTTATCTAAACCACGTTCCTATACTCTTTTACCTTATTTTTGTATCAAAACAGAGTTTGGGTGAGGAGAGCTACGAAGGGTCTATGCAGGTGTTTTATAATCCACTGATTGGATTCGTTATGAGTGTCGCTTTGGCATTGGTGACCTACTATTGCATAGAAGCCCCTTTCCTGAGACTGAAGCGGCGATTACGCGCTTGAGGAGCTGTGATCCCAGCGAAGCGGGACCTGATTCTTCGGAAAGTTTCTTGAGCCAAAAAACCAGGTTTCTATAGCGTATCGAGTCCTGCCGAAGTCTTCGCCATACTGAGTTCGATGAAGCAGAAAGTGATCAAAAAAGATAACGTCCCCTGGATTAAATTCGGGGCTCACTGGGGCGCAGTCTTCCTCCAATCCGCTGATAGTGTCGTTTCCAGTTGACCAGTTGAGTGCGGCATCAGCCTCGCCTGGGTTGACGATCTCCTTGAACCGTTTCGGAATGATGTCCAGTCCCGGTGCACCCGTCTTTCCCCCGCAGGTATCGAGGGGAACCCAAAGGTTTAGGCTGTTAATGTAGCTCCCCATAAACGCTCCGTCTTGATGCCATCCGTCAGCAGATATGGGCAACTTCGATCGGCGCAGTACCCACTTTAATGCTGACAGGCACGGTGGTTCACCGAGGTAGCTCTCGAGAAAGTCTCTCAAGTTGAGTGAGTCATACCATTCAATAAGTGACTCCGCGAAGCTGGATGACTCAATGGCCATCACAGAACCGCTTGATCGGTGGAAGCCTCTTGATCGACTTAATCTGGGTTCAGGTAAAACTGTGGATAGATTCACCGGCGGATTACTGAAAACGTTAAATTCGCCTTGGTTGACTCCCTTCTTGTGGCCCGACTTTAAGTCTGCATCGATGATTTGATCAATAGCTGATTTAAACTCGTCGGCTCTCTTGGCATCAAAAAAATCGCGAACAATTAAACACCCCTTGCGCGCCATTGCCGATCGGAGCTTTTCCACGGTCAAGTCACATGCGTTAATCTCGGGCAGTTCCGTGTTTCCTGGCCATGGCTCCGCACCTGCTTCTCGAGTAATTGGTACAGAACCCGGCACTGGCTCCTTTTTTTGAAAATAGGCGAGCCTCGCAGCCACGTCATTAGCGTCTCTAGCGATGTCTCTGTGTTGCAAGTCTAGATCCATAGTAAATTGCATTGGTTTGCTTGGAAGCTATTATGGCCGACTCATTTTAGCCTCTTACGGGCTGGCTTTGGGTAGACGCAGGACCTCATTTGTCCCATCAATTTGGTATCGAACTCTAGCCTCGGCGTCAGGGTATGCTGCAAATATTGCCGTGTGGGAGAACATTGGCGAGGTGTTTGGCTTAGCTCCGTGCCACTCCTGATAGATAAAAATAAAGTCATCGTCGATTTCTGCCCCAATAGTAGCGATTGAGCCTGCGACGTCCGGCGGATTCATCGAAAAGTTCTCTTCGACGTGGATCGCAAGAAGTGCTTGCCCCCTGATCGAGTCAATATGTTCTTCGGGATCAAGCGCTTGCAGAAGGACAATAGCATCAGCGAGGTGCAATCGATGGCTTATCTCAAAGTGAGTTCCTGCCCATACTACCTCTGTCCAGAATCCATGCTCCCGGTGGGCCCAAGATCCAAGAGGCACCAGCAGGATAATAAGCAATATGGCCTCTAATTTTGTGAGCAAGTGCCCCTGGGCTGAGGGCGTTCTCATTAGTCCACCACCGCCGGTGTTAGAGGAATGTCTCGCTGCGAGGACACGTCCTCGTCTTTTTTCTTGAGCTCAACCAGCAAGTCGGCCATCAAGTTTCGGACCTCGGTTTTTGACTTGTAGGCTTCCACCCGAGAGGTCTCGATGGTGGGGGGGAAGCGGTTATTTCCAGTGTTGGCATCTGCAGTCTGATGTTTGACGTCAGTTTCGATGGCTTCGATTGGACTTGATTCAACAAGGCGATAGGTCACTTTGTTATTATCTCGTCGCCAGATTTCTGCAGGTAGCACCAGCTCTCGCTGCCCACCGTCGCGATAGAAGATGGTGAGTGGGATGGGGGAGGGAACCCCGCCTTTGTTTTCGATATCAACAAAGTAATAGATCGACTGCTCGGTGACCGCCCGATCCAGCGCCCGCTGCTCCCAGGGATCTAGCTTGTTGTATTTCTTGGCCGCCTCATTGCGATCTTTGTTGGTGACGGTAAATCGATCGGCGTCACTGTAAAGATCTTTGAGCTCGTCGAAACGATCTTCCCGCGGGACAATGCCCTCGGCACGGTTGCGCTCGATGCTGATGGGCGATGGCTTGTTGTTCTGTTCCTCGGCACGATCAGCCGCAAAGTCGATGTCAGGGTCGTTCGATTTCAGGGTGTAGGCGCGGACATCGCTGATGGCGATGTCAACGTGATCGGTACCGTAAAACCAGGCTCGCCAGAACCAGTCTAAGTCGACCGCGGAGGCGTCCTCCATGGTGCGGAAAAAATCTGCCGGAGTCGGCCGCTTGAATTTCCAGCGCTGGGCGTATTCTCTGAACGCAAAGTCGAACAGCTCGCGGCCCATGACAGTTTCCCGTAGCACTGTGAGCGCAGCGGCGGGCTTGACGTAGGCATTGGGACCAAACTGTAAAATGGAGTCCGACTGGGTCATGACCGGCACCTGGTTCTTGGAGGTCATGTAGCTGGGAATGTAGTCCAGCACGTTGGTGTCGTTGCGAAAGGCGGGGTAGTCCTCTTCCCATTCGAGCTCAGCGACGTATTCGAGGAACGTGTTGAGTCCCTCATCCATCCAGGTCCACTGTCGTTCGTCCGAGTTCACGATCATCGGGAAATAGATGTGCCCAATCTCATGGATGATCACCCCGATCAGCCCGTATTTGATGCGACGTGAGTACGCTCGCTGTTCCCGCGCGAGTGCACCGGCATCTTCAGCATTATTGGATTCTTCGGCGTTGGCCTTGGGCGGATCGGGCCGGTAGCCGTTGAAGGTGATCATGGGGTATTCCATCCCACCGGACTTCCACGCGTTCACCGATTGGGCGGTGGGGTAGGGGTAGTCAAAGGAGAAACGGCTGTAAACCTCCATGGTGTGGACGACCGCATGGGTTGAATAGGTTGACCAGACGGGTTCGGCCTCATTGGGGTAAAAGGACATCGCGAGGACTTCGGGTTGGGTGGCATTGGGCTGGCGGTGAATCATGGCGTCCCAAATAAATTTGCTCGAGCTCGACCAGGCGAAGTCACGGATATTGGAGGCGGTGAAGCGCCATGTTTTCGTACCCTTGGACTGGGTCTTCTCGTTTTTCGCCGCTTCTTCCGGGGTGATGATGAAGCGTGGGGCATCGTCGCCGATTGCTTGCAGGCGTTGCTGCTGAGTTTGAGTGAGCACGTCCTGTGGATTCTCAAGCACACCGGTGGCGCTGATTACCTGGTTATCAGGTACGGTCAGTGAGACGTCGTAATCGCCGAACTCGAGGGTGAACTCGCCACGTCCCAAAAACGCTTTGTTCTGCCAACCTACGTAATCGGTATAGGCAGCGAGCCGCGGGAACCACTGTGCCAGAAAGAAAATTTGGGTGTCATTTTCTTCAAAGATTTCGTAGCCACTGCGGCCACCGATTGCCGCTTCCTCGGTAATGTTGAATCGCCATGCGACGTTAAACGCGATCGATGCACCCGATGCCAGCGGTGAGGGTAGGTCGAGTCGCCCCATGGTATCGACGATGGTAAGGGGTAGCGGGTCGCCGTCGTCGCCGGTAATCAGCAAGTCTTGGTAACCGTAGGTGTTGTCGGCCATCGACTGCTGGTCGCGTAAATCCTGGAGGCTCACGCGATCGGAGGATTCAGTGCGCGAGCGTCTATCGAGAGAATCCGGACGAAAACGATTTTGGTCGAGTTGAAGCCATAAATAGCTGAGCGAGTCGGGGGAATTGTTGGTGTAGGTAATCGTCGCGGTGGCTTGTATTTGGCGTTTCTCTTCATCGAGGGTGGCGTCAATGGTGTAGTCGACCTGTTGCTGCCAATAGGCGTGTCCCGGCGCACCCGAGGCAGTTCTTATGGTGTTGGGCGAGGGCAGCTGTTGTTCCAACTGCGCGAAGGCTATTGCACCGGTACCTGTGGGATGATCCTCAGAGACCTCACCGTGAACACTAGAGGCAAAAAAGCACGCTGCAAGGGCAAAAACGATTGGCTTCATGAGGTGGTTGCTCTGCAGATTTGGGGGGACGCCAAGTATAACTCAGCCGGATTTCCTCGAGGGCTATGTGGCGATGCATAGGACAGACTGGCGCAATAAGCTAGGGGTTGCTTTATAGTAAGACGCCCCAGTTAGTAGCCACCTGCTTATGACCCTTACCGTTTTTCAGTCAGCGCCGCTGGATAGGCCCGCATGGATAGACCGGTGCATGGCGAGCGTGAGGAACTGGGCAGCGCTGCAAGGCTGGTCCTATCAGTTCATCGGTGACGAGATTTTTGACTTGGTAGCCCCGGAGCTGCGAGCCAAATTGAAGGGCAGGACGCCGATTCTGGCGGATATTGCACGTCTGGAGCTTATGCAGCAGCATCTGGACAAAGAGGGAGGGCAGGCCCTTTGGATCGATGCCGATAGCTTGGTTCTCAACCCTCACTGGTGTCCCGTTTTTGATAGCCCAGCCAGTTTTGGCCAGGAATTTTGGGTTCAAGATGATCCTGGTTGTGACGGCTGGCGGCACTACCAGACCCCTCACAATGCGTTTATGTCATTTTCTGCAGGAAGTCCGATCCTCCCGTTTTTGCGCTATGCCGCGACAAACCTGCTGGAGCGTGTCGATACTCAAAAACTGGCGCCTCAGTTCGTTGGTCCGAAGCTCCTGAAGGCGCTGCACAATCTCTGCCCATTCACGCTCCATGAGCAAGCGGGTGCCCTCAGTCCGGCGTTAGC
>Ga0181573_10004698_pt1 | contig 11525 bp, 3 predicted proteins | sample 101ome_25_FD_148643 | JGI IMG/M metagenome (GOLD analysis project Ga0181573, IMG submission 148643) | Coastal salt marsh microbial communities from the Groves Creek Marsh, Skidaway Island, Georgia - 101409BT metaG (spades assembly) | ecosystem: Environmental > Aquatic > Marine > Intertidal zone...
GGCTGTGGCGGCCCCCCCCCCCCCCCCCCCACCCGAGCTTCCCTCGTCGTCCTTCTCGCTGACGCCGAGGGCGCGACCTCACTCGGCCCCAGCCGGCTGACGGTGTGGCGTCACGCTGCCGAGAAGGCTGCCGCCCTGGACCCCGCAGCGGCCGTCGGCGTTTGGCCCCTGGACGCCCTTTGCGGCGCGGGCGCCGACGGCGCCGGGCCGACGCGCGCGGGAGGCCCCTCGCTGTCCGACGCGCTGGCCACCTGCGATGCCGTCGTCGTCGCGGGGGACGGGACCGGGGGCGAGGGGCCGGGCGCCGCGGCTCTCCTCGCGGCGACGTCGCCTTCGTCCGCCTCCCCGACGCCCGCGGCCGCCCTGGTCGCCGCGGCGCCGTCCGTCCTCTGCCTCTCGACGTCGTCGCGCCTCGCCGCCGCGGCGTCGCGCCGGTCTGGCCGCGCCGTGGACCCGACGACGACGCCGTCGATCCTCCCGGGGGGACCGGGCGCCCGGGCCGCGCGGCACGCCGCCGCCGCCTCGGCCCTGGGCGACGTGGCCGCCCGCGGCACGTCGGACGACATCGCCTTTCTCCTCCTCGCCGCCCCCGCCCTGTCGCACGACGGCGCCGCGTCGACGCGCCTCGCCTCGCCCCGGCTCCCCTCGGACAAGATGGGGCCCGCGGGCGTCGCCCGCCTCGTCCGCCGGTGCCTCGGTCCCACCCTCGCCTGCCTCCGCGACCCCAACTGCAGGGCCGCCCTCGACGGCCTGGAGGCCGCGGGCCTCAACGACCAGGTCGCCTCCTACCGCGTCATCGCCGCGCGCGAGAGCGACGCCTTCGCCGCCTTTGCCCTCTGCGTCCTCGAGAAGAACAACTGCCTCGACAACGACGCGCGCCCCCCGCGGACGCCTCGCGTGGCTCCGCTGCGCGCGTGGAGGGGGGCGGATCCCCTGACCCACGAGGCGGCCGAGGCCATCCTGCTGGGGCATCTCGCCGACGCCGAGCCGGCGGGGTCGTCCGCCGCCGGCCCCGCCGCCGGCCCCGCCGCCGGCCCCGCGGCCGACGCCCCCTGGCCGCGCACCGAGCGGTGGAGCTGGATGGTGGCCGCGGGGCAGAACGAGGCCTACGACAAGTTTCCGATGCAGCACCAGCTCTTCTACCGGGGAAAGGGCGGGCAGAGCGAGTCGCGCCGGGGGAGGCGCGCGCGGCGGTCGGGGCCGGCGTCCGGGGCAGGCGTCCGGGGCTCCCGCCGCGCGCCCGCCGGCCCCGACCGCCGTCGTCCCCCCCTCCCACCCGTCGCGCAGTCTGGTACGATCCCGTCTTCCGGGTGGACGTCCCCGTGGCGTGGCTGCCCGAGGGGTCGAACGAGCGTGCGGGCGCCGAGGCCGCCGCCGCCGCCGAGGCCGCCGGCGCGCCCCGCTCCCCCGACCCCTCCCCGGACTCCTCCCCCGCCGACGGCCCCGGGACGGCTCCCGTGTGGCGCCGGCGCCACTATCGCGTGCGGCGGCACGGGAGGGAGACGGCGAGGGAGCTCTGGCCGGGCGAGGACCCCTCGTCGCGCCGGCTGGCCCCGCCCGGCGTGTGGTGGCTCTCCGCCCTCGACAACGGCGTCGTCAGCACGGAGCGCTGGACCCTGCTCGACGCCGACGACGGGTCGGGCGCTGCCCGCGGGGCCGATTGGGCGGGCCCCCAGTGGTGCGTGCTGTCGTACCAGGGCGCCGCTCGGCGCGCCGGAACGGCCTACGCCGGCGCCGTCGTCTGCACCCGGGACGGGCGCTGGCCCTCGGGCCCGGACGGGGACGGCCTCGCGTCGGCCCGCCAGCGGCGGCGGGCGGGGCGGCCACCGCTCCGCCCGGGAGAGGACGAAGCTCCGGGGCGCATCGTCCGGGCCTGCCGACGGGCCCAATGCGAGGGGTGGGAGCTGTGCGTCGTGGACAACGGGCTGGCGCGCGACGGGCGGCTATGGCCCCTGCTCGAGCGGCGGGAGGGGCGGGAGTGACGCGGCGGCGGCGGCGCGGGCGGGGGCCCCGGCGGGTCCGGATTCCCCCCGGTCGGCGGCGCGGCCCGTTGACGTGGAGCGAGAGAGAGGGGCCGGCGGCGGTCGGGGTCGGGATCGCGGTTGAAGAAGGGAAGGGAGCGACGACGACGGCCCCCCTGCCCTCAAAGCCCCTGGGCCGCCTTGGCGGCGAAGGCCACGGCGGCGCCCGCCATCGCGAGCCAGGAGAGGCCCTCGGCGCCGCCGACGAGACCGCCCGGTCCGGCCGGCAGGCCGGCGCCCGTCTCCTTCTTCGTCAGGGCGCTCCACCCCACGACGCCCAGGCACGCCAGGTACCCGAGGCCCTCGGCGGCTCCGGGCAGGGCGCCCACGACGCCCTCGCCGACGGGGAGGCCGGATCCCGTGGTGGCGAGAACGTAGTCGGACCAGCAGACGACGAGGGACAGAGGGATGGTGACGGCGCTGAGGGGGACGGCCCAGCCGGGGAGGCCGTCGTCGGCGGCGGGGGGCGGGGCCTTCTTGGCGGCGCGGGCGACGCCGACGGCGGCGCGGCGAGGGGCGGATGCCGGGGTCGCGGGGGCGCGGAGGCCGGAAAAAGTGGGGCTGCGAAGAGGGGGTGCGAGCGTCGACCTCTCGGGAAGCGGAGGCGCGCCGAAATAGGCCGTCACGCCGAGACCTCTCAGCGCAGGGCCGGCTCCCGCACGACGCCAGATGCTCCGCGGAAGCTCTTCTAACGCTCACTTAGCGCGGAGAGCGAGCATCCCTGTTTTTTATTTCACGCGACTCGGATAGCTCGGCAATATCTGTCCGTGGCGCCCCTTGTCACCTGTGACCTACCCACGTCACTCTCGCGACCCCCTTCAGCTGGTTCACTTGATCCACCCCAATTTACCCGGCATACCACCTCCGCGGGCCGATCTTTCTCGACATCAGCAGGTCGAGCTCCCTCGGGCTCGTCCCCCCCCGGGGATTGATTTCCGAGGTGGACGCAGGACCCGTGTCAGATGACGATGTGGTTCGATCTGCTCTATGATTCCGGGCCCGTGGCGGCGGGGAGGCGAAAGCTGAGCGAGTGCACCTGAATCGGGGGCGATTCCATCGACGAGCGTGGGGGAGAACGCGGGTCCTCTTGCGACGTTCGTAGCCGTCGAAATATCTGTGTTCTATCCTGTCGGCTGTCCTGATCCGCCAGTCATTCCTCCATCGCCCGACCTTCTTCCTCATATTGGACGCATATATATCTGATTTCCACCTTTTCGCGTGCTCTGTTCCGCCCTCCCTCGCCCGGTCCCCTCGCGCCTGCAGCATCGCCCGCCCGCTTTCGCTCCGGGCGCTGGCTGCCGCTGCCGATACCATTGCCACCGACGCTGCGACACCTTCCCGAACGGTCGCTCCTCCTCTTCGTCTCCCCACCTCTCCTACCCCAGACGAGGGCGGCGGCAGCTCGGGTGCCGAGGTCCTCTTCATCGTCGCCTTCATCCTCCTGTCAGGCGTCTTCGCCCGCCGTGCCCTCTCGCGACTCCCCATCCCCTACACGGCCCTCCTCCTCGTCTGGGGCCTCGTCCTCGCCGCTGTCGACCAGGCCGTCGACGGCGCCGCTCGCGAGGGCCCCGGTTGGGAGTCTGGTGGCACGGGCATCGCCCTCATCACGGGCATGTCTCCCACCCTCCTTCTCACCATCTTTCTACCTGTGCTCCTCTTCGCCTCGGGCTTCTCCCTCGAGTGGCATCTCGTCCGCAAGCTCGCTGGCCAGTGCCTTCTCCTCGCCGGCCCTGGCGTGATCATCTCCACCGCCGCTCTTGCCCTCACGGCAAAGTACATTTACCCCTACGCGTGGACCTGGGACGAGGCTATCCTGTTTGGCGCCATGTTCTCGGCGACAGACCCCGTGGCCGTGGTGGCCCTGCTCAAGGACGTCGGGGCGAGCGCCAAGCTGGGCACCATCATCGAGGGCGAAAGCCTTCTGAACGACGGCACCGCCTTCGTGCTCTTCCTCATCTTCCGAGACCGGGTCCGCGCCGAGAGCGCCATCGGCGTCGCTGAGGCCGCCGGCCTCTCCCCCGACTCGCCGCTCTTTCCAGCGGGGCCGCCCGGCGCAGGTAAGAGCATCGAGCAGTTCTTTCAGCTGGCGGCCGCGGGTCCCCTGCTCGGCCTCGCCTTCGGGTGGGGGCAGCAGATGTGTCTCTCGTTGATCTACAACGACTGGATTGCCGAGTCGACCCTGACGGTCGCCACGGCCTTCCTCTGCTTTTACGTCGCTGAGGACCTCTGCGGCTCCTCGGGCGTACTGGCAGTCGTCTTTCTTGGCGTCTACATGGCCGCCCGCGGGCGCCAGCTGGTTAGCCCAGCGTCCGAGCATGCCATGCACATCGTCTGGGAGACGCTGGAATTCTTCGCCAACACCGTTATCTTTGTCCTCTCGGGCATCCTCATCGGCCAGGCCGTCATCGGCGGGCCCACGACCGAGTTCACCGAGGTCGAGGGAACCAATGCCGTCCAGGAGATTGACGAGGCGATCGCCGTGCCCGTCGAACGTCGGTCCCTTTCCGACCCCGATGTCCTCCCCGGCTACGAGGTCGAGGGCCGCGATTGGGCCTTTGGCTTTGTCCTCTACGTAATGAGCCACGTTGCGCGGGCCCTTGTCTTCGTCCTGCTGTGGCCTGCTTTGCAACGCACTGGGTACGGCATCGACTGGCGGTCTGCCGTGGTGTGCACTTGGGGCGGCCTTCGCGGCGCCGTCGGTCTCGCCCTGGCCCTTCTTGTGACCCTCGACCCGCTCATCGCCGACCCGCGCTTCAAGGCCGTCGTCATTCTCCACATGGGCATCATGGCCGTGATGACCCTCCTCGTCAACGGGTCGACCACCCCGCTCGTGCTATCGGCGCTGGGCATGCGCAATGTGCCCCTGGCCAAGAAGCGGTTCCTCCAGGCCGCGGTGGCCGAGTTGGCCGGCATCCAGGACGGGCGCTGCGGCCACCTCCAGCACGACGCCGTAGGGGGGAAGCCCGACTGGGACAGCGTCCGCCGGCTGACGGATGTCGAGGGCGGGGCCGAGGCGGGCCAGACTGCCGGCAGGGGCGGCAAGAGCAAAAATGAGCTCGATGGCAAGACTCGGCGCAATTCCTTCTCGCGACTCTTCTCAAACACCAGATCGATCAAGGGCCGAACTGGCAAGCACGCCCTCAGCCTGCCCACTGCGGCCGAGGTGATCACCGACGTGCGGCACCGCTACCTCAGTGCGGTCAAGTCCATCTACGCCGAGGGGTTCGAGCGCGAGTACATCCCCGCCGCCCTGCTGGGCCCCCTGCGCGAGGCGGCCTCGGCGGCCGACGACATGTGCGACGCCGTCGATCCCCTGACCTTTGAGCCGCTCCCGGGCTCGCAGCTGGCACGGCACCACGTCCAGGGGCTGACCTTTTCGTCTCCCATCGACTCCTTATCCGAGCTTGAAGCCTCCACGCTCCGCATGCCATTCTGGCTCATTGCCGTCCAGCGACCGCTCGAGCGCATCCTCGGTGCCACTGGGGCATCCATCTGGCGAAACCTTTCCTATCAGCGGACGGAGAAGGCCGTCCGCGCCGCGATGGCCTTCCGCTTCGCACACGTCAAGGCCAGCGCGAGCATCAACGCCGTCGCCGTGCGAGCCGGCGCCAGCATCCGACAGCTCTCGGCCGAGGGCGCCAAGCCATCTGACGCGGCGCTCGTGGCAGCCCAGAACGAGCGGGACGCCGCCCTCAGAGTCGTGAGGGAGGGCGACGACCTTGTCGCACGCGTCGATGCCTTCTTGCGCAGAACGCGCGCCGCATACCCTGAAGTCTTAACGGCCATCGTGACGCGCACCGTGGCCCGCACCGTGCTCATGCACAAAGCTCGGTTCCTCACGGGCCTGGAGCACGCCGGTCTGGTGGAGCCGGGCGAGATCCGTGGCCTGCGGGCACGCCTGGACCAGCGCGCCTCGGAGCTGTCGGCCGGGCGCGTCCGTGGGACGGTCGCGCCCCCTCCTCGGCCCGGACCGGTGCTCTACGCCAGCGAGCTCTTCCATCAGCTACCCTACTCGACCTTCCTAAACGCTGTGCTGCCGCACGCCAAGCTCCGCACGATCGACGTGGGCACCCCGGTTCTCTCTCGTCAAAAGGCAGCACACCAAGATGCCTCAAAGCGAGAGCTCGGAAAAGTCGTGTCAGCCCGGCGAGAGGGGTCCCCCGACGTTGCCCCGGTTCACCACGGGCACGTCGTCGTCGTCGTTCGCGGCGTCGTCGGGCCGCGGTCGGGCCTCGACGGCGTCGCCCAACGGCGTCAGTTCCTCGGTCGGGCTGCGTCGGCGGCCAAGACCGCCATGGCCGCTGCCGAGAGGGCGGCCACGAGTGCTGCCGAGACGGGCGCTCGTGTCACGGGAACCATCAAGCGCGTTGTGTCCAAGACGAACGTGACAGGTGGCGGCGAGAGCCCTGGGTCTGACTCTCTCGTTGGAGCCGACACCATTGACTCGGACTTGGCCGTTGTCGAGGGCGCAACCGACCACGCGCGCCGCGGCAGCTTCAGTCTTGCTGCTCACGAGCGTGCCGATCTCGCGCGCGACACCTTCGGACTCGACGAACACCTCTACGGCCCTGGGGCGTCGCTCGGTCTGCCCGCCTCGGACGTCGCCCAGTCCGCGGGTTCGAGCCGTCGGATGCGCCCCCCGACGGACGAAGCGACGGTCGCCGCCGACCGCGCTGGCCGTCGTATCAGCCTCAGCAATCCCTACCCCGCGCATCAGGAAATCGAGGTCGTGGCCCACACCACGTGCGAGATCTTCGAAATCCCCATCGCCGTGTTTGCTTCCATCGCAGATGAACACCCGGAGGTCCTTGCCTCAGCCCACCGCGCCGCGGCCGCGCGCGCCGTGGCCCGCCACGGCCCCGGATGGGTCCGCCGCGAGGGCGCGACCCCTCAGCTGGTGCTGGCTCGCCTCCGCAGCCGCGGGATGACGGTGCTCACGATGAGTGCGGGAGAGCCCCTCCGGCCCGAGCACTGCGACGGCGGCCTCGTCCTCCTCCGCGGCCGGCTGAACCTGCCCGCGCGCGCCGCGAGGGCGACCAAGGCGGCCATGAAGGCGGCTCAGGCGGAAGAGCTGGCGTGGGCGACCAGGAGTGGCGCAGACGACGACGAAGGGGCCGCCGACGGCGGCAGCGGCGACGACGCGTCCGACGACGAGGACGGCGACGACGGCGCCAGGACGGACGACGTCGCCGCCCCCGTGCGCGCCACCCTCGTCGCCCCTTGCCTGATCGACAGCGACGTTAAGAGCGACCGGGCCTCCCGCCTGGCGGCCCGCCGCCTCGCGAGTGCCGCCGCGACGGCCCGGCGCCGCGACGGGGAGTGGGCGACGGCCCACGCGCCCCGGGCGGGCGCGGGCGGCTGCCTTCTTGTCTGCCTCCCCGCGGGCTGGAGGGCCGTGCTCCGCGCGCCCTCGGGCGCCGACCTCTCGGGAGGCGCGGGCACGCTGGGCCACGCGGTGGAGGGGGCCCTGCGCGGCGGCGACGACGACCCGGCGGCGCGCGCGGCCGCCGACTTCCGGGCCCGTCGTGCCGCGGCCCTCGCCGCTCGCCTCTTTGCGAGGGGCGCCGGGGTCACCGTCGACCGGGAGGAGATGGTCGCGGCGGCGGTTCGACACGCGGCCGCGACTTGGCTGCTGCGCACGCAGCAGGGCCGGGCTGCGCGGGCCGCCAAGATGGCGAACGAGGGGACAGGGGCCGCCGAAACCGCCAAGGAGAAGACGGCTGCCGTCGTCGGGGCCGTCCGCCGCGCCATGCGGCAGAGCATCGGTGGCGTGCGACAGAGCATCGGTGGCATCGGGGGCATCGTCGGGGGACGGCGGGAGTCCGCGGGAGCGGCGCGTGCGCCGGCGGCGGCCGCCCCCTCGCCCGCCTCCCCGAGCCGCGGGGTGCGCGAAGGCGGCGTCGGGACGGGGTCGATCCTCGAGCCAGTGCGGTCGGGAATCAACCTCGCCGGGATGGAGGGCAAGCGGGAGCGGGGGCAGTGAGGCAATGGGCGCGGGAGGGACGGGTTAGGCGGTCGGCCCGCTCGGGTTGCCGGCTGCGCAGTCTCCGGTGGCGTGTCAGGCACTGGAGACTGCCAAAGACGATGGCGCTGCCACTCTCAACCTCTCCTGACAGAAGAACCCCACAAGCCCGCGTCGGAGCGTCGCGGGGGAGCCGCCTGAGGCGAGGGAGGGCGCCGTCGCGGGACGACGGCGGCCGGGCGCGGCGGTGGCGCGGCGAAGGGCCGGGTGCTCTCGGTCCCTCGTTCTGTCTCCGGCGTCCTGGGTGCTGATGCCTTCTCGCCTCCTATCTCGTTGCGTGCCGCGCGATGCTGTGCCGTCCGTCCCCGCTCGTTGCGCACGTTGCGAGAGCGGAGAGCCGCGACGGAGAGTCGGCTGAGGCCTCCGCCGCCGCTGCCGCCGGCCCTGGTCGACCGCCCCAACCCCCGCCCCCCGCAGCGCCGCCCTCCACGATCGCCTTCTCTCCCCAGGCCGCGCTCCGCTCGGCCCGCCGCCTCCGCCGGCGCCGCCTCGCGGTGCGCGCCCCGGCGTCCTCCCTCGCCCTCTCGGCCCCCGCGGCCCCCGTCAACCCCCTCGCCCAGCCCGCCCGCGGCTCCGTCGTCGTCACCTCGACCGTCCGGGGCCTTCGCACCCTCTTCCTCGCCTCTCGGTCCCAGCAGAGAGAGCGGACCTGGGAGCGGTGGGAGCGCATCAGCCTCTACCCCCTCCTCCTCGTCGCGGCCCCCCTGGTGTACCTCGAGTTCGCGTCGACGTCGGACCGGCACCGGGCCTCCCTCGCCAGCAAGGGCTCGCTGCTGGGGGCGATCCTTCCCGCGTCCGTCTCGGACCTTCTCGGCCTGCGCCGCGCGCCGGCGGAGGAGGGGGAGGCGGGACGGGCGCGCTGACGGGCCGGACGGCCCCGGCCGCGGAGCCCGCCCCCCTCGTCCCCCTCATCGTCCTCGCCCTCGCGGGCGGGGCGCAGGGGGCGGCGGAGCGGGCCGGGCACGCGGGGGCGCGGCTGGTCGCCGCGGCCGAGGTCGAGGCGGCGCCAGAGTTCGGGTCGCGCCGCGTCGGGCGTCGCGCCCGGTCCCGCGGCCGCGGCTCCTCCCGCCGCGGGCCGCTCGCTCCCCGCGGCTCCGGCGTCGTCGTCGCGACGCCCCGTGGAGTCCGGTCGAGCTCGGTTGGCCTCGCCCTCCTCGCCGCCGCCAAGGCCGTCGATCTCGGCGCCACCGCGGCGGCCAACGCGGTTCTCGCCGGCCTCGGGCTTGGGTCGTCGTCGTCCGGTCCTCGGGGCGCGGCGCCGCCGCCGCTCCGTTCCGCCGCCCCCGCGCAGCTCGCCGGTGCCCTCGCCGTCGGAGCCCTTCTGGACCTCGCGCTGACGCCCAGAGGGGAGGGCGGAGAGCCTCGGCCTCGCGCGGCGATCCGCGCCCTCCTGGGGACGTCCCTCTGCGTCGCGGGAGCGGCGCTATGCGCGGCGTGACGACCGCCGACGACGGACCGTCGACGTCGACGGCCGCGCTCCGGGCCGGCGCCGTCGACGGCGCCGCTCGGCGCGCGGACGCCGCCCTGGCGGCCCTCTCCGTTGACGCCGGCGGCGGCGGCGACGGACCCCCGTCGTGGTCGTCGCCCGACCCCGGCGCCGCACGCGAGGCCGCGCGCGCCGTCGCGGCTCTCGCCTCGGCAATCGACGCTCTCTGTCCTCCTCATACACCCTCGGTTTCCGCGGCCGCGCCCTCGTCCCCGGCGGCGGCGGGCGCGGCGGCGCCCTCCCGGGGCCCGACGACCCGGCCGTCGGGCGGCGCCGGCGCCGGCGGAGGCGGAGGCTTCGACTTCTCGCGCGCCGTCTCTTCCCTCTCTCTCGGGGACGGGGACGCGACCGGGCGCCCCTCGCGCCCCCGGCTCTTCTCCGACGCGGATCGCGCCTCGGTGTCGCGGGGCTGGGAGGCCCGGGCGCTCGCGGCGTCGGCGGGGCCCCTGCTGGCCTCCCTCGCGGCGGCGGCGCCGGCGCCGGGCGGCGCTGCCGGAGGAGCCGGGAAGGGCGTCGGCGAGCCCGCGACCGTCGCCGCCGCCGCCGCGTCGCAGCGCCTTCTCGCCGAAGCGGCGTGCCGACTGGTGACGTCGGCGGCGGCGGCGTCGGCGCGTCTCATCGGCGGGGGCGGCTCGGACGGACGCGGCGGCTCGGACGGCCGCGACGGCGCCGCCGCTGCCGAGAGGTTTGCCTCCGCCTCGGCTCCCCGCGCGGGCCGTAATCGCCGCCGAGGGGTGAGGAGCGGGCATGCCTTGCCCCCTTCGCTCTCGGCGCTGGCAGTGGCCCGACTTGCGGCGATTGTGGCGCGGTTCGACGGATCGGCCGAGGCCGACGGCACCGGTGCCAGCGCGGCGGCGGCCGGCGATGCCGTGGCCGGCTCTCCCGTCCTCCTCGCCGCGGCCGAGGCCATCGCCGCTCTCGTCGGCGACGGCGGCGACGGAGCCGCGGCCCTCGCCGCCGCACTGGTCAGCGACGCAGCGACGTCGGCGGGCGCCGCCGACGCGGCGGGGGAGGCGACGGGGGCCGGACAGACTGATGCGCAGGGGGATGGGGCGCCCCGCCCCCCTCGAGGCGCCCTGCTGGCGTACGTGTGTCACTCCCTCCTGGCCGGACTGCACGCGGACCCCCCCGCCGCCTCCGCTGCCGCCGCCGCCGCCGCCGCGGGGCCTCCCCCCGCGGCGCCGCCGGTTCCGGGGGACGAGAGAGCCGCCGCCGCCGCCGCCTCGCCAGACGCCGCCGCCGCCTCGCCCCCGCGCCCGACCCCTGCCTCCCGCCTCCCACCCGCCGTAGGCGGCACCGCGGCCCGAGAGGCGTGTCTCTCGGCCCTCGGGGCTGTCGTTCGGGCGACGATGGCCCTCGACGAAGCGGCTCGGGCGCCGGAAGACGAACGGTCGCGAACGCCGCGGGGCCCGCGCGACGCGTCCCCGGGGCCCGGGGGAGCGGCGCTCGTCCCTCTCCTCCCGGGTCTCATCAGCGGCCTCGCCCGAGCCGCGGCGGGGGTCGCCGGTGGGTGGACGTCGGGGGGCGGGGGCAAGAGGTCGGGGGGCGGTGGGAGTCGGTCGCCGGGACCGGCACGGACGCCGCCGCCGGCCGCACGGCTCCCGCCCCGGGCGCGGGCGGCGGCGGCCGACGTCTTGGCGTCCCTCATGCCTCTCCTTCCGATCCCGGCAGCGGCGGTGGTGGAGGCGGGGGCGGCGGCTTCGGCGGCGGTGTCGACGGCGTCGGCGGCGTCGGCGGCGTCGGCGGCGTCGGCGGCGTCGGCGGCGGCGGCCGAGGCCGATCCCGCCCCCTCCCCGCCCGCCTCCCCCCGCGCCCGCCTTGCCGCCCTCCGCTGCGCCGCGGCCGCCACCGCGGCCGACGCCGGGCCGCGGCCCTCGCCGCCGCCGGCCGACCCCGAGCCGCCGACCCCGCCGCCGCCGCCGACGATATCCCCCCCCCTTCCCCCCCCCCCCCCCCCCCCCCCCCCCCCCCCCCCCCCCCTCCCCCCCCCCCCCCC
>Ga0181573_10004699_pt1 | contig 11521 bp, 6 predicted proteins | sample 101ome_25_FD_148643 | JGI IMG/M metagenome (GOLD analysis project Ga0181573, IMG submission 148643) | Coastal salt marsh microbial communities from the Groves Creek Marsh, Skidaway Island, Georgia - 101409BT metaG (spades assembly) | ecosystem: Environmental > Aquatic > Marine > Intertidal zone...
TACGGCTGCCGGGGATACGAAGCGGATGAAGAACCGCCATGCCTCGTAGTTGAACCAGCCGGGGGTCGTTTCATCCACCAGCTCGGATTGCGACGCTTCCCTGCTCATGAACCAGCCTGCCGCGATTGTGACCGCGAGTCCGCCGGTCGGCAACATCCAGTTGGATACGAAGTGATCGGCCATCCCGAACCAGCTGGTCTTGCCGGCGAACAGGAGATCCCCGATGGAGCCCGGCACCGAGAGATTGGTCGCAAATCCTGCACCCCCGAATGACAGGGCGGCGAGAATGGTGAACACGAAGACCGACCCTCCGCACATGAGCGTCGCCTTGCCGCGTTCGATTCCGTGTTCATCGATCACGTATGACGCGACCACCTCGAGCAGGGACATGGTCGAGGTGAGCGCGGCGAGGGCTACGAGGATGTAGAACAGGGGTGCGAGTACAGTCCCCCCCGGGACGACACCCTCAGCGAAGAAAAGCTGTGGCAGCGAGATGAACAGCATCCCGACGGTTCCGGTGTCGCTGACCTGATCTTGCATGCCGGCGGTGAAGATCACGGTGAACATGATCACGGTTGCGACGAGTGCGATGACCGTGTCGAGGAGAACGATGATCCCCGAGGCCTTTACGATGGACTGGTTCCGGGCGATGTAGGAGCCGTACGTGATCATGGCGCCCATGCCGAGGGACAGCGTGAAGAACGCATGGCCAAGCGCCTCGAGCACACTCCCTCCGTCGAGGTCGCCGAAACTGGGGCGGAAGATGAAGCTCAGGGCCTGCCCCGACCCCTCCATGGCGAACGAGACGAAGAACAGCAAGGCGAGGATTGCGAAAAGGATCGGAAGGAAGGTCCGTGCGATCTTCTCGATCCCCTTCTGCACCCCGAAGTAGACGACGGTCACGGTGGCGATGCTGAACCCGAGGGAGAGCAGGAGTTGCAGGCGGCCATTCCCGGCCTGCTCGGTGAACACATCCCCCAGCGTAGTTCCGGCCGGGAAGCCCGAAATCATCCATCCCGCTGTCTTCGCGAAAAAGAAGAGCGACCACCCTGCGATGACCGTGTAATAGCTGAGGAGGATGAAACCGCAGAGAACGCCCCACAGCCCTACCACACCCCACGCTGGTCCGACGGCTTCTCGCAGCGCACCGACTGCGCTTTTCTGCGTCTTTCGGCCGATCAGAAGCTCCGCCATCATGATCGGCAGACCCACGGCGGCAATGCACACGAGGTAGACCAGCACGAACGCGCCGCCGTTGTTTTCCCAGGTGATGAACGGAAATTTCCACAGGTTGCCCAGGCCAATCGCACTCCCGGTCGCAGCAAGGATGAAGCCGGCACTGGACGTCCAATTTCCTCGCTGCTCGGTCATGTGGTCTCCGGGGGGTCGGGGTAGCTCGGCGCAGTGGATCCGCTGCCGCCTGGAACATCGAAGATCGAACTTATCCGGCGCCCTGAACCTCCGACAGTCATGGGGTTACCCTTCGATGCATTTTCATCGCAACTCTGCCCCGGACGTACAGGACCATGAATCTGCTCATTAGGCACGGCCGTCCGTGGTCGGCAGTCCTCGCAGGGGCGCTCCTGTGCGTCGGTGTGCTCGGCGCGTGCGGGGGTGAATCTGCAGAGCCGACGGACTCTCTTCGCGTCGCTCTACTCACGTCGGGGCCGGTCAGCGACGCAGGCTGGTACGCGGGGGCCTACAACGGGCTTCTTCTGATCCAGGATTCCCTCGGCGCATCCGTGAGCCATCAGCAGACTTCGACTCCGGCCGAATACGATGAAGCCTTCATGGCGTACGCTGCATCGGGGTACGACATGATTTTTGCGCACGGGAACGAGTACCAGGATGCTGCGATTCGGGCGGGGGAGCAGTTTCCGGATGTCCGGATTGTCGTCTCGGCTGGGGGTCGTGTTTCGGACAATGTCACTCCGCTGATTTTCCGGCTGGAGGAAGGGAGCTATCTGGCGGGAATGGCGGCTGCGTACATGACGCAGTCCAAGGTGGTCGGGATGGTTGGAGGCGTGGCGATTCCACCTGCCCGCGGGACCTTCGTCGCGTTCAAGGCGGGGGTGCACGCTGTGGATCCGGAGATCGAGGTGCTCGAGGTCTTCACCGGAGACTGGAATGATGTGGCCGCCGCGAAAGAGGCCACGGTCGCACAACTGAGTCGGGGGGCGGACGTCATCATCCACAACCTCGATGCCGCATCATTCGCCGTCTTTCAGGCCGTCCGGGAGGTTTCCGACGAGGGTCGGGTCGCATACGCGATCGGGATGAACAGCAATCAGAACGCTGTGGCTCCCGACGTCATTCTGGGCAGCGCGGTCATACGGATCGCGGATGCGTTCCTCGTGACTGCTCGCCTCGAGCAGGAGGACCGCCTGACGGGCTCGGTGATTTACGCCAACACTGATCAGGACGTCATCGATTTCGTGTTCAACCCGGAACTGTTGGATCGCGTCCCGGCCGGGGCCATTGAACGGATTGCCTCCACCCGAGAGGCAATCCGCTCCGGAGATGTCGACGTTCCACGCGTGGTCTTCGTGGAGGGTGAGAACGAAGGCCGGTAGCGTGAGGCGCCCTCTGGTCGAATTGCGTGGTGTTCAGCGCCGGTTCGGCCAGGTTCAAGCGCTGGTTTCGGCAGACCTCGGGCTGTTCCCGGGCGAAGTCCACGGGGTGCTGGGTGCCAACGGAGCAGGGAAGTCGACCCTCTTCAATGTTCTCGGCGGGCTGCTGGCGCCCGATGAGGGCTCGGTCACCGTGGACGGTGTGCCGGCACAGATGCGTGGTCCACGGGATGCCTGGGCGCTGGGCATCGGTCTGGTCCATCAGCACTTCACCCTCGTCCCGGCGCTTTCCGTTCGCGAGAACCTTGCCCTCGGGGCCCGCGGCCGCTCACTGGACGAGATCGATCAGGCGGTCCGGGCCACGATGGATCGGACGGGTCTCAGGGTACCCCTCGACGATACGGTCGCCTCCATCGGAGTCGGTGACCGTCAACGCACGGAAATTCTGAAGACGCTCCTCAGGGAGCCCAGGGTGCTCGTTCTCGATGAGCCTACGGCGGTACTGACGCCCGAGGAGGTCAGCGGACTGTTCGGTCTGTTGCGCGCTCTGGCGGATGAGGGTCGGGCTGTCGCACTCGTGGCGCACAAGCTCGACGAAGTCCTCGCCGTGTCCGACCGGCTCACGGTCCTCCGGGAAGGTCGGTCTGTCCTTCACGTTCTGCGGGACGAGGTGTCCGAGCGGGGACTTGTGACCGCCATGGTTGGAGACGGAGTCGCGGAACGGATTCTGCCCGGTACACCCGTCGATCCATCCGCGAGGATCGAGGTGGAGGCGGAGACCGGTCGAGCGGACGCCCGGGTTGTCGGAACGCTCTGTGCGGTGTGTGGCGAGCGACTCAGGAACGTCACCCTCGAGGTTCGCGGTGGTGAGGTGCTCGGCGTCGCGGGTGTCGAGGGGAACGGACAGCATGAACTCGCGCTCGTGCTCTCAGGGCGACGCAGGCCGGTGGAAGGGCAGGTGTCAGTGCCTGCCGAGGTGGGCTACATCCCGCAGGACAGGCGCACGGAAGGTCTCGTCGGGACTTTTGACATTGCGGAGAACGTCGCGCTGGGTCTCGGGCGCCTCCCACGTCTGGGGTCGGGATGGCTGATGTCCTGGCAGGCGTTGCGGGACGAGGCTGAGGGCATCCGTACTCGTTTCGAGGTAGCGGCTCCGTCGACCCGCACGTTCGTGAGTGCGCTTTCGGGCGGAAATCAGCAACGAGTCATCATCGGCAGGGAGCTTGCTCTCGGAGCCCCGATGCTCGTGGCAGAGAACCCTACCCGTGGGCTCGACGTAGCCGCGGCAGCGTACGTCCATGGTGAACTCGAGCGGCTCGCCTCCGAGGGCGTGGCCATCGTCCTGATCTCGACCGATCTCGATGAGGTGCTCGGACTGTCCGGGCGGGTGGTCGTCTTGTCTCGTGGGCATCTTACTCCTGTTCCTGCTCCCGAGTGCTCTCGGGAAGGCATCGGGGCCATGATGCTCGCGGGCGGGGGTGAGTCTGCATGAGCGGGAGTGTTGCCCCTGCCCGTGCGCGAGAGGCAGCTCTCCTGGGCGCCGGCGCGGTGGTGCTTACCCTGGGTACCGGCGCCCTGCTCCTTCTGCTCGGCGGGTACGACCCCGCCGCAGCGGGGTCGGCGATGGTCCGGGGATCCGTCGGGAGCTGGAACACCTTCGTGTCCATCACGCTCGTACGATCAGTTCCGCTCCTTCTGTCGGGACTCGCGGTGGCGTTTGCCTTTCGGGCCGGCGTGTGGAACATCGGGGCGGAGGGTCAGCTCTACGCCGGCGCGGTCGCCGGGGTCTGGGTGGCGTTGACGTTCAGTGGCCTGCCTCGTCCCGTGCTTCTCGCGGCCATGCTGGCCGCCTCCTGTCTCGCCGGAGCTTCGTGGGCACTCGTTCCGACCCTGATGCGGCTCAGACTCGGTATCGGTGAGGTGATCACGACGATCCTCATGAATTTCGTCGGGATCTATATGGCGGCATGGATGGTCCACGGCCCGTTGCAGGAGGAGCGGGGCGTCTTTCCGCAGACGGACCGGATTGTGGAGGCGGCACGCCTTCCGACGCTCATACCCGGCTCGCGCCTGCACATCGGATTTGCTCTGGGCCTGGTGATTGCGGCAGCGCTCGCGTTCATCATGAGCCGAACGCGCTTCGGCTTTCACGTTCGCGCTGTGGGCGCCGCCCCTGATGCGGCGGCCGTCGCAGGCCGCATCGACACCAGGCGCGTCCTCATGATCACCTTCCTGGCGTCGGGCGCGATTGCAGGTCTCGCCGGAGCGGTCGAGGTGTCAGGGCTGACCTATGCGCTCTATGAAAACCTCTCCGACGGGTGGGGTTACACGGCGATCGCCGTCGCCCTACTCGCCGGCCTGCGGCCGGGCGGTGTCGTGATTACCGCCATCTTCTTCGGAGCCCTCCGGGCAGGAGCCGGTGCGATGCAGCGTGACGCCGGCATCCCTGCCGCCTGGGTGGATGTGATTGAAGCCCTCGTGATCCTCGCGGTCCTCGGGCTGGAGCGCATGCGTGCCTCTCGAGTGGCTTCCCTGTCAGGAGGAGAGGGGCCATGAGCCAGGCCGATCTTGCACTGTTTCTCGAGGCCGCCGTCCGCCTCGGTATCCCTCTGGCGTTTGCCGCGCTCGGCGAGACGATCACCGAACGGAGCGGCGTGATCAACATCGGCCTCGAGGGTTCGATCATTGCCGGTGCTCTGGGGGGAGCTCTGGGCGCGTTGGCGTTCGATGGGGCCGGTCCGGGTGTGATGGCCGGCGCCGTGGCCGGGCTGACGATCGCCCTGGTGTTTACCCTGTTTGCCGTCGGCCTCGGGGCCGATCAGATCATCACCGGCACGGCGGTGACGATCGGCAGCCTCGGCATGACCGGAGCGGTGTACCAAGCCCGGTTCGGTGCCACGGGAACGGAACTCTCGCTGCCGACGCTGGCCCCGCTGGCGATCCCGGGCCTGTCCGAGATCCCCGTGGTCGGTCGCGCGCTTTTCGCTCAAGCGCCCACCGCGTACGCGGCGTATGTGATCGCTCCGGTTGCCTGGTACGTCCTGTTCCGGACTTCATGGGGGCTCGAACTCCGGGCGACCGGCGAGGCCCCGACCGCCGCGGAAGCCGCCGGTGTGCGTGTCCGACTCGTTCGTGCCGGAGCGACCCTGTTCGGCGGAGCCATGGCGGGCGTCGCCGGTGCGCATCTCGCTCTGGCCCATGCGGGGACGTTTGCCGAGAACATGAGCGCGGGGAAAGGCTTTATTGCCATCGCTGTCGTGGTGCTCGGGCGTTGGAATCCGATTCTGGTATTCTTCGCTGCGATGTTCTTCGGCGCCGCTTCCGCCCTTCAATTTTTTCTTCAGGCGCTCGGTTTCGACGTGCCGTATCAGCTCTTCCTCGCCTTCCCGTACGTGCTCACACTCGCGGCGCTGGCGGGCTGGGTAGGACGCTCCCGTGCTCCCGCTGCGCTCGCATTGCCCTGGGAGCCTCGGCGCTGAACGTCCCGAACTGTGGTGATGAGCGCAGAAGACGACGAGGGTGTCCACGAAGTAGAGCGGCTTCCGTAGCTTTTGTGACCGGCCTCAGTCGGAGCGACCTGTTGGAGCGCATCATGACCCCATTGAAGATCCGTTTGTCGAGAGGGACGTTCCTCGTCCTTCTCGGGCTGTCGACCCTCACCGTTCCCGTGGCCGCTCAGCGGCTGGAGGGCACGGGCACCGTGGCCACTGGACTCCTTCTCAGGCAGATGGACGGGGTGAAGCGTGTTCTGATGATCGCCGCGCACCCGGACGACGAGGACACGAGCCTGCTGACCGCGCTGGCACGAGGTCAGGGGGCTGAAACGGGGTACCTGGCGCTGACGCGGGGAGATGGTGGACAAAACCTCATCGGACCCGAGCTGTGGGAGGGGCTCGGCATCGTTCGTACCGGAGAACTTCTGGCCGCCCGAAGGCTCGACGGTGGGCAACAGTTCTTCACGCGGGCCTTCGACTACGGTTTCTCGAAGAGCGCGGAAGAGGCGCTGACCTTCTGGCCTCGCGATGAGCTGCTGGCCGACGTGGTCTGGGTTGTGCGTTCGTTCCGACCGCACGTGATTGTCTCGGTATTCAGCGGCACGCCCGCGGACGGTCATGGCCAGCATCAGGCAGCCGGCATCATGGCACGGGAGGCGTTCGAGGCGGCCGGAGATCCGTCTCGTTTCCCGGAGCAGCTCCAGCAGGGAGTCGAGGCATGGGCCCCCTCCAAGCTGTACCAGTCGTCCCGGCGTCGCTTCTTCGCGGCTCAGGGGGCTCCTGACGATGGGTCTCTGGACGTTCAGACCGGGGTGAATGACCCGCTGCTGGGGCGTTCTCTGCTCCAGCTGTCGATGGAGAGCCGCAGCCAGCATCGCTCTCAGGATATGGGTGCCGCCCAGCCTCCAGGCCCGAGTCTGACAGGCGTGATTCTCGTCGAGAGCCGGGTGGGAGACGATGCTGAGGAACTCTTCGCGGGGGTCGACACGACGTTCGCGGGTATCGCGTCCGGGCTGCCCGCAGCAGCAGCTCGCCGGGCGACCGGGCATCTCGAGGCGTACCGTCGGTCGGTTCGGGCGGCGGTTGACGACTTCGGCCTGGATCCGATGTCGATTGCTCCGCATCTGCTGGAGGCGGGGATGCATCTTCGGATGGCGCGGGAGGCGGTGGGAGACGACGCCGACGGTGAGTTCACGCGTGCGATTGCTGCCCGTCTCGGGCGAGCCGATCGGGCGATCTTTGCGGCAACCGGAGTCTCCTTCGATGTGCGGTCCGGGGACGACCTGGTCGTTCCTGGTCAGCGGGTGACGGTGCGGGCTCAGCTCTGGAATGGCGGCGGCTACACGCTGACGGATCCTCAGCCCGCGCTGAACCTGCCGGCGGATTGGGTGTCCGCGCTCGTTTCCACCGAGGGGGTGGGGGCGGATGGTACTGTCCCCCCCGGGCAACTCGCGATCTTCACGTTTGATGTCGATGTGCCCGAGAGTGCGGAGTTGTCCCGTCCGTACTTCCTTCGGGCGCCCCGGGACGGAGCGCGCTACGTCTGGCCTGAGGATCCCACGCTTTGGGGTCTCGCTCGCGACCCGGAACTCGTACAGGGCTTCGCCTCGTTCGGTTTTGCACCCGCGGGCGTCGGGTCCGCCGGGAGCTTGCCTCCGGTCGGTCGCCTGACGGCATCCGCGGACTGGCGATATGTCGGCGTTGATCCGGCGTTCGGCGAGTTCGACAAGCCGGTACTCGTCGTTCCCGCCGTCTCTGTATCCGTCGCGCCGGCGGGTGTGACATGGCCGCAGAGCAAACCGGGCGAGCAGCGCGTGTCGGTCGTCGTCCGGACTGAGATGGAGGGTGGCAGTCGGGGGAGCGTGGAGATGTCCGCCCCCCCCGGCTGGAGTGTCTCTCCTGCTTCTCAGGAGTACGTGCTCGGGGAGGCGGGGGCGGAGCGATCGATGACCTTCGAGGTCCGCCCGGACGGGGCGGTGCCGGCAGGCCGGCACACCTTCGAGGTACGTGCCAACTCGGATGACGGTCGTGAGTACCACGAGGGTTATGCGCTCATCGATTACGAGCACATCGAACGTACGGCCCTGTATCAGGACGCGAGGGCCACGGTGTCCGTCGTCCCCGTAACGGTTCGGGAGGGGGTCCGGGTCGGGTACATCATGGGCTCGGGCGATGACGGTCCCGAGGCGATCCGGCAAATGGGTGCCCCGGTCGAGCTACTGGATGAGACCCGTGTACGTGAGGGCGATTTCCAGGATTTCTCCACGATCGTCCTCGGGGTGCGGGCGTACGAGACTCGGCCTGATCTGCAGGCGGCGTCGGCGCAGCTCCTTGATTTTGCCCGGTCCGGAGGGACGGTGATCGTGCAGTACAATCGTGGACCGCTCGGAAGCCTGGCTCCGTGGGAGATGACCGTGGGCCGTGGGTCACCTCGTGTATCGGACGAGACGGCACCGGTGCGCGTACTGGAACCGGATGCTCCCGTCTTCACGATCCCCAACCGTATCGTCGAAGCGGACTTCGACGGATGGGTCCAGGAGCGCGGGTTGTACTTCGCCTCCGACTGGGACGAGCGATACACACCGCTCCTGGAGTTGAACGATGTCGGTGAGGAGCCGCGGCACGGGTCGATGCTTGCTACGTCGGTGGGAGACGGCGTGTTCGTCTATGCGGCCCTCTCATTCTTCCGTCAGTGGGCGAGTCAGGTGCCCGGAGCGTACCGGCTTTTTGCGAATCTGATTTCGCTGGATGCCGATTCCTGGGCGGCCTTCTCCGCGAGATAGGAAGGATGGCGCCGCGCGTCTCGGTTCTGGGAGTCCTGCTCGCCCTCGCATGTGGTGGAGAGAGCAGGCCGATCGTTCTCGATGTTCGGACGGACCTCCCCGAACATTTACGCGACTACGTCGAGGAGAACTTCGAGGCGCTGCATGCGGACATCGATGTCCGGTTCTCGGTAGGAGGGGCTCAGGAAGGGCTCGATCGACTGCGTGCCGAGATCGTCGACGGCTCCGCGCCGGACGCTCCATTCGACGTGTGGTGGGGCGCTGACGTCATGACGCTGTCGGTGGCAGCTTCGGCCGGACTTCTGGCACCGTACCGGCCCTCGTGGGCCAGCGGTGACGGTCGTGCAGCCGTCGGCCGGGACGATTCCTGGTACCCACTCTCGATCACGCCGTGGGTGATCGCGTTCGACCGGGATGACCTGCAGCTGAGTCGCGCGCCGACCGACTGGAATGACCTCCGCCATTTCAGGTGGGCGGACGAAATCGAGATGCTCGACCCTCAACGGACCGAGCCGGGAGCCCTGTTCGTGGCGTCGATGCTCGCCTATCACGAACGTCAGTCGGAGGTACAAGCCGGTTTCGACTGGTTGTCCGCTCTGGACGGTCAGGTGGAGACGTATGCCGGCAGCATCCCCGAGGCGCTCCAGGCCCTGAGGTCCGGCGGCTCCCGGCTCGCGATCCTTCCCCGCTCGGACGTCGAGGCGGAACGGGCTTCGGAGGCGCCATCGCTCTATTATCGAATTCCCGAGTCCGGGACGCCGGTACTTGCCCGAGGGGTCGCCCTGATCTCAGGCACGAGGGAACGCGAGAGTGCGGAGGCATTCGCCGAGTATCTCGGCTCGCGGGAGGTAGGTACGGCGACGAAGCTGGAGACAAGGTGGCAGCCCGCGTTCGGCGGAGTGGACTCGACGAGAATCCCGGACGACTTCGAACTGGTGGATCCGTGGACCCCGCACGAGCCTGCCCTCGATCGGATCCAGAGTGAAGGGGCCGGCTGGATCGAACGCTGGGATCGCGAGGTCAGGGGGCGTTAGAGTCCCGACCCGATCGCGCGACCCGTCACGATTCGGTGGTCTGCTCGCTACCGCCGCTCAGTGTGACGCCGACCACGAGGACTACCGCGGCCCCGATCACGTTCTGCCAGAGATAGGCGACGTCCGTCCCGAAGTTGACGATGCCGACCACCGTCATGCCGACGATCAGGCCCACGAAGGCTCCATTTCCCCTCGCTCTCGGGACCATGGCGAGGAGGAAGACTCCGAGGATCGAGCCGTAAAAGAACGAGCCGAATCGATTCACGACCTCGATCAGTGACCCCAGAGTCGCCGCGTACGTAGCCACCACGCAGGCAAAGAGCCCCCAGAAAACGGTCGCTCCCTTGGACACCGCGAGGTAGTGCGCGTCCGACGCCTCGGGTCTCATCCACCGACGGTAGAAGTCGATCACGCTCGTGGTCGCGAGGGAGTTCAACTCCGATGAAATGCTCGACATGGCAGCCGCGATCACGCCCGCGATGAACAGGCCCGCGAGTCCGATCGGAAGCTCGTAGAGTACGAAGCGGGGGATGATGTAGTTCACGTCTCGGGACGATTCACCTGTGACCTCCTCGGCCATCGCGAGTGCCTCGCCGCGGATCGTCTGGATGTCGGCCTCGCGCTCGAGGAACGTCTGCATCGCAGCAGCAGCAGTCATCTCGTCCGTGGCGTCCGCGACGTCGTGGGCTGCTCGCTCACGCAGCGTGAATGCCGTGGCGTACTCGCTGCTCAGGGCCTCATATGCCGGTCCACGCTCGGCCACGACCGCCTCTTCGTGCGCGGGATTGTAGAGGAGCGGGGGCTGAACGAACTGGTAGTACACGAATACGCCAACGCCTACGAACAGGACGAGCGCCTGAAGGGGGATTTTCCAGTAGGCACTCATGAGGAGCGAAGTCTTCGCCTGATCCACCGAGCGAGCGGCCAGATAGCGCTGGACCTGACTCTGGTCCGTTCCGAAGTAGGAAAGCATCAGAAAGGTTCCGCCGAGAAGCCCCGACCAGAACGTGTACTGCTCGTTGATGTCGAAGCCGAAGTCGAACGTCTCGAGCCTCCCGGTTGCCCCGGCGATCTGCAGCGCATCATGCGGGCTTACGGGCATTTGAAGGAGCAGGACGACCATCATCGCGACGAGGGCCACGACGATGAGAACCATCTGCTTCACGTCTGCCCAGGCGACCGCCTGGACGCCACCGATCATGGTGTACAGGACCGTCGGGACACCGATGAGCGCCACGGCCCAGACCAGTGGGATCCCGAAGACTGCACTGAATACCACCCCCGGTGCTGCCATGATGGTGCCCACGCTCATCCCTCTGGAGAGCAGGAAGAGGAGCGCCGTGAACGAGCGGGTTTTCGCATCGAATCGACGCTCGAGGTACTCGTACGCGGTGTAGACGCCGGACCCGTGGAGCAGTGGCACCAGCGTGACTCCGAGGATCACCATGGCGAGGGGCAGTCCGAAGTAGAGCTGGACGAATCGAAGCCCATCGGTCGCACCTTGCCCAGTGGTCCCGATCATCGTGACCGCCGAGAGCTGTGTCGCCATCACGGACAGGCCGACCACCCACCAAGACAGCGATTTGTTGGCTGCGAAGTACCCCGAAATCGTGTCCGTGTCTTTCGACTTCCGTATACCG
>Ga0181573_10004702_pt1 | contig 11516 bp, 11 predicted proteins | sample 101ome_25_FD_148643 | JGI IMG/M metagenome (GOLD analysis project Ga0181573, IMG submission 148643) | Coastal salt marsh microbial communities from the Groves Creek Marsh, Skidaway Island, Georgia - 101409BT metaG (spades assembly) | ecosystem: Environmental > Aquatic > Marine > Intertidal zone...
GCTACAGCGTGGTGCTTGGAGTCGTACTCGTGGTGCGCCGCAACAGTGGTAACTGAAGCGCGTCGACGTTATTCAGTGACGGGACGTTCCAGCGCGGTGTAGAGGCGTAGGGTGGATGGAAACACGCCCGATTGCATTCAAGTGTATAGTAGACGCCATCCACTCGTCTATTTGCCGCTTACATGCGTGGCAAGACGTTCTGTCCGATCATGAGCGTTCCGGCGTTGCACCAAAAGAGCGTTCTACTCGCGACTTACGTCAGCTCTCGACCCGCCCGAAACTCGTTGAATCAATGTTTTTCAAGCGTCAACAGTCGATATTCATTATTAAGACATCGTTTGTATTCGGAAACGCGGTGGAAAGCGCACGTTGCGTCTCCCACGATCGATGAAAGTGAAAGTTGTGCAGTTGAGTGAGTCACATGTGATGAGAGTCCTCAGTTTTCCGACGCCGGGAAGAACGGCTAAAACGACGGCGCACGGGCGCAGCGCACAGTGGTACAAGCAAGACAATATTTTCTTTCCGTGGATGAACGATCTACAGAATCACTGGTACGCATACCACTTCAGGCGCGCGGGGCATTCATGGTGTGCACGGCGTTACGACTCGATGCAGTGTCTTAGGAAAGTGAAAGGAAGCACTCAGGTCGCACAACTTTATGACAAAGACAAATTGGACCTGGCAAAGTTGGAGCTTCTACTCAAGTTTGCTGCCCGTTCTTGGTCTGAAGAGGCACCAGAAGACAGAGAAGCGAAAGCGCTTGTTAAGTCTCTTGAAGGAAAAATTGAATTCGAGTCAAAAATTTGGCCACCACGGCAGAAAGACTTAATCTCGTGCGGCATTTACACAGTGTACAACATCGCTCTCGCCGGGTTAGGCATCAACCTGACGCCGAGTCTATACTGCCCCGTCGAAGACGAGAGGGTCCTTCGACAAAAGTGTTACAATGTATTGTTCGACGCCTGTGAAGAGCGTCGAGAATGTTGGTATACACAAGAGCGAGACGATGCTCATGTCCACGCGCGTGCGCTTGATATGTCTCAAGCTATCACGTTGTCGGGACCTTCCACTCGATCTCGTAGCCGTTCTTTACAAAATGCGTCCTAGACATGTTGGATTTGTATAAATTATTGTCGGTTACAAGCCTGAAGTAACACACGTTCGTGCGACACAACAAGCGGCCGAAAAGTCTCACATGCTTTCAGCCATGAAGTTGCTACGAGTTGTAGCAACTTTCATCCTGTTACCCTGTATCTATTTGGCGAGTCGTGAACCGTCACCGCGTCTATGCGCGGGATACGCCGTTTTGTAGCATGTCAGAAAGTGGCAAGTTGTACGCGCGCGTCGCCTTACGCGTCGCTACAGTCCTCGAGACGCGCTGAAATTCGCCGTGGAGGTGCGGAAAATAATCTCGTCAATGGCTCCACCGTCGCCGGGTCGTTTAAGCGCGTAGCGACGACGCTACGTCGATTCTAGGATTTTCTCTCGTCGAGTCTGAAACTTGCTACAACTTGTAGCAAGTTTCAGACTTTGTTGTAGCAAGTTTCAGACTGACCCATAGATTGTAATGCCAGCGGTTTAGGGTTTAGGGCTTTAGAAAACCCAAATCCCTGAACCCTTAACTCTAAAGCCCTAAACCCTAAACCGCCGGCATTACAATCTATGTTGGCGTTCGGAAAGATCCATCGGTAGAAAATCTTCTGAACTCTGCTTAATTTTGTTTAAACGGTATGCCGAAACCCTTCCTTGAGCTTTCTGCATATGTGTTTATCTACCGGTTTCAGGTTGAAACCAATTCCAGAACGTATGGCGTTATGCGACTTTTCACAGTCCCCCTTCTTACTCCACAGATACTGCAAATTGTTGGTAGTCGCTAATGCACTTGCTGGCACTAGACTGTATAAATGAGTACTCTCAAAATGCTCTTCCACTGCCGTCAAGTTCATGGAGCCGCACATGTGAAAGTCAAGACGGCCTTCTATACTGAAGCCGTTCGCATCTTGACACCCAAAAAGCTCACCACGAAACCACTTACTCATTTGTGACCCGCAGCACTGTCTGAGTATGGACCAATATCTCATGTACTGCGTTATTTGTAGCACTTCGTCACTTGTTAAATCGAATATGTCTTCATATTTGCTAATTTCACAGAGAGGACATCGCTCGAGCTCTGAGTAATGCTGTTCATACGATACACGAGTGCCTTCGGCCCAAGAAACGTTTATTTGTTTCCAATAATTCTTGTGCCGCAAAGTCGTAAAGAACATAGAGGTACCATCTGATGCAAATACTTGGTTACTAGGGTGGAGTTTTATTACTTGAAGTTGCGCTGGTTTTAGCGAACAACTGACGGAGGAAGAGCGCAAGTGTGCGATGACGCACAGGAGAGTGAATTGGTACGTGCTACCAGATCTCGGTTGCCCAGCAGAATAAATACGGCGTACACGGCTCGTGAAAGCGTCCATCGACGCATTTGAGGCAGGTAGAGCGAAGTGCGGTTGAGATTCAACAAATGACTGGTTGTGCATTGCTTGAATCAAGAGAATTGCCAAAGCGCCCCCGTACAACACTAGAATTATTAAACGTTTCTGTCGAAGCAGAGGTGCAGTTTCTGTTTCTGTACTGCTACTTGTGACGGCGCGCTGTATCGAGCAACGCGATGGAATGAACATAGTTCAAAATGTTACCACGCCGGTTCGGGGGCACGGCAGACAATGCGTTACGGTCCAGGCGTGGCGCGTGTCGACAGTTGTCGAGGGATGGCGCCGTAGTAGCCCCCAAATGGGGGTTTTGGAATGAAAAACACTACTTTTTAGGCCGATGAAGAGATAGAAAGAAACACTATTTTTGTGTTTGTGTTTTGCTTCGAACCGATGAAGAGATGGCTACGCAAAAATACTTTTCCCGTCGAGTTCTCAACGTTCGTTGCATATGACATCGGTTGCAAGTTTTGCTTTTACTTTCGCTTCGATGAAGAGATGAAAAACACTATTTTTTATTATTAAGTATATCTCTTGACGCTCTAGTGCCTTGCGAGCTGCATCCTGTGCGAAAGCTTCCTTTGTCTTGTCCCGAGCGGCGCGTACAACTTCACCCGCTCATCGGGCAGCGCGCGCTGCGCACCCATCTTCCGCTTCGCCGCCTGGGCCCATCATCGCCTAGACGCCCGCTTCGTCGAAGCTCGACATCGAGCGTCGACGACTACCGCGCGCAAGTAAGTGCGTGAGTGCTCATCTTTGTGACTTCAAGTTGGATTCAAATTATTGGAACTCGCGCGAAACCGTCGTCGCCTAAAACCCGGTCGCGCCCTCGCGTTCGCGCGCGAGTCGCTCGTCTCGTTTTTCGCGCTCTCGTCGTCGTTTGCACGCGCGTCGCCCCGTTTTCGCGCGCGCGAAGCGCAACCTCACATACTGAGGGCTAAAAATGACCTGTACAGGAAATTTCTTGGTACGTACGAAAAAACGCTCGCACAATACTGTTTGCCCATACAACATACCTGGTACAGTGGTACAAAAAATCCTTGTACCAGGCGCTGCACCCCTAACGAAAAATTTTTTCGGAAAAATGCTCGTACCAGGCGCTGCAGGCCTACAACTGTGGAACTTGTTATTCTTTGGGTCGTTCCCGTTCAGAGAGTCGACACAACCCGTCGACACTCTCGCTGACAGCCTAATTCGCCTACTAACGAACAGCCTGTTCGGAACAGGAAGGAGCGGAATGTCAAGTACGCGTCAACGTACGACGTGGTATCGTATAGTTGCACTCACGCTTTATCTCGCTATCTTTGCCGTTTCTTGTAAATACGTGATTCACTGGCGTACAGTGCGGTTCGAGGAAGGAAGACGGTTTGTTCCACCCATACCACCCATACCGTGTCGTGATGACTTTGCCGCGGTTGCGGAGCAGTTCTTCAAGGTGAAAGGTAGAGCCGCTGAGATCGGTGTCTTCCAAGGTAAATTTGCAGCTAAAAATGTGAAACACTGGCGAGGCGAATACTACATGATCGACGCGTGGCAGTACCGCAAAAGCGATGTAGACATGGGCGAACACGGACAAGATAAGAATTTTGCTTCGGAAGAGATAAACATCAAGAACATGAACGAAGCGCGAGAACGTGTTCTTTCTGTCGTAGGCGTAAACCAAACCCGAGTCCACCTGGTGCGGGACCTATCTGTTAGTGCTGCATCACGTTTTCCAGACGAATATTTCGACTGGCTGTATGTTGATGCCATGCATGACTTTGAGAACGTCGTGCGTGACCTTGAAGCTTGGTGGCCCAAATTACGCCAGGGTGGCCTCTTTTCCGGCGACGACTATGGTGACTTTGTCGGTTCACCGCTTATGAGTGCCGAGCGCTTTAGTAAAGTGTTTGGATCAGTGGCAATTAAATGGAAGTGGGGTGTTCAACGTGCAGTTCTGGATTTTTGCGCTCGTAACAATCTTGTGGCTCAGGTGACTTGGGCTCATGATTGTTATCAATTCCCTGCTTGGTACGTCGTAAAACCACACTTGTACACATTTCAAATGTGACATTTGCACGTTTATCATTACCTGTGGTCAAAGCCTTCTCTTATGAAAAAAACGGCCCTTATTTTCATAAATCGCCAATTCTATTTTCGAATTTCGCATCTCTTAGTCACTCTGATTGTAATATTGTCAGGCTTGGATAAGTGGTACCGGTACAAAATAACATTAGTCTACGGCCTCATAGTTAACCTATTTTTTACGTCGAATCGATCCGCGTCGCCGATGCGCGAATGATAAAAAAACGTACGCGAACGTAAAGAAAATGCCATTTCCTACCTCTGTGCGAAATTTCAGATCGATCGGGATCGATACCGCGAGTGTGGATCGATTTTTCTTATAGGTTAAGTAGCTCTTAAGCTGCGTGATTTCGTAGGAGATTTCCGCGCGTCAACACATCGAGGCACGCACGCGCGTCAAGCGGACCATGCGATCGCAAAGAATGTAATTTACAACAAGAAATGTTCGTTCTGCGCGATGGTGTCGTCCATGGAGCGATCATTCACGGAAACGTCGGCGTTCGCCTGCGTTGAATTCTCGACGTCGTCGACCGAGAAGCTCCCGTCTTCGGTAAAGACGCCGACTTGACTCATGGGCGATCCAGACTGACTCTCCGACTCAAAAGCGCCTGGGGGTGCCAACTCTGGATACTGTTGCTCTATAAGCGGTTGAAGCGCGTCCACGAAGCCGCTGTACCGACCGATGCATCCACCTCGAGGAAGATCCATCCACGTCGAGGAGAAAAATGCAACCAAACCAGATACTCCGCGTCTAAAATGGTTAAAATCTCACTTAGCTATGTCTGTTTGTCCAATTCATTAATGGTTGGAGAAGTAAATACTAAGTAGGATAGAAAGGTGAAATAGGTCGATTCACCACCCTTTCGTCAGTTTTACTGTTTTAATGAAGACCTCAGACTTTTACTTGACATGAATTAAACCTTAACCTGATCAGACGATCCTACATTTACTCGGCTTAAATAAAGCATTGTTCATGAAAGCAGCTGATTTTTTTCGAATCGCGCGCGTCGACTGACGAAGTTGGAGGCTCACGGCGGCGCACGCACGCGTCCGGCGAGCGAGGGACCGTGGAAGCGTCATCCGCGCGCACACCGCTCGGTCCTCCGTTGACCCCTTTCAAGGCACCAAGCGGCACACCGGAGCGCGATTGGCGGATTCTGCGCCACACGGAGCGCGTAAAAATTTTGAGCCGAACTTTTTTTGTTCCCTGCGTGTAGAGTCCTAGGATACGAACCCAGGAATCAAGTCCATTTCTTTCAGTCACCATTTTGTTGGGACTACCACTAGTCCATGTCGCGGCCGCTCGTAGTCGTTTAGTCAGCGACGAAGTGCGTGCATAGACGGCCATCCCTAGCCACTGCCGCGAGACGAACTAAATTTACAGCGAGTTGTCGTTGGGCTTCTAGCTGCGAGCTTGGGCCAAGTTCATCAGCCACGCTTTGCCAAGTGATGTCCCCAGGGCTTCTTGATATGTTGAAAGCCGTCAACTATCGGCAGTTAACTCTTCCGCGGCTGTCATCCTCGCCGTCTCGGGCCTTAATCAAGCCGACGGCGACGTCCATGAAGCGGGCTATTCTAGCCAGGCTCATTCTCATTGTGTGCTTCTTCATTTGCCTTGGAAGCTATTTTAGAAGAGCTCTGAACGTCTTGGAAGAGGGCTTTTTTGTCGTCTCTCTCCAGGGCGTGAAAGCAGCTAGTTATAAAAATCATGGACGATTAGACGTTTTTAAGACGCACTTCAGCGCTGTGTGTGGAAAGTCTGCTCCCATTTTGTCGACAGCAAAGGGATATGTCGACAAGCGCAGAGGATTCGGCTTGACTCGAGCTTTTGTCGACATATTGGATATCAGCATCGAACAGGGACTTGAGAAAATTTATATATTCGAAGATGACGTGCGCCTGATGAACACATTATTTTGCGATCGAGGCTTGCGGCAGGCCTTGTGGGCAGAAGCACCACGGGATACTTTCGTGATTATCTTTGCCGGCCACAACACTCGGAAAAACTCAGTTGTGGAGAGTAGAAACTTCCTTTTCGAAGCCATCGATAGGCATTACGGCTCATATGCTTGGGCGATCAGTCGCCCGAGTTTTGAAATTCTCCGGCGCTATTGGAAGAGTTTGCTCCAGGATGAACTCTTAAAAGCGCTCAATCCTGATGTTGATCTTTCTGGTGGGCACTTTCACAATATGACAACGTACCTTCTGCGAACCCCGCAGTTGTTTTTTCATCCGGCAGGATACTCGAACACATGGTCAAAACAACGTGATCCTGTGCAAGATATTGAATTGCCCTCACTCGTTGTTCTCTGCCAAAGCAGAAGTGAAATTGAAGACATACTGCGTTTGGCGTCATGGCGCAAGATTTTGGCAGAAATAATTGTGGTTGTGGAAAGAATGAATTGGGATGAAATGGTTCTGAAAAATACTACCGTGTCAATTAGACTGATGCACGCTGACGACGCTTTGCCAAATGCGCTCTGGAGCGCCGCTGCTCGTGCCGCGTCCAGTGTTGTTGCTATTGTTCTCCGCCCGGAGAGGATTTCTATAGTCGAATTTGAACAGCTGCATGGCGAATATCTTCAGCGACCGGATCGGGTTGCTTTCCTCGAATCTCATTATGGTGAAGATGACAAACCCTTAGTGCGTAAACATTCAACGTGTCAGAAATGCAGCAGACTACAAACGTCAGGTGCACTGATGGCCCAAAGGCGATATTTCGCGGCATATACCAGCCACGCTAAGAATATGCATACAGCAGCACTAGACTTCGCATATGCTGAGAAATTGTTATTAGCCATATCGGACTCTGCGCAGTTTCATGCTGATAAGCTGCCAACCACGCTCCACTGATTTGTCTGCCACTCCTGGCTGGCTCTGCCGACTCTGAGGACTTGCTCACTATGGTGAGCTTATCAAAGCAGGGAAGATTTGATCGCCAGCACGCTTCGTGAAACATTCTGGTAGCGCCAATGCGAGTGGCACTGACACGCATCGACGATCGGTGGTCCGAGCGCCACGTCAACGGCGTCGTTTGCTCCCGAAGAAATTTCGACGAGTCACGACTCGTCTTATTCGTTAATGGTTGGAGAAGTACTTGACGACGGGGTGGTGATCCAACTCGTCTCACATTCTCGTCTCCTGGCTAATCGTCCTGATCGAGCTATAGTGTTGTTCCTAAGTAGGACGGTGTATCTACCAAATAGGATAGAAAGGTGAAATAGGGCGATTCACCACCCTTTCGTGACGACATACTGTTGTTGGGGACGCCCAGATCGGAAAGCGGGACGAGCACATGGCAAACGATAAACGGTTACATTGGTTTTAACCGGTTTTCGGCTAACAAATTTGACTTTTTTCATAAAAATTAGGGTTTAGACCCAAACCCTGGGTAGATGTAGGGTTTGGGAATGCTAGGGTTTATAAACATACTGTTACGAGTGAGTATTGTACGAGCTGATACGAGCTAAATCCTAAATTCCAATGAAAACTCGACACCACATAATGCTTGAGTAATAACTCGCCAAGAACCCGAAAAACGTGAAAAGTTGGAAAATTTCAAAGTTCAGCTGTGGCGTCGCGAAGCGCGAACTTACATATTGAGGGCTCAAAAGTACCACATATCAGATCAGATGATATCTTACTGTTTGTACATAACTACTTAGTAGTCTAATACGTTGACGTGCCGATACGGCAGTGCCGACATCAATTCTCCTTCGTAGCCCTCTGCTGCTAAGCCCTCAGCCCAACTCGACCCGCCGCCCGTGATTTTTAGGGAAACGTATGACGAAAAGTGAAATGCCTCGTCATTCTTTGCGACAGTTTAGAGGACAGAGGCCTGCACATTTGATACGAGTCCTCGTATGCCTTTTTATTCTTCTTTGTGCAAAGCGCGGAACTCGTGCGAGTTTAGGGGATGGAGGCGTTGTGACGTGCAGCGAGCCATCTGTCAACATCGTAGTTCTTACGCAATCACGCGTCAACTCCCTCGTGCGTCTTCTACAATCGCTTTCAAAAGCGAGATATGGATGTGCGGACATAGACCTTGTCTTTCACATCGATTTTCAAGACTTAGCACCGGAAGTGTCTTTTGAAGTATCGGCAGTTGCAGAGCAATTTGAATGGCCTCATGGACGAAAATACGTATTCCGGAAGATGTCCCAGCGAGGGCTAGCGACAAGTTGGTTTGAAAGTACATATACAAGCTCTCATGAATATGTCTTATTATTAGAAGACGATATTGAGCTGAGTATTAACTTCTACTGGTTCTTACTACTCTTACACCAGAAAGGTGCCTTGTCGGGTGAAAACGTCACAGGGTTATGTCTGCATCCAAAAGACTGGGCCGTGAAAGTCGCGGCAACTTGTCATCACCCGGGCCTTTCCAGTCGCCTTTATTTGAGTCCTGAACCTTGCAACTGGGCTCCCATTTGGAAGCAACGGGAATGGAGACGATACTTGGACTGGGTTTTCGGGATGAAGGCAAGGCACGAACTTCCGCTCGTAGCGAAGGACTTAAGTTTCAAGTTCAATTCATACATAGAAGCAAAATCGGACGTGCAGTCATCATGGGTATGGAGATACAACCTAGATAACTCTTACACCCAGGTACGTTACAGATTTTCAGCATGCTCGAAAGGCTTGTTTCGCTTGAAGGATTCATTGAAGGATTCATTTTTCGCGATCAACCATAAGGAGGCTGGATCGCACTTCAAGAAAAAGGTAGACCTTGAGAACTCTCCTAGCCTGCTGAACGAAGATTGGAACGCCGTTGAGAGATTACTACTACAAGATGCAATGCTACCTGCACCGTTTGCACGTGATTTACTTCGCCCAGAAGACTTGAAAGGGCGAACATCCAAGCACAAGATGCAACTGCCGGTATTTTTCAGGAATGTTGTAGGTTAATCCGTGGTTTGTTGAGCGATGGATCTCCGTGAAAGACACTCGGGGTTGCAAATATCGGGCAATATTTATCCCCTTTTCCACGAGCGTCAAACCTTCCTGTATGTTGCGTGTGCCACGAGTATTGGCCGGACTGAAGGGGTCGCACCGTGAGGAGAACCAAATAATGTCCACTTTTCCGGGGGCAAGCATGCTTTGTACTTCGGGAGGACTAATTCTCAAATGGTTAAAGAACGACAGGATGTCCCAGCAGAGATCTGGGCAGGTAGCAGCAGCGATGTCTATGGAGATGTACTGTAGGGAGATCGGTCGTCTGTCGCCAAAGATCTCGTTGATTCCCTTTCCTAGTGACTCTTCTCCGCATCCTATGTCCAATACGACCAGGGGTTTGAACCCTACTGTAGTGACCAGTGTTCGCTCAAGCTGTCGAGCATCGTCACGAGGGTCGGGCACGTCGCCCACGAGTATGTCGTTCGCAAAATCAGTCCCTTCTGCGGGCATGTATTCTGCGCGGTACTTGAAAAAGTGTTCGCCATTGATGGGTTGTTTCAATCCCTCTAATACCTTTCGATCGTTGATCGTTGGAAGGGGTTAGGTTGCACGACTCGATGACGTAGTCGTTCCATTCTGCTACTTTCACAATTTGGAAAGGCCCGGTTCGTTTGGCGTTCAATGCTGGACTCTTCACCTCGTTTTTCAGTCGAACATCTGTTAGCTAGACCAAATCACCTACACAGAAAGGCGAAAAGTAGGAGAACTTACGACGTTGTTCTTCAAGAAATTGTCGAGTCAACTTCCGAAAGTTCGCCTTCGCGTCTGCCAGTACGTCAAACTTCTGTTTCAGGAAACGGCAGAAAGCCTGCATTTCGTCCGTCTTCGTCTCATTCGTAATCGACGGCGATGGGAAATGTCGTTGAACGTCGGCTTGTATGGGGTGCCAGGGTCAAAGTACAGAGGTGACCCAACCAAAATCATATATCGTTCTCTGTGGGAACGTAAGTTTATGATATATTGCGATGCAAATGTAAATGTATTGGAGTGGGCAAGTGAGGAAGTAATCATCCCATACAAAGACCCGACTTGATACCATTCGTTGAGTTAGAAATCTGTGCAGAAGTTTCTGCGGGCATCAATGCCATCAGAGTTGAGTTGCGAATACCATACTTCTTCGGGTTTTCTTAGAGTCTTCTTAATTGAAGTTGACTCTTCCCATCCAGTAAGAGTTGTACCCTTGACGCTCAACCCTTCACGAGAGTTTGTGGCGAAGTCACAATCATATGAAGCAGAATCAGGGGTGTCCAAGGATAAGTCCAAGGATTTACCGAATCGTTGTAAGCGAACTCAACTGCGGGTAGTACTTCTGACCAAGTTTCTGGATGAGCTTCGGCATGCGCGTTCACGTATTTGCGCAAGTAGCCGATTGTTTTTCGAATGGCTCGCTCAGCAATACCCGCAGTCTTTGGATTTCTGCTGGATCCAATGGAGTGTTGGAATCCGTTGAATTTCGCCGACATCCTCATGAATTTTGAAGCTAAGTTAGCTCCTCGATCCGATACGATCTTCGTCGGACAACCCCATTTGGAGAATAGATGAGTCTCTAAGAGCTTCTGAAATTGCGCTTCCGATAATGACCGAGAGGTGGGTATCAGTATGGCCAATCTGGACAGAAAGTCTATAAGGACCACGTATCCATCGTTTCTCTGCGAGTCGATCGGTAACCCCACCTTCTGATCCACTGCTACTATGCTGAAACATCGCCCTAATACTTAAGTAGCACGACAAGAGAAGATCCCCATACGAAGTTATCATCGCCCTGAAGCTCCAAAAGAACGTTGGGATAGTGTGAGACTATTGCTACAGGAGGAAGGTAAGGGGTTGGATATTGTAGTCCTACTAACCAATGTCGTTCAGGCACCTGGACAGAATAAAAACAGAGTAATGCACGTTGCAACGGGGGGGTGATATCGCTAATTGATGCGGATGATGAGATGAACCCGAGTCGAATCCAGTTGTTGAACAGAATCCGGTGCTGAAACTCGAAACAAGGCGCAATGGCATCTTGTATCT
>Ga0181573_10004705_pt1 | contig 11515 bp, 15 predicted proteins | sample 101ome_25_FD_148643 | JGI IMG/M metagenome (GOLD analysis project Ga0181573, IMG submission 148643) | Coastal salt marsh microbial communities from the Groves Creek Marsh, Skidaway Island, Georgia - 101409BT metaG (spades assembly) | ecosystem: Environmental > Aquatic > Marine > Intertidal zone...
GTCTCTGTGCAAACACCACTGGCAATTTCAATGTGGCGGTCGGCCCTTACGCGATGGATACTTCAGGAATTGGAGTATGTAACATCGCTGTTGGTTATGGTGCAGGGTCAGGATATTATGGCAACGCGAGTTGCAATGTGTCAGTCGGAACACATGCACATTACGGCTCTTATGGATGCAACAACATTGCAATCGGCCAGAACGCTGGTAGATTCCAATGTGGATCATCAAATAATATAGTCGCTATAGGTACAGACGCTGGTAGGTACGGCGGCACAGGATGTCACTCTGTATACATCGGCAATCAAGCAGGCTGTAATGGAGTTAACGGTGTCAATCAAGTGGGTATCGGTAGTTATGCTCTGAAGTCGGCGACAGGTAATAACAACACTGCCGTAGGTTATGGCGCAGGATGCACTAGCACCACTGCTACTAACAACACCGCATTAGGTCGTAGCAGTCTACAATCAAACACCACTGGATCTAGCAACACCGCAGTAGGTAGTTGTAGTTTCCGTTGTAACACCACTGGTGTTAGCAATACCGCAGTAGGTGCCAATAGTCTCTATAATAACATCGGTAGTAGTTTTAATACTGCCGTGGGAGAGGGTAGTCTCTATTTAAACACCGTTGGTAGTAGTAACACCGCAGTAGGTTACGATAGTCTCCGTTCAAATACCACTGGTCAGCAAAACACCGCTTTAGGCAATTATAGTCTCCGTAACAACACCACTGGCCTCCGCAATGTCGCAGTAGGTCATTACGGTCTCTGTTCAAACACCACTGGCAGTTGCAACACCGCAGTAGGTTCTTTTAGTCTTCAATTCAACACCACTGGCAATAACAACACCGCAGTAGGTTTTTGTAGTCTCCGCAACAACACCACTGGATATGGAAATAGCGCAGTAGGTGTTAATAGTCTCAATTCAAACACCACTGGACGTTACAACACCGCATTAGGTTATTTTAGTCTCTATGCAAACACTATTGGAAATCAAAATACCGCAGTAGGTTATAATAGTCTTGTTGATAACACCACTGGTATTAACAACACCGCAGTAGGTTATTTGAGTCACGGTTGTAATACCACTGGATGCCAAAACACCGCAGTAGGTTCTTTTAGTCTCCATGCAAACACCACTGGTGCTAATAACGTCGCATTAGGTTATCAGAGTCTCTGTGCAAACACTATTGGTAATTCCAACACTGCTTTAGGCGTGGACAGTCTCCGTTTAAACACCACTGGTATTATCAACACTGCAGTAGGTTTTTGTAGTCTCACATTAAACACCACTGGCACTCGGAACACTGCCGTAGGTTACGCTAGTCTCCGTTCAAACACCACTGCTAGCTACAACACTGCTTTAGGCACTTATAGTCTCTTTGCAAACACCACTGGTATTAACAACACCGCAGTAGGTTATTGTAGTCTCTGTTCAAACACCACTGGTATTAACAACACCGCATTAGGTTATTGGAGTCTCCTTGCAAACACCACTGGCACCGGCAACACCGCAGTAGGTGCTAGTAGTCTCGAGTTAAACACCACTGGTGGTGGCAACACCGCATTAGGTGCGTGTAGTCTCTGTTCAAACACCACTGGTCTTTACAACACCGCATTAGGTGCGTGTAGTCTCCGTTCAAACACTACTGGTAATTACAACACCGTAGTGGGAACGTGCAGTCTCTGTACAAACACCACTGGATCTAACAATACCGCAGTAGGTCAGGATAGTCTCCGTTCGAATACCACTGCTAGCAACAACACTGCTTTAGGCGCTTATAGTCTTTTTGCTAACACCACTGGTACTTCCAACACCGCAGTAGGTGCTAGTAGTCTAAATGGAAACACCACTGGTGGTGGCAACACTGCCGTAGGCGATTCTGGTCTCCGTGGAAACACTACTGGTGGTGGCAACACCGCATTAGGTTATTTTAGTCTCTGTTCAAACACCACTGGTTTTAACAACACCGCATTAGGTCATAAAAGTCTCTTTTCAAATACCACTGGCATTTACAACACCGCAGTAGGTTATTGGAGTCTCTGTTTAAACACCACTGGTAATCGCAACACCGCAGTAGGTTCTTGTAGTCTCTGTGTAAACACTGCTAGCAGCAACACCGCAGTAGGTGCTTATGGTCTCTGTTCAAACACCACTGGTAGTGGCAACACTGCTTTAGGCACCTATAGTCTCCGTTTAAACACTACTGGATTCGCCAACACTGCAGTAGGTCGTAATAGTCTCTATTCAAATACCACTGGCCTCCGCAACACCGCAGTAGGTTATTGGAGTCTCTGTTTAAACACCACTGGTAGTTCCAACACCGCATTAGGTTTTTGTAGTCTCTATTCAAACACCACTGGGGCTACCAACACTGCAGTAGGTATGAATGCCGGTTGTACAATTACAACTGGAACGAATAACACCTTATTAGGTTACAACGCTCAAGCATCTTCTGCAACGGCGACAAATGAAATCACACTAGGTGATGCGAATGTTACTTCATTCAGGATTCCAGGTCTTCAATCAACAGCAACTCATGGTCAGGCATTAACATTTGATTCAGATGGTGGTGATATTGTATTTACCTCTTTTGCTGCAAGACCTACTGGTGCAGGCGGAGATGAAATATTCTGGGAAAATGACCAAACAGTAACAACAAACTATACAATTACGAATGGGCAAAATGCTGGTAGTTTTGGACCTATTACAATTAATAGTGGCGTTACCGTTACAGTAGGAACGGGCGAATCTTGGACAGTTGTATAATATGGATATTATAATATCATCTGATTTTGGTTTAAAATGGGGTAACATAACTATTACTCCAATCGAACTTGCTAACTATATAGAAGGCATAAGTATAGTAAATGGATTATTAGAACTTGACGATGTAAAGTTTGGTAATATTGAAGGCGAAGAATATATAAAAGATAGTCTTGGTGTAAGACACAATTTAATTGAACTATATGAAAGAATCCAGGGTACGTAAGAAATGGATGATTAATGACAGATTATAGAGTAATATTCGATGACCCAGACGCACTAGATGAACCCACGAAAGTGCTAGTACCTAGTGACCGCTGGATGAAAGAAGCGATGGAGGGCAACTTGCCCCCTATCACTGTATATTGGGACTTGCAGGATGACGAACAGAAAGCTATTGCAGAGGGTCGTCATGATAAATTTGAGCATGACCCAGAGAAGTATATGAAACAGTTCACTGCTCCTCGCATTGGACCATTGACCGAAGAAGAAGCAATAGAATATCTTATCATGAAAGATATCCCAAGAAGGGTTTGGAGTAAAGAACACAACAGACCAATGTTCAAGATTGTCACGAAGGACCAAATTTCTTCTGATAGAACATTTAGAAACGCATGGAGATTAGTGGCATGAGTACAATTAAAGTAGATGCAATTCAGAATACTTCTGGTGTTGAGGTTTATACAGCTAAGGCTTGGGTGAACTTTAACGGAACAGGCACAGTGGCTATTAATGCTGATGGTAATGTGTCTAGTATTACAGATAATGGTACAGGACTGACCCAGATAACTTTCGCCAATACAACATCATCTGCAAATTATACAACTACAGCCTCTGCGTCAAAACACGATACAAATAACGATGGTAATATGCACTGTCATTGTAATGGTTATAACAACGGGGCTAGTAACCCAAATACTACATCAAATAGCCACTTAGTTACTTGTTTTACGACGACCTCAGCAGCGCGTGACTGCGGTGTTGTTACATTTATGTTAGCACAATAATTACCTAGAAGGGAACCCAAATGACTAAGACACTAATTAAAGAGAAATAACATGTCAACATTTGTAAAAATTGGCGCACACACATACAACACAGCCGATTGGCAAGTTCCTTCCGACCGTGTATTTAGAAACGCTTGGGAAGCAAGTGACCCAAGTGTTGGTGCTATTCAGGTCAATATGGATCAGGCTAAAGAAATTTGGCGTGATAAAATAAGAGGACTTCGTGTAGCGGAGTTTGAAAAACTCGATACTGCTTTTATGAAAGCAATGGAAACAGGTGCAGATACAACTGAGATTATAGCAAAAAAACAATTGTTAAGAGATGCCCCTGCAGATCCTGCAATTGATGCAGCAACTACACCAGAAGAACTAAAAGCAGTACAACCCATTTCGGGTGTAATAGTGGAGTAAACAATGCCAGATTTAGTTTTAGGAAGTACATCAAGTTATGACAGTGATTCAATGTCGTCTGCATATCTTGCAGAAAACTTAGGTGCATCATATGCATCTGAAAGTTCAGGCGAATTAACACTTGATAACTTCTTAAAATTTGATAACTCTGGTTCATCACTCATAGTTTATAGATATGGAAATACTTCTCTTACTGGTGTTGAATTGTTTACTATATTCTCCGAATCTACTGATATCGGTACAGCAACAAATACCTATACTGGTCCCTTTCCTTATACCTCTGTTGGTGATTTTAACGAGGGTACAGTTGATGCCACATATGCTTGTGATATTAGTAACTTTAGTTCAAGTAATTCAGGGACTATTTTTGAAACGGGTGGTGGTAGCGTTGGATCAAATCTAGCGGTTTCTGGCGGTAATCTTATTTTTCAATCTAGTGCTAGTACCGATATAAGTGTGGCACTTCCATCATCAATAAATGGTACAACTGGAACGTTATATGCTACTGTTGATTATCTGAACAAATGGGATTTCTATTGGGTAAAAAATGGTGGTGATAAGGATGCTGGAACAGCAGTTACAAGTTTAGGCACTGCAAATAACACTGGTGATTATGCTGGAACAAACGATGATGGTATCGGTGGAATTGCCGCTGGGGCTCAATATGGCACAAGCTACGGAGACTACGCTGGTACTATTACGGAATTTAGATACCACAATGCGGTTTTCCATGACTTTAGTGTATATTAAGGAGTAATCAGAAGATTGACACATATGCTCCAACTAACGAAGACATGAGCGGATACGTTTAGTAAAACGTATAAATATTGATGTAAGATTATTTCATAATGGAGTTATATAATGGAATTGAACACCTATATTGTTGAAGGCGGAATTGGAAAATGTGTCTCCTTCACCTCTCTTATTCCTAAACTCGCAGAAAAAGCAGGCGGTCCAATTCAGATTGTGACTCCCTACATTGATGTGTTTGCGAACAATCCTTTGGTCAAGATGGTTTACGATGAGGGATCTATTCCTCTTGATGATCCTCGTATTCTTGAATCAGACAACATCTATTTCGCAGAACCTTACAAAAGTAACTTTGTAAAGGGTGACGAACATCTAATTCAATCATATTGTAAAGCATTTGATGTTGAGTTTGATGTGAATATGCGTCCTCAAATGTTTACAACACATCTTAAAGATGATGTAGAGAAGTGGAAAAAAGAAGCAGGAGTGAAAGAGAAATACTTTCTTGTTCAGTTTACAGGCGGACAAACCCCTCTGAACTTTAATGCTGCTAATCCGTATCAAAGTTCAAACGCAGGCAGAAACTACCCACTTTATTTTGCACAAGGCATCATTAATGCTTTCGCACAAGCATATCCAGACACAACAATCGTTGATGTGACACTACCGAATGAAGGCATGTATGCGAACACAATCAAATGTGATTTGCCGTTCCCATATCTAAATGAACTACTCAAAGACTCACAAGGCTTTATTGGCATTGATAGTTGTCTACAACACTTTGCTGCTACTTCTGGTGTGCCTGGTGTTGTTCTTTGGGGTAATACTCGTTGGACACAGTTCGGTTGGATGCACCACAAGAACATGAGTTTCCATGATAAGAACAAAGCAAACACTTGGTATAAGATGGATATTAGTGATCCTCGTAATATTATGGTAGACGCTCAAGATGTTATCAATATGTTTGAAAAGAAAGTCATGGGTGCAAAGCATGATGTTGACGCAGTTCAGGTAGCACATAAAAAATGATAGTGAATGCTCCAGTGAGTGTTGGAGAACTTGTTGATAAGATTACTATTCTTGAAATCAAAAAAGAATTCTTCACAGATAACAAAAAAATAGAAAACGTTCAATTAGAACTAAAGCATCTCAGAGAAGCGTTACCCGAAACAGAGGGCATTTTCAATGAGTTTTATAACCTATATCACACGAATAAAACTCTATGGAAGATTGAAGATGATATTCGTAAAAAAGAAAAACTCAAAGAATTTGACCAAGAGTTTATAGAACTTGCAAGGTCTGTTTATTATACAAATGATATTAGGGCTGAATTGAAAAGAGAAATCAATAAAAAAGTCGGATCCACTTTGATTGAGGAAAAACAATACGATGACTACAAATAAGAAGTATCATTTTATCAGTGGATTACCAAGATCAGGCTCTACTTTATTATCTACAATTCTAAATCAAAATCCACGCTTCACTGCTGGCATTAGTGATCCTCTACATGATTTCATTAAGAGCAAAATCAATGCTGTTAATGTGAATGTAGGAATGAGTGATGTTGTTCCTGAAGAACGTCTTTATGACCTAATGCGGGCAGACTTTGATGCCTTCTATAAAAATGACAACGAAGTTTGTTTCAACACAAGTAGGAGTTGGACTGCTGAGACTCCTCTTCTCAAAAAACTCTATCCTGAATTTAAGATGATTGTGACCATGCGAAGTATTCCGTGGATACTTGATAGTTTTGAACAACTTCATAGAAAGAATCCAACATCTATTAAGCCCTTATATGATCATGTTGATTGGCCTAGCGTATATGAGCGCACACATATGCTTATGGGCAATATTCCAAATCATGCTGGACGAGTCAAAGGGCCACTAGACTGTCTCAAGCAAGCAGTGTTTAGCGATGAAACAGACCAAATACTATTTGTAGAATATGATGCACTAGCGCAACATCCAAAAGAAGTTATTGAGATGATTTATAACTTTCTTGAGGAAGAGAAGTTTGAACACGATTTTTCTGACACAGAAGCGTCTTATGATTCTTATGACGAAAGCGCAAAGATTGAAGGTCTTCATAACGTAAGAAAAGAAGTCAAACATATTGAACGACCTTCTATTCTTCCTCCAGATTTGTTTGCTATGTACGAGCAAGAAGATTTCTGGAGACACGAATCAAATCCAATGAGTAAACATCGTTTCATTTATGTAGATAGAGGTACAAATGGCACTGAAAGTAAATGATCCGAATAAAGTGAAACCACTTGGCGGCACTGAAATGTTGTATCACTCACTTAGTTCTAAGATTGATCTAAGTGATGTAAATCTAATCTTATCTGTATGTGACTACAGGTTACTATCAGATACAAAACCAAATCTGCTTTGGCTACATCTTAGTTATGACCAAGAGAATGTTCAACTACTCAAAGATGAAAACTTTGTAAGCAGACTTTCTGGTATTGTATTCGTGTCTCACTGGCAGTATGAGAAGTTTTGGTCTATGTTCCCAATTCACCTCACAAAGACTTATGTGATTGAGAACTGGATTGAACCAGTTGAGTATAAAGAGAAGCCTGAGAAAATCAAACTTATATACACTTCAACTCCTTGGAGAGGTCTAGAAATTCTCATTGAAGTCCTGAAAAGAATGGACAGAAAAGATATTGATGTTGAAGTTTATTCTGGCACAACTATCTACGGACAAGACTTTTATGACCAAACACATGCTCAATTTGTTCCTCTTTATGAAGAACTAAAGAGACTTGGTGTCAAGCACACAGAGTATGCTCCTAACGAAGATGTAAAGAAAGCATTACAGACAGCACACATTATGTCGTATCCTAACATCTTTGAGGAGACAAGTTGTCTGTCTGTAATTGAAGCATTATCTGCAGGATGTAGGGTTGTCTCTACAAGTCTCGGTGCTTTGCCTGAGACAACAAGAGGTTACGCAAATCTTCTGACACTTGGAAACGATTATATAGAAAAGTATACAGAAGCACTTGAAAAGGAAATTGATAACTTCTGGGCAGAGGAAACGCAGTCTCAGCTTCAGGATCAGAGAGAATATTGTTCTCGATATTGGTCTTGGGAGACAAGAGAAGACAAATGGAGGTTCGTATTAAACGATATCAAACCTTTATCAGCGCCAGACTTTCTGATTAAGAAAAGTAAAGAGAACTGGATGCCTGCTGAACATATTCAGTATCTCAAAACACTTGACAAACCTAAAGTCGTATATGATATAGGTTCTTCTATTCTACATTGGAGAAAGAGTGCTATTGATGCTTGGGGTGAGTTTGAATACTACGCCTTTGATGCTACACCCGAACTTGAGAAACTCTATCAGTCAAAGAATATAAATTATTCTATCAATGTCCTATCAGACAAAGAGAAAGAAGTAGACTTCTATAATGATCCATTCAATCCTACAGGTAACTCTTACTACAAAGAATTGACTAATTATTACGCTGATGTGAAACCTACAAAAGTGATGACGAAGACAATCGATTCTATTGTCAAAGAGAATAACTTACCTTTACCAGACTTCATCAAGATTGATGTTCAAGGCGCTGAACTAGATATTCTAAAGGGTGCTTCAGAGACAATCAAACAATGTAAAGATATTATTCTTGAATCACAACATAGTTATTATAACGCAGGTGCACCTAAGAGTCAAGAACTATTTCCGTTTGTTGAGAGTTTAGGCTTTGAGAAGGTTGCACAGATTTATAAGGGTGATTATGATGGAGATTACCACTTCTCACGATTATAAATAAGAATAAAAAGGTATAGAATAAAAGCCGATGCCAAGGATTTATACTTCAGGTACAATCGTGAAGAAGGTAAACGTCAAGGGACCGAGCATGATAATCAAAAGGATTATCATCGGAACTCCTGTAAAGAGAACCTAGCTCGGTTAGCTCGGTCCCACCCACCTTTTCGAATCGTTTGTAAACCCCCTAATTTTATTTATATAAAAAAATTAAGTTCTGCCTTCACCTGTGCGATGAAGCTCGGCTGTACCATCAGAGTGACCACCGTGGGTTTTAGATTTTAGGTAATTGTGGGTACGACTGGGATCATCAAGATATGTATGACCCGTTTTAGCTAAAACTTTATGTACAGCATCCTTATCGTGGTGTGAGATGTGAACCATATCATGCTTGCTGTTCATAGTGCTAGAATGATTTTCTCCGCCAGATGAATAGCTAACCTTCATACCAGCTTTACTTGCGGCGTCACCAGCTTTTTTTAGTGAGCTTTGATCTGATTTGCGGTAGTCACCTTTACTATTTGGATATGCGTCAATTCCGCTAGCATAGTGATGCATATCCTTATTTTCACGGACAAGCTGGGCGGCTTGTATTTCTGTCCTAATAGAATGAAAATCTTTTGCCATTTTTTTTCCTTATATAACGTTAACGTTTTTGGTTGAACCATGTATATTTATACAACTTATAGCCCTAAGATTCTCGCCGCTTCCCTTTTGTTGTCATGAGGCAGCGAGTTTCCAGCCATAATGTGCTCTACGATTTGATGGAAGTAAAATGCAGCATCCTCTTGACCTTCGGCATCGAGTACTTCCGCGCAGTCACGGAAGAACATTTTTAGTTTCATATCCTGAAGCCCATCACCAAGAGCTGCTTTGTGTGTTTTACCGCGACGTTGATTGCTCATACCATCCTCCGTTTTCGAGCATCCGTTTAAAGTTGACAAGGTCACTTGGGCTAAGACGAATCTCAGACGCAGGAACACCGTCATCTTTACTATACTGCTTTAGCGTTGTTCCGTAAATCCCCTCATTCAGGTAATATACGTGAACGTAATTATCATGTACATACTTAGTCATGAGAACGACCAAATCCCTAAACCTATCGCTAAGATCAGACCTACCCACATGATCCGTAGCTTAAATCTACTCTGTTGATTATAACAACTTGTACACACCCAAACCTTTCGGGATCTTGTATAAACTCTATTTGTACTTCGACCCGATTTGGTTTTACTTCCAAATGAAGCCCCAGAGACGTATGTCTCTGAGACCTGGTACATTTCGGTTCTAGGAAGTGTCATATGACACTTCGTACAAGTTGATTTGGCGATCTTTCCCATTTAAACCTCCTAGGCGGCAGTCGCGAATTCGACTGCCTTTTCTGCTGCAACAACCTTACGTGCTGCGTTTTGACCGAACCACTGAGAGTGCAAGCGGTTATCTTTGTTACGACCTTGAATGTGGTCAGTAACAAAGGTTACGGAGTTAAAGGCTTGCCACCAAGTGCCTGCAGCATATTCTGCACCAGGCTGAACTTCCAAAGCATCGTAGCAAAGCTTGGCGTTACGAGAAAGATCTTCGTAAGCCTTAACCTCTTTCGGGGTTTCAGTACGAGAGGTATTTGGGAACACAGTGTTGTAGTACTGAATAAGCGATTCAGCATCCAACTTACGTGAACCAAGGAACTGTGCCATTTCTTTGTACTTGGCGAATTTTTCGTGAGCAATGCCAAGGGTTTCTTTTACCATATCAGGATTGAACTCAGTGCGGTGAGAAAGACGAACACTGTTCTTAGACTCTTGGTTCAGAGACATAGTAAGAGTGTTGTTGCAAACTACGCGGATCGGCGTGAATCGTACGTCGATCGACTTACCGTATTTGTGGGGGTTGCTGAACAGCAGGTATGAATCAATAGTATCTTCACCGAAGACGTCGAACGATTCTTTTACCTTCGCGAGCGCCCATACGTACTCGCCATCGCGAAGTGAACCAGCGGTGTGCATTTCCATGTCACCAGCCATAACAAATTCAGAGAAAAAGTCGAAAGCGGTTTCGTTTTGAACCGGATTCCAGTTTTCACCGATATTGGTAAGGATGCGACCATCGGTGGAACGAACCAGCGATTTCTGGCCAGTGGCCTTACGTTCACCGTTAAACTCGATGAAAGATTCTACTGCGTGAACTTTCCAATCCACTCCAGCTTTTTGCATCATTTGAGCGGGGGTAAGATCGTTGCTGACCTTTTCACCCAAACCGTGCCAAGGAAGCTCACCAGCGTAAGCCATCGTTTCAACCATATGTGCCATAATATATTCTCCTGGATGTTGATACTACTAATATAAGGCTTTTCGAATCGTTTGTAAACCCCCTAAATTCATTTTTTTCGAATTTTATGCATTTTGTTTGTAATGTTTTGACCATGCAGATCCAACAGTACCTAGACCTTGGCCAGCTAGCTCAAGTTGCCATAAAATACGTGATACTTCTGTAGAAGTAGGGGCTTCAATAATATCTTGTTTTAGTCGCCACTGTTTAGAAGCTTTGACTCGAAGAGTCTTAATGTATTCTAAGCCAAAAGCTTGAGCTTCAGCTAAGGCCATATTTTCTACACCATGAATTTCCATTATTATCACCAGTCCTTTCGATCTTCTTCATTATTAAATCCGTAAGAATATTGAGCAAGCTGATCTTGGGTCATTTCAGCCATTTCGATTCTCGGGTTCCTACCAGTGCCATTCGGATACCAGTGTGGACTAAACTTTCGACCATAGTAAGCATCTGCTGCACCACGATCC
>Ga0181573_10004706_pt1 | contig 11514 bp, 9 predicted proteins | sample 101ome_25_FD_148643 | JGI IMG/M metagenome (GOLD analysis project Ga0181573, IMG submission 148643) | Coastal salt marsh microbial communities from the Groves Creek Marsh, Skidaway Island, Georgia - 101409BT metaG (spades assembly) | ecosystem: Environmental > Aquatic > Marine > Intertidal zone...
AGCACGAATGGCGCCGAACGGTGCGAACGCGGAGGAAGACGCCCCCGATGAGGCGGCCGAGCGACTCGTGAGCGAGGAGTACAAGATTTGGAAGAAGAACACACCCTTTCTTTACGATCTCGTGGTGACGCACGCGCTGGAGTGGCCGTCTCTCACCGTGCAGTGGCTTCCGGAACGAATCGAACACCCGGATAAGGATTACGCGACGCAAAAGCTGATTTTGGGCACGCACACGAGCGAACACGAGCAAAATTACCTCATGATTGCAGAGGTGCAACTCCCTCTCGAGAGCGCGGAGACGGATGGGCGGGAGTACGACGATGAAAGCGGTGAAGCCGGTGGCTTTGGGAGCGGCGGCGCGAAAGTTAAGGTGACGCAACACATTAACCACGATGGAGAGGTGAACCGCGCGAGATACATGCCGCAAGACTCCTTCGTGTTGGCCACAAAGACGGTGAGCGCGGATGTGTACGTCTTCGATTACACAAAGCACCCGAGCAAGGCTTCTCCCGACAGCGGTTGCCAGCCGAACATTCGTCTGAAGGGTCACCTCACGGAAGGTTACGGTTTGAGCTGGTCGCCCTTCAAGAAGGGTCACCTGCTCTCCGGTAGCGACGACGCGCAAATTTGTTTGTGGGACGTCAGCGGAGGAGACGGAGCCAAGGAGCTCGACGCGCAAACCATTTACAAGGGTCACTTGAGCGTCGTGGAGGATGTCGCGTGGCACGCCAAGCATGAACACATGTTTGGTTCCGTCGGTGACGATAAGCACTTGATTCTCTGGGATACTCGCGCGGCGCCGGCCAACGCGGCGGTGCTCAATGTCGAGGCGCACGACGCCGAGGTTAACTGCTTGTCCTTCAATCCGTACAATGAAACCTTGTTGGCGACCGGTAGCGCGGACAAGACGGTGGCGCTTTTCGATATTCGTAACACCAAGCAACGGTTACACACCTTTGAGCACCACACGGAGGAAGTTTTCCAGATTGGTTGGTCGCCCAAGCACGAAACCGTGCTGGCGTCGTGCGGGGCGGATAGACGCATGATGATGTGGGACTTGAGCAAGATTGGTGAGGAACAGAGCCCCGAGGACGCCGAGGACGGACCTCCAGAGCTCCTCTTCATTCACGGTGGGCATACGTCAAAGATCAGTGACTTTAGCTGGAACGTGAACGACGATTGGGTCATCGCGAGCGTCGCGGAGGATAACATTTTACAAATTTGGCAGCCAAACGCCAACTGCGTCGGTTGCGGCGGTGAAGACGAAGAATGAGGCGCACTCGAGACGGGACGCGCGAATACTAGAAACAAATGCGCTTGAAATTAAAAACACAACGAAAATCAAGTTTAAAAAAGAATAGCGGTAAATATCCTCCCTACTCTCAGCATCGAGCCCAACACCGGTTGCACTCGCCCAAGCAATTCACGCCCTCCGCGGCGCAGTCAATGTTGTTCCCGAGCGCCTGCGGCACGCGCACGAGGTAATTCGAAAAGTTGTTCGTGTTTCTTTTCATGAAGAAGTTCTTCTCTATGTGTTCCGTCGCCCCTTGTAACTGCGCCAGGTCGCATCCCAGTATCTCGGGACACTTGTTTACGACTTTACACAGCTTTTCCGTCGTCAGCCCGATGGAATTCAAGTACTCGATGCGCGCCTCCATCTCATCCATCTTTGGCACTTCTTCCACCTTTGTATTCCTCCAGTACGCTTGCGTCGTCCACCCGAACGCCCGTCCCATCGCCTTCTCCGCCGCTTCCTCGTCCATCCCGAGCTCCATGACGACCGCCTTGACGCTCGCCCACTCGATGGCGTCGTCCGCCTGGAGCCTCGCCCCCGTCGACGCGCGCGTTCGCGTCGAGTTTTCCCTCCCGCCGCGTCCGACCCGTCGCCTTCGTCCTCCGTTCCCCGCCGTCGTCGCCGCCGCCGTCGCGCGCGTCGTCGTCGTCGTCAAAGTCATCGTCGTCATCATCTTTGCGCGCCCCCGGCAGTCACCCTGTGTGGGACATCAGTCAGTCAGTCAGTCAGTCAGTCAGTCAGTCTCACTCTGACACTGTTTGTCAGGGTCGGGATCAGGTGAGGTCGAAAACCAATCGGCGAGAACTCGCGCGGGAGCGAAATCGGCGACGACGACGACGGCGGCGGGAGAGCGCGGCGGACGAAAGAAGATGGCGTCGAACATTCCGAAAGAGTACCAAAAGTCTTACACGTGGGACGCGATCGTCTTCACGGATGGCGCGACGTGCGTGCGAATCGAATCGAACCGAACGACGGACGCGACGGACCCCACCGAGCGCTCGCGTTGGGCTGAGGGTTTCGCGCGCGACGCCGAACGAGGGGGCGCGGGGCGACGCGCGAGCGGTCTCGGCACCGCGCGAGAGGGCGAACGGATGGATGAAAATGATGACTGACGGAGCGCGACGCGTTTTTCCCCCGGCGACGCAGGTACGAGGGCTTGGTGAGCGAGCTCGGGCAGTGTGAAAAGCTCGGCGTGTTTCAGTACGTCGATGGAGATCGGTACGAGGGACAGTACTTTGAAGGCATGATGCACGGCTACGGCGTCTATACCTGGGCTCAAGACGACTCGACGTACTTTGGAGAGTGGAACAAGAACTCTCAAAACGGGTGCGGGGTCAAGCTCTACGGCTCCGGCGCGTTAGAGGTGGGTGAATGGAAGGATGACCAGTACTTGGGGGAATACACTGGCAGGTGCGGCGAGCGGGAACAGAACCGCGCGATGATGCAGGCGATGGAAGCTGCGACGCGCGCCAAGATGTTCACCGGCAAGCCCGACGGTGAGGTTGTCATCCTTCGCAGCCAAGAGGAGCCGGAAAAGGCGGCCAACCAGCACCCCGTCGTGTACGACAAGGGGACGGAGTGGATGATGCCCGGCTACAAGGGTGAGGAGTTTGACATGCCTGAAAACTTTGCCGCCACGCAGCCGGCGCTCTTCAAGCAAATGGCCACCTTCAACAGACTTTGGGAGCGGGCTTGGAGATACTACAACGTCGACGTCCCCGAAAGCGAGAGCGACGCCAAGATGCGCGAGGTTAAGTTTTTGACTGACGAGCCGGCGGCGATGAGAACCGTCGATGAAGATTACGACGAGTACGAAGACGAAGACGAGGAGGATGAAGACGAAGACGACGAACCGGTGGCGCGCTCCCGTCGCGGTGCTGGACCTGCGGCGCTTTCGCTTAGCATGCGCAACGCGAACCCGGTGGCTATGGCTTTTGCGCGCATGGGGAGAAACAAGAAGGCGCTTCGCATGAACCCGCTCAAGGCGGCGTCCAACGCGTTGTCTGCCGCCCGTGAGCGATTGTCGAGCGTTTCCAAGGTTTCCATGGTGTGATTTCTTGGTTAATTTCGTTGGTTCGAATCAATCATTGTGTTTTTTAGTCGTGTGGTGATGTGCGTCTGCCATAGAAGAGTCATTCATTGTAAGAGAGCTGCTATCGCGGCGGAAGTTCTCAAATTTTACTCGTTCATTACACGCGCTAGTACTGGTCATCGCTAAGCATTGGAATCGCCGGCATATCGTGCACACTCTCCTCTAACACCTTGGTCTTGATCGCCTTGCTAAAGCCGCCGACGCTGACGTTGTTATCGGCGTCCATCGGATCCGCCTCGCCTCGCGACTTGCCGTGCGCGAGTTCGCGACGAATTTCTGGAGTGATGAGATAGTGGCTCTTGATTGTGACTAGCTTGAAGAGCAGCTTTTTGCTCTCCTTGTCCATCACAGCCTTGTATCTCTGCACGAACGTCAGAAGAGTTTGATGCCAGACGACGGGAAGATCGCGTTCCTCTGTCGAAAAGCGCAAAAAGTGATCAACCAATGCGTCTACGACGCTAAAAGGAAGCGCGTACTTTTTGTCCAACAATACGCGCATGAAAAAGGACGTCGTCCCCGCGTACTCGTAAGACGAGAGCTTCATGAGCACCGCGGCAGAGTGTAGCGCGGGAACGGAGCACCTCGACAAAACCGCACTGAAAATGACAGCCTCACGAAGCGAACACGTCTTCGATTGGCACAGCGGGAGAAGCATTCCTTTGAAAAACGCGGCGGGCTTAAACGTAGCCTTTTTAAGCGCCATGAACAGGGCAAAGTGCAAGCGTTTGTGGTCCGCGATGTCTTGTCGGACTCGCGGAAGGAGAACCAAATTATAGAATCGCTGCGCCATGGAGACATTCAGGTTGGAAGCGAACAATCGCGTCGCTTGATACATGGCGTGCGGGCTCCAGCGATCCGGATTCGTGAGATACAACACTTCTTCCCAATTCGACAGCGCCGGAATCACCTTGAACGCCTTGGGCACCTTACCCGTCGTATAACGCGTGAGTAACTCGCCGACTTGTCTATAAATTTGCACGACACGATCGTCCAAGCCTTCCGGCACCAAATCTTCATCGTCTCCCTCCATGTGCGAGCCGCCGCCGCCGCCGCCTCTGGCTTCCTTTTCAGCAATCTTCTCCATAATCATGTCTGCGAGCGTCTTATCTTTCCCAGACTTTGGAGCCATAAAAGCCTCGAGCGCGGCTGCCTCTTCCGCGCTAATCTCGATTTCCTCGTACTGTCCATCCTCTTCGTTGATGTACTCCTCGTCATCAAACGCGCCGGCGCCGGCGTCTCCTCCGTACTCCGCGCCTTCGTCCTCCTCATCCTCGTCATCGGTCCCGTACGAATCGTCCGCCAACGCTTTACTCTTCACATCGAGCGTGCGTCCAAGTTTCACGCGGTGCGCCGATTTCGAAGCCTTGCTCCTGCGCTCGTCGTCTTCGACGTCTTCCTCTTCCTCTTCCTCAGCCTCCACTTCGTCGCGAAGTTCTTTAGCCTCTCTGAGAATCTTTGTCGAAAGCGCGTCGGGAAGGTAGTCCTCCTCATCCCCGGTTCGGTCCCGTCGTTTGACAGACTTTGCCTTGGACCGCGGTTTCGCCAGTCCATCCGCCTCGATCTCGCGCTCGAGCGCGGGGCGTCGCTTTTCTCGCGGCATGTTTCGCGCCAGTCGCCTCTGTCGGCTCTTTTCGTTTCCTTTGCCGACGCTCGACGCGAACGTCTACCGCGCCTAAGGACTCGATCGCCGCGCGCTGCGGCTCTCAGCGATGAGACTCGCTCTTCTTCCCGTCCGGTGTTGCCGTCGTCGTCGTCGTCGCCGCGGACTGACGAACTTTCAGTTGGTTCGCGACGAAAAGACGGCGGCGGCGGCGGGAACACCGGACGAGATGACGGTTCATGACTCGTCGTTTGTGTCATTGAAAGGCAGGACGGCGACCGATCGATCGACGCGATGCGCGAAGAGGGCGTTGAACGCGCGCTTTGTTCTGCTCGAGTACGTTTTACATTGAATGCGGGCTCCGTCGCGCTGAGGTTCGCGCCCCAGCGTCGGAATCGAATCAACGCGCGCGCGGCGCTCGCGCGTTGTTGGTCGCCTCGGAAAGCGGCGCGCGCCGGTCGGTATCTTTTCTGGGCGGTCCGCTCTTGACGCGTTTCGACGGCGCGGCTTTATCCTTCGCATCATCGCGGCGTTTACGCGCGGCCTTTACGAGCGGAGGTGCGTTTTTCTTACGCTCGACGGGGTACTTTGGAACTCCGACGTCGACGCGCGCGATGTCGCGAGACCGAAACCAATCGGCGCCGTACCACTGCGTCAATTGACTCCCCGCCTTGACGTCCCTGCAGAGGGTAAACTCTCGGCCGACGATGGACCCTTTCGGCGCGCGCGTGTCGCCGAAGAAGACGTTCGTCGACCTGTTGTTCGAAACCTCGTTCGGTCCAGGGTTGGACATGAACTGCAGCTGCGCGGACGCGCCGAGCGGCGTCGGATCGATGACGCCTCCGCCGCTTTTAAAGTGCATGGCGTGATCGCGCCCTTGCCTCCCGCACTCCCTCCAACTCTTTCGCTCGCCAAAGTACACCGTTTTATACCCTCGCGGTAAATCCCGAGTCGCGATTAATATCTTATCCCCGAACGTCGGGTGCGTCACGACGCGAAACGCCTCGTCCCCTCGTTCCAAATGTTTCGCGCAATACGGAACGCAACTCGAAGCCGCGGCCCCGCACACGGACCCATCCCTTCGCGTCGCCCAGCACCACTCGGTTCCTCTCGCCTGCGCCCCGTTCAATCTCGTCGGAACCCCTCTGTTCGTCGTCGTCGCACTCATCGTTGACGCCGACGAAGAGCTCGCGGACCGTTTCATCTTGGAAAAAGTTTTACCCGTTCGTCGCGCAAAGCTCGAAGAAAGACGGGGACACACGAACGAACGAGCTCACCGCCGCGCGATGTCCGACGCCGAGCCTTCTTTACCGGCGAACGCTCTTCGGCGTCGCGCTCTGACGACGGACGGCACGACTGCGACGACGGACGGGAACGAGAATGCTTTTCTTTTTTTGCTCTGTGGTGTACACTCTGTTCTGTGCCTACTGGTGGATATATACGCTATAACGATGCTAAACGACGGTGATCAACGCGAACGCGCGGTGAGCCCAGTCGCGGGCGAGGGCGAGGTCGGATGTGGAGGCGTTGGTGACGGCGTCGTCGACGGAGGAGGTCCACCCAACCATTTTTTGAGGGGAAATGCCGTCGACGCAGAGGGGCACGGCGTCGTCGGCGGCGAATCGGTAGTTGTCCATCGCGGGACCCGCGATGTCGATTTCGATCCAGGTTTCGTCGTCTCCTGAGAGCTTGGCGACGGTTGTTTGATGAAACGCGGCGCGAGTGCCGAGCTTGTCCGCGATGTCTTCTCCGAGCTCGTGGGCGAGAAGGTTTCGTTTGGCGTTCGGTCCCTTTTCGCCGTGATAGAGAATTTCTGGATTGGCAAACAACTCGCCCGTCAGCGGTCTCGGCGCCTTCATCACCCGAACCGTCGTCACCGTTCGCCCCGACGGCGCGTGTTTGATGACTTTACCGCACTCTAAGAGTTTTGTCATCAGAATCGCCGTCGCTAACCCACCCGTGGCTTCGCTCAAAGGCGCGCGTTCCGCCTTGAAGTAGAGCGATCGTAACAACCGAGCCGTCGCCTCTGGATCCGTGAGCGTTGGAAACAACCGTCTCACCGCCTCTGGATCCACGTTTGCCCAAAAGTCCTCGACATTCTGTTTCTTCTCTCGCCTCTCTACGATCCACGCGATCGCTCGCGCCTCTGCGGGGAGTTTCTTCTTCTTCGCGTCCGTCGTCGCGTCCGTGACGTTGGACATGGACAAACCGAGCTTTAGCAAGGCGTACCGAGGTTCCTCGCTCGTCGCGTGCACCACGTGCGAGAGCACTCTCGACGCCTCCACGGCATCCACAGATTGTTCCGTCGCGGTATCGTCCAACGCGCGCGCGCGCGTCGACGGCGTTCGCGCGTGCGTCGGGCGTCTCCAATCGTGTGAGAGACGCCCCGTAGCTCGAGTCGTCATCGTCTTCATCGTGAAGACGAAACTCGTCGCGTCGTCGGTCGTCGGAAGACGCGACCGCGGTGTCGAGGTATAAAGTATCGATGCGATGACGACGAGAACGCGTCGAATTTCGCTTCGGTTCGCGGGGACTCGGTCGAGCGCGACTCGGAGTGACGATTCGGTTCGGCGCCGCGCGCGCTGCGCGCCCGGCCCAGGGTTCAGCGCTCGCGTTGAACGCGGACGTGACAATGACTATTCTACGCAGACTCACACACGAGAGTGTCCCCGCGAGAGTCTCGAGAGACGCGATACCCACCGTCGGTGTCGACGTAAACGTCGTCAAACCAACCTCGACCGAAGGGTGGGATCGGAATGGTCCATCCGTTGGATAGCCGAAGCGACGCCGACGTAAAGGAGAAATCCACGCGCGAACGCTTCGTCTTTGAAGGCTCAATCGTAGCCTCAACTCTGAACACGGTCGACCGCGGGGAGTTTCCTCCGAATATAACCTCGTTGGAGAGCGTGCGGTTCTTCGCATCTATCGTCTGATACGCCTCGACATTTTCGGATAAACCGAGCAGAAAGAGCGTTTCCTTTTCAGTCGAGTAACGCAGACGCCAGCGACCGGAAGACGCGATGGAGTTCTCGCCGATTGACGTCGACGATGACGAGGAGGAGGACGCCGCGAGTGAATCTATGGCGCGTTCAACCTGCGCCCGAGTCTCTTCGTCGGCGTCGATACCCCGTCGTGTCGTATCAGCGATGGTGAAGATTTCCTGCAAGCTGGAACTCGAAGATGACGATGACGACGACGACGCTCGAACGGACGCGACGCGGCGATGCGTTCGTTGCGGGTGAAAACTCGTCGGCGCGACGATTCGCGGCGAGTGAGTGATCGACGCAGACATGACTGACGTGCGTCGTGTCTTCGTGTGAAGTGTGGTGACGTGTCAAGTCGCGTTAGTTGACACAACAACCAGCGCGCGGTCGCGGTCGCGGTCACAGTCGCGAGCTATGGACTCGTCGTCTTCGTCTTTCGCCTTGTTTCGAATCATTACAATTGAGATGATGTGATAGCTCGGTTCGTGGCGAAATCGGGGTAAAAATTGAACGTGGAGACGATGCGACGCCGGCGAACTTCTCACCGTAGCGCGCGTAACGAAGAGGCGCGCGGAGAAGAAGCCGCCGACGGCGCGCGCGCACGTCTCCCCGGTTGAATTGTTTTGTACAGGTGTAATATGGTTGTAAAAGAAAGCAGCTGCTTTACTTATCGGAGGCAATCATCTTCATGATGGCGTCCGTCGTCGCTTGAGTGAGAGTCGTGTTCTTCTTCTCAGCGTACGCTTGAAGAGCTTCAAACGCTTCGCGCTCAATCATCACGCGGGGCAAGCGGCCGACGGTTTCGGCAGAGCCCGCGGTGACGGCAGCGGCAGCCGGCACAGCCGGACCCGGAACGTAGGATTCGGTGAACGCACGAATGGCGTCAAATCCAACGCGGTTGATAAAGTCGCCAAAGTACTCGCTGGCTTGTCTTTGCTGCGCCCACATGGCAAAGATGGGCTCAAAGAATGTTTCAATGTCATCCACCTTGACGCGGTCGGCAAAGGCTTGAGAGACACCAGTCAAAGAGCGAGTGCCACCGAGCCAGATTTGGTAGCTGGACGGACCATCGCCGACAAAGCCGAGCTCAGCCATGTAAGGGCGCGCGCAGCCGTTCGGGCAACCAGTCATGCGAATCATCAAGTCGTCAGACGCAGCCAAACCAACCTTGGTCATCACGGTGCGCAAGCGGGCGTTGATTTCCGGCAAGCCACGCTCCGCCTCGGTGATGGCGAGACCGCAGAGCGGGAGCGCCGGGCAAGCCATGGAGAGACGCTCGAGGGCATCCACTTCGCTCGCATCCTTGACGCCAGCCGCCTTGAGGGTAGCCATGATGTCTGCCTTCCACGCCGGGTCGACATCCGTGAGCAACATGTCTTGCTGAGCGGTGAGACGAACCGGAAGTTCGTAGCGCTCGATAACGTTACGGAGAGCCTTCTTCATTTCGCCGCGCAAGCGACCGTTTTGGACGTGCACGCCGTACCAGAGCTTACCGTCGCCTTGCTCGTTCCATCCCAAGTACGTCGGGAACTCAAACGGCGCCAACTCCATGCCCGCATCAAACTTCTTTCCATAGTATTGCTCCGTGACCGACTTGAATCGATCCATACCCCAGCTTTCAACCAAATACTTCAATCTGCTTTGCTTGCGATCGTCGCGGCGACCGTAGTCACGTTGGGTGCACACGATGGCCTTGACGGCGTACAAGATGTCGCGCGGACCGCAGAAACCCAAGAGCGTCGCCGCGCGCGGGAACGTAGCGTCGTTGCGGTGGGATCGACCCATACCGCCACCGACGTAGATGTTGTAACCCACGTGCTTGCCATCGCGCATGACGACGACGATACCAATGTCGTTGGACAGGACGTCGATGTGGTTGTCGCCTTCGACGGTGACGCCAATCTTAAACTTGCGCGGCAAGAAGAGAGAGCCGTAAATCGGCTCCGGAGATCCTTCAAAGTTGGTGCCGTTGCGGTTTTCCATGCGCGCTGCCGTCACTTCTGGCTTTTCAGCCGTCATGATTTGCTCGCCATCGAGCCAGACGTCGTAGTAGGCGCCAGACTGCGGGGCGAGCAAGTCGGCAATGTCGCTCGCCAACTCTTGGGCAATGTGGTACTCCGGCTTGTTCGCGTACGGCGCCGGAGACGCCGTCACGTTTCGGTTGATATCACCGCACGCACCCAAGGTCGAACCCATGTTGCGAATCACCGTGCGGAAAGTCTCCTTCAAGTCAGATTTCAAGATGCCGTGCAACTGGTAGGTTTGTCTCGTCGTCAACCTAAGCGTCCCGTTTCCGTGAGAGTTGGCCAAGTCATCCATCGTCAGGTAGAGCTTATTCGGCACCTTACCCGCCGGTTGCTTCGTGCGCATCATGAACTGGTAATATTTACCCTCACCGAACGCCCGCTTCTCCCGGTCATCCTGTTGATACCCCCCGTGGAATTTATACAGCTGCGCCGCGTCCTCCGAGATGAAGCTCGCCTCGGTGGCCAACTCTTCGATCAACGGGTGGCGAAGATAGTCGCTGTTCTCCTTGATGATCTCCACCTTGGAGCGTTTCGGTTCTTTCGCGCCGCCTTTAGACGGCGTCGCCACGCGCGTCGTCGTCGTTTCCCCTCGTCGCCGTCCGCTCGGCTTCGCCGCGGTCACCCGTCGGCGCGTCCCGATCCCTCCCTCGGCGTCCCGCCCGCGCGCCGCCGCCGCCGTCGTCACGACGCCGCGCGCCATCACCACCGCGCCGGACATGTCTCGTTCGTTCGTTCGTTCGTTCGTTCGCTCGCTGTGCCCGCCCTCTTCCGTGCGTGACCTTCGACGACGGGCGTCCACTGACGACGTCGGCGCGTCTCGCCTCTCGTCCAGGGTGTCTGTCCCGCCCGGGGGCGCACTTCGCCCTTGGGGGACAGCGGGACACGTTAACGGGACACACAGCGGGGACACGTTAACGGGTCACGAACCGTCGGTGTCGATACTGTTTAGGTGGTCAACACTGTTTGTACATACAATGCTACAAGCACTAGAGGGGACGCGCATCCGTCTCGTCTCTCATTGAAGAAGACTTCTTCACCGGGACCGCCGAAGCGACTGGCGACGTGGGAAGAGCGATGGAATTGGGGGAAATATCGCGGTCCGCCGACGGGGGTAATCTTTCCCGAACGCGTCGAGGTACCAGGAGTGGTGAGAGTGCGCGGCGAGGGTGAGATTGGCGGCGACGGCGAGACACATGGACGCCGGAGCGGCGACGACTCGAAGGGCGAGACGCCAACGACGACCGGGGGGGTGAGCGACGCAAAGCGGGGCGATTCTCGGCGGGAGCGCGACGGCGAGAAGGCCGAGGTAGATGACAATCTCAGCCGTGTAGTGGGCGCACGAGAAACGCTCGAACCAACCGCCGCGCGGGATGACGTACGAGCGCACGGTGCGCGCGTTTCTGGACGATTTGGCGCGTCGCGACTCGGCGAGTATGACGTGACACCTGTGCTGCTCGCGGTTTCCGACGGCGAAGAGGACGATGCCGATGTATTTGAGCGCTAACGTCAAGCCGGCG
>Ga0181573_10004714_pt1 | contig 11501 bp, 9 predicted proteins | sample 101ome_25_FD_148643 | JGI IMG/M metagenome (GOLD analysis project Ga0181573, IMG submission 148643) | Coastal salt marsh microbial communities from the Groves Creek Marsh, Skidaway Island, Georgia - 101409BT metaG (spades assembly) | ecosystem: Environmental > Aquatic > Marine > Intertidal zone...
TTGAGTCGGTATCACCGATTCCGATTCTGTGGAGGGCTCTTTCCGCTGCCCCGAACGCATCGGCCTGGCACTGCCAAAAGGACGACACATCCGCCGACGTCTTTTGCTGCGGCAAGTTCAGATACCTGTCGCGGCGAAATGGTGTGCCGGCGCGGTTAGACGTGTCGGAGGAGAGAACTTCATCCCATGTTAAAACAAAAACAGCCGACTGGGAGTACTCACAGGAAGTTGCTGCAATCCGCCGTCGACGAGAGGGCACGAGAGCTGGACGCGCGTGATAGGCGAGCCAAAGCGGGAGAGGAAGGCGCGAGGGGGGAAGGGAGGCCGAGAGTTGGGCGAAGGCCTTCGGGGCACCCCGCGACGAGCTCATAAAAAATGTGAAAGTTGCGCTCGGACGATGTCTGGACAACGAACACCCAGCGAAAGAGTTCACATGAATAAAACATGGGTGCCGTGCGCGACACAAGAAGACATGTAGCGATTCTAGGGCACGCGTTAAGACCGACCTGGTGAACAACGCGTGACTTCTCGAGTAAGTACGTGTCCACGGCGCCTGACAGCAGCCGCCACTGCACCGCCTCCGGCGCATCGGCAAAAGAAGGCGCGCCGCTCCGGGGCCGCGTGGTGAACCACACCTTGACGTACTTGCCGAAGCGGCTCGAGTTTGAGTTGCGCGCCGTGAGGGCGTTCCCAAAGCTCTCCAGCAGCGGCGACAATTCGAGGATCTGCTCGTCGAGTGGCGCAGCTCCCGGAGGGCCTGACGGCCGGGACAGCGCGCGGGACGGCGCCTCAAGCGAGGCACCCCCAGCGACGTGGGCAGCGATGCGAGCGGCTGCAAAGGCACTGGAAGCCGCCGCCATCGCTTGCTCCGCCTTGGCCTTGGCCGCTTCGAGCCTCCTCCGTTCTTTCTTCGCTTCTTTCTTCGCCTCGACCGACAGCGTACTTTTCTTGCGGTAGGTCCTTGGCGTATGATCGTCACCACAGTCGCCACCATCCGAGTTCGACGAAGATGCTTCGTCCAAAGATGAGTCCGACGGTGTGAGCGCGCCTTGGCTGCGCCGGTGTTCATCGCCGGCGTCGGCGTCAACTAACTGATCGCTGTCGAACCCTGCCCCGATGGAGGCAAGGAACCTGAGAATGATTTTTGCCGACTCGGTCTTTCCCGCCCCGGACTCGCCGCTGATGACAATGGACTGGTTCACCGCGTCGCCCCCGCCGTCGCTTGTGCCCGTTAGTCCCTCTTTCTGCAAACGCTTCGCGTGTCCGCGCACCATCCGCTGCACGGCCGCCTCTGCCAGCGCGAAGGGGTGCGGGCGCGCCGGGTCGATGGGCCGGCCGCGGAAGGACGCCGCCTCGGGCTCCGGCAGAGGCACCAGCGGGTTCACCGCCACCAGAACCGTGCCCAGCCACGTGTACGGGGTCTGGTAGGGAGGTTACAAGAGAGGCAGGTGCGTGAGAGTAAGCCGGGCAGGGTGTCTGCGTGGTTCGTTGCTGAAGCGGCAGCCAGGGGATACCGGGAAGGGCTTGGCTGCCGCGCGGCGTGCGAGGGCGTGGAGGATGGCGGGTTCGTGAAGGTGCTGCAGCGCCGTCAGATCTGACAGCCGAGACATCGCCGCAGACGCTGCGGCGGCGGTGGCCCGGGCCGTTTCCTGCGCTTCGGCCTCGGCATTGGCGCCCAGCCTGCGGTGCGGTTCGGTTGGCAATTAATTAAATGAACGGGATAGGCCTGATGAGTGGTGCGGGAGCCAAGAAAGTGACTTCTGCCACGCAACGACGGCCCAACATCAAACGCACAAATGCAACGGGCAACGCACCCAATGCTTTCTGTCTTGGGGGCATCGGGGTCGCCCGCGTCGGTCGCCTCGTCCGGGTTACACAGGAGCACTGGGAACCGGCCGTGCTCGAGCTCGATCGTCTCCCAGCCGTTGCTGGCGCACGCGCCGTCTGCATCGCCGCTCGGGTCTGCTGCATCGCCAAACACCTGCGCCCTGGCCTTGATGAAGGTGCCATCCTTCTCCGTGATCTTGGCCACGCGCCATACCTGCGTCCGCTTGTCGCTGTACACCCAGACAAAGGACCCCACGCCGACGGGATTCATAGGATAGCTCCGCGTGCTCACGTCGCGCCGCTTACCCGGCCGAGGCGCGCCACCGCCGCCGCGCGCGCCCGGACTGCGCAGCTCGCCCCCTTGGCTAGGGCTCTGCGCGGCCTTGGCAGCGGCCCGCGGCGACTTAGGCTTGCCGACATTGGAACCGCTGCGGCTCGACCCACGCTGCATCGGGCGGCGGCGCGCCCCAGAATGCCACTACTGGGTTCCGGAAGTTGACGATCTTACTGCCCCCTAACTATGGCTCAGTAGCGCGAGGCTGCACTTCTGGCGCGGGCTGCTCTTGAGGTTAGAGCACTACAGTACCATGGTTATTCAGCTGTGGTTATTTCTCTTTCAGGATTTTACCGATTGGGTCCTGGAGGAAGATGTTGCGCTTATCAATGATTGGCCGAAAACAAAAATCCCGATCATCATTGATTGGCCGGCTCGACAGGCGGGCACCATGACGGCACTGAGGAGATTACCTTTGGTGGTGGGGATTCTGCTGTCCTTCCTCCTGGGGCAAGGATGGGCCGCGACGATCAATGTGCAAAGCGGCGACATTGAGCGAACAAACGGCGCGTACGACCAGTTCATCGCCGCGGCCTCCAAGGTGCGCTCGGGTCTGCCGTTGGCCCACTGCGTGGGTGTTGGTTTGTGGGTGTTTCCCCAAACCCCCCTCTCGTATTGTTCTTGCGCCGCTGTGGCACATGGCCCCTGCGTGAAGCGTTTTCGCGCGCGCGCTCGCTGTTGATTTTACGGTACATTTCAACGACGTCATGTTCATTCCCAGTTTATTTTTCGTTATTTTTTTGCGCTCGTGTCACGCCGTTCCTCAGGCCGCGACATGGAGGATGGAGAGCGACATAACGATCCTCAGCACCTTCAGCATGGTGGTTCCAGTGGGTTATACGCTGACGTTGACGCGGGGTTCGTTCCATGTTATGGACCGCGACTACAACGAAAAGCCTCTCTTCGACGTACGTTGGTCCGACTCTGCTTGGTTCTCGCCCCTCGCCGCGCGCGCTCTCATGGCCCTCGCCGCTCACTACGCGCCCCTCTCCCTTGCACATTTGTCCTTCCAGGTGTACGGCACACTGGTCCTGGGCCAGATCACGTTCACGTCCGCGGCGGACACGGGGGGCTTGGTGAAGGTGCACACGGGCGGCGTGCTCACCTCGTCGCTCTCCACCTTCATCGGCTGCCATGCGCGCGTGGACGGTGGCGTCATCTGGAACGCCGGCACCGTGACCGTCACGGGCGGAGTCTTCAGCGGGAGCAACGCGACGCGCCACGGCGGGGCCATCGCGAACGCGGCGGGCGGGGTTGTGACGGTGAGCACGACGACCTTCACGGACTCGGAGGCGCAATTCGGCGGGGCCATCTCGGCCGTCGACGCAACAACCACGGTCATGACGACCACCTTTTCGGGCTCGTCGGCCTCGGCCAAGGGCGGGGACATGTACCAGGACGGCGGCGTGGCGTCGCTTGCGACTTCGAGCAGCGGCAACGCGTACAGCGGCGGCGTGGGCGGGAGCGTCGCTATCGAAGGTAGCGGGCAGGCCGCCTTCACGACGGTCGTAGTGAGCGGCGCGACGGGGCGGACCGCAGGCGGCGCAGTGTGGGCCTCGGAGGACGCGGCGGTGGTGGTGGCCGGGCTGTCCATCAGCGACGCCAACCTGTATGACCGCGCGAGCTCGCTGGGCGGGGGCGTGTTCCTCGGGGACCGCACCGCGCTGACGGGCAGCGGCCTCAGCCTCGCCAACACGCTGGCGGGCTCGCTCGCGCTGGGGGAAGACGAGCGGGGCGTGCGCCAGGCGCCGTGCCGCGGGGGAACCGGCAAGGGCTGCCAGCGCTCCGTTTGGCGCGGCGGCGGCGTGTACGCCGAGGCGAGCGCGGCCGTGGAGCTGACGGGCCTCTCGTGCGACGCCATGCACGCGCATGGCAGCGGATCGTGTCTCTTCGCGACGGGTTCGGCACGCGTGGCGCTCACGGGCGGCAGCGTGAACTCCACCGCGAACACGACGCGCGCCGTGGGCCTGTACGAACTCGCTCAGACGGCCAACTTCAGCGGCATAACCTTCTTCCGAAACCGCCGCGGCGCGCTGCACCTCTTGGCCGCGAGCGCCGACGTCTCGGGTTGCACCTTCTTGGGGGACATGGCCAATGCCCCGGCGGGCCGCGGCGGCAGCGTCTGGCTGGAGAAGGGGTCGACGCTGACGGGGAGCGGCGTCGTGGCCGAGGACTGCCACGCGGACAACGACGGCGGTTGGCTCTGGGCCGAGGCGTCGTCCGTGCGGCTCCGCGCGCCCTCCTTCACCAACATGTTCGCGGGGTCCAAGGGCGGCGTCATCTACGCGGACTCCATGTTCGAGGTGGTGCTCGCCTCGCCGACCTTCACGGGCAACGACGCGCGCGAGGGCGGAGCGGTGTACGCGCGGGCGTGCGGCTACCCCGACCGCTTCCAGGACCACAGCCTCTACCGCGGCGTGCAGATCACGGACGGTACCTTCACCGGCAACCGTGCGCGCATTGGCGGCGCGCTCAACGGCGAGTTCTCGTCACTCTACGTCGCGCGCAGCACCTTCACGGACAACACGAACAAGGGGCTGGGCGCGCGGGGCAGCGCAGTGGTGTGGACACCGGACGCGATCTTCGAGGCGTGCGCCTTGGCATCCAACGCGGTGACCGTGGAGGAGGACGGGTCCAACGTGACGATGATCGAGGCCCAGCGGCTTGTGCTCGACGACTCGACCCTGTCCATGGCCGCCGGCGTCGCCATCAAGCTCGTGAACGCCACCGAGGGCTGGGGCGCGCCCGGCGCTCCCTTCACACTCCTCAGCCGCAACACGGACCTCAGCGGCCTGCGCATCGTCGGCGACCCGAATAAGAACGACGGTCGCAGCCGCCCAGGTGCGCTCTCGGAGGTAGGGCCGGACGACTCGTGGGGCTGGGTGGGCTGCAGCAACGACCCGCTCACGGGCGCGGCCACGGGGAAGTACGCGCTGGACTCGAGTGTGGGGTCGCGCTCGCTGCCGAGGCTCCAGTCCGAGCGCGGCCTGACGTACGCGCCGGTGTGCCCTGCGGACGCGACTTGCGCCGACGACGCACTCGCGATGACCATCCGCTGCACCTGCCCCGCGGGTTCCGCGTTTCCCTCGGTGAACAACTTCTTGGCGCGGTGCCAGACCCTGGTCCCAACGCACACGCCGACGCAGGTGCCGACGGAGATGCAGGTGCAAACGCCGATGCCGACGGGCGGTGTCAAAGTGCGCCTCACCAACTACACGGTGCACGCCAACGACATTTTGTCCATCGACGTCATGGCCATCCTAGACTTACCGCCAGCCTGCCTCTACTCCTTCTACACGCTCTCGGCGCTAGTCGCGGCTGTGGTGCTGGCCTCGCTTGCGCTCAACGTGACGCACTTCAAGGGCATGCCGGACGCCGAGTACCAGCGCTGGGCGCTATTCCTCATGTACATGTTCCCCGACAACTTCCACGTGATGCTGTGCGTGGACCGCGAGGCCGCTGTCGAGCAGCTGACCTCGGCGGGCGAGCTTGAGGAGAAGCGCGAAGCGAAGCGGCTGCGCAAGGCCGAGCTCAAGGCTCAGGGCCGCACCATGTCCACTACCATGAACTCTGAGGCGCCTGAGGAGAAGTTCAGCCCCGAGGATCGCCTCCAGGACAACGACGAGGGGCCCGCCAGCTTGAAGTTCCGGTCGCGCGGCGGCGGCCCCAACCGGGGCAAGGAGGAGACTAAGGACGGGGAGATCGAGCTGCGCGCGCTTGCGGCTGTGCCCGGCGGCCGGCCGGGCAAGCTGGGCCGGTCCATGAGCGGCATGAGCGGCGTGAGCGGTGGGGACGCGGCCATGCTCTAGCACGAGAACGGGTGCGTTGCTCTCATGGCCCTCTGGGGGGGAGTGGGGTTGCGCTGGTTGCACGTGCTGCACTGGCCCTATGAACAGCGACCCGGATTCCCGCACGGCCTCGGGGTCCAGCTCGCAGCTCCCGCCCTCCGGCCACCTTTGAATCTTCCTTTGGCCTTCTTTGGCTTATCCGCGTTGTGCCGCTGTAGCCGGTGAACTAGCGCAGCGACAACGAGGCAAGCAATCAACGGCAACGGCAGCGGCATAGATTCCGGCATCCCAAAACGAAAAGCCGCCGCCCATAGTCGCTCACACTGCTAGCTACGTTCTGTGTACTGTGCGGCTGGTTGGCTTTATAAACCCTTCAGGTCCCAGTGTAGTAACTCGAAAATGAGAATGGCCAGCTTGGATTACCACTTACCACGTCCTCGAGCGCCCCACGCCGGTGGAGAGGCGGCTTGTTCATTGACACTGAACAATAAACACCCGCTGCTCTTCTTCCAGAACCCTCCCTTCCTATTGCGTCGCCCGCTGCTTGGCGATTGCCTTCTCGACGGCGTCGACGAGCGCCTCAACGTCAATGCCGCGGTAGGCTGCGTTCAGCGACTTGGTCGACGCCACCGCCGCCTTGGCGACCGACGACGAGGTGGCGTTGCCGACGCGCCGCTGAAACGAAGCTAGCAATGAAGCAGCCCGCTCGGCCTCCCGGTCAGCCGCCGCCACCGCCCTGCGTTGGGGAGGCAATCGTACAGTTGTGAGCGGCGCGAAAAAGGTACGCAGGGGCGCGCTGCGTGCGGCGGCTCGGACCTTAGGGCCTGAAGCTTGGCTGCGGCCCGCCCCGAACGCTCTGCCGCCGCCTCCGCCACCAGAGCCGCGGCTTTGGCCCGCCTCGCCGCCGAAAGGGCCGCCGCCGCGTCGCTGCGCGTCACCGCCGCCAACACCTTCTTGGGCTTGGCGTGCTTGGTTGGCTTGGCATGCGCTGCCCGCTTGGCAGCCCAAGGGTCGCCGTGCTTCTTTGCGCCGCGCAAGCCCCGAGAGCCCAGGCCCCTCGGCACTGCTGCGCCCGCGAGCAGCGGCGCGCGAGCAACATTGAGTCCCTGCTGCTGCTGCGAGGTCCCGTGCGTTGAAATCGCGGTCGTTGCCATGGAAGTAGTTGCCGAATGCTTGCCCGCTGGTGGTGCAGCTGGTGCGGTGCCGTTGTCCGTTGCTGACTCGCTTTGCGCCTTGTTTTCGCGCGCGTTCGCCTGCGCGTTGGCCATTACGTTGGGCTCGTTAGAGAGCACCGCCCAGTAGTCGAGCCCGAGCTTGGCTGCCATGATCATAAACCACTGGCGGTTGAGGTTGTGGGCGTGGAGGATCTCAAAGACGGCGGCCCCGGGCGCACAGTGCAGCATTGACGTGAGCGCGGCGCCGTGCGGCGCGAGCACAACGGCTGCGGACCGGAACAGCTTGACCTGCTCCAAGTACGGCTCGCTGCCGAGCACCTCAACCACGTCCACAGAGGGCATCGCCCCGTCGTTTAAGGCCCGCCGCAGCGCCGACACGATGCCTGTGTGCGCGGGCACGCACCGCTTGCAGTACTTGGCGTCGCCGATGAGGTTGCGGTTCACGACGACGACGCGCCGCCGCTCGAAGGGCAGGTGTGCGAGCGCAGGGGCCTCTCGGAAGCGCAGGGCAAGCTCACGCAGCTGCGCATCGTGCTGCGCGTGCGGGGGCTGCAGCAGCGCCACATTGAGGTGCACGACGGGCGCGAAGGGCCGCTGCGTGACCCGCGAGGACCGCATCGTTTCGCTCGAAAAAGACGGGTCGTGCTCGTCGTACCTAACGAAACCGCACAACACCGGCCGTAGTGTGATGGTCCAAAGCGATGCACCGAAATGGTCACAACAAGAGTGGGGAGGGTGAGGGGCACCGCTCTGGTTTACAGCAAGGCTTCACTCATGCCCTCGCCCCGGCGGTGGAACCCAACGACCACACACGGTGTTTTACGCACGGGTAGTGCACGACCCGGTCTATGGGCACTCCGAGGATTCCGAGCAGCTCAACAGTGTGCGCCTCCACTGCGCACGCGAACCGCGGCTCTGTTGAAGGCTCGGCTGCAGGATCGGTCTCCGCCCCCGCGCCCGCCGCGTAAAACTGGCGCTTAATCTTGGCCCAGGGGTCCTTGCACACGTGCATGAGCAGCTTGAGGCCAGGGTCGGCCGCGAGTGCCGGAAGGAGGAAGGCCACGGACGCGAGCGCCTGCACTGTGTGGAAGTAGTTTTCGCCCGCGCCGCCCTGGTAGTCGCCCCAGCCACCGCCGTGCGCCACCAGCGCGCGGTCGATGGAGATGACGTGCGAGCGGGCCAGGTTGTCGTCGTCCATCCACTGGATCCCTTCGAGCATCTGGTGCCGAGGGGTCGCGGTGATGTTATCGCAAACATCTCGCAACCAAACGCGTACACGCACTAAAAGGCCTCAAATCGTAGCCCTCACGGCTAGCCTCACCCGCGTCATGTCCCCATCTGTTCGAATGTATTCAACTCCTCCCTGAATGACGCTGTTGTTGCGGCGGGCCCCGACGTTGGCCCAGTCCAGGCGGCTGAAGCAGCACTGGCCGCTCGGGAGTAGCGCCACCGGACCCTGCGCGGGCTCCCTACTGGGCGCGACACCCTGCAGCGGTTGAACAGCGGCCGAGGAAGTCACGCTGAGGAAACGCACCGATGACTCAGCACTTGTTCTCACCTGCACCAAGCCTCCGTACTCCTCCGCCGTCGCCAGCGGGACGAACGCGCGTCCACTGGTGACCCCTAAGGCGAGCGAATGAATCGCCACAAACGGAATGAACTGTCCGCCGAAGAAGACGTCGTGCATCTCCAGCATCGGCACGGTCAGCCCAAATGCGCCCTCCGCCATGCCCTCGGCCCCGTCGACGCCTGAGCTCGGAATTGTGCCTCGGTGCCCTTTTCGCACCACGCTGGCGAGGCATGCACGCGGGCGCGGCAGGTGAAGCAGGTCTAGCCACGGCGTCTCCCACGCGTCGCTGCGGCCGATCACCTCCCTAGAGCCCAGCGACGCCTCAAAGCTCAGCTCGCCGTAGCCGTTCGGAGCGCCACAAAACCTGTCCCGATCATGGGCGCCGCTGAAGAAGCCGCTGCGCTGCACTGGCGGCAGAGCATTGAGCGGGCCTCGACCGTGCTCCCCACCCGCGCACTCAGGGGTTAAGCGGCACATTTCCCCGAGATGTATGTCGGAAAGGAGGGCCCGGGAATCGGCCTCGTTGAGAATTGAGGGCGCCACAAATTGCACCTCCTAGCCACATGTGCGGGCACAAGGGAGGGGGGGTCATATCAGCATGGCAAGCAAAAAAGTTGCGCGAACTTAGCGATTACACCGCCCAACGTGGTATCATCCACGCACACCTGAGTCGGGGCTTCGCTTGATGTCACCGCGCATATCACGCCGAGCCAAGTGAGTATCCAGAAATGTGGGGCGCCAGTGTTTGGGTAGCTGCGAGATCCGAGACACTGCATGGCTGTCAGATGAAGAACTTGGTTCGCGCTCAGTCGCCCCATGGTAAAGTGATAGAATAATACGAGCTTGTATTGCCTGACTGCATTCTGTCCTCATTCTGTCGGACATTCTGCAGCCCTTCGATCCAATTATGAACATCCCCACAGGTTTGGTGAAATGGTTTTCCCTAATTGGCGCCGGGGCAAAGGCTGCATTTGACCGATCATTCTGCACAAAAGAGAATAGCTCAGAGCGGTGCACACCATGTGTGGAGTCTTGGTGGTATTCGGTTGTCCCGTTATTCAACGGAAAAACAGTTCATGAAAACACCTTAGGCCCCAGCGCGAACCTCACCTGCTTGCGGGAAGGATGCAAGTGTTACGCTCCCTGCGCACAGTGCATGAAGATCCGCGCCGAAGCTACCCAGTTCGCTAAATACGCCCTGGGGGAGCCCGGCGTCACCTTGCTGTCCCTCGTCCTGAGACTTCTCCGGGCCCAGTCTGCCCCTGAACCCGTGACTGATTCTGCACCGGCTGCCCCTGATCCTGTGACTAAACCTGCACCGGCGACACCCAGCGGCAAGAAACCCAAGAATGCCAAGGCCAAGGCCGACGAAGCTGCACTGATCGCCGAAATGACGAAGCGAGCAGCCGCCTAAAAGCGGGAACAGGAAGCAGCAGAACGTGTAAAAGAGGCCAAGCGACACGCACTTATCCAAGCCGAGGTTCAAAAGGCAGCACAGTATGCCAAGGCTAAGGCGGCGAAGCGCGCTGCCGAGGTTACCAACGCTCTATCGGTCGCCAGCTCGCTCGTGGAGGATGAGCTGAGGAAGAAGGGACAACTGGATGCCGATGCCATCTCGACAGCAAAGCTCTTCGAAAGCAGCTTGGCGCTTGCCGAGAACCAGCGGAAGACGGCGCTGGCGAATGGAACGGAATTGCCCACGGCACCGGCATCGAGTCAGGCTTTTGTGGACCTCCTTGCCCGTTATACCTTGAGCCCCGACCGTGAACGCTGCATTAGCTTCCTCTCGACGGGGTGGGCCTCGGACTCGGGCTGCGCCCCCACTCGGGCCCCCCGACAGCGGCGGGACAGCAGCCATGGCAAGTGGTAAGGCGCAGCAGTGGTACCTCATCCCCCAAGGGCAGCGGCGGCGCGTCGAGCAGGTGCGCAGGGATGGCGCCTTCCGCACGCACCAGCCGCGGCATGGGGGACGGCCGGGGCGGTCGGCCAGGGCCGGGCGGTGCGGGCGCGCCGCGCGGCACTGCGGGCCACGCACCCAGGGCTGTTATTGGGATGCCTAGGCCTAAGGCCGGTCCGAGCGGCAGGCCGGCGGGGCCGCCCTGAGGCATGTGACGAGGCCCCCGAGCCCCACCCCCACAAACGGTGGGGGAAGCTCGTCATCCGCATCCGCGACGGCGGCCAGGAGCGGTGCAGGACTGGCCAATAACGACGGACGAAGGGGGGCATCGGGCCTCGGCGAATCGGGCAGACGGGTGGGGGCTGCTCCGCGGGGAGACTCGCCTTCTGTGGTACTGGCACCCTCGGCGGGGTTGACGGTCGCTCCAGCAAGGGCGGGCCCGCCGCAAGGGTCGGGCAGCCGCGACGCGGCTCCGTGCAGTGAGGATATGTGCCGCCGGGCCCAAATCCCACACTGCGGGGGTACGAGCGGCACCCCGAGGACTTGCAAGGGCATGTTCTCCGCGTACACCCAGGCGCTCCGCGACCGCGACCTCCCCGAGGAGAACATTCGGGTGCTGAACAATATCATCCCCGACCTCCTCTTCGACCTGCGGGATGCGGGTAGGCCTTTGAGGACATGAAGCAAATAGGCCTCAGCGGCGCGACACCGCCGGGCGAGGTTAAGACCAAGGCACCCAACTCCGACAACCACAACCACAAGGACGTGCCACCGGTCACAGCACGGCAGGCGGAGGTCGCGCGGGACTACCTCAAGCGCGCGGCGAGGATCGACGAGCTCAACGGCCACCCGCTGGGCTCCGACGGGCAGATGGCCACCGCGCTCAAGAGGCACAACGGGGTCCGGGTGC
>Ga0181573_10004717_pt1 | contig 11500 bp, 5 predicted proteins | sample 101ome_25_FD_148643 | JGI IMG/M metagenome (GOLD analysis project Ga0181573, IMG submission 148643) | Coastal salt marsh microbial communities from the Groves Creek Marsh, Skidaway Island, Georgia - 101409BT metaG (spades assembly) | ecosystem: Environmental > Aquatic > Marine > Intertidal zone...
GCCTTGACGATCTCGTCCACGATCTTCAACTGCTCGTCATTGCCGGCGATGACGATCTGATCGCCCTCGGCTCCCTCCATGACCAGGATGTCGTTGCGGCGCAGTTCCGGGCGCGACTGCGTCTGGTCTTCGAACAGGGAGCGCACCTGCTCGACCATGTCCTTCGCCTGACCATATCCAACCTGGACGACCTTCATCCGGCGCGGCGCCGTGTCTGGCGCCTTGACGTCGCGGTCGTAGTCCTCGATCAGCTTGGCGGCAAGGGTGAGATCGTCCGGCGCCCCGGTCACGATCAGGGTGTCCGTGGTCCTGTCCGCGGTCGCGGTCACCTGCGGCAGCGCCGTGCCGCGGGAATTGTAGCGGACAATCACCCGATGAAGGATGGAGGCCACGTCGTCCGGATTGGCGTTCTTCAACTTGAAGAAACGCACGGTGTCCTCGCGCGGACTGGCCTTGTCGAGCTGGGTGATGATGGAATCAATGGCCTTCATCTCCTCCGGAATCGCGGAGACGATCAGGCGATTGGTGGAGCGATCGTCGAGAATCAAGGCCTCGGACTCCGGCCGCGTTGCGCGGGATTTCAGCTGCTTCTCATACAGATCGCGGACCACGTCGCCGATGTCGTCGGCGTCGCCGGCCTTGATGTCGTAGACCTTGGTCTCGCGCGCAACGGCCGGCGCCTCCTCGGGCGAGATGGTCTTGACGATCTCGTCGACCACCGCCAACTGCAGGTCATTGCCCGAGACGATGATGCGGTCGCCGCCGGAACCGTCCATGACGAGGATGTCGCTCTCGCGCAGCTCAGGGCGCGACTTGACCTGGTCGTCAAACAAGGAACGGACCTGCTGCGCGACTTCATTCGCCTCGCCCGGCCCGACCTCAACCACGCGCATCTTGCGCGGCGCGGCGTCGGAGGGCTGGTCCAATTGTTCGATGATGGAGGCGGCGGCAAGGACATCCTTGGGCTCGCCGGACACGATCACCGTGCGGCTGGAAACATCCGCCGAGGCGTTGAACTGCTTGGGCGCGTTGGACGGGCGATAGCGGCTGAAGCGGTAGTACCTCATGAAGGAATTGCTGGTGTCCTCGCCGGAAACCGCCATCGAAACGATCCGCGCCACGGTCTGGGGATCGGCGTGCTTCAGCACAAAGATCTTCGCGGAACCGCCCTCGGTGGCGTCGAGTTTCAGTGTCTCGACGATCTCGGAAAGCGCCTTCACCTCGGCCTCGTCGCCGGAGACGACCAGGCGATTGTTGTCGTCATCCGCCAGGATCAGGGTGTCGGGCTTTTCCTCGCCGAACCGCTCCCTCGCCTGATCCTGGTAGAGCCTCTCAACCAGCTCCTGAATATCGTCGGCGTCGCCGCCATTGAGCTTGAAGACCTTGGTCTGACGCTTGCCCGGTTCGGGTTTGCGTCCGCTGACGCCGAGTTGCTCGATGATCGCGGCGATCTCCTTCACGTGTTCCGGCTTGCCGGTGACGATCAGGCGCCCCATGCGGGTGTCGGCAAGGATCTGCGCGTCGGCCGGGTCCGTCCCCGCCTTGTCCTTCCATTGGTCCGAGTAAAGCTGTTCGACCAGGGGCTGCAGGCGCTGGACGTCGGCGGAATTGCCGACTTCAAAGACCTTGGTCTCGCGCCCGGGCGACGGAGCGGTCGAAAGCGTCGCGACGATCTGGCGAACCTGTTCGACCTGGGCTTCGCTGCCGTAGACCATCAGGCCGCTGCCGGAAGGATCGGCGTAGATGCTCGCAGCGGGGCCGGGCTGCTTGGCGGATTGTTCGGCGTAGATCTCCTTCACCGTGGTCACGACATCCGCCCCGCCCTGCGCCCCGGTCTCAACCCGTTGCAGGGAACGCTTCGTCTTCGCAGGCTTCGTGTTCAACAGATTGACCACGGTCTCGACCTGCTCCAGCAACCCGGAGGGAGCCATGACGATCAGCTTCTTCCCAGCCGGCCCGGCGGTGAAGCTGACCTGGTCGAGGCCGGGGCGATTGGCGTTTTGGGACTCGAAGACATTCCGCGCCAGCGACGCCAGATTCGAGGCATTGCCGTCGGCGACCTCAAAGACCTTCAGGCCGCGTTGTTGTTGCTTGAAGGAACGCCCCTTTCCGGCCCGGGCTCCGGAAACCGCGTCGCCGCCGTCGAGTTTCTGGATGATGGTCTCGGCGTCGGCCAGATCCTCGCGCTCGCCCGTGATCACGATGCTGTTGGAATTCCGGTCGGTGGAGACCGAGATCCGCTGGACCGTGTTGCCGCGGGCATCAAAGGTCACCATGGTCTTGGTGAGGATCTCGGCCACCTGTTCGGCGTCGGAATTCTGGAGCGGAAACACCCGCGCGCCGCCTGGTGCCCCGCCCGCCTTGTCCAACCGTTCAACCACGCTCTCATAGACCATCAGCTCATCGCGCGGGCCGGAAATGATCAGGCGCTGGCCGACGGTGTCGGGCACGACCCGCGTCTGTGGCGTGTAGTCCGGCCCCTGGCGATCGGCGAGCATCTCGGCGCCGACCGTGCCGACCATCTCGGCGAGGCTGGCGGCGTCGGCGCTGTTCAACTCGATGACCTTCATCTCCCGCGGCTCCAGTCGCGGGCGCTTGTCGAGTTGTTGAATCAGGTTGTCCGCCGCTTCGATGGCGTCGGCATCGCCGGTGACGATCAGGCTGTTGCTGCGCGAATCGGTGAGGATCCTGGCGTTGGACGCCTTCGCGACGACGGCCTGCTCAACGACCGCCGAAAGATCCGTGGCCAGAGCCGACTTGAGCGCGAACACACGCGTCTCCTCGGTCTTGGGCGCGCTGCCCTCGGGATCGAGTTGACGCACGATCGCCTCGACGCGCCCGATCTCGGTCTCGGTTCCGGTGACCAGAATGCGGTTGTCGCGGGCCTCGGCGAGCAGGGTCGCCGCGCCGCCGGCCGGCTCCGCCGCCCCGCTGATCTGTTCCTGATAAAGCTGCTGGACGAGCGGCGTCAGATCCTCCGCCTTACGGCCGAACAACTCGATCCCGCGCGTCTCCTTCGTGACGTCGCGCGAACCGGATGAATCCAACTGCTGGACCAGCGTCGCAATCTTCTTCGCGTCCTCGGTCGTGGCCAGGACAATGACCTGCCGACTGGCCGCATCGGGAAACAATTTGGGCGCCATCCCCGCATCAACCTGCTCCTCGCCGAGTTGCCCGACCAATTCCGACACCAGGGCAATCATCTCCTCCGGCGTCTTCGACTTCACCGGCAGCATCGTCATGGCCCGCTTCGCCTTCGCCAGCGCGATGTCCAGCGTGGCGATCACCTCATCGATCGCCTCAAGCTGCGCGTCGGTCGCCGTGACCAACAGGCGGTTGTTCTTTTCATCGGCGATGACCGAGGGCGCGATCTCGCGTTCGAAACGCGGATCGTTCATGCGCTCGGCGATCAGTGAATTGGCGTTCTCCAGGATGACGGCGGCGCGCGCGTGTTCAAGCGGGAAGATCTTCAGATTGCGCGGGCTGACCATGCGGCGTTTGCCGTCGAGTTGCTCGATGATGTCTTCGGCCTTCCGCACATCCTCGGGCGAACCGGTGACGACGACCGTCTTCGAATTCGGCTCGACGGCAATTCTGGCCGCGACGCCGTGACCGCCGTGCGGCAACTCCTTGGTCAACACCTGGTTCAACAGGTCGCCGACCTGCGAAATCTCCATCCGCTGAATCTCGAAGACGCGCGTGAGCAGCGCCACCTCGCGACCGGCGCGCCCGCCCTGACTGCCTCCCTTTTTCCCGTGCACCGGCCGATCGAGGCTGTTGACGATCTCCTCAATCTGATCGGCCTGCGCGGCCAGCGGGGCGGCGACGATCAACCGGTTCTCGGACTCATCGACGATCAACCGCGCCTTCGTCGCGGCCGTGGCGGCGGACTCCCCGGAGGCGGCGATCCCCGGCAGGGCCTGCCGCAGCATCTCGGCCAGTTCCGCCGGTTTCTTGGCGACCGGATAATAGATCCGGACCTCGCCCGCGCCGCCCTCCTTGTCCTCGAACTCATTGATCAGTTCCTCGGCCATCTCCATGCGATCCTGCGGACCGAACAGGATCATGGTCCGCGAGGCGTCGTCATAGACCGCGGTGATGTAGGTGGACGGATCCGGGTCCAGCATCTCCGTGCGTTTGGTGGCCGGATTGAAGTGGACCTTCTTCGGCGCCGAGGCCTTGCCGAACGTCCGGGACAACAGATCCTGAAGCACGGCGCCCGATGCGTGCGCCAACGTGTAGCTCTTCATCTGCCGTTCGAGGATGGCCTCGTTGTCGACCGTCTCGATGAGCGACTCGATGCGTTTGATGTTGGCCAGGCGGTCCGTGAGGATCAGCCCGCGCCCGCGCGATAGCGGCGCCACCGAACCGGCCTTCGTCAGCATGTTCGTCACCGAGGTGGCGACCTCCGGCGCCTGCAGGTTCTTCAGCGACAGCACGACCGTGACCACCTCCTCCGGTCTCGTCGCCTTGGCGTCCTGCGAACCCTGCAGGATCTTGAGCGGCACGCGGGAAAGTTCGGCCAGCGGCGTGAGGCGCAGGTAGTGGTCGTCCTCGACCATCACAAAGCCCTTGGTGGCGAGGATCACATTCAAGGTGTCGAGCGCCTCGCCGAAATTGTAGGGCTTGGAATCGTGGAAGGTCAGGTTGCCCTCCGGCTTGGCGTCGGCGACCAGCGGCTTGTCCGCCATCTGCGCAAAGCGCTCCAGCACGTCGGCGTAGGGAATCCCGTCGAACTGAAAACGAATGTTGCGTTCGACCTTGGCGGGCTTGGATTCGGCGTCGGCCTTGCCCGGCGACGCGAGGGGCTTGATCTCCACGGTCGCTTCCGGCTTCGGTTTGGCCTTGTCCGGCGCGGCGGCGGGCGCCTTGTCCTGCGCAAACAGCGGCAGGCAGGCGCCAACGATGAGTGACAACAACAGACTCGTTCGTTTCATAAATTCTAGAGTTTCAAGAGCTTCTCAGGCAGTTGGTCATTCTTGAGCTGGCGTTTGTCGGCCAGGGTCTGCCCGCGTTCCACGGCCCAGAACGCCTCGCCGATCTTCACGATCACGCGGCTGTGCGATTGCAGCCCGGGCTTCGCCGGATGCGGCAGCGACCGGTAGTCCACCGCGACGATCTTCCCGCCGGCCAGTTCATCGCCCTGTCCATAACTGGCCAGCGACTGGTCCTTCAGATCGCGCACGTGCACCTCGGGGCGGCCCTGCCATTCCGAAAGGGAGACCACCTGAAAGGTCTCCCACGCCGGCGGAGGGGCGGACGGCGGGACGGCCGCAGGCGGAGCCGGAGGCGGAGGGGGCGCGGGCGGACGCTTGATGTAAGGCCGAAACACATCGCGCGTCACGGCGGCGCTGTAAACGCGCCGCGCATCCGAATCCAGCTTCGCAACCGGTTTCAGATCCGCGCGTTCCACGATCGGCTCCGGCGTGACCACCAAGGTCAGCCAACGAAAACTCACCAACACCTTTCCCGTTCGTTCCGAGGAGGACATTGTCAGGCTTTCGATACGGTGCGCGGCCGGGACCCGCTTGAGCAGGTAGATGAGATCCACGATATCCGCATGGGCGCCGCTGCCCCGAATGCTCCAGCCGATCTCCCTCGCCCCGCGCAATCGACGCGGCCCCACCGGCAACCGGCTGAAGTCCTCCTCACGCAGACCCGCCTGCCGCAACAACCCGGTGATCATCTCGCCCGACAAGGCGCTCGCCTCATCGACGTCATGCGAAAACGTTCTGGCAACGACCTTCTTCACCGCGTCCTCGGCGGCGAAGAACGCGCGTTTCTCCTTCTGAACCTTCTCCAGATTGAAACGCGTGTTGCGGATCTTCTTGTCGGCCTCCTTCAACGGCCCGACAAACATCGCGCGCACGCCAAGCCCGAGGGCGAACACCCCGACCATGCCGCCGACAATTCCAGCCAACACCTTCTCCCGCTGATTCATCCGCCGCCTCCTTTCAGGACGTCGAGCGACGCGTCGTCCGCCGGTCGCGCCGGCGGCGTGAGTTTCGCGAGGTCGATCTCAATGTCGGACGCCGCCGCGATCTCGACGGTCGAGCGGAACGGATAGCCGTGCTTGTCCGAACCCGGAGTGATGGCAATGGGGCGGACGTCATAACCGGCGGTGCGCAGGCTTGCGTCGAGTCTGGCGATGACCTCGCCGCTCTTGGCCTGGACGCCGAACCGGATCGTCCCGGAACGACTCACGGAAAATGAGGTCAGGTAGATCTCCTCGCTCGCGGGCAGGATGGCGCTGAGGTGGGCGTAATGCTCCAGCCAGTCGTCGCCGCCCTTGAGCCAGTCGGCGATCGTCTTCGCCTGCAGGCGCCCCGCGCGATAGATCTTCTGTTTCGATTTCTCGGCGGTGAGTTGTTCGACAAGTTGCTGGTTGGTCTGCTCGCGCTTCTTGAGCATGGAGGCCCGCACTCCGAACAATGTGAAGAGCGCCGCCAACGCCGCGACGATCCCCAACAGCGCCTTCAGTTTCCCCAGGTCGCGATGAACGGCGGGCTTCTTCGGGTTCAGGAAATCAAACGCCAACCCGCTCGGCGAAGTGGCGCCATAAGCCAGCCCGATCGCCGAGATCGACCCGGCGGCGGCGAGCCGTTGCTCGCGGGGCAGGTTCAACGCCTCTGCCGGATCGAGGAAGACGCAGGGGATGCCGGTCTGTTCCTCCACCAGGTCCACCACCGCCCATTCGCAACCCGTCACGCCGGCAATGACAATCCGGCCCACCGGCGCGCCCTCATCGACGCCGCCATAGCCGTGCAGACTGCGAACCACACTTACCGCCGCCGCCTTGGCGAAGGCCTCGGGATCATCGATCCCTTCCGCGAAATCAATCTCCGGATCCCGTCGCATCTTTCCGGACTCCCTGCTCGCGACATCCGCAGAAAGTTCGACCGCCGGTCGCACGACATCGCCTCGACTGAACAGGACGGAATCGTGCGCGACGACATCGACATTCACAGAATCGGTCTTGACCGTCACCAAGGCGACCGCGTGCGCGGAACTGGCATGGCCGCAGACCTGGAGACAACGAAAGTTGGCATAGCCGGTCCAGCCGAGCGCCACGAGATTCAGCTTCGCCGCCTCGGCAATTTCCCGGAAGCGCTCCACGCTGTCGCGCTTCACGGCGGCGACCAGGACCTCCAACGCCTCCTTGGAATCCGCCCCGCTGCTCCTCTCCGGATCATCCGCATCCGGCGCCGCGACCCGCTTCCGGCGCGTGACCCGGAAATCGATCACGGCCTCACTCATCGGAAAGGGAAGATCGCGCGCAATCTGGTAATGAACCAATGAGGTCAATTCGCGCTCGTCATTCAGAGGCGGGACATCGACGGTCTTGAGAATGACCTGATCGCGGGGGATGCCCATCACGACTGCGCCGGGTTTCAGCCTGGCGGAGGACAGCCCTTCAGCGATGGCCTCGCCCATCGCTTTGGAATCCGCGGGATCGCGACTTTCAGCCCCGAGCGGAACGCTCACGCATTGCGCGATCGCCCCCCCGGAAGCCTTGGCAATCTTCAGGGCATCGGCCGTGAATTCTACCGCGGAGACAGCGCTCCATTTGCGCGCATTCCGGGCGCGAAACTTCGCCCCGGAATCCGCCTTAAGCTGCGATCCGCTGTCTTTGGTTGATTCGCCCATCTGGGGTTTTTCAGGTGATCCACCACACTATATGGTGTAGCGGGACCTTGAAAAGGTTTAGATGCAGTGTTTTTGCTTGGTTCCAGCCGCTAAAACAATCCTCCCGTCGCGTCGCCAAGCGCCATTTCATCCGGGTTCTCCAAGGAGAAAGGAAGGCCCACTCGGGTGAGGTCGCGCAGGTAGGTGATCCTCGGCTCGCCGTCGGCGGTATCGACAACGACCTCCAACAACCGAAACCGGCCGGATTTCACACCGTAGCCAAGCGAGCGGAAACTGTATTGAAACCCGCGCGCCGTGAGATGGCGCGCGACCTTGCGAAACGCCTCGGCATCGACCACTCGTTCACTGAACAGCCAAGCCGTGCTCTGCAGCTGTTCCTCGGACAATCCCGCCCGCGCCGACACGATCGCCTCAGCCAGGGCCTCATCGATTTCAGGCACAGTCTGCAGCACGGTGGCCGAGGCCGTGTTGACGTTGATCTTGCCGAAAAGGGTCGGCGCATTGGTGTCGGAAAGCAGATCCAGCACGGCGGGCAATTCCTCGGCTCCAACGCCCGAGTTGTACTCGCGCTCCTTCCCCTGCTCATCCTTCAGCGTGCGCGTTTCCTCCAGCAACGCCGCCGGATGCCCGACCGGAGCCTTGTCGCGGCGCAGCGCCTTGATGAACTCCACCGTCAGATCCGGCAGCCCGTTTGTCGGCAGGACCGAAGATGCGTCGTCGATCACGGCCCGGGTCTCGCCGTTGAGGGTCAGATTGGGTTCGTAGGAGAACACGGTGAGAAAGGGACGCAATCCGGAATTCAACGCGCCGTTGGCGTTGTCCGGAGGGAAGCGCGCCTCGCCGTCGTCTTCATTGCCGTCGAGACGGAAATTCTGGTTGGCGTCCTCGCCGTAGAGAACCGCCTTGGTGAAACCGCGAACGAGCAGCAGTTCATCCACGGTCTTCAACGGCCCGTTGTGAATCGCATACGGCCGGGCCAACGTGTCGTAGTAGGCCTGCTCCGCGCCCTCGGGATTGGGCGCGTTGTCCGCGTCGATGAAATCCAGCAACGCCTGCGACAGGATGGGTTCGACCGCCGGAAGCCTGTTCAACGCCTCCTCCGTTGCGTAGTTCACATTCAACTTGCCGGCCTCATCGGAAAGGCCGTAACGAATCGGCTCGTCAAGATCGCCGCTGCCGGTGAACACCGAGAAAAACCACTGCTCGGAACCGTCGTCGAACACCGACTGCGCGCGGAAGTAATCCGGATTGTCGCGCCAGTCGATGCTCTCGACGCTGTTGGTCGCAAGCGCCCGCATGGCCTTCCGCACGCCGGCCATCGCCGCGGCCCATGCCTGGTCCGACCCCATGCCAGCGGAGGCGGATTCCTCCTCCACCCGCATCTGGAACATCAGGCTGATGGCAATCATTGAGGCCAGCATCACCACGATCAGCACGCCGACGAGAATGAAGGCGGAAACCTTGGAGCGCCGTGCATTGCTCGGCCTGGCCGCGGACAGAACACACCGGCCGAGCAATGCTCGGCGCTTCGACTTCCGATTGATCACGCCCAATCTCATCCCGCCGCCTCCTCGTCATCACCCGTGGTTTCAGCATCATCGAACTCATCGTCTTCGGAGGCCTCCGCGGGAGGCGCGTTGCCATCCAGGTAGATCACCCGGCGAAAGAGTTCGTAGGGATACTCGTCCGGCACCATCATCTCGGGCAGCGGCTCGAAGCCCAGGCTGATCTCGATAGCCGGCGGCGACGACGCTCCCGACCAACTGTCCTGCCACTCCTCGCCGCCCCAGAACCGAAAGCGCGAAAAGCGGATGTTCTCCGTCAGTATCCGCGGCAGAGCCAGGGTATCGGCCGCGCCGGCCGACCCATCCGTCTCTTCTTCCCCGCCGGCATCCATCTCGCCCTCCTCCTGCTCCTCCTCGCCCCCGCTGTCGTCAGATTCGGCATCCTCCGCAGCGTCTGTTTCACCGTCGCCCGTCCCCTCGTCCTCATCCGCCATCTCCTCCTCCTCCAAATCGTCCAACTCATCCAGGGCGGGGTCGGCATTCGGGTCGCGCATGGCGACCAAGGCCTGGGCCGACCGGTAGAAGCCATTGCTCCGCGTCGGACCGCCCACGTAACGCACAAGAATCAGATCCGTTTCCGGCCGTGTCGCCCGCCCCATTTCAGCGCCGCTCCATTGGGACCGATCGGGCAGGTGCGTGGTGACAAACTGGATGGAATTGGAATTGCCGCTGAAGGAGCCTGCCTTCTCATGTTGGAAGACGAGTCGCAGTTCGTCGTTCAGCTTCTGCATGACCAACCGTGTCTCCCGGATCTTCTCACTTTCCGCGACGGCCTGTGTCCGCAACTCCGCGGCCTGACGATAGAAGTAGAGGACCACCATCATCAGACCGACCGCGATGCCGATCGCCAGAAGGACCTCGAGCAGGGAGAAGCCCGCCTTCCTGCTCGCGCCAACAACGCCGCAGCCCCCCACGGATGGCAAAGCCGCCCCACGGATGCTCCGATTCCCATCCGTGGGGCGGCCTTGCCATCCGTGGGGATGACTTGCGCGCGAACGCGGCCGCCGCGCGTCATGTGAGGCGCTCAACTTCATGGCGCGTCCAAGACCGACACCTCGTTGGTGTTGACCGGGAGCAGTTCCATCAGTCGCACGACGTGCTCCGGTTGCCGGTGGCGGACGATCACCTCCACCTGCTGGAGGCCGGATTCGAAATCGAAGTCCAGCAACTCTTCGGGTGTGGCGACGACCTGCCAGGTCCAATTGGTGAAAGGGGCGTCCATGGGTTCCGGATCCGCGGGATCGTAGGAACGCAGTCCCAGCTGAAGCTCCGACATGACCGTCGCCGCGAGGTTCGCGCCATGGGCGTTGAGGCGTTGACGCTCCACGCTGCGAACCGAGGCATTCATCCCGGTCGTGATGATGGCGGCCGCGGCGACGAACAGAGCCAGCGCAATCACGACTTCGAGGAGAACGCCGCCGCGCATAGACTTCGAATCGGAGCCCTGAAGGGGCGGGACAACAAAGCCCAGGGCAGCGCCCTGGGTTATGAAAGGCGTGCGATCTCTTGTTCCAAGTCTCATTGCCGGCGCTCTTCCCTTACTGGATCAACATCGTCGGCTCGCTGTTTGTCATCAGCGGATCGTCGAATTCACTGCCGAGAACATCGGGCTCCAATTCCGCGCCCTCAAGAATCGGCAGACCGTTCGTCCCCACAAGTTGCCGCCGCACGAAGCCGGTCAGGCCGACCAGTTCTACGAGAAACCGGCGCTCGTCCGCCTCGTCACGCGAGGCGACAACAAGCTTGGCCGATTCGCTGGAGCCGTCGGGAAAGAACGCAAACCGCGCCAGGGTATTGTCGCCGGCTTCGGCCGCTGCTCGATCGTCATCCAACGCCTCGAACGCCTCCTCCTCCAGGTTCTCGCCGAGGATGTCAGGATTGTCCGGAGACATCAGCAGCGACTCCACATCATCCAGCCCGGGTTCCTCCTCCTCGTGCAGCTCCACGCTTACCAATTCATTCACGGCGTCGCTCAACGAAGGCTGCATGACGAGATTGGTGTAGAGTCCGGGTTGATTGACCGGATCCGGCTCCCACTGAATCGTCACGGTCGTTCCCCCGGCGACTTCATTGGTGGAAGATTCCAGGACGAGGTAGACGGTCTTCCCGGTATTGGCCGCCCTCGCCCTGGCAAAGCCGAACAACGCCTCAAGTCGAGTCAGGCCCTCGTCGAGTTGGCGGTTCTTCTGCAGCGGGGCAAAATTGAAAACGAAGGCGCCGATCAGCAGCAGCAGCAGCGTGATCGCCAACAACAACTCGATCAGGGTCAGTCCGCGATCCCCGCGTTG
>Ga0181573_10004719_pt1 | contig 11499 bp, 9 predicted proteins | sample 101ome_25_FD_148643 | JGI IMG/M metagenome (GOLD analysis project Ga0181573, IMG submission 148643) | Coastal salt marsh microbial communities from the Groves Creek Marsh, Skidaway Island, Georgia - 101409BT metaG (spades assembly) | ecosystem: Environmental > Aquatic > Marine > Intertidal zone...
TCGCCCGGCTCGAAGGTGAACAACTGGAGCCAGGTGGGCAGCGGCTTCAATGACCTGCCGATGGCCCTGTCGGGCCCCGACTCGCAGTCGGGCACCTACGACTTCTTCAACGAGGAGGTCCTGGGCGAGGACAAGAACGGCGACGTCATCCAGCCGCGCCAGGACTACACCGCGTCGGCCGACGACAACGTGATCGTGCGCTCGGTGCAGGACGCCGAGGCCGGCCTGGGCTACTTCGGGTTCACCTACTTCGAGGAGAACACCGACACGCTGCAGTCGTTCGCCCTGGACGGCGGCGAGGGCTGCGTGGAGCCCACCACGGAGAGCATCACCTCCGGTGACTACAAGCTGTCGCGCCCGCTCTTCATCTACGTATCGAAGAAGTCGCTCGCGCGCCCCGAGGTGCAGGCCTTCGTGAAGGACTACGTCGCGAACGCCACGGCGCTCGCCGAGGCCAACGCCTTCGTGCCCGCGCCGCAGTCGGCGCTGGATGAGTCGGCCCAGAAGGTCGAGGCGGCCTCCTCCTGAGCACTCAGGTGACACCTCCCGACCGCCCGCGGGCGCGCCGCAGCGCCCGCGGGCGGTTCGGCGAGAAGGCCGTGCTCCTGGCCCTCGCCGCCGCTGCGACCATCTCGGTGCTGGTCACCGTGGGGATCGTGGTGGTGCTGGTGGAGGAGGGCGCGCTCTTCTTCACCGATGTGCCGATCACGGAGTTCTTCACCGGGACGCAGTGGTTCCCGCTGGAGGGCAAGTTCGGGGTGCTCCCCCTCCTCAACGCATCCATCGTCATCGCCCTGATCGCGGCCGTCGTGGCCGTTCCCCTGGGGCTGGGATCGGCCATCTACCTCAGCGAGTACGCGCCCGAGCGCCTACGCCGGGTGGTGAAGCCGGTCCTGGAGATCCTCGCTGGCATGCCCACCATCGTGCTCGGCTTCTTCGCGCTCGACGCGGTCACCCCCGCCCTTCAGATGGTCTTCCCCGGGCTCGGCCTGTACAACGCCCTGGCCGCCGGCATCGTGGTGGGCCTGCTGATCACCCCGCTCATCAGTTCACTGTCGGAGGACGCCATGCGCGCGGTGCCCAACTCGATGCGCGAGGGCGCGTTCGGGCTGGGAGCCACGCGCCGCGTGGTGTCGCTGCGGGTGGTGGTTCCCGCCGCCCTCTCGGGCATCGTGGCCTCCATCGTGCTGGCCATCTCGCGCGCCATCGGTGAGACCATGGCCGTCACGCTGGCCGCGGGCACCATCCCCAACCTCAGCTGGAACCCGCTCGAGGGCATGCAGACCATCACGGCCTACATCGTGCAGGTGTCCAAGGGCGAGGCCACTCGCGGCAGCCTGCAGTACGACAGCATCTTCGCGGTGGGCCTGCTGCTGTTCGTGGTGACCCTGGTCATCAACATCATCGCGGTGCGCATCGTGCGCAAGTACCGGACGGTCTACCAGTGAGCACCCTCGAGACCCCGGCCCCCCCGCCGCAGCCGCCGGTAGCCAGCACGGTGCGCCCGCTGGCGAAGAAGCGTGCCCGGCCGTCGGAGCAGCTCTTCAAGTGGCTGGTGGTGGGCCTCACAGCGATCACCATGGCCATGCTCATCTGGTTGCTGACGTCGGTGCTCATCCGCGGCGCCGGGTCGGTCAGTTGGGCGTTCCTCACCGACAAGCCATCGTCCAACCCCGCGAAGGCCGGCTTCAACTCGGCGCTGCGCGGTTCGATCGTGCTGATGATGGTCACCATCTTCTTCGCCTGGCCCATCGGCGTGGCGGCGGCGCTGTACCTGGAGAAGTTCGCGGCCCAGTCCGCCACCCTCACGGAGCGGCGCCTGCGCGAGCGGCTGGCGACCGGTCGCGTCACGGGCCCTGGCGCGGCATGGACACGCATACGCCTGTGGTGGCTGCGAATCCGTCCGCGCGTGGTGCACCTGGTCGACGTGAACATCTCGAACCTGGCCGCGGTGCCCTCGATCATCTACGGGCTGCTGGGCCTCGCGATATTCGTGGGCGTGATGGGCATCTCGAAGTCGCTGCTGGCCGGTGGGCTCACCCTGGCGGTGCTGATCCTGCCCATCATCATCATCGCGGCGCGCGAGGCCCTCCGGGCGGTGCCCATGTCCATCGAGCAGGGCGCCATGGCACTCGGCGCCACGCGCTGGCAGGCCGTGCGCAGCCAGGTGTTCCCCGCCGCCCTGCCCGGCATCCTCACCGGGACGATCCTTGCCATGTCGCGCGCCATCGGCGAGACCGCGCCGCTGATCGTGGTGGGTGGCGTCGTCTACAGCACTGCGGTGCCGAGCCTGAACCCTCTGGAGGCCGGCAACGAAGCCCTGCTGGCCATGCCGCTCCAGATCTACTTCTGGACCGACCAGCCGCAGGCATCGTTCCAGGCCATCGCGGCCGCGGGGATCATCGTGCTGCTGGCCACGCTGCTCGTGATGAACCTCGTCGCCATTATTCTTCGCAACCGATACAGCAAGCGCTGGTAGGAGAGATGACCACCAACGTGGACCCCGAGAAGACCGCCAAGGATTCACCGATCGAGATCCACCTCGCCGCGGGCGCAGCGGACAGGGGGGCGTCACAGCAGGCATCCGGGGCCCAGCCCGGCGCGACCTCCTCGGAGCCCTCGCTCGGGCCGCCCATCTTCCGCCTGCAGGACATGGGCGTGTGGTACGGCAAGCACCACGCCGTGAGGGGCGTGACAATGGACGTGCCCAGGAATGCCATCACGGCGCTCATCGGCCCGTCCGGCTGCGGCAAGTCCACCGCCCTCCGGTGCCTCAACCGCATGAACGACCTGATCCCCGGTGCCCGGGTGGAGGGCCGCGTGCTGTTCGGCGATGAGGACCTGCTGTCGAGCGACGTGGACCCGGTGGACCTGCGGGGACGCATCGGCATGGTGTTCCAGAAGCCCAACCCCTTCCCCAAGTCCATCAAGGACAACCTCGAATTCGGCATGAAGGTGAATGGCATCAAGCCCACCGCCGAGCGCGTGGAGCAGGCGCTGGTGGATGCCGCCCTGTGGGATGAGGTGAAGGACCGCCTGAAGGCCGAGGCATTCTCGCTGTCGGGCGGTCAGCAGCAGCGCCTGTGCATCGCCCGCGCGATCGCCGTGGAGCCCGAGGTCATCCTGATGGACGAGCCCTGCTCGGCGCTGGACCCCATCGCCACCCTGGCGATCGAGGACCTCATGAAGAATCTGGCCGAGCGCTACACCCTGGTGGTGGTCACCCACAACATGCAGCAGGCGGCGCGCATCTCCGACCAGGTGGCCTTCATGACCGTGGAGGGCACCGCCGAGGGCGACCGCACCGGCGTGCTGGCCGAGGTGGGCACCGCGCGGCAGATCTTCTCGGCCCCGAAGGACCCCCGCACCGAGGCGTACATCACCGGCCGCGTCGGCTAGGCGCTACGCGCCGGGCGGCCCCACGGGCTGCACGGCGAGCACCGCGACGTCGTCGCGCAGGTCGGCCTCGTCATACCGCTGGGCGGCGTCGGTGAGGTTGGCGATGCGTTGCTCCAGGCTGGTGCCGCGGCTTGCGGCCAGCACCTGCGCGGCCCGGCGCCAGCCGAAGATCTCATCGCCCCGGCGCGCCTCCACCAGGCCATCGGTGTAGATGACGAAGGCAGCCTCCGGGGGCACCTGCACCCGCGTGACGGGCCACTCGACTTCGTCCAGCAGCCCCAGGATGGGCCCGCGGGCGTCCACCTCCACCAGGCCGGCATCCGTGCCGGTCACCAGCAGCGGCCGGGGGTGCCCGGCCAGGGCGAACTCGGCCGATCCATCGGGCGCGATGATGCAGTGGCACATAGTGGCGTACACGCCCTGATCACGCTCGTGCGGCTCGGCGATGTGGGTGTTCATGATCTCGAGCACCCGCTGCGGGTCGGGGTCCACCTCCACCAGAGCGCCCCAGCCGAAGCGCATGCGCGCCGCTCGCGCCGCGGATTCCGCGCCGTGGCCCGCCACATCCCCCACCATCACCGCAAGGCGGCCATCGGGCAGCACGCGGGCGTCGTAGAAGTCGCCGCCCACCGCCAGCCCGGGGCTGGACGGCTGATAGCGGGCGGCCAGGCGCAGGCCCGGCACCGCCGGCAGCGACTCCGGCAGCAGGCCCTGCTCCACGGTCTGCCACAGGCGGCGCTCGGCGCGCGCGGCCTCCGACCTGCGGGCGCTGGCCTCGGCCTCCGTGCGCTGGTCCACCACGCGCCCCTGCATCACGTTGAAGGCATCCACCAGTTGCACGACCTCACGCGCGCCGTGCTCGGGCCGGGGCACCGATTGCTCCAGGTCGCCTGCCCCCACGCGCCGCACGCCCTGCGACAGCGCGCCGAGCGGGGCGCCCACACGGCGCCACAGCGCGCGTGTGGCGGCCGCCACGGTGAGCACCGCCAGCAGCGCGCCGCCCACCACGGCGAGCACGGCCAGCCACCGCCCCTGATCGGCGCGCTCGAGCGCCAGCTGGCGCTCGGCCTCCACCAGTTCGCGCAGGTCGGCATGCTCCGCGCGCAGGGCATCCAGCCGCGCCTTGTCGATGCCCTCGCCGATCCGCGCGACCGCCTCGGATACCCGCCCGTCGCGCCGCAGGTTCACCAGCGTCCGCGCCTCGCGGAACCACTCGCGGGCCGCGCGGTCGATGGAGCCCACGGCGGCCTCCAGGTCCTCATTGCCCTCCACCAGATCGCGCAGGCGACCGATGCTGCGCGGATAGGTGCCCTCGGCGCGCACGTACGGCACCAGGTAGCTGCTGCCGCCGGTGAGCGTGTACCCGCTCACGCCGGTCTCGGCGTTCAGCAGGTCGGCCAGGATGACCTCCGACGCCCGGGCGCGGTCCACCGCCACCTGCTGGTCGTCGCGGTACGAGGTGGTGGACCAGAACACCGCGAAGATGGCCACGGCGGTGAGCACGCCCAGCACCAGGCCCACGCCCACCACCGCGCGCGTCAGCAGCCCGCGCAGCGAGGGCGTGCCCTTGCCACGAAGCACCTGCCCCAGGCTGCGGCGGTCGGGATCCCTCATTCCCCGGGGAGCCCCGCGGGGCTCAGGATACGTCCGGCGACGGCCCCTCGGCCACCAGGCGCTGCAGCGCCTCGAAGGTCTCGGGGGTGGTGATGACCACAAGGGTGTCGTTGGCCTGGATGACCTCGTCCGGGTGCGGCATGGCCACCGAGTTCTCCTTGCGGATGATGGCCACGATGGTGCCGCCGGTGGTGGTGCGGATGCGGCAGGTGGCCACGGTCAGCCCCACCAGCGGGCTGTCGGTCGGGATGTCGATCCAGTCGATCGCCAGGTCCTTCAGCGCGACCTCGAGCTTGTCCAGCAGTTCCGGCCGGTACACCACCCCACCCAGGATGGACCCGAGCTCATGCGCCTCATCGTCCGACAGCACGATGACGGCCTCGGCGTCCTCATCCGGGTCGGGCCGGTAGTACAACTCGCGGCGGCCGTCGATGTGCACCACGGCGCAGACGTCCTCGCCCAGATGCGTGCGCATGGTGAACTTCTTGCCCACGCCGGGAAGACGCGTCTCGCGGACCTCGATCACGACCAAAGCCTCCTAGGAATTACCGGGGGATGCCGGCGTGCGTCGGGAAGAGCCGAAGAGCGCGCGCCCCACGGTCCTGGACTCCCTCATAAGTATCACTCCGACCGCTGCGGTTACCAATACGAGCAGGCCGGCGAACGACAGGATGCGCTCGCGGAACTCCGGCGACAGTGCGGTTCCGAGCGCCGCCAGCTGCGCCAGGATGAGCGTGAACTCGCCGCGTGCCACAAGGCTGGTGCCCACGGTGAACGACTGCCGCTTGCTGAATCCGGTCATCCGGCCGGCGATCCAGCCCGCGGCCAGCTTGCCGGTGACGGCGACCACCACCCCCAGCAGCAGCCAGTCCCACACGTCGCCCAGCGAGCCCAGGTTGATCTGCAGGCCGAACGTGAAGAAGAAGATGGCCGCGGTGAAATCGCGCAGGCCGAACAGGTGGCGCTCGATGCGGTCGCGCACCTCGGTCTCCGACAGCAGGATGCCGGCAAGCAGGGCACCAACCGGCGCGGAGAGCCCGGCCTCCTCGGCGAGGGCCGCCGAGCCGATCACCAGCGCCAGCGCCGCCAGCACCAGCCGCTCGCGCTCGATCTTGGTGGCGATGCGATCGATCACCTTCGGCAGCTTGTGGCTGGCGTAGAGGAAGGCACCCACGAACACGACCACCACCAGCACCCGCCAGGTGACCGCCGTGCCGCTGACGGCCGTGCCCACCGCGAGGCCCGACGCCACGCCCAGGAACAGCGCGATGGCGATGTCCTCGAATACCAGCGTGCCCAGCACCAGGTCGGTCTCGTCATCCGCCAGGCGGCGGAAGTCGAACAGCGCCCGCGTGATCACGCCGCTGCTGGAGATGTAGATGAGCCCCGCCATCAGGACCGCCTCGGGCCCCGGGCCGAGCAGCAGGAACCCCAGGCCGAGGCCCAGTCCGCCGTTGATGATGAGGTCCACGATGCCTCCGGTCAGCACCAGCCGGCGCGCCTGCAGGATGCGCTCCAGCGAGAACTCCAGCCCGAGGTAGAACAGCAGCAGGATCACCCCGATCTCCCCCAGCAGGAAGAGCGGGTCGCTCATCTCGATCCAGCCGGGAAAGGGCTCGGAGGGCCCCAGGGCCACGCCGGCCAGGATGAACAGCGGAATGGCGGAGATGCTCAGGCGCACGCCCAGCACCGACATCACGGCCACCGCCACCAGGACGATGGCGAGTTGCGGGATGAGGCCCATCAGGCCCCCAACGCGCTGCCGGTGACCTCCGAGATGTGCGATGCGCCCTCGTCGCGCATGCGCTGCATCAGGCCCAGGGTGATGTCGCGGGCGATCAGCGGGCCGCGGTACACCAGGCCCGTCCACACCTCCACCAGCGACGCCCCGCTGGCGATGCGCTGCCATGCGTCGTCGGCGTCCATGATCCCCCCCACGCCCACCAGCACGAGCGCCCCTGCCGCGCGCCGCGCGGCCACGCGCATCAGCTCATCGGCACGCGCGCGCACCGGCGGGCCCGAGAGCCCACCCTGCTCAGCGGCTGCGGGGGCCGACGGATCGGCCAGACCATCCCGCGCGATGGTGGTGTTGGTCAGCACCAGGCCGGCCAGGCCCAGTTCGCCCGCCAGGTCCACGGCGTCCTCCACCTGCGCGTCCGGCAGGTCGGGGGCCAACTTCACCAGCATGGGGATGGGGGGCCGGCCGTCGTAGCGGCGCATGGCGGCGTCCTCGTCGCGCAGGGCGCCCAGGATGGACGTGAGGTGTGCGCGGTCCTGCAGTTCGCGCAGCCCCGGCGTGTTGGGCGACGACACGTTCACCACCACGAAGTCCGCCACGCCGCGCAGCAGCCGGAACGACGCCAGGTGATCGTCGGCCGCACGCTCCAGCGGCGTCACCTTCGACTTGCCGATGTTCACGCCAATGGGGATGTCGGCCCCGGCACCACGGCGGGCATCGGCGATGCGCCGGGCGGTGACCGCGGCTCCGTCGTTGTTGAACCCCATGCGGTTGACGATGGCCTGGTCGTCGGGCAGCCGGAACAGGCGGGGCTTCGGGTTACCGGGCTGGGGACGCGCGGTGACGGTGCCGATCTCGGCGAATCCAAAACCCAGCCTGCCCCAGGCCCGCACGGCCCGGCCGTACTTGTCGTATCCGGCCGCCAGGCCCACGGGGCCCTCGAATGGCAGGCCCATCAGGTGCTGCCCCACCGTGGCATCGCGCCGCGAGGTCCACGACGATGCAGCCGCGAGGCCGGGGCTGCCCACTTGCAGCGCGCGCAGCGCGGCCTCGTGCGCGCGCTCGGGATCCATGCGGAAGGCCGCGCGACGCAACAGCCCCGCGGCGTCGATGGTCAAGCCAGGGCCAGTCGATCGCACTCGGAGGCCAGCGCGGTGTCCTTCTCGGGGATGCCGCCCTCGTCATGCGTGGCCAACCGCAGCGTGACCGCGTTCCATCGGATGTCGATATCCGGATGATGATCGGCTGCCTCGGCCGCGACGGCTACGCGATCCACGAACCCGATGGCCGCCATGAACCCCACAGGGAACACGTATCGCTTGGCCAGCATCCCGTCTTCAAGCCCCCAACCGGGCAGCAGCGCGAGTGCGGTGGCGAGGTCATCGTCGCTAAGAACGGTCATTACTTAACCCTACCGACGACACTTACGGGAATGAACGCGAGCCGCACCCCACGGAGCGACCCGGCACACGCACTACGTCTGGAGGGTCGGCGCGCGCGGTGGCTGGCCCGGCGCCTGCTGGGTCCGGGCGTGGGCCGGCCTGCGCCCCTGGGCGCCCTCCGAATGGCCCTGGCGCTGTCGGCACCTCTCGCGGTCGGCATCGCCATGGGGCGGCGCGACCTGGCAGTGCTGGCGACGCTGGCCGCTTTCTTCACCTCCCTAATGGAGCCGGGCGGGGGGTACGGACGCCACCTGCGTGTGTACGCGGTAATGACCGCGCTGAACGTGATGGTGCTGATGCTGGCGCTGGCATGTGCGGGCCATGCGGTTGCAGCGGGCCTGACGATGCTGGTGCTGGGAATCGCCGCGGGCGTGGCGACGGCCTGGGGATCGGTGCCCGCATCCGTCGGCCCGGCCGTGCTCATCCTGTTCATCATCGCCCAGGCCTTCTCACCCGCACCGGCGCTGGGGCCGTCCGTGGCGGCGGTGGCACTCGGGAGCGCCTGGGTGGTGCTGTTGGCCGTCATCCCATGGCCCGTGGCGCCCTTCGCACCGGCCGACCTGGCGGTGGCCACGGCGTGGCTGGCCGTGGCCGACCTGGCCGCGCACCCCGACGTGGACCGCATGCGTGTGTCTGCGCTCGCCGCTCTGGAGCAGGCACGCGACACGCTGTCGTCCATCCGCAGCAGGCGCCCCGGGTGGTCGGGCAGGTCGGCGCGCTTGTGGGCGGTGATCGTGGCGGGGTCACGGGTGACATCCCTGGTCAGCGCCGTGGAAGACGAACGCCGGCGCGAGACCTCCGACCCCGCGGTGCGCGCCGCGATGGACGATGTGCTGCATGAGGTGGGGCACCTTGCGCGCGGCATCGCCGCAGGTGTGGTGGACGCCCGCCATGCACCGGACTCGCGGGCACTCGACCAGGCCGTGGACCACCTGCGTGCCCTCGCGCCCGACCCGGACGGGCTCACCGGCCCCGCCCTGCACGACGCGCTGCTGGCACGCAGCCGTGTGCGGTCCACACGCCGCCTGCGGCGACGGCTGCACGACGCCATGGATGCCCTGTTGCTCCCCGATCCCCCCGATGCGAAGCCGGACCGGCCACGTCGGCCCGTGGCACGCCCCGCGCTGGCTGCGGCGCTCGATCCGCGCTCCACCGCGCTGCGCCACGGACTCCGCCTGGGAGTGGCCGCCGGGCTGTCGGTGGGTGCCTTCACGGCGCTCGCGGGCACGCCGGTGTTCGGCATCACTCACGGCCAGTGGGTGTCTATCGCCCTGGTGGGTGTGCTCCGCCCCACGCTGGGCGACTCCATTCAGGTGACCGCCCAGCGCGCCGCGGGGACGGCCCTGGGGGCGGTGCTGGCGCTGGTGCTGTTGGTGGCGCTGACCGGGAATGCGTGGGCACTCGCGGGGGCGATCGTGGTGATCGGCGCCCTGGCCGCCTGGCTGCAGCCCGTCAACTACCTGTGGTTCGTAGTTCTGTTCACGCCGCTTTCGCTGATGCTTGCGGTGCTGGGGTCCCCTCTGGACGCGTCCATCGCACTGGAGAGGCTGATCGCTACGGGCATCGCCTGCGGGGCAGGTCTCGCGATCGCCACCGTTCTCTGGCCCAGCCGCGGCGGGGCGCAGCTTCCGCGCGCGCTGGCCCGCGCCCTGCAGGCCGCGGCCCATGACCTGGACGGGGCGCTGGGCGTGGCCGAGGGCCGGGTCCCGCGCAGCCAGATGACCGAGCGCAACCGGGCGGCCCTGCTGGCCATGGACGACGCCGCGCGCATCACCCAGGCACGCATGGCGGAGTCGATCGAGGCGTTCTCCCGGCCCGATCCGCTCGCGGCCCTCGAGGCATCCACCATGCAGTTGGTACGCGACATCGGCACCCTGGCGGGCCGCATTCCTACCGAGGGGGTGACGATTCCGGGCGCCGGGCACGTGCGCACCACACTCACGAGCGCCCTGGACACCGTGGCGGCGGCACTCGAGGCCGGCACGGTACCGCCCGACCCCGGCGACCTCACCACATGCCTGAACACCGCGCACGACGCCCTCACCCACGACGAGACCACGGGCAGCGTCCCGATGGGCCTCGCAGGGACGCTCGACATGCTCGACACCATCGCAACGTCGATCACGCGCATCGCCGACGAAGCTGGACGGTGGGCAGCGCCACGTCCGACCACGCGACATGCGCGCTGGCGCAGAATGGCTGCAGCAAGTTCGTGATGACTCCTGCACCACTGCGAGTCGGGAAATGCATGCCCTGCGGGGATTCGATCAGCAGGCGAGATGCGCCAGTGCGCCACCGGGGCGGCGGGGTCGCGGCGCACCGTTTCCAGCGATGAGGCGTAACAGGCGGCCGCTACGCTGCATCTGGGCCGTTAGCTCAGTTGGTCAGAGCAGGGGACTTTTAATCCCAAGGTCCTGGGTTCGAATCCCAGACGGCCCATCCATCCGGGTGACGCGCGACGGAACATCGCGGGCCGACAGCACAAGGGCACGTCGGCCCCTTTTACCCCGTCGGCAAGGCCGCCACGATTTCCCCGAGGGCGGTGAAGCTGTCGGTCATCTGGAAGTTGGATGTCACGGCCACGGTCATGCCCGCGTCGATCATGTGCGCGGCATTCGCCGTGAAGCCGTCGATCAGCCCCTCGTGGCCCCACCCGGTGCCCCGTCGTTCGACCTCGTAGCGGAAGAGCCCGAGGCCGGCGCCCGTCCAGCGAAGGTTGCCGAAGGCGGGAAGGGTACGAAGCGCCGCGATCGACTGAGGAGTCGCCGTCGTCATGAGGGCCCGACGGCGCGAGTCGAGGACGTTTCCCGCCACGAGCGCGCGCATCCAGCGGGCCACGTCCGCAGGAGTGGACACCAGGCCGCCGGCCGACCACGCAATGGTCCAGTCAGGCCCATCGGGGATCGGGATCAGCGCGAGGCCACTGCGCGCGGGGTCGCAATCTGGTTCTCCCGCGGCCCCGCACGCCACGCGGGAACCGTCGACTGTTCGGGGCCGTGCGCGGCCCTGCCAGAGATACGTATCCGTGAGCCCGAGTGGCGTGAGGAACCGCGCCTCGACCTCCTCTCCCCAGGAACGCCCGGTCACCTGCTCGGAGACCACACCGAGCATCGTGTAGTTCGTATTGCTGTAGGCCCAACTCTCTCCTGGCGCGAAAACGGGTGGGAGGCGCGCCGCGACGGAGATGAGGTCTGCCGGCTCCTGCTTCGCGCGGTACCCGGGGTCATCGGTGAAGTCGGCGATGCCGCTCGTATGGCCCAGCAGCATGCGAACCGTGATCCGATTACCCCCCGGAAAGTCGAACCA
>Ga0181573_10004720_pt1 | contig 11499 bp, 12 predicted proteins | sample 101ome_25_FD_148643 | JGI IMG/M metagenome (GOLD analysis project Ga0181573, IMG submission 148643) | Coastal salt marsh microbial communities from the Groves Creek Marsh, Skidaway Island, Georgia - 101409BT metaG (spades assembly) | ecosystem: Environmental > Aquatic > Marine > Intertidal zone...
AATCTCGCCCGCGCCGTCCTCGGTCATGTCCAGTTCGAGCAGGGACGCACCCCGCCGCACGATCGTCGTCAGGTCGTCCGGCGTATAGAACTCGAGCCGAAGGTTGATGCCGAAGCGTTCGCGCAGCGGCGTCGTCAGCAGGCCGAGGCGCGTGGTCGCGCCGACCAGCGTGAAGGGTGGCAGCTCGATCCGCACGGATCGGGCGGCCGGCCCCTCGCCGATGATCAGGTCAAGCTCCCCGTCCTCCATGGCCGGGTACAGCACTTCCTCGACCGCCGGACTGAGCCGGTGAATCTCATCCACGAACAGCACATCGCGCGGCTGCAGGTTGGTCAGGACGGCGGCGAGGTCACCCGCCTTGGTAATCACGGGCCCGGATGTCGCACGGAACCCGACCCCCAGCTCCTGGGAGACGATGCGCGCGAGCGTGGTCTTGCCCAGGCCCGGCGGGCCATGGAACAGCACATGGTCGATCGCCTCGCCACGCTGCCGCGCGGCCGCGATGAAGATCGCGAGATTCTCGCGCACGGCCGCCTGGCCGATGAAACCGTCCAGTTCCTGCGGTCGCAGGGCCACATCCACCCGGTCGTCGTCATGGGCCGCAGGGTCCATCAGCCGCTCTTCGGGCGGGTTCACCGCGCCGTCGCTCACTGGCTGAGCTCCTTCAGGGCCGCCGGGATCAGGCGATCGAGATCGCTCGCCGCCTCGCCGGACTGCGCGGCCCGATTGACCGCGCTGAACGCCTCGGCGCGGCCGTAACCGAGATTGACCAGCGCGGAGATGGCATCCGCGGAGACCGAGCTCTCGTCTGCCTTGGCCGTTGCGTCGTTTTCGCTTCCCGCCGGGGCCGCCACCGGGGTGTTCGGGACGAATTCCGCACCGAGTGACACGATCTTGTCCTTGAGTTCCGTCATCAGCCGGGCGGCAAGCCGCGGGCCCACGCCATCGGCCCGCGTCAGCAGCGCCTTGTCCTCGGCCACGATCGCCGCGGTCAGCTCGTCAACCGAGAGCGTGCCCAGGATGCCCAGCCCGACCTTGGCCCCCACCCCCTGGACCGTCGTCAGCATCCGGAAGCACTCGCGCTCCCGGGCGCTCGCGAACCCGAACAGGTGAATATGATCCTCGCGCACATGGGTCTCGATATGCAGCGACAGCGGGTCGCCGATGGCCGGCAGCGCCGCGATCACCCGCGCCGGACAGAAGACCTGGTACCCGACCCCGCCCACATCGACCACGATCCAGTCCGGCCCGATCTCGTCGAGCAGGCCCTTGAGCCGCGCGATCATTGCGCGGCCTCGTAAACGGCCTGCGTGCCGATGTGATGGGCATGACAGATCGCGACGGCAAGCGCGTCGGCCGCATCGGGGGATGCCACGTCCGCGCCGGGCAGCAGGACACTGATCATGTGGCCCACCTGGTCCTTGTCCGCATGGCCGTAGCCGACGACCGATTTCTTGACCGCGTTGGCGGCGTATTCCGACACGGGAATTCCCGCCAGCGCCGGCACGAGCAGGGCCACGCCGCGCGCCTGGCCGAGCTTCAGGGTGGACTGGCCGTCCCGGTTGACGAATGTTTCCTCGACCGCGGCGCTGTCGGGCCGGAACTCCGCAATGACCTGTTCGAGGCCGCCGTGCAGGCGCACGAGCCGCGTGGCGAGTTCGCCGGTGCCGGACTTCACGACCCCGTTTGCGACATGGCGCAGCCGGTTTCCATCCATGTCGACCACGCCCCAGCCCGTGAAGCGCAAACCCGGATCGACGCCCAGAAGCCGCATGTCAGCCCGTGAGTTCCGCCATGATGTCGTCGCTCACCTCGAAATTCACGGAAACCCGCTGCACGTCGTCGCTGTCGTCGAGCGTGTCGATGAGCTTCAGCAGGGTGCGCGCCGCGTCCGCGTCCACATCAACGGACGTCTGGGGCTTCCATGTCAGGCTCGCCGCTTCCGGTGCGCCGAACCGCGCATCCAGCGCCTCGACGACCTGGCCGAAATCGCCGGTCGCGCAGGTGATCTCGTGGCCGCCATCGCTGCTCGCGACGTCTTCGGCACCCGCCTCGAGCGCCGCCTCGAACATGTCGTCGGCATTCGCCACGTCCGCCGGATAGACGATCTGGCCCACCTGATCGAACATGAAGGACACGCTGTTGGTCTCGCCCAGGTTGCCGCCATGCTTGGAGAAGGCCGACCGGATTTCCGACGCGGTGCGGTTGCGGTTGTCCGTCAGCGCCTCGACGATCACCGCGACCCCGCCGGGCCCGTAGCCCTCGTAGCGGATCTCCTCGTAATTCTCGCCCTCGCCGCCGCCACTGGCCTTGTCGATCGCGCGCTTGATGCGGTCGTTCGGCATGTTGGCGCCGCGCGCCGCGGCGATCGCCGTGCGCAGGCGCGGATTCTGATCGGGATCCGGGCCGCTGCGCGCCGCGACCTCGATCTCCCGCGCCAGCTTCGCGAAGGCCTTCGCCCGCTTGGCGTCCTGCGCACCCTTGCGGTGCATGATGTTCTTGAATTGGGAATGGCCCGCCATGGCCGCACACTCCGAATATCTGCAAGCACATAAGATGGTTCAGGCGCGTCCCGGCCACGGCGGCGCTATGCGCCAGGCGGCGGGAGGCCAGCCGACTCAATACCCCGGTTTAGCGGATTGTCGCCCGCGTCGAGAAGCCCTGTTTTCCGGCCCGCCCGCGCTCCGGCGCGCCGGAAGGGCGGCTCAGCCCTTGGCGTCGGCGCGTGCGGGCAGGAATGCCGGCCAGGCGGGCTGGAGCCGCCCGCCGAGAACGACCGGTGCCACCCGGGCCGCGAGTCCGGTCGAATCGTCGGTCTCGACATAGACGGCGCACAGGCTGGCAGGGCCGCGCGCGGGCGCCAGCCGCTCGGTGACGATCTTGGTCCGGAACTTCGCGATCGCGGTTTCCTTCTGCATCCCGATGACGGAATCGTAGTCGCCGCACATGCCCGCGTCCGACTGGTAGGCGGTTCCGCCGGGCAGCACCTGTGCGTCCGCGGTCGGGATATGGGTGTGGGTCCCCACGACCAGGCTCGCGCGGCCGTCGCTGACATGTCCGAGCGCGACCTTCTCCGACGTCGCCTCGCCATGCACATCGACCACGATCGCATCGACCGACTTGCCGAGCGGGTGGTTCCGCAGCACCCCGTCGAGCGCGGCGAACGGATCGTCGAGAAGCTCCATGAACAGCCGGCACATCACGTTGACGACCAGGACCGAACGCCCGTCGCGCGCCTTGACGACCGAGGCGCCGCGCCCCGGCGTGCCCGCGGTGTAGTTGAGCGGACGCAGGACGCGCGGATCGGCGTCGATGAAGGGAATGATCTCGCGCTGGTCCCAGACATGGTTGCCGGTGGTGATCGCGTCGGTTCCGGCCTCGAACAGCTCTTCGCAGATTTTCTGCGTCAGGCCGAACCCGTGCGCGGCGTTCTCGGCGTTCACGATCACGAAATCGAGGCCCAGCTCGGCGCGCAGCGACGGGAGATGCTCCAGCACCACGTCACGACCGGCGCGCCCGACCAGGTCTCCGCAAAACAGTATCTTCATCTTCTACCTCTCGCGCACGGCCGCCACGACCGGCTGGGCGGCGGATTCCGTGACGATCCAGTCCAGGCGGACATCATGTGGTTCCACGGGCAAGTCATCGCGCACCTGCCCCGAAAATGCGAGCCCCACCGCGAGCACATCACCCTGCGCGCGCAACCGTGCGATCGTACGGTCGTAGTAACCGCCCCCGTAGCCGAGCCGCTGGCCCGTCCGGTCGAACGCCAGCAGGGGCACGAGCAGCAGGTCCGGCACCAGCACCTCGGCATCCGGTTCGGGCACCGCGATCCCGTAGCGCCCCGTGGTCAGCCCGTCGTCGGGCGCCCAGCGCCGGAACTCCAGCGGCGCATCCTCGGCGCCCACATCCGGCAGGCACAGCGTCGCCCCGGCCGCCGCGATCCGCGTCATCAGCAGCCGCGGGTCGATCTCGCTGCGCATCGGCATGTAACCGGAGACCACCCTGCCCGCGATCATGTTCGCGAGCGGCGAGGTCATGAACCGCGCCGCGAGCCCGGTGGCCGCCGCAGCGCCGAGCCCCGATGCCAGCGCGTCGCGCAGGTCGCGTGCGTGCGCGCGCAGCTCGGCCTTGCGCGCTTCGGTATCCGTGGTTGGCTCGTGAATGGCTGCGATCCGCGTGCAACGGCAGTGAAGTGGACGGCGCCAGGTGAGGGTCGACGAACGGGAAGTCCACCGAGACCTGCTAAAAGCAGGTGGGCGCCGTAGTGCCGAGACCTCGATCCCGACAGGGACAGCTCCCTAGTGGATTAGTAAGGTCTCCGGGACTAATGCCGCCTGACGCGACACCCAGCAAACCGTCCGCCGATGAACCTAGGCGCGCACCGCATGGTCCGCAACCATCCGCGCAGCGAATTCCTCAGCCGTCGGCGAGCAGCGCCGCGAGCTTCTCGACCCGCTCGGAGACCGCGTCGATCCGGGTGGCGACCCGTTCTTCGGTGTCGTCCACCGCCGACTGGGTCTCGCGCGCGGCGTCGTTGCGCGCCTCCTCGAGCTCGTCGCGGGTGTCCGACAATTCGTCGGTGATGAGCAGGCCGGCCATCACCATGAGGCTCGTGTCGCCGATCTGGCCGACCTCCTCGACGAGCTCCGTCACCTTGCCGTCGAGATACTTCGCCAGGTTCGAGAGATGCGATTCCTGCCCGTCCTCGCAGGCGATGCGGTAGTCGCGTCCGTTGATCCTGATCTCGACCTGCGCCATGGCGCCGCTCCTATGCCAGCACGGTCCGCAGCCGGCCGATGGTCTCGTCCAGCCGGCCGGACACGGCCGCGGAGGTTTCCTCCAGCGCCGCGAACTCCGCGCGCAACCGGTCGAGCTCGGCCCGGAGGCGCGCATTCTCGTCGGCGGTACCGGCCGCCTGGTCGGCGGCCGCGCGCTGCTTCAGCGCGTCCTCGAGCTGCGCGAGCGCCGCGTCGAGGCGTTTGTTGGCATCGTTGAGCTTGGACATGCGCCTGTCTCCGGGAGCGCGCATCGTACGCGGGCGCGAGTCGCACGGTCAACCGCCGCGCGGTCGCGGAACCCCTGTGAATCCGCGGTGGAAAACCCAACCAAGTAGGCGTTGACGGCCCGCAGGGGGAACGGCATGTTGCCGCCGCGTGACCCGAGACGGTCATCGCCGCAATCCTGATCACCCGCCGCCCCGCGAAGACGCACCGAGACCATGAACGACGCCGCATCCGAAGCCGCCACCAGCGCCCACGCGCAACTGGCGAACGCCATCCGCGCCCTGTCCATGGACGCCGTGCAGGCCGCCAACTCCGGGCATCCCGGCGCCCCGATGGGCATGGCCGACATGGCGACCGTGCTGTTCACCCGGCACCTCAAGTTCGACGCCGCCGCCCCCGACTGGCCCGACCGCGACCGGTTCGTCCTGTCGAACGGCCACGCCTCGATGCTGCTCTACGCGCTGCTCTACCTCACCGGCTCGCCCGACATGACGCTGGACGAGATCCGGAACTTCCGCCAGCTCGGCAGCCGCACGCCCGGCCATCCCGAGTTCGGGCACGCCGCGGGCGTCGAGACCACCACCGGCCCGCTCGGCCAGGGCATCGCCAACGCCGTCGGCATGGCACTGGCGGAGCGCATGGCGAATGCGCGCTGGGGCGATGACCTCGTCGATCACCACACCTATGTGTTCGCCGGCGACGGCTGCCTGATGGAGGGCATCAGCCACGAGGCGATCTCGCTGGCCGGCCACCTGAAGCTGTCCCGCCTGATCGTGCTGTTCGACGACAACGACATCACCATCGACGGCGGCACCGAGCTGTCGGCCTCGGACGACCAGCTGGCGCGCTTCCAGGCCAGCGGCTGGGACGTGGCGCGCATCGACGGGCACGACGCGGACGCCATCGACGCGGCCATCACCGCGGCGAAGGCCAGCGACAAGCCCTCCCTTATCGCGTGCCGGACGATCATCGGCTACGGCGCGCCGAACAAGGAAGGCACGGCGGCGACCCACGGCGCCCCGCTCGGCGACGAGGAGATCGCGGCGACCCGCGACCGGATCGGCTGGAGCCATCCCCCGTTCGAGATTCCCGACGACGTCCTGTCCGCATGGCGCGACGCCGGGGCCCGCGGCAACGCGGCGCGCGCGGCATGGTCGGAGCGCCACGCGGCGCTCGCGGCCGACCGCAGGCAGACGTTCGACGACGCGGTGGCCGGCACGCTGCCCGAGGCGCTGGGCGCCACGGTCAACGCCTACAAGAAGCAGCTCTCGGCCGACGCGCCGAAATGGGCGACCCGCAAGTCGAGCCAGGAAGCGCTCGAGGTCATCACGCCGCTGGTGGAGACGATGATCGGCGGCTCGGCCGACCTGACCGGCTCGAACAACACCAAGACGGCCTGCATGGACCCGGTCCAGGCCGGCGCGTTCGGCGGGCGGTACATGTATTACGGTGTGCGCGAGCATGGCATGGCCGCGGCGATGAACGGCATGGCCCTGCACGGCGGCGTCATCCCCTACTCCGGCACCTTCCTCACCTTCACCGACTACTGCCGGCCGTCGATCCGGCTGTCCGCGCTCATGGGGCTCCGGGTGATCTACGTGATGACCCATGATTCCATCGGCCTCGGCGAGGACGGGCCCACCCACCAGCCGATCGAGCATGTCGCGAGCCTGCGCGCGATGCCGAACGTCAACGTGTACCGGCCCGCCGACGCGGTCGAGACGGCGGAGTGCTGGACGCTGGCGCTCGAGAGCACGAACACCCCGTCGATCCTGGCGCTGACCCGCCAGGGTCTGCCGACGGTGCGCACGGAACACACCGACGAGAATCTCTGCGCGCGCGGCGCCTATGTGCTCGCCCCGGCCGACGGGACGCGCGCGGCGACGATCCTCGCCAGCGGCTCGGAGGTCGAGATCGCGCTCGCGGCGCGCGACGCGCTCCAGGGCGACGGCATCCCCACGGCCGTGGTCTCGATGCCCTGCTGGGAGCTGTTCGACGCGCAGGACGCGGCCTACCGCGCCGAGGTGCTCGGCGACGCGCCCCGCGTCGCGGTCGAGGCGGGCGTCCCCTTCGGCTGGTCGCGCTACGGCGTGGACGAGGAAAAGGTGGTCGGCATGCGCAGCTTCGGCGCATCGGCGCCGGCACCGCAGGTCTATGAACATTTCGGCATCACCGCGGACGCGGTTGCCGAACGGGTAAGGGAAGCCATGTCCTGACCAAGGGGACGGGCGCACAACAGTCAGGCGATGGCCTGAGCGATCAAGATTGAGGAGAAAGTGATGGCGGTTCGGGTAGCAATCAACGGTTTCGGGCGCATTGGACGCCTGGTCTTGCGGGCGGCGTATGAGTCGGGACGCAAGGACATCACCTTCGTGGCCATCAACGATCTCGGCTCGGTCGACGCGAACGCGCATCTGCTGCAGTACGATTCGATCCACGGCCGCTTTCCGGGCGTCGTGAAGGCCGGCAAGTCATCGATCAACCTCGGCGCGAAGTCCACCATCGGCCGCTCGGTCAAGGTCTTCTCCGAGCGCAACCCGGCGGACCTGCCCTGGGGCGACCTGGGCATCGACGTGGTGCTCGAATGCACCGGCATCTTCACCTCCAAGGAATCCGCCGGCGCCCATATCGAGGCCGGCGCGAAGAAGGTGCTGATCTCGGCCCCGGCCACCAACGCCGACCTGACCGTCGTCCAGGGCGTGAACGACAAGAAGCTGCGCAAGTCGCACACGGTCGTCTCCAACGCGTCGTGCACGACCAACTGCCTCTCGCCGGTCGCCGCGGTCCTGGACAGGACCGTGGGCATCAAGCACGGCTTCATGACCACCGTCCACGCCTACACCGGCGACCAGCCCGTGCAGGACACGCTCCACAAGGACCTGCACCGCGCCCGCGCGGCAGCCATGTCAATCATCCCGACCTCGACCGGCGCGGCCCGCGCGGTCGGTCTCGTGCTGCCGGAGCTCGCCGGCAAGCTCGACGGCACGGCGGTGCGCGTGCCGACCGCGAACGTGTCGATGGTCGATCTCGTCATCGAGGCGAAGAAGGCGACCAGCGCCGAGGCGATCAACGCGGCGATGATCAAGGCCGCCGAGAAGGGCCCGCTCAAGGGCATCCTCACGGTGAACGACGCGCCGCTGGTCTCGTCCGACTTCAACCACGATCCGGCGAGCTCGGTCTTCGACCTGACGCAGACGCAGGTGACCGACGGCCGCATGGTCCGCGTGCTGAGCTGGTACGACAACGAGTGGGGCTTCTCGAACCGGATGAGCGACACCGCGGTCCAGATGGGCCGGCTCGGCTAGCCGCGCACATCGGGGGCCGGATTACCGGCTCGAAACATCGCGAAACCCACATGTTCCAAACGGGAATATGTGGGTTTCTTTTTTGATCCGTTATTTCCGGACCAAACCATTCCTATATTCAGGATGTGGCCGACACCGCATGTGATGTGCGCATTGGCACGCCATATACGATCGATTTCCTCCCTGAAACGATCACTTCCTCGGCCCGGGTTCAGCCCGGGCCTTTTCTTTTCGTGAGTTCCGGAAGCCGATTAGTCGGCCGCTGTGCCGAGCGGACGTTCCTTGAAGTGGTCCGCCAGGAAATCAACGAAGGCGCGAACCTTGGCCGAGAGATGGCGGCCCGGCGGATAGATCACGTGGACCGACGGCTCCGGCTGCACGTATTCCTCAAGCACCTCGACCAAGCGCCCGGCCTCGAGATCGGGGCCCACCATCCAGGTCGGTAGATTCACCACCCCGAGTCCCTCGACGGCGGCTTCCAGAAGCGCCTCGCCGTTGTTCGACGCGAGGTTCCCCGTCGCCTGGATCACGTGCTCCTTGCCCTTCGTGTCGGTCATGCGCCACGTGTTGCCGCTCGACAGGTAGGAGTAGGACAGGCAGTTGTGGGCCCGCAGGTCCCCCGGCTTTTTCGGCGTACCGTGCTTCGCCCAGTAGTCCGGGGTGGCGGCGACCACGCGGCGCGCCTCGGCGAGCTTGCGGGCGATCAGGCTCGAATCCTTGAGCTCACCGACGCGAATCAGCATGTCGGCCCCCTCGGCGATCGGATCCACGAACTGATCGGACATCGACAGGTCCATCGAGACATGTGGATGGCGCTCGAGGAATGTGCCCAGGATCGGGACGATGTGCCGGCGTCCGAACACCACCGGCATGTTCACCCGCAGGGCGCCGCGAGGTTCCGTGTTGAGCTCGGTGACGGCCGCCTCGGCCTCCTGGATATCGGCCAGGATTTGCTGGCACCGCTCGTAATAGGCGCGCCCCTCCTCGGTCGGCGCCAACTGGCGGGTCGTCCGGTTGAACAGCCGTGCGCCGAGCCGGTCCTCCAGCCGTGAAATCTGCTTGCTCACCGCAGACGGCGTCAGGTTCATCGACCGCGCCGTCGCTGAAAAACTGCCGGATTCGACGGCTTTCACGAAAAGCTCCATCGACGTCAGCGTATCCATTCCATCCACCCATATGTTCCGGATCGGCACAATTCTTGTAAAGTCATTTGGCGTCCACGACAATGCGTCATGAACACAAAAACCCGAACAAACGCGCGGAATTTCTGCAGGCGAGCACCGGCGCCCTGCGGCACCGCTCCGCCTCCGGGGAATTGCCCCCCATGACCAGGCCGCCACCGGACCCTGATGCCGCGCGGATCGTCGTTCACGGTTACGACCATGCGGTCGCGGCGCTCGAGGCCGCGCGCGGGGCCGGCGCACCCGTCACGATCCTCAGCGCGCCCGGTGCTGCGCGTTCGGGCGGCCCGGCATGGTGGCGCGAACTCGCCGCCCAGGCCGGTGCGGCCGTGCCGGGCGCGGAGGCGGAATGGATTCTCGACTGCGCGGACGAGGCCGGCACCGCGCTGGCGGCGCTGCGCGAGGGGGTGACCCATATCGCCCTCGAATGCGAACCGGCGGTTCGCGCCCGGGTGTACGAGATCGCGGCACAGACCGGCGCGGTACTCGCGAACGCCGGCCGCGCGGAGGCGCTTGATCTTGCCGGGTCAAACAATCCACAGCGTGACTGCGCGAACCACCTGTCCGGGCACCCCGGCGCCGTTGCAAAACCCGGCGCCCTCGGCTAATTCACATGTGTTCAAAGTCCCGCCCGTGACCTGGCCGCGCGGCGCGATGGATCGGCCCCGACAACGGCATAGACAACGGGAAACAGCGACATGAAAGTCACGCAGCGCGTCCGGAAAATTCTCTCCTGGTACGAGAGCGACAACCCCGGCACGAAAACCAATCTCGCGCGCATTCTGATGACCGGCAAACTGGCCGGGACCGGCAAGATGGTCATCCTGCCGGTGGACCAGGGCTGGGAGCACGGCCCGGCCCGCAGCTTCGCGCCGAACCCGCCGGCCTACGACCCGCACTATTTCCCGCAGCTCGCCATCGACGCCGGCCTGAACGCCTACGCGGCCCCGCTGGGCCAGATCGAGGCGGCCGCCGACAGCTATGCCGGCTCGGTCCCGCTGATCCTCAAGATGAACTCGTCCAACTCGCATGCGACCAGCAAGGACCAGGCGATCACCGCCTCGGTCGGCGACGCGCTCCGCCTCGGCTGCGCCGCGGTGGGCTTCACGATCTATCCCGGCTCCGACGATGCCTTCGAGATGATCGAGGAGATCCGCGAGATTTCCGAGGAGGCGAAGGCCTTCGGCCTCGCCACCGTCATCTGGTCCTATCCGCGCGGCGGCAACCTCTCCAGGGAGGGCGAGACCGCCATCGACGTGACGGCCTACGCGGCGCACATGGCCGCCCAGCTCGGCGCCAACATCATCAAGGTGAAGCCGCCGACCGATCACATCGAGAACGGTGACGCCAAGAAGGTGTACGACGCGCAGAAGATCGACATCGCGAGCCTCGAGGCGCGCATCGCCCATGTCATGGAGAGCTCCTTCGGCGGCCGCCGCCTGGTGGTGTTCTCCGGCGGCGCGGCGAAGGGCACCGACGAGGTCTATGCCGAAATCCGCCAGCTTCGTGATGGCGGCGCGAACGGCTCGATCATCGGCCGCAACTCCTTCCAGCGGTCCCGCGAGGACGCGCTCGAGCTTCTCGGCAACATCATCAAGATCTACCAGGGCAAGTTCTGAGCCCGGCCGCGACAGACGCGGCGGGCGACGCGGCCCGCTGCCGGCTCTACCTGATCAGCCCGCCCGATCTCGGCGGCGACCGCCTCCCGGCGTTCGCCGACGCGCTCGCGGCGGCGCTCGACGCAGGCGATGTCGCCTGCCTGCAACTTCGCCTGAAAGGCCCGGATGAATCCCCGGTCGCGGACGACGAGATTCGGCGGGCCGTCACCGCGCTCCTGCCCATCACCCGGGAACATGACGTCGCCTTCGTGCTGAACGACCGGCCGGACCTGGCGGCGGAACTCGGATGCGACGGGGTGCATGTGGGACAGGACGACGCGTCCTACGACGACGCGCGCCGCGCCATGGGGACGGATGCCATCGTCGGCGTGACCTGTCACGATTCCCG
>Ga0181573_10004721_pt1 | contig 11498 bp, 6 predicted proteins | sample 101ome_25_FD_148643 | JGI IMG/M metagenome (GOLD analysis project Ga0181573, IMG submission 148643) | Coastal salt marsh microbial communities from the Groves Creek Marsh, Skidaway Island, Georgia - 101409BT metaG (spades assembly) | ecosystem: Environmental > Aquatic > Marine > Intertidal zone...
GGGGGGGGGGGGGCGGGGGGGGGGGGGGGGGGGGGGGGGGGGGGGGGGGGGGGGGGGGGGGGGGGGGGGGGGGGGGGGGGGGGGGGGGGGGGGGGGGGGGGGGGGGGGGCGCGGCGGCTGACCCTGCGACCCCTCCTCGTTGTTGTCGACGGCGAGCCGCGGCGGCGGGGCGCAGGGCGGCGCAGCAGTGTCGGCGCCAATGGGGACGACGAGCGCAACGCCGCGGGCCCGGGCGGCGGCGGGATCGAGGGACGCGGCAGCCGCGGCGGGCTGAGGAGCAGGGAGGCCGGGGCGGCGGGTCGGCAAGGTTTCGCTCGGTCGGGGCCTTCGTCCTCGCCCTCAGAGACCCCCCCGCTGTCCCTCTCGCCTGCAGCAGCGCGATGTCGATCGCGCGGCGCAGCGCTGCAGGGTCCAGCGCGCCCCCGGCGACAAAAAAGGACGTCATCGTATGCGGCGACGTTGGTCCCGCGATGGCGTGGGCGACCGTCCACGGTCACCGGCGAGGCCGTCGGTCTGGACCGAGCCCGGTTCGGGTGGGCGAGGCGCTCACGACCGCTCGCTCGCCGCGTGGCGAGGCGAGGGTGGGAGCCCGCACCCTCTCTGGCGCGCGACGGGCCGTAGTAGCGGCTCGTTCCTCGCGAAACGCTGCCGAAGCGTCGTCCTCCTTGCTGGTATAACTCGTAGCCTGTGGTCAGTCCCGACGTCATATCACGAGGCTTTCACGGCGTTTCATCGCGGTATCGTCCGTTTTCCGGCGTTTGTCGCCATGTTTGGCGTCGCGGCGCTCCAGGGCACGACCCCTACCGGCCGGAGTCCGGCCGCCCCGCCCCACCGCCCCTACTGCCGTAGCCGACGCGTTTTCCCCTCGAACCGGCTCAAAGCGGCGAGTATTTTCGCGTGTTGGTGTGTGAGATACCGGAAGATCACCAAAAGGAGCACAGGCGTGCGCCTTTCGCTGCGCCGCCCGTCGGCCGTTCGTCGAATCAGCCCCTCGCCGACTCGCTCGGCGACCCCAGCACGGTCGGACCGCCTCGTGTCCACGATCCTAGTAACCCCTCCACCGCGCCCATTCTCCACCGCAGACTCACGCGACAAGCCGGCCCGCCGCCGGTTTCGGGGCCGCGGGCGCCGCACCTGCTGCCGACGCTCAGGCTGCCGTCGGCGAGGTCGGCAGCGCCGCCGAGGCCGCGGCCCGGGCCCGCGCCGATCTCAGCGCCCGCCGCGCCCAGGACGGCCGAGGCGCCGCCGAGGCGGACGCGATCTCGCCTGCCCCGCCAGACCCCGCTGATGTCGCCCATGCTTCTTCTGCCCCCCCCCTTGCCCGGTGGTACGCCGGCAAGACGATCCTGATCACCGGCGCTACGGGCTTCCTCGCCAAGGTGTATCTGGAGAAGCTCCTCTGGGAGTGCCCCGACGTGGGACGCGTCTTCTTGGTCGTGCGGGGAGCGTCATCGGGTCGACCTGACGTGCGTCCGCGGCGCGACGATCCTTCCGATGGCCGTTCAGAGGAGGGGTCGAGGAGAGGAGAGGCCCCGGCCTCGGCCTCAACGTCGAAGGGCGCGAGCTCGTCGTCGTCGTCGCAGTGCGCGTCACTGCGGGGGTGGGACCGGCCGTCGGGGTGGGGCGAGGACGCCAAGGCGACGCGGGCGCCCGTCGGCGACGACGACGACGACAGAGCCGCCCGGTCGGCCACCGCCGCCCGCCGCGTCGACGATCTCGCCACCTCGGCCGTCTTTGACCGCCTCCGTGAACGCCACGGCGGCGACACGGGGCTCCGCGCCTTGCTGTCGAGCAAACTCGTCGCGGTTGCCGGCGACGTGGGCCTGCCGCGCCTCGGCCTCTCGGACGCCGACTGGGCGGCCGTCACCGACCCCGTTGCGGGGGCCCAGATCGTCGTCAACAGCGCCGCCACCACGGCGTTCGATGAGCGCTACGACGAGGCCCTGCGGACCAACACGTGGGGCGCCGCCCGTTGCGCCGAGGCAGCGGCGGCCCTGCACCGTGCCGGACGACTTGAATGCCTTATCCACGTGTCCACGGCCTTTGTCAACGGAGAGCGGCTCGGTCGGACGCCCGAGGCGACGTGGACGACGGGGGGGAGCGTCAAGCGGGAGATGGGCCGAGGGCCGCCGGGGCCGAGTGTGTCGGGCCGCGGCGGAGGCAGCGGGGCCGGGGCCACAGCGGCTCCCGTCACGGGCTACGACGGCCTCTGCCCCCGCCGCGAGGCCCGCCGCGCCCGAGACGCCGCCCGTTCGGCCAGGGCCGCCCTGGTCCGTGCCGGCCTTGGCCCCGCTGCCGCGGGCGGCGACTCCTCCTCCGCAGCCGCTGCGGCCACCCTCGACCCCGAGCCCCTCGCCGCGGCCCTCAATGCTTCCATGGTCCGTCTTGGCGAGGGCACGGCCAAGCGTCACGGATTTCAAGACACTTACGTCCTCACCAAGGCCATGGGAGAGATGCTCGTGTCCGAAGCCTGCTCCGCCGCTCTCCTCGAGACTGGCCGCGTCCTGCCGTGCGCCGTGGTGCGCCCCAGCATCGTCGAGTCGGCGTTGAGGGAGCCGGCGCCCGGGTGGGTCGAGGGCATCCGCATGGCCGATCCCATCCTCCTCGCCTTCGGCAAGGGACAGGTGGCGGGCTTCTCCGCCTCCACGTCGGGTCTGCCGAGTGGGGACGAAGGAGTTCTTGATGTCGTCCCCGTCGACGCCGTCGTTAACGCCATGCTCGCCGCCGCCCGCGCTCACGCCCCCGCCGTTGGCAACGACGCCTCCGGCAACGGTGGCCTCTCGGACGCGGCCTCAGCCGTGGGGACCCACCCTGAGGCCTATCACGTCGCGACCAGCGTCGCCAACCCTCTGACCATCCGGGCCTTCGTGAAGGCGGCGACTAGGCACTTCACGGAAACGCCTTTTCTCGACAAGAGGGGTCGCCCCGTGTCCGTCTCGGAGATGCGAGTGTTTCCTAACTCGGAAGCCTTCCTTTGGTGGGCCCAGCGGACCTACGCCCTGCCGACCCTGGCGCGCCGTCTCCGGGGACTTCTGCCGGGCGGCGGGGCTGGGTCGTCTGCCGAGGGCGGCAACAAGGTCGGCGGAGGCAAGGCCCGCCGCCGTGCCGACCGCCGCGACCAGATCGCCGAGCGGACCCTCGATCAACTGCGCTACCTCTCGGTCCTCTACTCGGCCTACACGGCCTATCCGTGCCGCTTCGACAGCAGCAACACAGCTCGGCTCCATGCCAGCCTCGACGACGACGACAAACGGAGCTTTGGGATCGATTTGGGTCCCGCGGGGGGGCTTGACTGGGACACTTACCTCGCCGACGTCCATCTGCCGGGGCTGCGCCGCTACGTGCTCAAGGGCAAGGGGAGCGCCCCGTCGTCCAAGGTCGTCGCAGCGCCGGCGACGCCAGGGGGGGAGGGGTCGGGGGGGTCTGGGTCGTCCGAGATGAGTGAGATCAGCGAGAGCGAGTCCGAGGGAGAGTGGGCGTGAGGGGGGGTGTTCGAGGGGAGAGGACGGGGTCTGGTTTGGACCTTGAGTGTCTCCTCCTTTCTCCTCTGTGTCTCTCCTCTGCGTCCACCCCCTAGCCCGGCAGGGCAACCGTCTCCATCCGGTAGATGGTGCCGAGCCCCCCCCCCGCCCCCGCGGCGCCGAGCCCTCTCGACCGGGGCAGCGGCTTTCCCGCCGCAAGATGACCCGCGGCTCCCGCGAGGGACAAGAGCTCCCCGGCGCGGGCGGCCTCGCGGCGCCGTCCTCGACGACCGCGGCGCCATGAGGCGCCGCCCCCGCCCGAGGCGGAGGCGTCGTCGACGGTGCCTTCGCCACCCCCGCCGCCCCCGCCGCCCGCTGCTGCCGCCACCGCCGCGTCGGCCGCCGCCACCAGAGAGCGCACGGCCATCCGTCCCGGCCCATCCTTCGCAGCCCCACCGCCGCGTCCCGCAAACCCCACAAGCCCCTGCCCCCCGGCGGCGCCGGCGACGGCCCCCGCCCACGCCGCCACCGAAGACAGCGACGGCGGACGTAGCCAGGGCTGGGCGGGTCCCCGTCCCCCGCCGCACTCGGCCAGAAGCGGATGGTCGGCATATGCCCGCAGCCACCAAGCCAGCCAAGAGACGAATCGAACGAGGGGCGACGATGCCGGGTCTGCGTCGGCGGCGACAGACGACGTGGCGACGGCAGCAACGGCGTCCGAGAGGACGGCGCCTCGGTGGCCCTGGTCCAGAAGAGTGGCGAGGACGAGGCGGTGCGGGGCCGGGGGCAGCGGGCCCGCTCTCGCCGCCGCCGCGTCGTCGAGGGAGGAGACGCAGAGGGCGGCGCCAACGGCCGCAGCTGCACCGGCGTTGGCCGCGGCCCAGGCGGCGGCGCCCGTCCCGGTCCCGGCGTGGCCCGACGCCGTCGCCGCCTCGGCCGCCGTCATCAGGGCCGCGGCGTCAGCCCGGGCCCGCCGCACGAGCGCCGTCCCGCAGGAAGTTGCCGCCCGAGGCGTCGTCTCCTTAGCTTCTTTCTTGCTGCCGCGCCGCCCGCTGCCACGGCCTCGCGATGGCATCGCGTCGGCGGCCGTGTCGGCGTCGGCTCTACCGCCATCGCCCCGTGGGGCCATCAGAGCCCCGCGCAGGCATCGCCCGAGCTCGGCCGGCGGGCACCTCCCGCCCGCGGCCAGGAGTCGCGCGGTGAGCCCCGGCCGGCCTGCGGCAAGGGCGCGGCTGGCAACGCATCCACGGTCGAGAAGGCCGGGAAGGCGTCCCGGCCGCCGCCGCGTCTCGGCGCCCAGTTCGGGCCGCGTGAGGACGACGTCGAGGGCCCCCCATCGGTGACGGGGCCCCAGGGACGCGGCAAGCGAAGCGGCTACCTCGGGCGATGGCGGGCCGCGAGCAGACCCGGCGGCGGCCAGAGCGTCGGCGAGGGCGGCGACGGCGGCCGAGGCGTCCGCGTCGGACACGGCGGCGGCGGCGTCGACGGCGGCAAGGCGCGCGGAGACCGCCGACGCGGCGACGCGGAGGGCGGCGAGGGCGGGAAGGTCGACGACGCGGTCGTCGTCTTCGTCGTCGACGTCGTCTTTTTCGTCGGCCGCGGCAGCCCGGGCGTCGGCGGCGTCGGCACGGACGCGGCCCGACGATGGGGCCGGCACGGCCACGACAGGGACGCCCGTGCCGTCCTGGACAATCCCCCAGGCTGCCCTGCCCCGCGCCGCAAGCGCCGCGGCCGACGACGGTGGCGGGAGCCGCGCCAGGGTCGAGCCCGAGGCCGAGACGGCCGAGGCCGCGTCGGACGCGTCCACGTCGACAGCTCCTCCGACGACCCACCTCAGGGTCCAGCGATCGTCGGCGCCCCTGCCCGCGCGCTCGGCGGAGACGGCGGCGACTGGACCGCCGGCAGCGGGGCCGCCGGCGTCGGCGGCGTCGTCGACCGGGGCGGCGGCGGCGACGTGGCCGTGCCGGGGACAGAGGACAACGACGGCGGGCGACCCGGCACGGCGGCCCCGAAGCGGCCCTGCCGCCGCGCCCGCCCCCGGGGCGACGACCACCCCGACGGCGACGTGGCCTGAGGGGAGGGCGTCCAGCACGGCGGAGCGGGGGCGGACAGCGGATTCAAACGCCACGGCTTGGGCCCCGCGGCGGCGCTTGCCGTCGGAGCGATCGGGGGCGGGGGCACCGACCCCCGCCGGCGCCGGCAGCGCCACCGCCGGCCCCAGCAGGGTGTCCACAGCGGGCCGACCGAGCCGCCGCGGGGCGGCGAGGGCAGCGCGGGCGGCGGAGTCCGTCCACGTCGAGAGGTGACCGCAGCTCCAGAGGACGGCGAGGCCGCCCGGACTGGGCGCGGCGACGGCGACGGGGGTGGGATTCGAGACGGCGTGCGGAGGGGGTGCGAGAGGGCCCTCGAGCACCCGGACAACGCGGCCGGCGAGGGATGACACGACGACGACGGAGGTCGCCGGGGCCGAGGCCGAGGTCGAGGCGCCGTCTCCATCGGCCGACGCAACGACGAGGGCCAGGGTCCCCTCCCCCGGCCGAGCTGCCGCCAGCAGGACGCGACGCCGGTCCGGAAGACGGTCCCGTGCGAGGACGGCGCCCGTTGCGGCGCAGACGACCGCGATGTCCCCACGGGCGCAGGCGACGAGGCAGGCACCCCGGGGCGCGTCGACGCCGGCGAGGGCGGCGCGGTCGAGGGCGGCGAGGCCGACAGCGGGCGATGGCAGGGGGGCACTGACCGTCTCGACCATCGGCCCGTCGTCGGCGTCGGCGTCGGCGTCGGCCGACGGCTCCCATTGGAGGCAGGCCAGCGACGCGTTGCCCGACGAAGTTGCGACGGCAGCGAAGGCGCGACGTTGGGAGGGCTGGACCGCGGCGGCGCACGAGAGGTGTCCGGTGGCTGGGCGCCAATGACGAACGCTCGACTGCGGTGGGCGCAGGGGGGGGGAAGGGGGTCGGCCGGCGGGGGGCAGCTGGGGCCCCACGGCGTCAGCCTCGGAGCTGGTGCCCCGCAGAGGCAAGGGGCAGCCAGGGAAAGGGAGAGGCCACGGAGAACTTCATCGATCGTATAAAGGACAAAGGCGCTGCCACCGACCCCGCGCCGTGGCGTGGCTCGTCGTTAGGCCGGCAGCCGACGGCCGCCGCCGCCGTCGCCAAGGTGGTCCGTTACGCCCACTCACCCCCGCGTCCGAGTGGAAGAGGAACAGGCCGGAGTCGAGAGTGACGTAAGAGACGCAGTCAATCGCGAAGAGGCCCAATGGACCAGACCCGAGCGTCGACGTCGACGCCTCCCCTCCGCCGCGCCGCTCGGCATCTCCGCGCGAGCGAGCCATCGCAGTCGCGTGCGGCAGCGATCCGCGGGGCGGAGCCCAGCTGTGCGGCGGCGCGGGGAGCTCCGCTCGATGACTATCCCGAGAGCTGGCTGGGCGGCGTGGGGGGGGAGGGGGGGGGGGAAGAGGAAACGACGGGGGCTGGGCTCCGGCGCTCCCCCCGCCTCTCGGCTCCGCCTCGGGGTTCTGTCGAAATCGTTGCCAATCGAGCGCCGCCTCCGCCCCTTCCCCCGGCCTTCCCCGGCCTGCCTAGAGCCCCGCCCAAGGGTCCGGATCGAGCATGGAGGGAGCGAAGAGAGACACGGCGGGGGCGGACCCGTCGACCGAGTGGCCGACCCTGCCCCGGCCGCCGCATCGGCCGTCCCGTCCCCCGCCGCCGGCCCCGCCGCCGCGCCCGCCTCGCCCGCCGCGCCCGTCGCCGCCGCCGCGCTTGCTGACGCCGCCGTCGAGGCCGCCGGGGCCGCCGCGGGGGGGGGGGCGGCCGCCCCCGCCCCCTCCCCAACCCCCGCCCCTCCCGCTGTGCCCGGGCGGCGACGGTCCCGGCGGAGGCGGCATCCCGCCCGCCCCTGCAACCCCACCCCAGCCCGGCGGCGGTGGGAGATAGCTATCGCTGGGGGGCGGGGCCGGGAAGGGCGAGAAGGGCCACCCCGGCGGCGGCGGCCCCGACAGAGGGCGGGGCGCCGACGTCGACGGGGCCCATGCCTGGAGGTCGGGGGGCGGAAGGAAGCGTTGCGCGGGCTTCTCGGCGCCCATCCCGGAGCCTGTGAGTCGTTAAAAAGGTTGAAGGGTCGCGTGAGGATCGGTAGGTCGCACCTCTCTCCGTGAACCGCCGCAGAGGCCGGCCTCCCCGCGAACCCCACTCGCCGCTGCCGCCGCCGTCTGCGCGGGCTCGCTCGGCGCGCTCCCGCAGGTCTCGCAACCGCTCGGCGCGGTCGCTCATCGTCTACCGGGGCTGGCGGGGCGACCGCCCTCCCAGGGCGGTCGGGGCGTGTCGGGGGCCGACCTTGGGATGGCCTGGCTGGGCAGAGGCGAAGTGGCCGGGGTCCGTCGAGGTGGAGAACGCTGCCATGGCGCCCTTTTTCCGCGCCCCATCGCCGATCCCACGGTCTCCTCTACCACGGCCAGCCCCGGCCCGAGAGGCGCCCGCGGACAAAATGCTGCGGCGTGCGCTCCGGAACAGCGGTCTCCGCTCAGCGGTCGCTCGTGGCGCCGCCGCGACTGGCGAGTTGGCATGAAAACGCTGGACGTCTCAGAGACGCCGCAGCATGGCCGGCGGGCCTCAAGGCGGCCAAGCGCGCCGCAAAGCCCGGACTTGTCTGCCCGTGCGACCGTCCCGAGATAAGCGGCCCCATTCGGGGCCGCATCTCCTCGGCCTGCAACTTAAAGCCCGCCAAATATCCGACTGGACGCAATGCCGCACCCGCGGCAGACCCGTGGGCTCCAAGAGCCCGCGGCCGGCCGCGCCGCCGAGCCAAGGCGCCGGCCGCCCTCTCGCCGACTGCTCGCGCCGAGTGGCGTCCCTAGCCCGTGGCCCGTCTTCGCCGCGCCCCCCGCGCTCCCTTGATCCGCCGGCGCGAGCCCCCCGCCGGCCACGGTCGACCACCCCGACGGACGCCACCGCCGCCCTGACGGCGCGCGCCGCCGCCGCTGTCGTCGCCCTTTTCTCGTCGCCCGCCCAAAGAACCCACCCTCAATTCCACCCCCACCCCCATCCGCTTGCCTCGCAGCGTCGGCCCCCGCGACAAACACCGGCGCATTCGCCGCGTGCGTCTCAACCTCCTCCGCCTCCCCCATGGCGGCGGCCAAGGACAAACCGTCCCTTGCCGAGGCCAGCAGCGTCATCCAGGCCCGCATCGCCCAGCTCGGCGGCGGCGCCGAGGTCGCCGAGGTCGGTCGCGTCCTCACCATCGGAGACGGCATTGCGCGCGTCTACGGCCTCGCCAACGTCCGCGCGGGTGAGCTGGTGTCGTTTGAGCCGTCGGGCGTCCAGGGCATGGCCCTCAACCTCGAGGAGGACAACGTCGGCGTCGTCGTCTTCGGCTCCGACAGAGAGATCAGCCAGGGCGACGTCGTCAAGAGGACGGACCGGATCGTCGATGTCCCCGTCGGCGAGGCCCTCCTCGGCCGCGTCGTCGACGGCCTCGGCCGGCCCATCGACGGCCTCGGCCCGATCGAGGGCGAGCGCCGCCGCGTCGAGCTCAAGGCTCCCGGCATCATCGCCCGCAAGTCCGTCCACGAACCCCTCATGACGGGCCTCAAGTGCGTCGACGCCCTCGTCCCCATCGGCCGCGGCCAGCGCGAGCTCATCATCGGCGACCGGCAGACGGGCAAGACGGCCGTCGCCCTCGATGCCATCCTCAACCAGAAGAACACCGACGTTTTTTGCGTCTACGTCGCGTGCGGGCAGAAGCGGTCCAACGTCGCCAATCTCATGAAGGTGCTCAAGGAGAACGACGCCGACAAGTACAGCATCATCGTCGCCGCCACCGCGTCCGACCCCGCCCCCCTCCAGTTCCTCGCCCCCTACTCGGGTTGCGCCATGGGAGAGTATTTCCGGGACTCTGGTAAGCACGCTCTCATCATCTACGACGATCTGTCCAAGCAGGCCGTCGCCTATCGCCAGATGTCCCTGCTCCTCCGCCGCCCGCCCGGCCGCGAGGCCTACCCGGGCGACGTCTTCTACCTCCACTCGCGGCTCCTCGAGAGAGCCGCCAAGGTCAGCGACGCCGAGGGCGCCGGAAGCCTGACGGCCCTGCCTATCATCGAGACGCAGGCGGGAGACGTCTCGGCCTACATTCCGACGAACGTCATCTCCATCACCGACGGGCAAATCTTCCTCGAGGCGAGCGGGCCCACCTCCTGCTCTTTCCCCTCGTCCCATCCTGTCGTCCACCCGTCCGTCCACCCGTCCGTCCACCCATCCACCCCTCCCCCCCCCACCCCCCCCCCCCCCCCACCAGACGGAGCTCTTTTACAAGGGCGTCCGCCCCGCCATCAACGTCGGCCTCTCCGTGTCCCGCGTCGGCTCCGCCGCCCAGGTGAAGGCCATGAAGCAGGTCGCCGGGACCATGAAGCTCGAGCTCGCCCAGTACCGCGAGGTCGCCGCCTTCGCCCAGTTCGGCTCCGACCTGGACGAGGCCACGCAGGCCCTCCTCAACCGCGGCGCCCGCCTGACCGAAGTGCTCAAGCAGGCCCAGTACTCTCCGCTGGCCATGGAGGCCATGGTGGTGCTGCTCTTCGGGGCCACCCGAGGCTACCTCGACGGGCTGCCGGTGAACAAGGTCGGGGCGTTCGAGGCGGCCGTGCACGGGCACGCGGGGCTCGACGCGGTGCGGGCGACGATCAAGGCCGAGGGCGTCGTGTCGGACGCGACCGAGGCCAAGATGCGCGGGCTGCTCGACGAGGTGGTGGCGAGCGTCAAGGCCGCCGCGGCTTGAGGAGCGTGAGGGTGCGGATGGGGGGCGTGGATTCGGCGACCGACCCGTTCGCCGCCGCGACGGCGCTACCCCGACCCCGACCCCGGCCCCGGCAGCAGGGGCCCCACACGGCGCTCGAGCAGCTCCGCGAGACCCGCCCTGAGGGCGGCGCTCCCCCCCCCCCCCTCCCCCGCGGCGGGGGGGCGCAGAACGGCCAGCAGGGCGGCCAGAGGACGGGAAGGCGCCGTCCAAAGGCGGCGGGGGGCAGACGGGCGAGGGCGCGGAGGGTGGCGGCGGCGAGGCCCGACCGGGCGGCGCGCTCGGCGCGGGCGGCGGGCGTCGCGGGGAGGGCGGACAGGGCCCGCAGGCTCGACCGGCACAGGCCGACGAGACGGTCCTCGACCGAGGCCAGCTCGGCCGACGCCCCCACCCCCGGCGCGCCTCCGCCGCCGCCCGCCGGCGTCGCGGGGGGGGTGCCCGCGTCCTCGGCCGCAGGTCTCCCGCCCCCCGCCCTCGTCCCTCCGCCCCCGCCCCCGTCGGCCCGGTCATGCAGCGCCACCAGGGCGGAGAGGTACTCGGCGCTCGCCTCGAGTTCGAGGGCGAGGAGAGGAGGGTCGCCCAGCCCGCGCCCGGAGGCGACGCCGGCCCTGCGCTGGGCCCTGGAGAGCCGCGCCCGAAGCCCGGCGTCGGCGTCGGCGGCGGCGGCCGTCGACGCGGCGCTCCGGAGGGCCTCGAGCAGGGGGGCGAGGGAGGCGGCCGGGAACGAGGGTCCGCGGGCGCGGAACTGCTCCCCGAGACCGCGCGCGAGGCGCCGTGCGACGGCGGCGGCCGCCAGGGCGCGGCGCACGAGCGCCCGCGCCCGGCGCGCGGTCGGATCGGTGGCGTCGACCGGGGCCCCGGACGCGGCCCCGCCGGCTTCTTCTCCGCCGCAGTCGGCCAGCTCCTCCAAGCCGCACGCCTCCACCGCGCTTCCCAGGGCCGCTCCTTGCCGAGCGTAGAGGGAACGCCACTCCGCCGCCGTCAACTCCGATCCCACCCCGTCCGAGTCGGACAGGAGACGACCGAGGGCGGCGACCCCCGTCGCCGCCACGCGGTCGTCGAGCGTGGTGGCCAGCGAGAGGCAAGCGTCGACGAGAGCGGGCACCTGAGTCCGCAGCTGCGGGAAATGGGACCGGCACAGCTCGGACGCCTGATCGAGCACCGCCGCCGCCGCGGGGGCGAGGGCCGCCGCGGCGTCGCCGCGGTCGCGGTCGGCCCGCGCCGGAGCGGCCGCCCCCCCCGCCCCCCCCGCCC